>Ga0228698_1000022_pt1 | contig 165928 bp, 150 predicted proteins | sample McNCre117_Aug_MG_FD_178015 | JGI IMG/M metagenome (GOLD analysis project Ga0228698, IMG submission 178015) | Freshwater microbial communities from McNutts Creek, Athens, Georgia, United States - 1-17_Aug_MG | ecosystem: Environmental > Aquatic > Freshwater > Creek | place: USA: Georgia... | reverse complement strand
TGTCCCTCAAGCGCCGGGCGGGCGCATCCGCGCCCTGGGCTCCTACGCTTCCCTCCTCCGCTGCCGCTCCGTCGTCGCTCCGGGGCGCTCAATGCGCCAGGGATTGATGAGAGATCTGTCCCTCAAGTGCCGGGCGGGCGCATCCGCGCCCTTGGCCGCGCCCGCAATGGGCGCTGGTGAGAGGGCCTTTGGGTGGAGAGGATGAGCCCCCTTCTGCCCTCCCCTATTATATAGCGTCGGAGTGAAGTGGCATTTTTCCCGCGACACCCTTGCATCGGGCAATCTCAAACGGTACATCCTTTTCCATGACCCAGGATCTTCTCGCGCGTATCGCAGCCGTCGTCGGACCTAACGGTCTGCTGACGGGTTCCACCGAAATGGCTCCTTATCTGGAAGAGGAGCGCGGCCTGTATCATGGCGCGGCGCTGGGCGTCGTGCGCCCGGCCTCGACCGCCGAGACCGCCGAGGTGGTCAAGCTCTGTGCCGCCGCCGGTGTCGCCATCGTTCCCCAGGGCGGCAATACCGGCCTGTGCGGCGGCGGGGCCCCCGATGTCAGCGGCCAGCAGATCATCATCTCGACCAGCCGCATGAACAAGATCCGCTCGGTCGATCCCCTGAACTTCACCATGACCGTCGATGCCGGCGTGATCTTGCAGACCATCCAGCAGGCCGCCGACGAGGCCGACTGTCTGTTCCCGCTGTCGCTGGGCGCCGAGGGTAGCTGCCAGATCGGCGGCAATATCTCGACCAATGCCGGCGGCTCGGGCGTGCTGCGCTATGGCAATACCCGCGATCTGGTGCTCGGCCTGGAAGTGGTTCTGCCCGACGGCCAGATTTGGGACGGCCTGCGCTCGCTGCGCAAGGACAATACCGGCTATGACCTGAAGCATCTGTTCATCGGCGGCGAAGGCACCCTGGGTATCATCACCGCCGCCGTGATCAAGCTGTACCCCAAGCCCAAGGATGTCCAGACCGCCTTCTGCGCCATGGCCGACCTGGATTCGGTGCTGGCCCTGCTGTCCCGCGCCCGCGGCTCCAGCGGCGATCAGGTCACCGCCTTCGAGCTGGTGGCCCGCTCGGGCCTGGTGCTCGACCTGGAGAACGTGCCGGGCATCAGCGATCCCTTCGACGCGCCTCACGACTGGTATGTGCTGATGGAGCTGTCCACCTCGCGCCCCGAGGGCTCGTTGCAGGAAAGCCTGGAGACCATGCTGGGCGAAGCCATGGAAGCCGGCGAAGTGGTCGATGCCGTGATGGCCAATTCGGTCGAGCAGCGCAACGCCCTGTGGCGCATCCGCGAAGGCGTGCCCGAAGCCCAGAAGAAGGCCGGCGGCAGCATCAAGCATGACGTCTCGGTGCCCGTCTCGTCGGTGCCCGACTTCCTGCGCCGCGCCATTCCGGCGGTGCAAGAGGCCATGCCCGACGCCCGTGTGATCCCCTTCGGCCATGTGGGCGACGGCAATATCCACTTCAATCTCAGCCAGCCCAAGGGCGGCGACAAGCAGGCCTTCCTCGATCGCTGGGAAGAGATGAACCGCATCGTCCATGACATCGTGGTCGAAATGCGCGGCTCCATCAGCGCCGAGCATGGCATCGGCCAGCTGAAGAAGGGCGAACTGGCGCATTACAAGGCCTCGCTCGAGCTGGACCTGATGCGCAAGATCAAAGCCGCCCTCGACCCGGCTGGGATCATGAACCCCGGCAAGATGCTTTAAGACAGGGAATCGGCGGGCGGACTCAGCTTTGGGCTGTTCTTCCCGCCGCTCCCCCGTCATAATCCGCACCGATGTTGGGGATAGACCGCTATATCTTGCGTCAGCTGGCCGTGGCCATGGTGTTCGTCACCATCGGCCTTTCCGGCATTCTGTGGCTGACCCAATCCCTGCGCTTCATCGAGATGACGGTGAATCGCGGCGCTTCCGTTTGGGTATTTCTTGAAATCACCCTGCTGGTGCTGCCCAATTTCCTGACCGTCATCCTGCCGGTGGCTTTGTTCTCGGTGGTGCTGTTCACCTATAACAAGCTGATCACCGACCGCGAGCTGGTGGTCATGCGGGCCGCCGGATTCAGCCATTGGGCCCTGACCCGCCCGGCCTTCACCATGGCGGTGATCACCACCATCCTGGGCTGGATCATCAATGTCTGGCTGATCCCCATGAGCGTCGAGCAGTTCCACAAGCTGCAATGGGCGCTGCGCTCGACCGCCACCTCGGTGCTGCTGCAGGAAGGCGTGTTCAACCAGATCTCCAACGGCCTGACCGTCTATGTCCGCTCCCGCAGCCCCCAGGGCGAGCTGCTTGGAGTGATCGTCCATGACCGCCGTCACCGCGATCACAGCGTCACCCTGATGGCCGAGCGCGGCGCCATCCTCAAGGGCGAGACCGACGACGCGCCGCCCAAGGTTCTGCTGATCAACGGCACCCGCCAGCAGGTCAACAGCAAGAATGATCGGCTGTCGTTGCTATATTTCGACAATTATGCGATGGAGTTCTCGGACAAATCGGCCGAAGGCGAAGAGCGCTCCCGCGATGCCCGGGAACGCCCGACGTCAGAGCTGTTCTCGGCCACCGAGGCCGAGGTCGGTCCGGTCAATTACCGGCAATTCCGCGTCGAGGGGCATCAAAGATTGGCGTCGCCGCTGTACCACATCACCTTTGCGCTGGTCGCCGCCGCCTGTCTGATTCCCGGCTGGTTCAACCGCCGTGGTCAAGGCGACCGGCTGCTGCTGGCCATCGGCCTGATGGTGGCGATGCAGGCCTTGGGGCTGGGCATCAACAATATCGTGACCCGGAATTTGAGCCTGCTGCCGCTGATCTATCTGGCGCCGATCCTGCCGGTTTTCGCCTGCCTTTGGGTTCTGCTGGCGCCGCCGCGCCACCGCGCTCCCTCCGCCCAGCCTTCGGCCTGACGGAGACGCCCCCTTGCGACTGATCCGCCCCACCCTTTCCGCGATGGCCGTCTCGGCCCTGGCCCTGGCCGTGACCCTGCCGGCGGTGGTCGAGGCCCGGACCAATGGCGGCAATGGCGGCGGCAGCCATGCCATGAAGGATACGCCGGCGGAAATCGCCGCCGATCAGCTGATCCATGACCGCGACCTGAACACCGTCACCGCCAGCGGCCATGTGGAAGTCACCCAGGCGGGCCGCACCCTGCTGGCGGACAATCTGTCCTACAATCTGAAGCAGGACGTGATCATCGCCACCGGCAATGTCAGCATGACCGAACAAGACGGCCAGGTGACCTTTGCCGACTATGTGGAACTGACCGGCGACATGAAGGATGCCGCGGCTCAGCGCATGCGCATCCTGATGATCGACGATTCCCGCATGTGGGCCGCCAGCGGCCGACGGGTCGGCGGCAGCCGCACCATCCTGGACAAGGGCGGCTACACCGCCTGCAAGGCCTGCGCCGACAAGCCCAACGCCACGCCGCTCTGGGCGATGAAGGCCAAGCAGATCACCCATGATGAAACCAACCATGTGATCGAATATGACGATGCCTGGCTGGAATTCGAGGGTGTCCCGGTCGCCTATACGCCGTTCTTCGCCCATGCCGACACCACCATCAAGCGCAAGAGCGGATTGCTGCCTCCCAGCATCCTGAACAACGGCTTTGTCGGAATGGGCTTCCGCCAGCCCTATTTCCAGGAAATCGACGAGCAGCAGGACATCACCCTGACGCCGATGATTACCTCGAAGCAGGGTGAGCAATTGGGCGCGGTGCATCGCTTGGCCACCGCCAATGGCGAAGCCAGGACCGCCTTTTCCGTGGCCGACATGCCCACCGGCGGCGAGGGCAGCAAGGCCACCGTCGGCAGCCATATCGACTCCCACGGCCTGTTCGACCTCAATGACAGCTGGCGGGCCGGCTGGAGCGTGCAACGCGCTTCGGACAAGGACTATCTGAACAATTACGGCTATCGCACCAGCAAGCCCTATCTGGTCACCGAGCCCTATCTCGAACGTTTCGGCTACAAGACCTATACGGAATTCAACGGCTATTCGTTCCAGGAACTCAGCAAGACCATCCGCACCAATGTGGACCCGCTGACCCGGTCCGATCCGGTGGTTTTGCCGATGGCGACCTATAGTTACGTCGGCGACCCCAACCGGCGCGGCGCCTATTGGAGCCTGGACAGCCGGGCCGCCGCTCTGACGCGCCCCACCGGCACCAGCAGCGAGCGCCTGAACTCGGTCACCGCCTGGCATTTGCCCATGACCACCAACAATGGTCAGATCATCGAAATCAGCAGCGGCATTCGGATGGACGGCTATCAGGCGTCCCATATCTCGACCGAGGATCACGGCAACACCAGCGTCGCCCGCGCGGTTCCCCAGGCCACCATCGATTGGCGCATGCCCTTCGCCCGGGTCGGCAGCATCAGTTCGCAAGTCCTGACCCCCATCGTGGTGGCTTCGGCGACTCCGTATGGCGCCAACTCCCGGCATATCCCCAACGAGGACGGTCTGTCCTTCGAGCTGGACGACATCAATATCTTCAGCCCCATGCCCTATACCGGCTATGACCGCATCTTCGCCGGTCCCCGCGTCGCCTATGGCTTGGATTACACTCTGACCTCCCGCGGCATGCCTTCGACCGAAGTGGTGGTGGGGCAAAGCTATCAGGCCAGGCCGGACCGGGCCTATTTGCCCGGCAATGGAATGGACGACACCTTCTCGGACATCGTCAGCAGCATTGTCCTGCGCCCGTCGAGCATCATCGATTTCGGCTATCGCACCCGCATGGACAAGGATAACGGCGTCCTTCGCCGGTCCGAGCTGATCAGCGGCTTCGGGCCCAAGCCGTTCCACCTTGAAACCAATTACACCTTTTTCGACAAGGTCGGGCTGAACAGCCCCTACAGCGCCCGCGAACAGCTGAGCAACACCGTCTCGATGCAGCTGTCTCACTATTGGAATGTGCAGATCTACAATGTCGAAAATCTGGGCGAGGACGCAGGACCGCTGAACAGCGGCCTGCGGCTGACCTATGACGATGAATGTTTCCAAACCGTGCTGGACGGCGGCAAGAACCACGAAACCGTGCGTGGTTCCACCTCGGGCAGCTATGTCATGCTTCGATTTGTTTTCAAAACTCTGGGCACCGTGCCCGTGAATCTTTACTAACTCCATTCCTAACCATGGCGACGCGCATCATGAACAGACTGCTTCCTCGTCTCTGCCTTGTCGCCCTGCTGCTGGGCGGCGCCGTCTCGACCGCTCTGGCGCAAGAGTTCCAGCGGGTTGCCGCCGTGGTCAACGAGGACATCATCTCGATGCGCGATCTGGAAATGCGCATCCGTCTGGTGCTGCTCTCGTCCAGCCTGCCCGACACCGTGGAAAGCCGCAGCCGCGTCGCCGCCCAGGTGCTGCGCCGCCTGGTGGACGAGCATCTGCAGCTGCAGGAAGCCGATCATGCCCATGTCAACATCAGCAGCACCGATGTCACCAGCGGCATGGCCAATATCGAGCGGCAGAACAACATGCCCAAGGGCGGCATGGATACCCTGCTGAAAAGCAAGGGCATCGATCCTGAAAGCATGCGCCAGCAGATCAAGGCGGAAATCGCCTGGGGCCGCACCGTCCGCCGCGAGGTGATGGGCGACATCAAGATCGGCGAAGAGGAAATCGACGCCCGCCTGCAGACCCTGCGCGAGAACAAGGGCAAGCCGGAATATCTGGCCGCCGACATCTTCCTGCCCATCGACAACCCCGCCCACAAGGCCGATGTCACCGCCCTGGCCGAGCGTCTGGTGGACCAGTTGAAGCAGGGTGCGCCCTTCTCGGCCCTGGCCCGCCAGTTCAGCCAGAACGGCGCCGCCTCGGGCGGCGATCTGGGCTGGGTCTCGGAAGGCATGCTGGATGACGAGATGACCACCGCCCTGACCAAGCTTGCGCCCGGTCAGGCCTCGCCGCCGGTCCTCACGCTCGACGGCATCCATATCATCATGCTGCGCGACAAGCGTATCGCCGGCGCCGGCAAGTCCGAGCCCACCTTCGATATCGGCGTGGTGCATCTGACCACCCTGCCCAGCGCCACCCAGGCCGAGTTGGACAACCAGCTGGCCAGCTATAAGGACGCCGTCAAGGGCTTAGCCAGCTGCGACGATTATCCCAAGGCCCTGAAGTCGGTGCCCTCGTCGGAATGGTCGCGCCCCGGCAAGGTCAAGCCTTCGGAAATCCCGCGCGACGTTCTGGCGCTGGTCGATCCGTTGAAGTCCCTGCAAAGCAGCGATGCCCTGTCCATGAATGGCGAACGCCGCCTCTACATCATGTGCGGTCGCTTCGACGCACCGCAGGACGGCATGCCCACCCGCGACGAAATCAAGCACAAGCTTGAGGACGAGCAGATGGACGTTCAGGCCCGCCGCCTGCTGCGCGACATCCGCCGCGCCGCCTTCATCGAGTTCCGGGTGTAAGCCAACTTGCCCAAGTTCTTTCCGCCCCTGGCCCTGACCATGGGGGAACCCGCCGGGATCGGCGGCGACATCACCCTGGCGGCTTGGTCGGGCCGAGACGCCTTGGGAGTACCGCCGTTCTTCGCCATCGATGATGCTGATCGGCTGGCATCTCTGGCGGACAGGCTGGGCCTGACGGTGCCGCTGGCGCGGATCGACAGCCCGGATCAGGCGCCGGCTGCCTTTGCCACTGCCCTGCCGGTTCTGCACCGGCCCTTGCCCGCCCCTTGCACCCCCGGCCAGTTGAACCCGGCCAACGGCAAGGCGGTGGTCGCGGCCATCGAAGAGGCGGTGCGCCTGACTCAGGCCGGGCTGGCCTCGGCGGTGGTGACCAATCCGATCCATAAGAAGGCGCTGTATGACTGCGGCTTCGCCTTTCCCGGCCATACCGAGTTCCTGGCCAAGCTGGCCGGAGTCGAGCGGGTGGTGATGATGCTGGCCTGCGCCGAACTAAAGGTCGTGCCGGTGACCATCCATCTGTCGCTGCGCCAGGCTATCGAGTCCCTGACGACCGAAGAGATCGTCGCCCAAGGCCACATCACCGCCGAAAGCCTGCGCCGCGACTTCGGCATCGCCCAGCCGCGACTGGCGCTGGCCGGGCTCAATCCCCATGCTGGCGAAGGCGGCGCCATGGGCCGTGAGGATCAAGAGATCATCGTCCCCGCCGTCACCGCTCTCAGGGCCGAGGGCATCGACGCCGTCGGCCCCCTGCCCGCCGACACCATGTTCCATGCCCGCGCCCGCGCCGGCTATGATGCGGCGCTGGGCATGTATCACGATCAGGCGCTGATCCCCATCAAGACCATCGACTTCGATGGCGGCGTCAATGCCACCCTGGGGCTGCCGTTCGTCCGCACCTCGCCCGACCACGGCACCGCCTTGGAAATCGCCGGAACCGGCAAGGCCAATCCCGGCAGCCTGATCGCCGCCCTCAAACTGGCCGGACAAATGGCCGAGGCCCGCACCCATGTCTAGTCCGCACCCCTCCCCGCTGCCGCCCTTGCGGGAAGTCATCGCCGCCCATGGCCTGGAAGCCCGCAAGTCGCTGGGCCAGCATTTCCTGTTCGATCTGAACCTGACCGGGCGCATCGCTCGCGGTGCTGGGGATATCAGCCAAGGCAGCGTCATCGAGATCGGCCCCGGCCCTGGCGGCCTGACCCGTGCGCTGCTGGACAACGGCGCCCGCGAGGTGATCGCCATCGAGCGCGACGAGCGCGCCATCGCCATTCAGGAAGAGATCGCCGCCGCCTATCCCGGACGGTTGACCATCATCGCCGGAGACGCCCTGGAGGTGGATGCCGCCGAGCTGGGCCAAGCCCCGCGCCGGATCGTCGCCAACCTGCCCTATAACATCTCGACGGTGCTGCTGATCAACTGGCTGCGCAAGGCCGAGGCCTTCGCCAGCCTGACCCTGATGTTCCAGAAGGAAGTGGTGGACCGTCTGGCCGCCGCGCCCAAGAGCGCCGACTATGGCCGCCTCTCGGTGATCACCCAATGGCGCTGCCATGTGCGGCCGCTGTTCAATGTGGCGCGTGAGGCCTTCACCCCGCCGCCCAAGGTCTTGAGCACCGTCGTGCATCTGGAGCCCCGCGCCGAACCGCTGGCGGCCTGCAAGATGGAAAGCCTGGAAAAGGTCACCGCCGCCGCCTTCGGCCAACGCCGCAAGATGCTGCGCTCCAGCCTGAAGAGCCTGGGCGGCGACACCGAAGCCCTGATCGCCGCCGCCGGCCTGATCCCGACCATGCGGGCGGAAGAAGTGCCGGTGGAAGCCTTCTGCGCCCTGGCCCGGGCGCTGGAGGGGTAATTACCCCTCGCCGCGCATCGTATTCACGAAATCGGCCAGACCAATCTGACGATGGCGCTTCAGGCGCTCGGCCGAGAGGATGCAGTCCACCGCCGCGACGCTGGCCTCCAGCTCGTTATTGACGATGACATACTGATATTCGGGGAAGTGACTCATCTCGTCGCCGGCCTTGGCCATGCGCTTGGCGACCACTTCGGCGCTGTCCTGGGCGCGGCCCAGCAGGCGGCGCTCCAGCTCCTCGACCGAGGGCGGCAGGATGAAGATGCTGACCAGATCGTCGCGGGCATTCTGCGCCAGCTGCTGGGTGCCCTGCCAGTCCACGTCGAACAGCACATCCTTTCCCGCCGCCAGCGCCGCTTCGACCGGAGCCTTAGGGGTGCCGTAGTAATTGTCGAACACCTTGGCATGTTCCAGGAACTCGCCCTGGGCGACCATGGTCTCGAACTTGGCGCGGTCGAGGAAGTGATAGTCCTTGCCGTCCACCTCGCCCGGACGCGGGGCGCGGGTGGTGGCCGAGACCGACATGGCGATGTCGGGATTGCGGGCCATCAAAGCCCGCGAGATGGAGCTTTTGCCCGCGCCCGAAGGCGAAGACAGCACCAGCAGCAGGCCACGGGGGCGGACATTGGGGGCGCGGACGGCGGCAAAGGCCGCGTTGGAAGCGGATTGGGTCATTCGATGTTCTGCACTTGCTCGCGGAATTGTTCGATGACGGCCTTGAGAGCCAGGCCGATACGGGTCAGCTCGACATCGCCGGATTTGGAACAGAGGGTGTTGGCCTCGCGGTTGAACTCCTGGCACAGGAAGTCCAGCTTGCGGCCCACCGCCTCGCCCGAGGCCAACATGTCGCGGGCGGCGGCGATATGGGCCTTCAGGCGGTCCAGCTCTTCGCGCACATCGGCCTTGGCGACGATCAGCGCCGCCTCTTGGGCCAGCCGCTCTTCGGACAGGGCCGGAACCGCCTCGACCAGGGCCACCAGCTGGCTGCGCAGCTTGGCCTTGATCACCGCCGGGTCCAGTGTGGCGCAGCCTTCGGACTGGCCGACCAGAGACATGATCTCGTCCAACTGGCTGCTCAGCACCGCCTGCAGGCGCGCGCCCTCGGCCTTGCGCATGGCCGTCAGCGCATCCAGCGCCTGGGACAGGCTGGCCAGGATGGCGGCGCCACGGGCCTCGGCCCCGCTGTCTTCCTCGGCCTCGCCGCTTTCCAGCACGCCGCGCAAGCCCATCAGCCCCTCGATCGAGGGCGCGGCAAGGCCATGCGTCGCCGCCCAGTCCTTGGCCAGCGCGACATATTGCCCCAGCAAGGCCTCGTTGACGGCGACGCCCGAGCTCTTTTGCGAGCGGGTCACGTTCAGCGCAACATTGACGCTGCCGCGCTTCAGACGCTTCTGCACCGCCTCGCGGGCGGGAACATCCAGGAAGTCGTAGCCGGGCGCCAGCCGCGTGCGCAGCTCCAGGCCGCGGCCATTGACCGTCTTCAGCTCCCAAACCCACGTCAGGAGGGCATCCTGTCCCTGGGCGCGGGCGAAGCCGGTCATGCTGTTGAGAGTCAAGGGAAAGCTCCTTGCGATAAAATGAACGTCTCAGGTTATACCCGTCCTGCCGACAGGCTTCCAGCCCCCTCGCCGGCTTGCTATCCTTAAGTCATGAAAGAGCGCCGCCACAGCCGCCGGGGCCTGTCGGAAGTAACCGTCTGGGTGCCCACCGAAAAAGTCGATGCCGTGCGCAATTACGCCCGCCGCATCGGCCAGCGCCGCATGCCGCCCGAGCGGGAAGACATCATGCGCATCCTGTGCCTGCACCGCGATACGCTGGAAGACCGCTTCGGCGTGGTGGCGCTGTCGCTGTTCGGCTCGTCGGCCCGCAACGAGGCCAAGCCCCATTCGGACATCGATCTGCTGGTGGAGTTCCAGCCGGGCCGCCCCTCGGGGCTGTTCGAATTCGTCGATCTGAAGCATGCCCTGGAAGGCTGGCTGGACCGGCCGGTGGACCTGACCACCACCGCCACCCTGAAGCCGCGCCTGAAGCAGCGGATCATGGACGAATGCATTCCCGTTTTCGGAGAGGATTTCTGTTGAACCGGGACCGGGGATTGCGCCACTCTTGACCCCATGAGCAAGCAGAGCCGTCTCGACGCCGCCGCCCAATTGAAAGCCAAGCTGGACCTTCTGCATGACGAGGCGCAGCAATTGGGCCTGCCCTTGGCCGCCCATCTGATCGGCGCCGCCGCCGAAGCCGTCGAAGAGGCGGTCGCCCTGTCTCCCCGCCCGCTCTTGCGCCTGGTGCGCAAGCCCGACTGAGGGCTCTTTCCTTAACGGCAAATTCGCGCGACAATTCCGTGACATAGGGACAGGGAAGCAGAACCATGTCGCATAAGGATTGGCGCGTCAGGATCGAAGATATGCTGGAGGCCCTGGGCCGTATCCAGCGCTATACCGACGATATGAGCCAGGACTCTTTCCTGGCCGACGATCGCAGCGTCGATGCCGTGGTGCGCAATCTGGAAATCGTCGGCGAGGCCGCCCACCGCCTGCCGCCCGAGGTGATCCAGCATCACCCCGAGATCCCCTGGACTCATCTGGGCGAGATGCGCAACATCCTGGTCCATGAATATCATTCCGTGGATAGCGGGCTGATCTGGTCCACCCTGCGCAATGACATTCCCCATTTGGAAGGCCCCTTGCGGGCGCTGCTGCGAGAGCGCGACTGATATGAGCCATATTCTGATTACCGGCGCCTCCAGCGGCCTGGGCGAGGCGCTGGCCCTGGACTATGCCGCCGCCGGCGTTCGACTGGCTCTGTCGGGCCGCAACGCCGAACGGCTGGAGGCTGTGGCCGTCCGCTGCCGCGCCAAGGGAGCCGAGGTCGAAGCCCGGAGTCTGGATGTCACCCAGCGTCAGGACATGGCCGACTGGATCGCCGCCCTGGAAACCGCCCGCCCCCTGGATCTGGTCATCGCCAATGCCGGCGTGTCGGGCGGCGACGGCGCCTTGTCCCACGAGCCGGAAGAGCAGATGCGCGGCCTGTTCGCCATCAATGTCGATGGCGTCTTCAATACCGTCCTGCCCATTCTGGAGCCCATGCGGACCCGCGGTCGGGGACAGATCGTCATCATGGCCTCGCTGGCGGGAATGCGCGGCTTCGGCGCCGCTCCGGCCTATTGCTCCAGCAAGGCGGCGGTCAGGGTCTGGGGCGAAGGCTTGCGGCTGCGGCTGGCGCCCAACGGCGTCAAAGTCAATGTGGTCTGCCCCGGCTTCGTCAAAAGCCGCATCACCGCCCGCAACCGCTTTCCCATGCCCTTCCTGATGGAGGCCGATCAGGCCGCCCGCGTCATCCGCAAAGGACTGGAGCAGAACCGCCCGCGTATTTCCTTCCCTTGGCCGGTGGCGCTGTCCATGCATCTTTTGGCTGCCCTGCCGCCCGCCTGGACCGACTGGGCCCTGTCGCGCATGCCCCAAAAGGAAGGCTGAACAGCGCCAAAAATTTGATCACATCTGACTTTGTGGAATGCTCTTATGCATATTCAGCAATACTCAGATATGACTTAGAAGCGTCATGATCTCCTCCACCCTGGATTGGACAGCCCATCTCGAATGAGAAACGGGGAAGATGGACTGTCTTGCAGGGTGTGATTGCGCGGCAACCGCCGCGCTAGGGGAGAGGTTTCTGATGCTGAACGCGATGCGGATTTCGGCCCGGCTCTTTATGGGCTTTGGGATTCTTGTGCTTTTGATTGCCGCTTTGGGCAGTGTCTCGATTTATTCCGGCACGCAATTGGACAAGGCCTTCGACAATGTTCTGCGAGCCAGCCACAACGAAATCACCGACGTGAAGCTTGAACGGGCGGTCTATGTCGCCCGCATGAATGTCTTCGCCTATCTGGCCACCGGCGACGAAGCCCGCTGGTCCAAGGTGGGCGAGGCCCTGACCGCGGCCCGCAAGCTGCAAGACGAACTGCTGTCCGCCACCCGTGATCCCGGTCGCCGCGAAATGGTGCAGAAGATCGGCGGGCTGATCGATCATTACGACCAGCTGTCCAAGCAGCTGGCCCTGGTCAAGGGCAAGAATGCCAGCCTGGACGATCCGGCGGTGAAGGCCATCCTGGCCGAGGCCGGCAAGACCTCCATCAGCATCGACGAGACCGGCCGCGAACTAATCGACGGCTTCGAAAAAGCCAATGACGAGCGCATCACCGCCGTCAACGACATGATCGACAACGGCATCCGCCTGTCCATCATCATCGGCCTGTTCAGCCTGCTGCTGGGGCTGGTGATGTCCATCGCCATCACCCGTTCGATCATCCAGCCGCTGCAGGCGGTGGTCGATGCCGTGACTCGTCTGAGCAAGGGTCAGACCGAAAGCCCGGTGCCCGGCACCAACCGCACCGACGAAATCGCGCCTTTGGCCCAAGCGGTGGAAAGCTGGCGCGCCAGCCTGATCGAGGCGGACCAGCGTAACCAGCGCGAACGCCAGGAGATGGCCGTCCGCGAGGCCCGTCAGCATAAGATCCTGACCGCCACCAGCCGCTTCGAGCAAGGCATCGTCACCCTGCTGGATCGCATCAAGGGCGCCGCCGGCGATCTGCACCGCTCGTCCGAGACCCTGTCGGCCAATGCCGAACAGACCCGCCAGCAGAGCAGCGTCGTCTCGGCCGCCACCGACGAAGCCAGCGCCAATGTGCAGACCGTGTCCGCCGCCGGCACCCAGCTGACGGCTTCGATCAACGAGATTTCCTCGCAGGTTCAGCGCTCGGCCGAAATCGCCCGCAACGCCCAGACCGAAGCCGAGGAAACCACCCGCAAGGTCGCCGGCCTGCAGGAATCGGCTCAGAAGATCGGCGAAGTGGTCAATCTGATCAATGACATCGCCAGCCAGACCAACCTTCTGGCCTTGAACGCCACCATCGAAGCGGCCCGCGCCGGTGATGCCGGCAAGGGCTTCGCGGTGGTTGCCAACGAGGTGAAGAACCTCGCCAACCAGACCTCCCGCGCGACCGAGGACATCGCCAATCAGGTGGCCGGCGTGCAGGCTCAGACCCAGGACGCCGTCTCGGCCATCAGCGAGATCGCCGGCATCATCGACCAGATCAACGAAATGGCCACCGCCATCGCCAGCGCCGTCGAAGAGCAAAGCGCCGCCTCGGCCGAGATCGCCCGCAACTGCGAATCCGCCTCGGCCGGCACCCGCGAGGTCGCCGACAACATCACCGGCGTCGCCCATGCCGCCACCGAAACCACCGGCATGGCCCATGCGGTTTACGACGCCGCCAACGGCCTGATGCATGAAAGCGAAACCTTGGAAGAAGAGGTCCAGCATTTCCTGGAAGAAATGCGGGCAGCCTAGAGCTTATCACTAAGCTCTAGATTTGCGTGACGCGGCCCGATGCCGGGCCCGCTCAAACGCCGCGCGGGCTTGATGCGTGACGCGGCCCGTCCCAGGCGCTAGGCCATTACAGAAACGGGGGCTCGGGCGGGAAACCGTCCAGCCCGAGATCCCGCCGCAAGGCCTGGATTTCTGCCCGTAAGGCCGGGCTGTCCTGGGGGGCCGAGCCGATGCAATGGCGGCAAGGCCCCGTCTTGGGCGACAGCTGGAACAGCTCGCGCCGCCAAGCGACATAGCGGGCATTGCTCCATAGGGAGAACAGATCGGACTGGGGCGTCATCCGCCCCAGCACCGCATCGCGATGGTCTGGCGCATCCGAGCGCAGTTCGCAGCAAGGCATCAGACTGCCATCCACCTCGACCTGCAATTCGCTGAACGGCTTCAGGCAAGGCGCATGGCGCTGGAAGACACGGTTGACCGGCAACAGCCCGCCGCGATCGCTCATCCGCAAGACTCCCGGCCCCAGCGGGCGGCGCAAATTCTCGCCCCGCAGCATCACCGCCATCTCGCCGAAGCGCAGCACCGCCTCCAGCACGTCGCCCCGCTGGTGCTTCCAGACATGGGGCAGCCCCCAGGCGGCTATCCGTTGTTCCATGGCGGCGCGGATATCGGCTTCAACGAAGGGGCTGTCGGCGGGCGGATAGCAATTGACCACCATCTGCCGCAGCCCGGCCTGATAGAGCTGCTCGAAATAGCGGGGGTCCAGGTAATCGCCGTTGGTGAACAGGAACACCGACGCCCCCGGCAACTCATCGCGGACCTGGGTCAGGCGGCGCAGCAGATAATCCCGTTCGGCCAGCGGCTCGTTATAGCGATGCAGCCGCAGGAAGCCCTTCCAGCCGATCCCGGCCAATTGCCGCAGGATGGCCGAGAACAGATCATCCTCCATCAGGCGGCGGTCGTTCAGACGGGAATATTGGCTGTTGGGACAAAAGCCGCAGCGGCGGTTGCAGAACGAGGAAATCTCGATCTCCACCGACTCCACCGATTCGCGGAACAGCTCCGGCGCGCTCCCGTAGGCCGTCATAAAATGGCCGGGCCTGATCTTCATCGCCGCCTTAGTCCCTCATTGCTCTGGCTTTAAGATACGCCGCCGCCGCCCCCCAGGCAACCAGCCCCCATTCTGGACCCGAAGGCCAAGACGCGGTAAGTCTATGTCCATGATCCGCCCTGCCGCCGCCCTGACCGCCTTGCTTCTGCTGACCGCCGCCCCGGCTGCTGCGCATCCGCATGTCTGGGTGGATTATCAACTGACGGCGCGGATGACCGCCAACGGCGTCTCGGCGCTGGAGCAGGAATGGAGCTTCGACGAAGACTTTTCCGCCAGCGTGCTATCGGACGTGCTGAAGCGCAAAGGCCCGCAAGCCCTGAAGGACGGCGCCTTCACCCCCGGCGAGGAAGCCCGCCTGAAGGAGCTGGCCTTTTCCAACCTGAAGAACTTCGGCTATTTCGCCCATGTCTGGCTGGCCGGCAAGCCAGTCGCCTTGGCCAAGGAGGCCACCGGCTTTCACGCCCGACTAGAGTCCTCGCACCTGATCTACAGCTTCACCCTGGCCCTGACCGCCCCCGCCGACCCGCGCCAGGGGCCGCTGCTGGTGGGGATTTGGGATGACAGCTATTACGTCGATGTCGGCCCGGCCAAGGGCAAGAAGCCCAGTCTGCAAGGCCCCGGAGCCGATGCCTGCGGAGCGGTGATTGCCGAGGATAAAAGCCATCCCATCTATTACGGGTCGATCTTTCCGCCGGTGGTGAAAATCTCATGCTGACGCGCCTGTTCCTGCTGGCCTTGCTGACCTTGCTGACCTTGCTGCCGCTGTCTCCGGCTCAGGCCGCCGACATGTTCGGACGACCTGAAGCGCCCGTGGCCGAAACACCCGCCGCCGAGCCTGAGCCCCAAAACGCCTTGCCGGAAGCCTTGCGCCCCATCCTGGGCGGCTTGGTGGCGATGCAGACCCGCCTGAACCAGGAGCTGCGCCAGGAGCTGAAGGCAGTGCGCGACGGCGAGACCTGGCGGCCCGCCGGAGCCATCATCCTGCTGTCCTTCCTCTATGGCGTCTTTCATGCGGTGGGGCCGGGACATGGCAAGCTGGTGGTGGGCGGCTATTTCCTCAGCCGCCGCGCCCGCATCAGCCATGGCCTCGCCATGAGCGCCGCCTCGGCCCTGGTCCAGGCCAGCGTTGCCGTGGCGTTGGTGGCCCTGCTGGTCGCAAGTCTGGATATGGGCGCACATCAATTGATGCAGCAGGCCGCCTTGCTGGAAACCCTCAGCTATGCCGCCATCGCCGCCTTGGGGCTGTGGATGGCCTGGGGCAGCCTGACCGGCCGCGCCGGCTGCGACCATGACCATGAGCATGAACATCATCACGGCTGCGGCTGCGGGCATGAGCATCATCACGCCGCCAAGCCGGTTCCCCTATCGGCCATCCGCAGGAAACAACCCGGTTTGAGCCAAGCCCTGCTGACAGGGGCTTCGGTCGGCTTGCGCCCCTGCTCGGGCGCGATCCTGGTGCTGCTGTTCACCTTGGCCAACGGCATCTTTTGGGTGGGAGTGCTGTCCACCTATGCCATGGGCGTGGGCGTCGCCATCACCGTCGCCGCCGTCAGCCTCGCCAGCCTGGGCCTGCATCGCGGCCTGGGCCACTGGCTGGGACAAGACCACCCCTTAGCCAGCCGCCTGCGCCAAGCCCTGGCCATCGCCGGCGGCCTGATCATCGCCCTGTTCGGCGCCGTGCAACTCTTCCTGGTTCTCAGCGGCACCTTGCAGCCGATGACGGGATAGAGACGACGCGGGGCGTCTTGACTCCCCCTTGACGCAGCCACCTCAACCAAAAACACCATATCATTGCAATCAATAAGTCATACTATCGTAATAGCATGTATTCAGACTCGCAATACCCTTAAAACTAGCGCTAGAGTAAGACTCCATGCGTTTAGGGGATGAGGGGCATGAACGATCCGACCCTGGTGGTCTGCATCATCACGGTTCTAGCCGTGGTGCAGTCGGTGTTCGGCATGGGGCTGCTGGTGTTCGGGACTCCGACCCTTTTGCTGCTCGGCCTGCCGTTCGATGCAACCCTGGGATGGTTGCTGCCGGCCTCGGCCATCATTTCGCTGATGCAGGTGCTGGAAGCGCCCGGCCAAGTGCGCGTGGCTTGGCGCGGACTAAAGCCCTTGTGGTGCCTTGGGGTCCTGGTGACGGTCTTGGCGCTGTCCATACATCTGCAACTCCGCTTCCGCCTTGAGCTGCCGATCGGCCTCGCCATGTGCGGCGCCGCCCTGCTGCGTCTCAGCCCAGCCCTGCGCAATCACCTGGAAACCGTCATCGGACGGTCCGAGCATGGCTATTTGCTCGCCATGGGCGCCCTGCACGGCTTCACCAATATGGGCGGCAGCCTGCTATCCGTCTATGCCGCCACCGTCGCCTCGGGGAAGAAGGCGGTGCGCAGTCTGGTGGCCAACTATTATCTGGCGTTCGGCCTGGTTCAACTGGGGGTACTGGCGACCCTTCAGCCGAAAGCCCTGTCCCAGCATAGCCTTTTGGCTGCCGGCGTGGCCTTTTGCGTCCATTGGCTGGTCGGGCGGCGCGTCTTCGAAGGACTGGGCAATCACGGTTATGACCGCGCCATCACCTCCTTCATCGGCCTCTACGGTCTAGCCCTACTGGTAAAAGCCCAACTCTGAATACTCAAATATTCCGAGAGAAAGATTCGCGTCAAACGTGTAAATGTTTACAATTTCGCGACTTGTCATGATTTTGACTCGCTGATAGATTGTATCTACGCTTTGGATTTCTCGTAATACTTAGGAGCACAACGCGATGGCAACCGAAAAGACTCAAACGATTGAAGAGCTACAGGCCGAGATTGAACGTTTGCGCGGCGAGCTGAGCGCCAAGTCCAGCACCGCTTCGGACTCTCCGGCTCAGGCGGCCAAGGACGTGCAGGACGAGATCAACTCCGTCGCCGGCGACACCAACAATGCGGCTCTGGATCAGTTGTACCGACTGGTGCTGGGCGTGAACGCCGCCGCCGCCGAACTGCTGCAGTCTGGCGCCGACATCCTGATCAAGCTGAATGACGAGGCCACCGCCAATGGCCGCACCAACCAGGACGATCTGGGCAAGACCCTGACCAGCCTGCCTCCCGACATCTATAAAAGCTATCTGCGGGCGCTGGGCCGCGCGACGGAACTTCCCGGCCGCATGGCCGAACAGTTCACCACCGCCCACCGGAACGCCGCCAAGTCCTGATTCGCGTCAGGGCGCGGTCTAGACCGGACGGCCTGTTTCCCTTCCATCCATGTTCCCGCTGGGATCGTCGCAACAAGGCGACGATCCAGAAGGCCTTTTTGCGCCCTCGATTTGCCATATGGAATCAACGCACGTCATGCAGATCATGGCTCAGCCGGGCTCCGGCCCCACGTTGCCGCATATCCTGGGCAGGGCCGCGCGCCTTGCCTGGGTGTTGCTGCGTCGGCTGGCGCCGGTGCTGCTGCACCCGACCAGCGCCAGGCTCTACCGGGCCATCCGTCAGGCGATCGAGGATCTGGGCCTGACCTATCTGAAATTCGGCCAGTTTCTGGCCATGCGTTTCGACATCCTGCCGCCCGGCTTATGCCAAGAGCTGGCACACCTGTTCGAGGCGGTCGAGCCCATTCCTTTCGCCGAGATCCGCGCGGTAATCACAGCCGAGCTGGGGGCGCCGCCGGAACAGCTTTACGATCGCCTGGATCCCGTCCCCATCGCGGCGGCTTCGGTCGCCCAGGTTCACATCGCCTGGACCCGGACCGGCGAGAAGGTGGCCGTCAAGGTGCAGCGCCCCGGCATCGGCCCGACCTTCGAGGCCGACATGCGCCTGCTGGCGGCCTATGGCGGCCTGCTGGACCGTCTCGGTCTGTCGGCGGTGTTCTCGGTGCGGGAAACCGTCGAGGAATTCGCGCTATGGACGCGGGGCGAACTGGACTTCACCCAAGAAGGCCATGTCGCGGAACGCTTGCTGCGCGAGGCCGGCCCCTGGGAACGCTTCCCCCGCATCCACTGGAACCTGACCAGCCAGCGCGTTCTCACCAGCCAATTCATCGAAGGCCCCACCCTGGGCAAGGTCCTGGCGCGGATGGAGCAGGTGGGCGACGGCCCCGAGGCGGAAGCCGAGCTTCGCCGCAGCTTCCCCAGTCTGGATCTCTCCCTGTTCGGCCATAACCTTGTGCAATCGGTGCTGCATCAGCTGTTTTCCCGAGGCTTTTTTCACGGTGATCCGCATCCCGGCAACATCATCGTCGGCCTGGACAACAAGGTCACCTTCATCGACTTCGGCATCTTTGGCGAACTGCATCCCCGTCAACGCCGCATCTTGGCCCGGCAGATCGAGCGCATCAGCATCGGCGACATCGACGGCTGCTATGAATGCGTGCGCGAACAATATGTGGCCGCCACCGACACCACCGACTGGCACGCCTTCGAACACGAGACCAAAGGCCGCCTGAGCGCCTGGTATCGCGCGTCCATGGATCCCAACTCGTCTCTCAAGGCCCGCCATCTGGGCAATCATAGCGGCGAGATCATCGACGCCGCCCGCCGCCACGGCCTGCGCGGCGGCAGCAACAGCCTGCTCTATTGGCGTGCCCTGTATATGCTGGACGCCAGCGCCTTGAAGCTGGGTGCGCATATCGACCTGTTCGCCGAGATGGCGCTGTTCTTCCGGTCGCAAGCCGAGACCCTAAACCTCCTGCTGCCTCTCTATGGCGAGCCCGACGCCGTGATCGACCCGGCACGCTCCTCCGCTCTCCGCCGCCTCATCGCCCGGCTGACCAGCGGCGCCAGGGTGCGGGGCCTGCAACTGCGGCAGCGATTGTCCCATCAAGGGCAGCAGCAGCGCGAGCGCACCGTCGGCCATGTCATTCTTTTGCTTCTGCTACTGGGCGGCGCCCTGTTGCTGCTAAAGCCTTTGCGGGGGGCTGCCTGACATGACGGGCTTGGCTCAGGCACCCACGCTGAACACCCTCGAACGCGGCCTGATCGGCACGCCCGAGGCCTTTCGCGCCCGCCTGGAGCGGCTGGGTCCGATCTTCGTGAAGCTGGGGCAGCTTCTGGCTTTGCGCCCAGACCTGATCCCAGCGGAATATGGCTCGGCGCTGCTGGGCTTGCTGGACGACGCCCAACCCATGCCATGGGACGAGGCGCGGGCACTTCTGGCCGAAGGCCTGGGACAGGATCCAGACCGGCTCTTCGCCCATATCCGCCCCCAGCCCGTCGGCAGCGGATCCATCGCCCAGGCTCACCGCGCCCGCCTGCATGACGAACGCGAGGTGATCGTGAAGATCCGCCGGCGCGGCATTGCCGAACGGGTCGAGCGCGACCTGCGCCAAGCGGCGCGGCTGGCGGCATTGCTGGAACGGGCCGGAACCCGCCTGATCGTATCCCCGCGCGAAGCGGTAGAGGAAATGGCCGTCTGGCTGCGCCAGGAACTCGACTTCAAGCGAGAGCTGGACAACCTCACCCGGATGTACGCCAACCATGCCGGCGACGATGGCATCCGCATTCCCGAGCCTCATCCGCAGCTGTGCGGCGAGGGCGTGCTGACCTGCGAATTCCTGGACGGCATCCCCCTTAGCCGCATCATCCGCATGCAGCAAAGCGGCAATGCACTGCGCAAAGACCCCTTGCAGGAGCTGGGCTATGAGCGCGAACGCCTGGCCTATCAGCTGCTCGACACCTGCCTGACCCAAATCTTCGAGCACCGTTTCTTCGCCGTCGATCTGCATCCTGGCAACCTGATGCTGCTTCCCGACGGCCGCCTGGGCATGATCGATTTCGGGCTGTGCTGCGACCTTGAGACCAGTATGCGGCAACGCCTGCTGCGTTATTTCGGCGCCATCGTCCGCGACGATTCCGACGCCCTGTATCAGGCGGCGGAAGCCTTGCTGGAAAGCACCGACGCCTCGCGGCCCGACGTCTTCAAGCGCGAATTCTATGCCGCCACCAGCGTCTGGACCGCCAAGCGCCGCACGCCGGCGACCGGCGAGGAAAGGGCGGGGCGCGGCGAGACCCACATCTGGCTGATGCAGATTGTTCGCGCCGCCCGCAATGCGCAGATGCGGATTTCCAATGACTCGCTGGCCCTCTACCGAGCCATGCTGACCGCCGAGACCGTCACCGGGATGCTGGGGGCGCGGACCGACCTGCGCCGGGTCGGCGCCGACTTCTTCCCCGCTCTGCAGACCCGAGAGCTGCTGCAGCCTCTGAGCCCGCTGGAGTTACAGGGCATCGCCGGCAGCCTTGCCGAGTTGCTGAAGCGCTCGCCCGAGCGGCTGGAGCATCTGCTGAACGCACTGTTCACCGAGACCTACTCCTTCAATGTCGAAACCCGCGCCTCTGCCCGCGATCAGCATCGCAGCGACCGTCATGCGCTGATGATCTCCGTGGCTATCGTCAGCGTGGGTTTGTGCGTGCTGCTGGGCAGCGCCGCGCTGCCGGTCTGGTTCGGCGTACCGCTGGCCTGGCCGATCGGAATCACCCTGGGCGGCTGCTACCTGTTGTTGCTGAAGCAATGGCGAGGCAGCCGATGACGACCAACATCTTTCCCCGACAGATGGGAGATCAACGCCCTATGGATACCCTCGTCGACGCCCCGCCGGAGCTTCCCCGGCCACATGCCGAAATCGTGGATTTCACCGACCCCGATAGCGCCGCCCTGCAGGGCTATGCCGAGCACACCCGCCCCCGGGCGGCAGAGCTGCTGCAGATCCTGAGCCTGGACAAGCCCTATATCCGGGGCCATGGCGACTATCTCTGCTACCGCGACGAAGAGGGCGACGAGGTTAAGGTGCTGGATCTGGCCGGTGGTTACGGCTCGCTGATCCTTGGGCATAACCATCCGGAACTGCGCCGTCTGGCGATTGCCCAGCTGTCGCAGGAAATGCCGACCCATGCGCAGATGTCCATCCGCGGCGAGGCCGGACTGCTGTGCCGCGACCTGGACACCGAGCTGCACGCCGCCACCGGCCGTCACTTCGTGATCACTCTGGGCAATTCCGGGGCCGAAGCGGTCGAGGCCGCCGCCAAGCACGCCCGCATGGTTCAGTTGGCGCGGCTAGATGCCTTTGCCGAACAGGTGGAACGCCAGTTGGCCCGCATCCGCGCCGCCGAAGTGGACGCCAAACGGCTGGGCGGCAGGCTGGAACTGGCCCTGGATGGTAAGAGCTACGCCGATTTTGACGCCTTTGCCGCCGCCGTGCGGGCCCGCAATGCCGACAGCCTGGCCGCCGCCGCCCCCCGTTTCCTGGCGGCGCAGGGTGCCTTTCACGGCAAGACCATGGGCGCCCTGGCCCTGACCCATAAGCCGCTGTTCCGCGATTCCTTCCTGCGCGGCGACACCAATACCACCTTCTTCGATTGGCGAAGCCTGCTGGCAGACCCCGAGGCGGTGCGCACCCTGATTGCCTCTGGCGCCTATAGCCTGATCCTGCCCGGCGCGGTCGTCGATGGCCAAGTCACCTACCGCCAGGAACATTTCAACGCCTATGCCGCCCTTTTCCTCGAACCCATCCAGGGCGAGGCCGGCGTCATCCCCGTCCCGGCCGAGGCCGCCGTGGCGCTGGTGGCCGAGGCGCGCGCCGCCGGCGTGACCGTGGTGATCGACGAAATCCAGAGCGGCTTCTACCGCACCGGCGCACTGCTGGCATCCAGCCGCATGGGGCTGGTGGGCGACTATTACCTGCTGGGCAAATCTCTGGGTGGAGGCTTGGCCAAAATCTCCGCCTGCGCCGTGACCCGGGAACAATATCTGCCGCGCTTCGGCCTGCTGCACACCTCGACCAATGTCGAGGACGACCCATCCTGCGGCATCGCCCGCAAGGCCCTGGAGATCGCAGGCAAGCTGAGCGACGCCGTGCAGGACCGAGGCGATCGTCTGAAGGCCGGCTTCGAAGCCCTGCGCAAACGTTATCCCGAGGTCATCCGCGAGGTGCGCGGCGAGGGCCTGATGCTGGGCATCGCCTTCACCGACATGAAGCTGCGCCAGAGCTACGGCCTGCAATTGCTCGCCCGTAGCGGCTATATGGGATATGTGCTGGCCGGTTATCTGCTGCATGAGCATCAGGTCCGCGTCGCGCCGGCCCTGGGGGCCTCGACCGTCATCCGCATCCAGCCTTCGGCTTATATCAAGGAGGCGGAGATCGAGCGCGTCCTGGCGGTCTTTGAGCAGCTGTGCCGCATCATGGCCAACGAGGACATCTACAAGCTTATCGAATTCGCCCTGCCCAAGGACATGCGCGGCCTGCGCCCCCTGGGCGACTTCCGCCAGGGCGAGATCGCGCTTGAGCCCCCGGCCGAAGGCATGCGCCGCGTCGGCTTCCTGACCCATTATATCGACGCCGCCCATCTGCGCGTGGCCGACCCGTCCCTGGCCCTGCTGGACACCGATACCTTGGAAGAGCTGCTGGGGCGCATGCTGCCGGTGATCGAGCCCATCGTGCTGGGCCGCCGCGCCATCACCGCATCCCATGGAGGCCAGGCCAGCGTGGTGTTCGCCGGCATTCCCGTGACCTCGGGCATGATCCGCCGCACCCTGTTGGATCAGGACGAAAGCCAATTACAGGCCCTGTGCCATCGCGGCGTCGCCACCTTGCGCGATGAGTTCGGCTGCGCCGTGGTCGGCCTTGGTCAATATACCTCCATTCTGACCAAGAACGGCCAGAGCGTGCCCGACGCCGCCACCATCGTCACCACCGGTAACAGCTATACCGTCCATATCGGCGTGCAGGCGGTCCTGGCGACCGCACGCGAACGCGGCTGGGACACCCGTGATCTGACCATCGGAATCATCGGCGCCGGCGGCAACATCTGCACCGCCTATGCCCAATGCTTCGCCCATCACGCCGGCCGGATGCGGCTGTACGGCGGCGATCACGCGCGTGGCCTGCGCAAGGCAGAACGCGCCGCCGACACGGTCCTGCGCCAGACCCTGAACGATCTGGCCAACGGCGGCACGCCGCGCAGCGGCTTTGAACAGGCGGTCGCCGCCGCCGCAGGACAGATCGACAGCGGTGCCCAGACACGCCCCTGGCCGCACTTCCACCAATATTGGCGAGACCAGGACCTGTCACCGGCGCTGCAGGTGGTGGACAGCCTGGATGCGCTTGGCGACTGCGACGTCCTGGTCGTGGCCACCAACGCGGTGGAGCCCTTCCTGGGGCCGGAGCACTGCAAGCCGGGCGCCATCGTCTGCGACATCTCGGTCCCGGTGAATTGCCGCGAGGATCTGTTCGACAACGACCTCGGCATCACGGTGCTGCTGGGAGGCGAGGTCGCCCTGCCCAATGCCGAGGAAATGCCGGTCAAGGGCATGCGCCTGGCCCGCGGCATGGCCTATGCCTGCCTGTCGGAAACCATCCTGCTGGGCCTGGAGAACGGGCATCCCAGTTGCTCCTACGGGAACATCCAGCCCTATCAGGTCGATGCCATGGGGGCGCTGGGCGAAAAGCACGGCTTCCGCCTGGGCCACCGCAAGCAGACCCGTATTTTCTGAAACGCCACTGGTGCCGCCATGCACGAACCTCTCACCCTATTCCTCGACGATATCGGCCCCGCGCAGGCGGCGGCCGTGGGCGGTAAGACGCGCCACCTGGCCGAACTCAGCCAGGCCGGCTTCGCCGTGCCGGCGGCCTGCGCCCTGCCTACCTGGACCTTCCAGGCGGTGGTGCTGGCCGCAGGCGGCGACCTTGGCGATCAACTGGAGGAATTCGCCGCCGGTCGCAGCGACGATGACGGAGCGTCCTTGCGGGCGGCTATCCTGGCCATGCCGCTGCCCGTCCCCCTGGTGGCCGCCCTGGCCGGAGCGCATGACGCTTTGATCCTCCGTGGGTTCGAGGCCCTGGCGGTCCGGTCCTCGGCCACCCTGGAAGACTTGGACGGCAGTTCCTTCGCCGGGCTGTATGAGACCGTGTTGAACGTCCGGGGGCTCGAGGATCTGTGCGACGCGGTGCGCAGCTGCTGGGCCTCGGCCTTCGCGCCCCGCGTGCGGGACTATTGCCTGCGCCGCGGCCTCTCCGTGGCCGATCTGCAGCCGGCCTGCCTGATCCAGGGAATGGTGCCGGCCGAATGCGCCGGCGTGGTGTTTACCGTCGACCCGGTGCGCGGCCACGATACCGAGATGCTGATCGAGGCCGTTCCCGGCCTGGGCGACGTGCTGGTGCAAGGAGAGTGCGACCCCAGCGCCTGGCGCTATGACTGGATGACCGATGGGCTGAGCCGTGAAGGAACCGCCGACGACGCTCCCCTGTCGGACGATCAGGTCCGGACCCTAGCTCTGCTGGCGCTGTCCATTCAGACGCATTACGGCCGCCCCCAAGACATCGAATGGGCTTGGTTCCAGGGCAAGTTCCATCTGCTGCAAAGCCGGGCCATCGCCGCCATCCACCACGACCTTCACGATCAATGGACCAACGCCGATCTGAAGGACGGCGGCGTCGCGGCGCATATCCCCTGCGCCCTGATCTGGTCGCTGTACAAGATCGTGCTGGAAACCAGCATGCCGGCCTATCTCGACAGCGTCGGCCTGCTCGACCGATCGCGGCAGCGCCCCTGGACCCTGCTGCGCTGCGGCTTTCCCTATTGGAATTTAAGCGCCGTCAAGGACGGCTTGCGACGCATCCCAGGCTTCGTGGAACGCGAGTTCGACGCCGACCTGGGCATCGCCCCCACTTATCCGGGCGACGGCTTCCGCACCTCCGTGACGCTTCGCACGCTGCTGGCCGGCCTGCGCACCCTGTTCGGCATCCGCCGTTCGGTGCGGCGACGGCTCAAGGACGCCGACGCCACTCTGGCCGATCTGGACAGCCTGCTGGCCCGCCTGGACGCGGTCGATCCCGATCATCTGGACGACGGCGCCCTGGCCGCCCATGTCGAGGCCGTGCTGGCCCGCCACCATTACGCTTGCGAGTCGCGCTATTTCACCACCATCTACGACAATTCCAACATGGCGACGCTGTTCCGCGAGACCCTGGGCAAGCGCAACCGCCGCCGGAAGCAGCATGGCCGGGCCGAGCATGATTACCTAGCCCTGGTCGGTGGCCTGAGCGATGTCCCCCACTTAGCCCCCATGCGCGACCTGTGGCGGATCAGCCGACGGCTCCGCACCCGCACCGACGATGCGGCGGCCATCAGGAGGCTGGGCGCCCAAGAACTGTGCCGCCGCCATCTGGCTGGCGAGGCCTATCCCGGCGCGGATGAGCTGATCCCTTTCGTTCATGCCCATCGCCACCGCAGCCTGCGCGAATTGGACCTGCTGGTGCCCTGCTGGGACGAGGATCCTCTGCCGGTCTTCGAGAACCTGCTGCTGCTGCTCGCCCGCGAGGATGACGAAACGCCGGACCGGCAGGAGGAGCGCAGCCTAGCCTGCTACCAGACGGCCCTGGCCGGCATCACCGAATCCGACCTGCGGCGCGAACTGGCCGTCCACCGCGCCATGCTGGCCCTGCGCGAACAGATGCGGGAACGCTCGACGCGCATGTACCGCCTAGTCCGAGTCGCCGCGCTGGCCCTGGGGCGGCGCCTGCAGGCCAGCGGTCTGATCGACGCCCCCGACGCGGTCATGCATCTGGCCTTCCCCGAGGTGATCGCCCTGGCCCAAGCGGTGGCGGCTGGCAGCCAAGAGACTGTCGCCGGTCTGCTGGCTCAGCTGGGCCGCAACCGCGATTACTATCAAGGGTTCCGCAACTATCCCCGCCCCAATGAGATCATGCCCCGAGCCGCCATCGCCCCCACCACGACGGCAGCGGATCCCAACAGCCTGCGTGGCATCGTCTGCTCCCCCGGCGTGGTGGAAGCGCCCTTGCGCGTGCTGGACGGCATCGAACAGGCAAGCCAGTTGCGCGATGGCGAGATCCTGGTCACGGCCTACACCGACCCGGCCTGGACGCCGCTCTTCGCCCGCATCGCCGGACTGATCACCGAAACCGGCGGAGTGCTGTCGCATGGGGCCGTGGTCTCGCGGGAATACGGCATTCCCGCCGTGCTGGCGGTCAAGGGCGCCCGGCAGCATTTGCGCACCGGCATGCGGGTGCGCCTGGACGGCGGCACCGGCGTGATCACTCCTCTTGGGGCATCAGCCCTGGACGAGGCCGTGATGGAGGCGGCGTCGTGACTCTGGTGCTGCAAGGCCTTGACCTTGGCGACATCGCGGCCCGCACGGCCTTCGCCGCCTTCGGCAGCGCCATGAATGCGCGCAACGCCCGTCATCTGCCGCGCCCGCTCGCCCAGGAAATGGCCTTGCTGGACCCGGCCAGCAATCCCTGGCTCAAAGATCAGGCCGTGGCCGCTTGGCTGGTGCGCGACAAGGCCGACGGGCCGGTGGTGGGACGCATCGCCGCCATGTGCCCCGCCAACGCGACGTCGGGCGACGCCTGCCTGGGACTGTACGAGGCCGAGGACGATCCGCGCGTCGCCCGACTGCTGATCGACGCGGGCATCGAATGGCTGACCGGGCGCGGCGCCTCGAAGGTGCTGGCCCCGATCGACTTCTCAATCTTCCACGGCTATCGCTGCCAGACTGGGGGCTTCGATGAACCGCCCTTCATCGGAGAACCCCGCAATCCGCCTTATTACGGCGGACATTTCGACGCGCTGGGATTCACGGCCTTGCATCGCTGGGAAAGCCACGACATGGACCGGGCACAAGCCGCCGCCGTCGCAGCCACTGCCGCCGCCGATTACGCGGACGCCCAAGCCTTGGGATACCGCTTCGAGGATTACAACAGCTGCTCCACCGAAGAGGCGCTGCATCATACCTGGACCCTGATCAACGCCAGCTACGGCCAGATGCCGGGTTTTATAACCCTGCCCTGGGAGCGGTTCCGCGATCATTACGCCCGTCTGCCGTTGGCGGTGGACCGGGACGCCAGCTGCTTTGCCGTGAGCCCGGCCGGCGTCCGCGTGGGCTTTTGCATCGTGCTGAAGGATCTGAGCGCGGCATTGCAGGCCATGCGCGGTCATACCAGCGGCCTGGGCCTCTGGCTGGACCGCCTGCGTTTCCTGCGCCACGCACGCGGCGGATCGATGGCCACGGCCTATCAGATCGGCGTGCCTTACCGCGAGCTGAAGCAGGCCGCGGTGCTGGGCCGACGCCGCTTTGGCCGCCCCCTGGCCCTGGGCCATGCGATCTACCACCACGGAGCCCTGCGCATCCTTGAACAGGCCCGCTATCGCCGCATCGTCGTAGCTTTGATCCGCGACGGTTCGCCCAACATCACCTTCACCCGCCCCTGGGCCGTCGCTCAGCGCGAATACACCCTCTTTGAGCGCCAGCTGAGCTGATCAGACCGGAGATGCCGATGTCCACCACCGACCCCATCACCTTGCCGACAGAGGCCATGCCCCGCCGTCTCTGGACCTATCTGCGGGAAATGTTCCCGCTCGACAAGCACCTGCCGCTGCTGCTGGTGTCGTTCCTGGGCCTCTATGGCAGCTTGCAGGCCCTGACCGGAGCGGCGACCTTGGTCTTCGGCCAAGTGGCGGTGGTGGGGTTCATCGCCTATTTCGGCATGAGCCTGACCATGCGGGTCTATGACGAGTTCAAGGACAGAGACCTGGACCGCGTTCTGTTCCCCCACCGTCCCTTCCCCCGGGGCGCGGTGTACGCCGCCGACCTGATCATCTTGGGCGTCGGAACCGTGGCGCTGGGCTTGGCGCTCAACCTGCGCGAGGGCTGGCTGCTGTGGCCCTATCTCGCCATGCAGGTCTTCGCCTGGCTGACCTTCAAATGGTTCTTCCTGGAACAGCATCACCGCAACAATCTGTTGCTGTCCTTCGCCACGCACCAGCCGCTGGGCCTGTTCGTCAATGCCTATGTCGTCGCCGTCGCCTGGCATGCCCTGAACGGCGGCCCGCCCCAGGCGCTGGACGGCCAATGGCTGCTGCCCCTGTTCGCCTTTTTCTTCCCGGTCAGCGCCTGGGAAACCTCGCGCAAGATCCGTGCGCCGGAACAGGAAACCGCCTATGTCACCTATTCCAGCCTGCTGGGGCCGCGCCGCACCACCTTGCTCCCCCTGATCTTCATGGCGCTGACGGCCGGGCTGTTGATGCGTCTGGTGGTGATCCTGGGATTCGCGCCCTGGGCGTTCTGGGCCATCGGGCTGGCGGCGCTGGGCCATCTGGCCGTCTGTGTCCGCTTCATCCTGCGTCCGACCGCCGCCAACAACCGCATCCGCACGGCCACCGAGGCCGTCGCCGGATTGATCTTCGCCCTGTTCCTATTGCAGCTCTTCACCCAGCGCGCCGTCACTCTGTTCGGCTGGAGCCTGTAAATGATCTGGCGACTCCAGGATAGCGAAGAGCTGGGCGCCAAGCGCAGGCAATGCGGCGGCAAGGGCCGATCACTCCTGCAATTGGTCGACTGGGGCATGCCGGTGCCCCCCTTCCTGGTTCTGCCGGCGGAAGCGGTGGCCGCCTGGCTGCATCCCTTGCGCGAACGCATCGATGCCCGTCTGGCGGCGACCGATCTGGACGATCCGGCACAATGCCAGGATGCCGCGGCGGACATCGGCAACTGGATCCTGGCCCATCCGCTGGATGCCGCGATGGCGACGGACACCCTGACCCGCTGCCGGACGCTGTTCGGCGCCGGCTTCCGCTGCGCGGTGCGCAGCTCGGCCCTCGCCGAGGACGGTGGCAAGGACAGTTTCGCGGGGCAGCTGGACACCTTTCTGCATGTGAGCGAGGCCGATCTTCTGGAGCGCATGCGGGCTTGCATCGCCTCGCTGTTCGGGGCCCGCACCCTGCATTACCGCCATCGCCGGGGACTTGCGGCAGGCGACGAGGGCATCGCCGTGGTGGTGCAGAAAATGGTGCCGGCGACCCGCGCCGGAGTGGTGTTCAGCATGAACGCCAGCGGCAATCTCAATGAGATCGTAGTGGCCGCCGCCTATGGCCTGGGCGAGGGCGTGGTCGCCGACCAGGCGGATAGCGATCATTATTTCATCGCCCGCGATAGCGGCCGCATCCATCGCTCGGTAGTGCCGAAAGACATCCGGCTTGAGCCTGATCCAGACATCGCCTGGGGCCTGCGCGCCATGCCGGTGCCGGCGGACCAGCGGACCGCCGCCGTGCTGAGCGATGACGCCTTGCGCCAACTGGCCGATCTGGCCCTGGACCTGGAGCGCCGCCAGGGATGCCCTCAGGATCTGGAATTTGCCTTCGACGGAGCAGGCAAGCTGTTCCTGCTACAGGCCCGCCCGATCACCACCTTGGAGATGACGGCGGCACGCGACTGGGTCATTCTGGACAATGCCAACATCATCGAATCCTATCCCGGCGTGACCCTGCCGCTCGGCTTCGATTTCGCGCGTCTGGCCTACCGCCATGTCTTCGCCGGCGCGGCGCGGGCCTTCGGCATCTCTGCGCACTGGATCGCCGCCAACGCGCCGGTGTTCGAACAGCTGCTGGCGCATCTCAACGGCCGTGTCTATTACCGCCTGGACAACGCCCGACGCATCACCTCCCAGATCCTGACCAGCGTCGCCAGCCAGCGGGCCTGGCAGGATTTCCTGGGCCTGGCCAGCCTGCCCTGGCCGATCATCCGCCCGGGGATGGGCGCGCGGGTGCGTGCGGGAGCGCGGCTATTCCGTCTGGCCCTGGGCTATCAGCGCGAAAACCGCCGCCTTGCCGCCGCCTTTCAAACAGAGCTGCAAGGGCTGCGCAGCTTTATCGACAGCATCGACGGGCAGGAATCGCCCGCCATCTGGCGCTTTTTCGAGACCCGCTCGGCCAACCTGTTCGCGGCCTGGGCGCCGACCATCGTCAACGACTACTTCGCCATGAAGTTCCACGATCTGCTGCGCCGCCAGCTGGAGCGCTTGTCCGGTTCCGACTCCGGTCTGGGCAATGATCTGCTCTGCGGCATCGAAGGCCTGCCGTCCGAAGGCCCCTTCCTGGCCCTGCTGGCCATGAAGCGGCGGATCAAGGCGGACCCGGCCCTGCTGGCTCTCTTCGCGCAGCCTGCGTCAGAGGTCGCCGCCCGCATCGCCGACGGCGATGCCGCGGTGCCGGAAGATTTCCGCCAAGCATGGACCGATTATCTGCGGGACTTCGGCGACCGCACCCTGGAGGAGCTGAAGCTGGAGCGCCCCACCCTGCGGATGCGCCCAGATCTGCTTGCCAGCATGGTGCAGAACCAACTCGCCAGCCCCCACGACGCCGACACGATGCAGCAGCGCCAGCGCGTCATTCGCAGCTCGGCGGAACAGCGGCTGGCCGAGGCGCTTCGCAATCGCCCCGTGCGCCGCTGGATCATCGGACTGATGCTGGCCCGGGCACGCCAAGCGGTGCGCGACCGAGAAGCCATGCGGATCAACCGCGCCCGGGCCTTCGGCGCCGTGAAAGAGATATTCCACGCCCTGGGCCGACGCATGCAGACTCAGGGACTGCTGGACCAAGCGGAGGATGTCTTCACCCTGCGCCTGGACGAGCTGCGGGCCTATGCCTGCAATGGCGACCACAGCGACCGCCGCGCCCTGGTGACGGTGCGTCGACGCGAGGCGGCGGCTCAGACCGCCTATGACGACATGCCCGACCGCCTGATCTTCCCACCAGGGCAAGAGCCCGACCTGCGCCATTACGCCGTGGCGGGCGGAGACGAGGACGGGGACAGCGTCCTGCGCCTGGGACTGGGCGTATCGCGCGGGGTGGTGGAGGCCACGCCCCTCGTCCTGGACGCACCAGAACTCAGCCAGCGCGTCAGCGGCCAAATTCTGGTCACCCGCATGACGGATCCGGGCTGGGTATTCCTGATGACCCAGGCAGGCGGCATCATCGCCGAGAAGGGATCGCTGCTGTCCCATACGGCCATCATCGGACGCGAGCTGGGCATCCCCACCGTCGTCGGCGTCAAGGGGGCGACCAGCTGGCTACGCGACGCCGCCCGCGTGCGCCTGGACGGCAGCGCCGGCACGGTGGAGCGGCTGGACGAAGCCCCCCAGCTTCCGGCAAGCGAGATATCGGCATGATCGGCGCCATCAACTATCTGGTCACCCGGCCCTGGTTCCAGCGCTTCGCCGACCAGCGCAGCGTGGCGCGTTGGTTCGGACATCTGGCCGACAGCCGCCGGCTGCCGCAATGGCTGTTGCGGCGTCTTATCCGCGCCTACTGCCGCAGCTTCGCTATCCAGGAGGATGACTTTGATTTCGACATCGACGGCCCCCTGACCACCTTCAACGCCTTTTTCACCCGATCGCTGAGGCCGGGCGCCCGCCCCATGGCCGACGGTATCGTCGCCCCGGCAGACGGCTATCTCAGCGCCCTTGGCCGGCTGGACCGGGGCATGATGATGCAGGTGAAGGGCCGGAACTATGCCCTGGACGACCTGCTGGGCAAGACCGTGGGCTGGCAGGACGGGCACTATGCGACGATCTATCTGTCACCGGCGGACTATCACCGCTTCCATGCGCCATGCGACCTGCGCATCCGATCCGCCCGCCGCCTGCCCGGAGATCTGCTGGCCACCAACCACGAAGCCATCGCCGCCACGGATCGCGTCTATTGCCGGAACGAGCGCCTGGTGCTGCAGGCCGACAGCGACTACGGCCCGCTCTATCTGATCGCCGTCGGCGCCACGGTGATCGGCCGAGCGCGAATCGCGCTGGACCCCGCACTGGGCGTCTTGCTGACCGATCACGGCGATGCCGCCGGGCCGGTGCAAGACTTCGACCCGCCGATCAATCTGGCCAAGGGGGCGGAACTGGGCTGCTTCGAGATGGGCTCGACCGTCATCCTCGTCTTCGCCACCCCCGGCCTGACGGCGGCGCACTGGGATGATACCCATCCCCCCCGCATCCGGATGGGAGAAACCCTATGGAACTCCTGATCCTGCAGCCCTCCTTATGGCTGGCCCTAGCGCTGTGCGCTGTGCCCGCCGTGATCGCCGGCTGTGCGCATATGGTGGTGGTGCGCTTGAACCTATGGCCCTGGCTGGCCCGCCCGCTGGACGGCGGGCATAGCTGGCGAGGAGCCCGAATCTTCGGCGACAACAAGACCTGGCGCGGCTTGGTCGCCATGATCCTGTTCAGCATTCTGGGATGCTATGCGCTCTCTGGTCTCGTGACCCTGGCTCCTGGTCTGGCGGCCTACAACGTTCTGGACTTCAGCGCCCGTGAGGCGCCGTTCTATGGCCTGCTGTTCGGCCTGGGCTACAGCCTGTTCGAATTGCCCAACAGTTTTCTCAAGCGCCAACGCAAGATCCGCCCAGGTCAAGCCGGAGCCTTGCCTCACATCCTGCTGGATCAGGCCGATTCCGTTCTCGGCTGCCTGTTGCTGCTCTATCCCTTCAGCCGCATGGATGTCACCCTGGTGCTGACCGGAGTGGTGGCCTTCACCGTCCTGCATCTGGCCGTGAACTATCTGCTGTATCTCTGCAAACTTAGGGCGATGCCGCTATGAAGCCGCCGCCGCCGCCCCTCTTACCCTCTATCGTCCAGCTCAATTGGGTGGACGCCATCACCCTAGGCGGCCTGATGCTGGCCCTCGGCGCCCTGCTGGCCACCGCTCGGCTCCATCTTGAACTGGCCCTGGGCCTGCTGTTCCTGGCCGTGTTCTGCGACGCTTTCGACGGCGTGCTGGCCCGCCGTTACGGCTTGGCCCGGGACTTCGGGCGCTATCTCGACAGCTTCGTCGATGTGTTCATCTATCTGATCACGCCAGCCGCCTGGTTCTATGCCACCGGGTTCGACGCCCCATGGGCCTTGACGATCCTGATGGTCTTCATCGCCGCAGGTCTGGTCCGCCTGTCCGTCTTCAACGGCATCGGCAACATAGAGATTTCAGAGACCGGCGGCTCGGCGACGCTCGCCTATTTGGGCATGCCCGTCTTCTGGTCGGCCTTCATCGCCGCCGGCTATTACCCGCTGCTCCGGCTTGCGGGCGACGAGTTGTCCACGCCGCTGCTGGGCGCGACCCTGCTGGTGTACGCCGCCCTGATGCTGCATCGGGACAACTATTGGAAGCCGCAAAACAAGGGTCTGATGCTGGGCGTCATCTGCGCCATCTGCGCCACTTATTTCTGGCTGAGCGCCTGAGGCAAAGGCGAGAGCAAGCCGGGTGACCGTCGTGCCTTGTCCGACGTTGGGGAAACGAACATGAGCATGCTGACTCGTTGGTGGATTTATCTGACGGAGATGTTCCCGCCGGCCTCGCGCATCGGCGTGGCGCTGCTGAGCACGGCGACCGTGCTGTGGCCGGCCCGGGCGCTGCACCATCTGCCGGTGCTGACCTTGGACGCCCTGTTCTGGGTAGGCGCCGCCACCTATCTGCTGATCATGCTCTATTATCGCTTGTGCGACGAGTTCAAGGATGCGGATACCGACCGCCGCTTCTTTCCCCAGCGCCCCCTGCCCTCGGGCCGGGTCGGCTTCGATGATCTGCTATGGATGCGGCGGCTTTGCGTGGCCGTCATGGTCGCGCTGAACCTGATCTGGCCGGCGGCCTGGCTACAGTTCCTGGCCATGTTCATCTTCGCCTTCCTTATGGGGAAATGGTTCTATCTGCCCGAACTGATCGGAAACAATCGCCTGCTGGCCTTCCTGACCCACGCGCCGGTCAGCCTGTTCGGCGCCTTTTATCTGCTTGCCCTGGTCAGCGGCCCGGCCGGATTGCCTCTGTTCGACGCCGACCATCTGCTGCTGGCGCTGTGGGTCAGCCTGCCGGGCTATATCTGGGAAATCGCGCGCAAGACCCGCGCCCCAGCAGAGGAACAGGCCGGCTATCAGACCTATTCCATCATGATCGGACATCGCGCCTGCATCACCATGACCCTGACATTGCTGATGGCCCATGCGGCTCTGTCGATATGGCTCGCGGCGCGGTTGGAGCTCGCCGACGGCCTGGCCTGGGGGAGTGTCACGCTGGCCGGGCTGCTGGCCCTGGTGCTGTTGCGCTTCATGATCACCGCAGGCCGTCCCGACGCAGATTCCCGGCTATTGCGACCGGCGAGTGAAGCCTATGGCGGTCTGTCCCTGGCCCTGATCGGCCTGGCGGCGGCCATCGCCAGCCTTTGACTTGACCTGGCCGAGCTAGCCGCTCTGTCCAGTCGGATCACGCATCAGATTTCTGGCGAAGGTTATCATGAGCAAAAACAGCCCCCTTCTCCGCCTTTTCTGGGATACGGCGCTTAAAGCCCTCGGCCTGGGCAAGCCGTCCCTTCCCCGCCTCCCCGCCTCCGAGCCGCAGCTGATGCGGTTGCGCCAAACCCTGTGGCGGTTGCGCCATGCCTATCAAGAGGCATCCGGTGGCGCCGACCCGCAAGCCTTGGCCGATCTGGCGCTGGGACTGAGTTCCGTCACCCGCGAGGCTTTGCGGGCGCTGCCGCTGTGGATCAACATGATCGAGACTCTGGCCCAAAGCGCCGAAGCCAATCTGAACAACGGCCCGGGGCGCTTGAAGGCGGAACAGGTCAAAGCGGGAGTCGGCTATCTGCTGTCCCGAAGCCACAGCCCGGCGATCAAAGCCTTGAACGCCGATCCGGTCCTGCTGTCGGTCCTGCTGGATCTGTTTATCGACTTCGTGGTGATGCTGCTGAACCGCCACCAGCTGTGGGAAAATGAGCAGGACGACGATGGGCCTTCAGAAAATTGGCTGGCAAGAGCGTGGCGGCGGCTATGGCGCTGGCTGTCGCGCGGCGGCCGTTGGCTGCTGGCCAAGGGTGCTCCGCTGGTCGCACGGCTCTATACCTGGCTCGCACCCCGCGCCGTCCTGGACCCGTCAGTCCGGGCAGCCGCAGACCGCTTGCTCAACGGCATGGACGGTGACCCGTTCGCGCCGGTTTCGGCTCTGTCCAGCCTGCTGCAGACTCTGGCGCAGAACCGGCGACTGGTCGCCGCTATTGCCGATCTCATATCCACCGCCTGCTCAGAAGCCGAGAACCTGATCCAACTGACAGGCGCCGCCAAGAAAGACTATGCCCGCGACCTGATCACGATCTTCGTCGAGCAGTATCTAGGACATCGGCTGTCAGCGCCGTCGCGGAACCTTCTTGCCTTCGTCGCCGATCCATTGATCGACGCCGTGGTCGGCATCTTCAACAAACATGGCCAATTCAAGAGCCACGCCCTAGCGCCGCCCCCACGAAGCGAGGGTGCATAGACAAATGCCGAACCTCATTCCCAAATACGAGGACAAAAACACTGCGTGGCGCAAGGAGGCTGAAATGAAAAACGCCGCGCAGGATCACTCCTACGCGGCGTTTGTGCGGTGACGAAATAGTTTCACACTGAAATTGCGCTAAGCCATTGATTCGCCGTCATGGAAAAACCACTCTGACCAGTTAATGTTTCATACTGGCCGAGTGGTCTTGGGCTGATCGCCACCGATGCGTGACGAGAAAGTATCATACTGGCAGCACCGCAACCTGACTATTGCCCCCAATAGACATTATCAATGGACTGAGAGGCTTTTGAGTATTCCAGCGGTTGAAGAGTCACAGGAGTGGCTCTGATAGGGCCGCCCGGCTTATCCCGCACCAAAAATACAACTCCAGTTTGCCGACTAAATTTTGGATGCGTGTCTTCCTGAAACTCGGCATACACCACCTGAGGTCCATCCTCGGACAAGGCCCCCATGAGCAAAGGACGCAATAGGAAGCTCTTACTACCGACATAAACATAGATGTAGTCGACATTTATTTTGGGCTTATGTCTCTTGAGCAGGGCAAAGGTCGCTCCCTCTGACATCTTGGTACGCGCGGCAAGACTCCAGGGAATCGAAGTTATGTCCAGATGGTCGTATATATCCTTCAAGATATCCTTGGGGTCGAACAGCGATACCTTGGCCGGATGCAGCCGTCCCATGGCCGAGAGCTGACCACAATACATCGCATGTGGAATAATGGCTTCATCCACAAGCGTCGTCAGTTCCACGCTCAATGGCGACCCATTTAACACATGCATTAGATCTTCACAGTTCTTAGCATCTCTCAATGCTTCATTTACTTTTTTCACAAATTCTTCGCAGGATACCCCTCGCCGAAATGCACAGTAGGGTTTGTCAAATGGCCGCAGCCATTCGGCTGCCCAATCCTCCGACCACTCCCTATCCACCCAAGAGACAAATAAATCCACCGTACCGCCTGCTTCAGCCGGTTTTGGAAGATACCACAGCCCAAGTATCAGTTATCCAACACTGATTATGCTTCTGACGCCTTTCAACATCTCTCCCTCCGCCTCTCAAGTGCCCGATTTGGTCGCTGCTGCTTTTTCTCTGCGTTTGGCCGCCAGGTAATCAGCTTCGCTCTTCCTGCGATTCTGATTGTATGCCTTTTCATCAGAGTCCTCGCCCAGCCGACGTAAGCTCTGCTCGATTTTATCGGCATCCTGCGCAACCAAAGCACTCCAAAGTTGCCGCCGATTGGACCTATTTGAGGTAACGCCGTAGCCAGCTCCCATTTGGTAACTGGTCGAGACGACAATGGTTTTCACCTCAGACGGCAAATCATCGAATTTTGTCTTACCACCAGTCGCAGCAACAGCTGCATCATATCTCTGCCGTATATTACCAACCTGAATTTCCCGCACTGCTTTATCCAGAGATTTTGCTTCATCCTCGGTAATGGTTAGCCCCTTGGCTGCCAGGATCGCCTGCGCTGCATCCAGCTTTTGCCCCAAATACGGCCTCAGCTTAGCGATCAATTTCTCGCTCACGCCATGCGCCCTTAATTCTTGTTCACTCTGTTGCCCCAGATCGACTCCGGTCGCAACCGTGACACCAGAGTTCCCGATCACATGCCCCTGTTTATCTGTAGGAATGTACGCCTTGGTGTGGCGCCCGCCTTCCCAATCGTCTTCAGCCAGTCATCACGACCGATACCAGCCGGCATCAACCGTGCGCCCTTCAAAAAGGCGAAAGCACTCGCTCCCTTGCGCAATTTCTTCGCGGCGAAGGCCAGCGACTTTGCCAGGGTTTGATCGGTCAGCGGCGGCTGGCCGAGTTGCGCCAGGATGATGGCGGCGCGGGCTGTCTCTCCTGCGGCCAGGGCACGCGATATCGCTGCCAGTTTCCCCAAACAGTCTGGTGGAGCCAACTGACGGCGGGCAATCGACAGCAGAGCGAGAATGCCTGCCTCTTGCCCCTCCAAGGCCAGACCAGTACCACCCAGGGGATGATCCATCAGATCGACGATCACTGTTCTCTGCCCCAGTACCACGCCCTGATCACTTAAGGTCAGCTGCTCGGCCCAGTCTGGAGCGGGCCGCAGCTTCAGCCCTTCACGACGCATAGCGATTTCCAGATCGTTGGGAGCAACGCTGCTTTTCAGCAAGCGATCGGCCTGAGCCAGCCGTTGATCGGCATCGGCCAAAGGCTCGGGCAGGCCCTCCAGCAGACGCTCGGCTTGAAAGGTGCTGGAAGACAAATGCGCCATTACCCGATTCAAGCGCGACACCAGCGGATCATCAGCGGCAATCCGCTTTCCGTAACCGATGGACAACAGCTTGGACAGCGCAGCAGGCGAAGGCCGCTCGATGCACCAGCAACCATCCTGCACCACACGCCGCCCCAAAACTGTAGACGACCCAAGCACTACCGCATCCCCCACAAGGCGAGGGCGCAGAGACATTGACGAAGACGACGCCGACATAACCGAGCCTCATTCCCACACACGAAAATGAGAACATAATGAGAACATAATGAGAACATTTGGCGGAGCAAGGAAGCTGAAACGGAAAACGCCGCGCGGGATTGCTCCTACGCGGCGTTTTGTTGTATGGCGACGAAATAGTTTCATACTGAAATGGCGCTAAGCCATTGATTCGTCGTCACGGAAAAACTGTCCGGCGCAGTTAATGTTTCATACTGGCCGGACGATCACGGCCCACCGAGCGGCAATGCGTGACGAGAAAGTATCATACTGGCGAACAGTGATGTGGCTCATGTCATCCCACTCCCCGCTTTGTGTTATGGCCTTTCTTTCGAATCGATGAGATGCAATTCCCCTGCATCGAAGGCATAACGTCTTTCCGTCCCATCATTCGGGATGAATTCCAGGCGAACGCCGGTATGCCCCCAATCCCAGATCACAGCATCTGTTTTACTGGGGTTGTGAACAGGGTCAATTTCGACGAGACGAGACGGGGAGCCAAAACGATGCAGAAGCGTCCCAAAGGTGACTGACATCTCCTTGTCGGCCTGAGCAATGTGCTGAATAACCTCGACAGAATAACCCGCGGCGTTCAATAAGACAGTCCAGCGATCATTTCCTCGCACAAAGTCCATACGGGTGTCGTTGCGCTCCAATAAGGCCATGCCCTGTCTTTTCGAGACATCCACAATCTGCTCTACGGCTTGTCTTAGTCCCAAGCCACTGAAGGTTACTCTCCCATCGATGGGACTATGCCGAATGACGTCCCGAGGAGTAGCATCCCCCAACGTGTCGCAGGCGGCGAAGTCTATGGCAAATTCCAAGGGGGTATCGCGAACCTTGTGAGAGGCTAAGCGACATTCGCGCACACCGGCCGGCAAGATTATTGTTAATTGCCGGCCGTCACTATAAATGCATCTTAATCTCAAATTTCCCTTAGCCCCGTCTAGGGGCCAGTGCTCGATTTCGATCTTTCCCTGATGGGAGACAGAAGGAGGGGGGGAGTCACTGATCCAATCCAAGTCATTCCAGATTTGCGCTTCAGACAATTTTGCTGAATGACTTGATGCCTCGGGCCACTTGCTAGGACATTCCGCTGCCGCCAACGCGGTATGAGCGGATGTCAGCCCCAACCAAAGGGCAAGGAACCGTGCTGGATAGAAAAAATTCATCCCCAAACTCCCGTGAAGCAGACTACTTCCTCTGGATGATGGCGTACCGACGTGCATCGCTAAACTGAGATCTGCCAGGCTGAGGGTTAAAGGGATACTTTCTGATGGCTGGCCGCCCCCGTTCACCTGTCCATTGGTCCAGAACAGAAATCTCATTGGTCTTCGGATCATATCCAACAAATATTGCGGCATGACAAGTGCGGTCGTTATGGTATCGACCATCAGACCCCAAAATGGCTATAGCTGCCGGACCAATTCGATGGTGGGGATCAGGCAAACTGCATCACCGACCTGATAGCGGAGAACCCGCTGCTTCCAGCCCCAATGATGATGAAACGAATACAAAAACGGGGGCACATGGGCGGCATCCTGTTCGACACCCTGCGAGAGATCGGGAATATCAAATTCCAAGGGAATGCCGGTCACCGCCATAGACATCAGCTCGCCCCGAGAAACCACGCGGCCAGGAGTTAGCAGAGGCAAGAACCCGATGGGTACCCAGTCTTCTCGCAGTGTCTTAGACCGCTGACGGAGGCTGAACACGCGGACACGCCAACCCAGCCTGGCATCATTGCGCAGCCCGCCAAGCCAGCGCAGTTCCAGATCTTCCGGCTCATCCTGCCATGGCTGATAGGGAATCATGATCCCTCGTATGATTTCAGTGCGTTTTCGACCGTCGGCGACGCCTTCTCCGGCAGCCCTGCCAAGCGCCGCAATCGCCATGGCTTCAGCGGCAAACCTTGCTGTCGCAGTTCGTCCACCGCCCAGGCGATCCGGCGCAGGCGGAATTGCTCGACGGTCTCGCCTTCCTCCGCCAACACATCCGCCGTCATCGGCAATTTCTTGAGCCGGACGTGCAACCAGCCGCGCCGCCCGAACTGTCTCTGCAAGACTGGGCCAGAGGCTCGTACCGGAGGAGACAATGCCTTGATCCTGGTAGCCTCGGCACTCAGTACGGCACTCAGCTGATGATCCAGACAGCCCCAATCCTTGCGCGGCCGGGATAGAGGTTCAGGGGGATCATGGAACAGTCGCTGTTTCTTTGATCGGGGAGCGGAGGGCCTAGGCTTGAGTGGAGCCCAGGTCACACCGAGCCCCAGGCGCTCTGCATGGCGGCGCACGGTTCCTGGATCAACGGCAAGCTCCCTGGCCACAGCACGCAAACCGGCCCCATCCGCCACCAGGGTACGCAATCGCTCCCGGAACAGCGGCCCCAGGTCGAGAATGCGTGGCTTGCTATCAGGGGCAGCGGCAAGGCTGAAGGCATAGCTGCAGGAGCAGGTGAAACGACCGATGAGCTTGCCGCCCTCCCGATGCGTTCCAGCCAATTGCACCACCAGCTGGCCGAAATGTTCGGCCAGTGGGTTTCGGCATGGCCACGGGCCGGGGCCGAAAGGCCGCACCTCCACGACAGGAGCATGCGCCGCGAGAAATAGCTGCATCAGAACATGATGGAATGGATGGAAAGCTTTCCGGTGCTTCCGCGCCATGGCAGCTAGCCAGTCTCCGCCAACATCCGGCTTCCCCAGCCATTGGGAGAAAGCTTCCGACAGCTTTTTTTGATCGACACGCTCGTCGCCTTTGCCGAAGCCACGTTGCCGCAGATCTTGCCGATAGGCTTCGCCCCAGGCCTGGAGCGGTTTGGCGTCTGGAGGGGCTCGCAGCAGATCGGCGCAGCGTCTTGCGACCAGCCAAGGGATTGAGCGTCCGACGACAGGATCGGCGCTGATATCTGGGCAATTGTCTTCGTCGGCCGCAAGGAAGTCATGCTGCCCCACGGTTCCAGGGCGGACCAAGCTGTTTTGCAACGGCGTTCCGTGATCAGGGCAGACCGAAACACCCGGCAATTGGTGATCGCGCCGCCAATAAAGCTCGCCGAGGTGAACCAGCATTTCCTGCCGGCAGACCGGACAGTAGCGCAATGCCGTCGCCGCCTGGACCCGGCTGGCAGCCAGCCCCAAACGCACATTGACCCATTCAGCATGCCCGGCAATCAAGGCATCCTGAACCGCCTGACGGACCTCGGCGGGCTGGAAGGCCGTCAGATAGGGATAGAGGGTTAAATCCATCAGCAGGCGCACAGGCGTCAAATGGCGTTCTGTCGGCAGATGAGCGCTCAGTTCGCCCAGATGCCCCTGAAGCATCACCCCAGCCCGAACCGAGCGATTGCCAAACAGCGTGTCCAAAGTCCGCTTGGGACTGGTTTCACCGATATGGCGGTGAAACCGCGCCAGCAGGCTGTAAAGCAACTCGTCAGGATAGGTGGGCGGGAAATAAGGCAGCATGGCTGCACCTACCCGGCCAAATCCTGGAGGGGATCGCGGACATACCCGGCTTCCTTCAACGCCTCAGGAGGTGAACGTCCAGCCGCTATGCTGGCTTGAACAATACCATGCACGGAATTGGGGGCTGCCTCAGGCTTCTTCTTCGCGGGCTTTGGCGTTACCGCCTTCTTCCCGGCCTGAAACTGCGCCAAAGCCGCCCCCAGAATATCGAAATCGTCAGCACCATTCTGTCTCGCCTGCGCCAGCAGGATATCGGCAAGATCACCGGCAATCCCCATGGCGATTAGCGCCTGACGCGGGGATATTTGCGATGGTTCATTGATCGATGGCTCCGAGGGCATCTGTTCCGCAGGAGGGGGCGGTGCATAATCCGCGAACACCTGCTCGACATGCTTTCGAAGTGGACGAATATCGTCGTATTTCTCCATCGCCCGTTCGTCCCCCCGCCTCAGGGCGTTGATCATGGGGGCGATCAGCTTGAAATCCTGCGCCACCACCTGAAGCAACAGATCCCGATTTAGCCGCTCAGGCCGCCGCCGTGTCGCGCGCAGTCGAATGGCTCGTAACTGAGCCAGCATGAACAGCTTCACCACCACGTCGATGATGCCCTGGCTTTCGTCGTACAAGACTTGGCGCAGATCGTCGGTCAGCGGCGTGACTTCCTGGGTCCACTGATAACGCCACAAATTGTCGACGAAATGGTCCCAGGTGCGGCCCGGCTGCAGATTGTTCCAAACCAGGCTCCCCAGACCGCTTGCCCGACGGGCTTGGCGGAAGTTCCCCTCAAGAACCGAATGGGCCCCAAGCGTGCCGACCACCAGCACCGGAATGCCGATGGTGTTGACCAGCGTGACCAGGAAATTCAACAGGGCTTCTTGTCCAACGCCCCTGGCCTGTTTTAGATGCTGAATCTCGTCGATCACCAGCAGCCCCACGGCATGCAGGTTGGCGACATGCGCCATGTTCAGCATCATCTCGTCCACCGATCGGCGAGACCCGCCGTAATCGCGCAGATGGCTGGTGCCCAAAAGCTTGTCGATCTCTTGGAAGAAGCTGATGCAAAGCTGCTTGGGAGAACCCTGAAAGGGACAATCCAGTTTCAGCCAGACGATCTGATAGAGGCTGAACGGCTCAGAATGCTGACGCACCTTCGGATAGAGCCCAAGAATCCGCTCGATAGTTCTCGACTTGCCCATGCCTGAACAGCCAATCAGCGCCATGCTGGTGGCCCCGGACGGCACATGCGGCGGAACCGCATCGAAGTCACGATGGACGATCCGCTGATGACCGTCCTGGAGGCATCCCAGATAAGTTCCGGTCAATGGGTTACGGGCGACATATCCCCGGCGGATCAGGATCGAGATCGCGGATTCCAACCGCAACGGATCGGCGAGAGGCTCGAAATAGCTGGCAAGCCGCTGAATGCAATGGACCCGCAACTCGTCGGGAAAGCTGCGTTCCCGCTCGTGGAAAGGCGGCGGGGCATTGAGCGCCTTGACCGCCGCCGCCGTGGACAGGATGGGTGGCAGGCTCGCGATGAAGGGATTGTCTCGATATTCCGGCAGCTGGAAATCCTGGGGATCATTGGTCGTCATCGCCACTCTCCCCAATGCTCTGCAGGATTTCGGTGATGTCGGGTTCGCTGGTATCGGTAGCCTGATTCTTGGGGAACGTCAGCACCGTCGCCGGGGGCTGTTCCGGTTTAGCGATACGGAAAGCTTCTCCAGGACGATTGGCCTCTTTCTCTGCTGCCCGGTTAGCCCGAATGCCCTTGATGCGTTTGCTGTCGCTGTCCGTGTTGAAGTCTCGGGCGGCTTCGGTTTTCTTCTCGGCCCGATCGAGCACATCTTGAATGGCGTCGTTAAGACTGAACTGGCCGCTTAGTTGATTGGGGTGACTAGCCACCAATTGTCGGCGGGCTTCCTTGCGTAACTGATCGATTTCCCACAAAGATTTGCCACGATAATCAGCACTAACGTCCGTCAGAGCACAGGGGATGAAAGAAATACGCTCTCCCTCTTCCTGCAGGTAGATTTCGTCCATCGAGCGGGGATCATACGAGACCGTAACCTTCTTGGTTCTGCCCTGGCGGGCACGCTCGAACCAATGCTCCTGTAGCGCCTTGGCGCAGCTGTAGAAACAGCCCCAGAACCGAATGCCCTTGGCCGTAACGGTTGCTTCATCACTAGGCAGCAAGGCCAGCCGCACCGTTTCAGACGGAAATGACCGCAAGAAGCCGCTGCGATTGACGACTCCCCAGTGCCACAGCTCGATTGGCACGGGTGGCACTTCGTCGGCGATCATCTCCGGCGTCCGGCGGTAGTCCTTCAGGACATGGTGATTGTTGTAGTAGAGGACACAGCGGATGAAGATTTCCGTGATGTCAGCCAGGTCCAACTTGCCGTCCAACCGGTAGTCGCGAGCCCCACGTTCGCCGAAGTCAGGAGCGACATAGCCAGGGACATAGGCTTTAAATTTCGCCGGAATCATTTTGAACCGCTGCTCGACGATCCCTTTCCAGTCGGCCCGGAATGGGGCGGCGTTTTCCACGTTGACCCGTAAGGTCTTGATCAGGGTTTCCACCATGCCCCCAGCCATTTCGCCACGGTCGCCGAGCAACCGGTCGGGCATCGCCTCGCACGGCCAGTCGGCTTGGTTGATCTCGATACCAAAGCGACGGCAGTACTCGACTTTGGGCTCGGCAGCATTGGCCAATGCCATCATCGCCCCCACCCAAGACGGCCCTTCCAATCCGATATACAGCCCGGCGATCATCCGGCTGAACACGTCGATAACGATGTAGACCACCGGCCGGCCGACGATCTTATTGGGATCGAAGCGGGACACCAGATAGACGTCGCCGATGGTCGCGTCGATTTGGTAACGGAAGCCGGGACCGACGGTTTCCGCCGTGGACGAACCAAGGATTGCCCGCATGTCCTTGTCGTAAACGCGGGGTGTCCGACGGATGCGTTCGTTGTGGAAGATGTCGTTGTCTTTTTCGTACCAATAACGGAACTGCCGCAGGGTGGGATAAGGCGGCCGCGCCACGTATTCGAATCGGCCGGTCCGCTCGTTCAGCACCCGCTCGGAATAATGATCCTTGACGATTTTTTCATGGCACGCCCGCAAGTCGAGCTGCTTGTTGCGTTTGTAGGCCATGATCGAGGACAGGAAGAGGTGCCTTGTATCGGCATCGATGACGGCGCTGTAAGTATTTCCTTCGGCGCCGCTGCGCCGCCTGTCCGGGGAAATGCGTTTCTCGCGGCCACGGGCACCGCTTCGGGTGTAATCGGGCAGGAAGGCATTGGGGACCATCCCTCGCTGCCAATAGCGCCGCAACAGCCGGTACACGGTCTGCTTGGTGGCCTTACCGGCACCGACCAGGGCGGCGACGGCTTCGCCGCGCACCTTGGGCTTGAAGATATCAGGCACGTTCACGACCATAGGTTGGATCAGTTCCCAGGCCCGATCCCGCCTTTCCTTGTGGCTGTCGGGCAATCCCGCATCCATGAGCGGCGCCAACCATTGATCGCCGGGAAATAAGGCGGCCTCGTCGTGCGCCATCAACTCCTCAATTTCCAGCGCCCCGCGAAATTCGGGGAAGGCGGACTGAGAGCGGACGTCGATGACGTAATATCCCCGTCCCAGCGGATCGACCCACAGGACGCGGAGTATGGCCCCTTCCGACTTGATTTCCACCAGTTGATTGGTCAGCAGTTCGGTCATCCCAGCCTCCCCAGTTGGGATCCTGGCGACGCGGCACGGAAGTTCTCCACCGGCGAGGCTTCGCCCTGCGGCTCGGACATGTCGCAGAGCAGCCGCTTGCAGGCGATCAGGTGGCGCACCAGCAGCAGCGCCGTGCCCGGTTGCATGGACAATCGATCGTCCAACGCCTGACACGCCTGCTTCAGCGAGACGCCGCGCCACGACGCGATCTCGTTCAGAACCAGATCGGCTTTCTCAGCGTAATAGCCGGGGTGCGGTTGGCTGAGATCGTCCAGATCGACGTAATTGTGAACCCAGGCGATGTTCTTGGTCAGGGTCTTGGGGATGTCCTGGTTGGTGACGATCCCCCAGGGAATGCCTCGCGCCAGCCAATACAGCCGTTCAAGCTCCAGCAGCTCGGCCTTGCGCTTTTCGGACAATGCCTCGACGGGTTTGACGGCATAGGCTATCCGCCGATGCTCGCCAGCCACGACATAGTCCACCACAAAGTCCGTGGTTTGGACCAGCGGCACCCGCGTGTGGCTGTCGACGGGATAGCGGATTCCCGCTCGCTCGGCGATGGCTTGGGTTTCCTCGCGATCCAGCGGGAATTGCTCGCGGATATCCACGACCGCGTCGTGCCAGTCGAGCAGGTAAAAAAGACTGACCTCGATGTCGGAGAGAAAATGATGAACCCGGCCGGTCTTGATGCCTCGCAGGCGGTGCGAGCGGCCCAAGGAAGGGACATCGTAGATTTTGAGCCAGGGTTTGTAATCGGCGCCGAGGCCCGTCCCGCGACCTTCCTTCAGGTTGCGGGCGATCAACGCCTCATCCACGGAATATTTCCGTCGCGCCATGGGCGCACCTCTGGGCCATCGACCTGTCCGCAATTACGGTAGGCCAATGGCAACCCAGAGTCCACGGGCGACTTCAGTATGAAACTATTTCGTCCGGTATGAGACTATTTCGTCGAGTATGAAACTATTTCGTCACCGGACATTTGTGTTCGAAAATAATAAAAACTCACCCTGATATGGCACTAACCAATTGAAAAATAAACTAACAAATAAGACTAAACCAGGAGGTTTCATCCTGTTCCGACCACCGCATAGACCAACGCCGTCTCGGCAGGATAATAAAGTCTCACCCTTTGATTTATTTCACGATAAAACCTCCTGGATCGGGCGTCAAGGTGGCGGCGAGCGAATAGGTCCGGCACACCAGGCTCTATATTTTAGAAAATATTCCAGCGATCATCACAAACGGCGTGAACTCATCCCGATCGTTTCCGACATCAATGATCTGGTGCGTCTTCGGAATTGGGATTATCGCGGTGAATTTACACTCTGGATCTAAATTGGCACGCACGCGGTCTTTAAATTGCCCCACTTTCATTTTCTCCCATTTATCAAAATAGGCTCTATCTTGCGACCAAGGAAAAACAACAAGAAGTCCAACCTGAAAGCCTTCGGCCCACTCCGCCAAGCTATCTCGTGTGTTCTCTAACTGAAGGCACAGCGTTCTCCACGCATTCTGCACCATTACAATATCTTCCTGCCCCTCATTTCGGAGGCCAACCGCAACTCTCTTTAGTTCAATTACAACATCGTTGCCCTCAAGATGACACCACAAGTCGGCGCGGCCATTTGCAGGCTCATCATCAACTGCCTTACTGCCCCCAGATCGGCGCCCGACGCTGAGTTCCGACAGCATAACATCCGTCATGGTGGAGACGGACGACGAAAACAACGAATACATGCTGCGCTCATTATAACGTAGAGGGTAGTCTTTGCTACGATATGATCTCGCATAGGCCGTGTTGCGTCGACTTATTTGGGACACTAAACGTTCGATAAAATTGCGCAAGGTCACGTGGTGATCATTTCGCCATTTGAAATATTCCACCTTGCTCATAACAACCACCTCTAGGAGTATGGAGCGATCAGAATTGACCCGAGTCAGATCACTCATCCGGCTTTAAGCTGAACCACCTCAGGCACTTAAGGACTCATCGGAAAGTCCGCTAATCTCTTCAACCGCACGAATGCGCGAAATACTTCAGTTCCTGCGGCAATGATCCAAGTTAATCAAAACGCTCTAATGACGGTGGTGCGCCCCCCAAGAACGGTCCAATTTCGTCGTAGCGCGTGATCTGATGGTCGGCAACCGATTCCAACTCCTTGGTCCAATATGGCTTGAACCCGCTTGGAAAGTAAAAGGTCGCAAATCCAGCGCGATGGGCCGCACCGATATCCCTATCAAGCTGATCTCCGACCATCAGAAGAGTGGCGTTAGAAAATTTGCGTCGAAGCGCAGCATATTCAGAATCTTCCTTGTTTATGACCATCACATTGTCAATGAATTTACCCAGATTATGGGCGTCTACTAAATCAACAACTCTTTGAAGACGCTCCTCCGTCAAGACGGTCACTGGAACACCGATTAACTTAGCAAGGCGCAACCCTTCCGCAACGCCCGAACGCAGCTTGGGCATCGCCTGAAGGCGTTCCACGTAACCTTCGACTATGCGAGGGAAGAGATTGAGGCTCTCCGCATCGGCGAGTGCAAAGGTCACGGCTTCAGAAGCAGAATGCCCGTCTAATGCCTTTGACAAAGCATTAGCTATTATCTGGGCCGGGTATCTCAATCGATCGTGGTGTTTAGCCGCAATCTCCTGATCAATTCGACGAACGAATTCCAAACCTTCGTCATCCACCTCCGGGGCGGCCCTCCCTAACTCACGCTCTAGCGATCGCAGCATCCATAGTTGCGCATTCGCGTACACGGAATTTGTGTCCCACAACGTGTTGTCTGCATCAGTACAGAGATGAACTTTGGTCACTTCAATTCCGATCTTATCTCGGGCACTTTCGACGTATAGGACTATGTGTTGCCTGTGAAACCGGGCAGGTCACTTGTGGCGTGGGACAGGTCACCTGAGGTCCAAGTACGCTTATTTGGGGTGCGGGGCAACTCAGTTGCAATGGTTGTTCCGGACGACCCGATTCCAATGGGGTTTTGACAAAGAAGAATGTCGCTGCAAGTAGGATCACAAAAAGCAAAATTAGCAACATCGACACACGCAACCAAATGAGTCCTGTGACTAACTTTTTGTATTTATCCGCCACTTTTCCAGCAACCAGATACGCCTCAGCTATATTGCACTTGGCGTACTCACTCTTTAGCGCCAGGCTGTCGCGCGCCAATTCTTTGAACTGGTTGCCCCAGTTAACGCCAGTTGTATCAAGAATGCCCTTATAGAAAATCATTGAAGTCGGCCTGTCGGCACCCTTACTACCTTTTATCCACGTCTTTGGAATTTTAAAGGTCGGCTTTATTGCATTAAAAACAAGGAAAGATGACCATATCACGGTCAAAACATAAATGATAAATGCACCGTACGTAATGGTTGGCAGAACCCACATTAAACTCCACGAGAAATCTCCCAACTGAGGCCATGGGTAAACAGCCCCAAATCGCGCGTAAATTGCACCGACCGCAGCACTCATAAAGGCCGCGACCGTTAACAGGCGAGTTGCTTTCCCATCCTCATATTCAGTAAGAGCTTTAACCTCGTTAAGACTCACTCGCGACGTTTCATACACCTCCTCCACCGCATCCGAAGGGATGACCCACGCCCGCAACTCCTTGACTAGTTGCTGAAAATCACTATCCAGAGGGTCTTTCCTCGTTGATTTCCAAAATTTCATACTTACCCCGATCATCGATCGCATCCCATGTGGCGGTGTAGGATCGACGCCATTTTTGCATAATTGCGATCAGAATGCGCCCACGGGCAGCAAACGGTTGCGATCTTCGCTGATTTCGCCCCCCCCTTCCAGAGGCATGATCGTCGAAATCGACTCCGCAAAGCGTTCTGTGGAGGCAAACCTCAACCTAACGGATTCGGCACGATGACCACCGAAGTTTCGCGCGCACCGGGGGATGGCTTCTCCAGTCGCCGACAACTCACTACGAGGCCATCCCCTCGACAAGCATTCCAATAGAACTGGCAAATCAGGGCCGATATGATGCCCGACAATTTGGCGTTTCCCAGACGATCAACTCTGTCAGTTTTGCGACACCGTTGCTCCGTAATTGCACCGCCTCAGCAAGCCTTAAAAACCAATGTTTGGCCAAACATTCTGCCGTTGGCTGAAATTGGACGACGTACAGTTTTTGCCCTAATCGCGTACCGTCAGGGCTACAAAAACCGTTTTGCATCACCTCTTGACGAATGCTCAAGATCCACTTCGAGCAATCTTCCGATGGGCAAAACATGCCCAATACGTCCAGATCATCCATAGAAACGATCAATCCATGGTCGCATGGCGAATCGATGTAAGTCAGCATCTCATCCTTGAGAAAACCGAAGTCCAGCACCATGTCTTGCTGCTCGCCATTCTGCTGCAAATTATCGATGGCTTCGCAGACCGCCTCTACTGTGTAGCGATGTCCATGAAGATGCCTGCACTTTGACCCATGCGTCATAATGCGATGCCCCGCATCAATGCTGATTTGCCTAGTGATAGTGAAATTGGACATGAGCAGACCGTTTGAAATGCGATGCCACGTTCATCGCAGGCAGGCGTGGGGAGACGCACTTTTCGACAACAGTTTCTCAGGAATTCGATAGAGACTGAAACATAAAATTGGTGCTCCACGCATTCCCGCAATCACCCGGCTGGTTTGCGTCGCTTAAAATCCATCCTTACGCGTAGCGCCCAAGATCACAACATTTTTCGCCCTCCAATCAGCCTATTTTTAACCTGCCTTGCACCACAGATTGGCTAATAACTGCTTTTATATTTTGAAAAAAATCACCGGAAACTGCATGCATTCTAGACTCAAGAATGCTAGTGTTTCCGATAGATAACTGATGCGAAAACCATGTCACTAGTCGTCATAACATCTTGCACTAACGGTAAGAGGCTCCCCCCTGCGGCCGGACTGAGAGCCTCCGAACTGCCCGCGATCAACGTCGCGGGCGCGGCCAGGGAATGGGCCAACCGCATCAAACATGCAGAAGCGCTTGGCCCCGCCGGAGAGCTTTACAAAGGCGGCGCATTCAGCGTTGCAAAAAAAACCGCAAAAAATCTCTCCGCCCCACTCTTCATCTTGTCAGCCGGTTTAGGCCTCATCGCTGATGACGATGCGGTTCCCAGTTATGCGCTTACGGTCTCTGCGGGTAGCTGTGATGATATAGGCCATCATTGTAGTGGCCATTGCACACCTTCGGATTGGTGGCAGCACCTCAATGAGGCTCTAGGGACGCCAAATCCAGTGGCGTCATTGGTGCAACGGTATTCGTCCTGCCGCATCCTTCTAGCGGTTCCCCTGAATTACGGCCTCATGATCTCGAATGATCTGGGAACATTAGATGATGACGATTTAGTTCGTGTCCGTTTGTTTGGAGGATATGACGTTCGCCACCTTCCCCAACGGATCAAAAGCATAGCAATGCCCTATGATCAGCGCTTTGACGGTGAGAACACGCCAGTTGCCGGCACAAAGGGCAATTTTGCTCAACGCGCACTCCAACACTTTGCTTCTCTGCCGCTATCATCAGATCCGACCGATATCGATGCTGACAGAAAACTTGTCTTACAGGCCCTTGCCCCCCTCTCCAAGCCCAGAACGGTGGTACGGAGATCCCTTCCTGATCAAGCGGTTAAAAATCTGATCCGAGAAAACTGGCTTCATGCCAATGGCCAGTCCACTAAGATGCTCCGTCTTTTCAGGGATGTTTTAAGAGTGGCCTGCGAACAGAAGCGCTTTTCCATGCTCTTCAATGAAATTAAACAGGAGAAAATATCATGAGCGATGATGTTCTCTCGGTGCGTGCGCTGAGGACACGCCAGAAAGCTGACATCGATGTGTATGCCTTCTTTCTGCCTGGTGCATTAATCACAGAGATAGCCGATATCAGCCGCGTTGAACGGGACGCGCAAAACCATCTTCGCGGGTTTCAACGTAAAGAGATCAGAAATCATGTCCGCAGCATTGTTGAGTATCTTGACCAAGGCGAGGTCCTGTTTCCGAATGCTATTATTTTGGCTTTAGCTGCAAACGTTGAGTTCAAGCAATCTCGCGGCCCCTCGCCGCAGGGGTTGTTGGATGCAGCCCAATCCGGAACCTTATTCATTCCGCGCCGAGCAACCGGCCAACGCCTTGCCTGGATCGTGGATGGGCAGCAGCGCTCCTTAGCTCTCGCAAAATGCCAAAACACTCAATTACCCGTTCCGGTCATCGCTTTCGTATCGCCAGATCTGGAAACGCAACGCGAGCAATTCATCCTGGTGAACAAGGCCAAACCATTGCCGTCTCGCTTAATCGATGAGCTTCTGCCAGAGGTTGGCATTGCTCTTCCGAGAGACCTATCCGCCCGGCGTCTTCCCAGTGAATTATGTAATCTTCTGAACCGCGACCCTCAATCACCCTTCTTCCAATTAATCAAGCGCATGTCGGACGAGAACAGTGCCGCTGTGGTAATGGACTCGGCTCTCGAAGCTGCTATTCAACGTAATATCAAGACACCAATTGGGGCTCTGAACCAATATCGGGGACTAGGAAATAGTTCATCCGATATCCCCGCCATGTACACTACCCTGGTCACTTTTTGGAGCGCCGTTCGAGATGTGTTCCCCGATGCCTGGGGTAAACCACCCACCCAAAGTCGCTTGATGCATTCGGCCGGCATTCGCAGTATGGGAGCCTTAATGGATCCGATCATGCTGCGCGCAGATGGCGCGTCTGACCCACGAAAAGAAATTACCGCCGCCCTTCAAAGAGTACGCCCCTATTGCCACTGGATCAGCGGCACTTGGGATGGGCTCGGGTGGGGCTGGGATGAAATACAAAGCACCCCAGTCCACATTTCAAAATTAACAGATTATCTCTGTCGGATTGAGCGGGAAACGGCGCGTAAGACGTTATGAAATTTCTTTACGCTGACAGCCTGGATTACGTTGATCCAAATTATAATTTTATCGAAGACCGCTCACCGCCAGGTCGGAAGCCCTATTGGGACGATCAGTTCGCGCACGAGTATTTCGAGACAGCCCCCTATGACGGAGTCCTAATTTCTCGCGGTATCGTGGGAGACCATAAATTCGCAGGTAAATACACCCAAGCTCAGGCCATGCGCTTTCGCCGGCAGGGAGCTCGGCATTTTCTCCGTTTGGATCGTCCTCAGCACAAGGATTTGATGGTGATGGGAGACTGCGGCGCATTCAGCTTTGTAGGCCTTGACGCGCCCCCATACACTATCAGCGAGATCATGGAGTTTTATGAAGACGGCGGCTTTTCTCATGGCTGCTCTCTTGACCACATTATCTTCGAGTTTGAACGTGGGCTATCTGGCTTACAGCCCTTGAGCAATCCAGAGGCTGCTGAGAAGGCAATGCACCGCTACGAAATTACCCTCGAGAATGCTCAACAATTTCGCACTGAAGCATCGCACCTCTCCAAAACGTTCACCCCGCTTGGTGTAATTCAAGGTTGGTCGCCGGGGTCGATGGCTTGCGCAGCCAGTGAACTTGTTAAAATGGGATACGACTATTTGGCCGTTGGGGGCATGGTCCCTCTAAACGCCGAGTCGATTCATATCGCGTTGGAAGCCATTCGACGGAAAATCCCCCAACACGTTCAACTACACATATTGGGCTTTGGCAAGATCGACCAACTAGGCGAGTTCCTGGATTATGGCATCTCCAGTATCGACACAACGTCTCCCTTACTGCGAGCCTTCAAGGACAATCGGAAAAATTTTTTCATGCCAAGCAAAGGGGTTGGCCTTGATTATTACACGGCGATTCGCATTCCGGACGCTACGGAAAGTCGCGGGTTGGAAATCCTGAAAAAAAAGGGATATCTGACCCAAGCACAATTATCTGCGGCTGAAGCTGATGCGCTTGCCGCACTGCGCGCCTTGGACAAAGGACAAAGCAATGTGCACGACACGCTTGATAGTGTTATGCGTTATTCGCGGCAAACGTTGCTCGATCCTAAATCTGGACAAGCCCCCTCTATCAAAAAGATGGAAACACTAGCCTCGGAATACGAGCGAATGTTGACCGATCGTCCATGGCAGAGATGTCCATGCGCCGTGTGCCAGAGAGTAGGGGTTGAAGTCGCCATATTCCGTTCTTCCAATCGGAACAAACGTCGCGGATTTCATAACATTTGGGTGTTCAACGAACAAATGAAGAAGACTATCGGCAAGGAACACATCGATGCCTAAAATAACTTTTAAGGCTGTACAAGCACATCAAAGCGATAAGCACAAAGTGTTCTCCTTTGCTGCAACGGCACATCAAATTCATGCCATTGCCACCATTGATCATATTGCCCGAAACAGTAAAGGGGGCTTGACCGGATTTCAGCGTCCTCAGATCGCCAGCCATATTCACCAGATCCGGGACTATTTGAAAAAGGATGATGCAGTCCTTCCGAACCCCATCGTTCTGGCTTTCGTCTCCGGCGTCACGGTTCGAGCATTGGATGCCGGACTGGTTGAGCTGGAAATTGATACTGATGGCACGAAAGGCTTAGTTGTTGATGGCCAACAGCGCCTTACCGCGCTCACGGGTGTTCCCGAAAAGAACTTCGAGGTTTTTGTCTCAGCCCTGATCTGTCGTGACGAGGATGAATTACGCAAGCAGTTCATTCTGATCAACAATACCCGCCCCCTACCTAAATCATTGATTTATGAACTGCTCCCGACGGTAAATGATCTGCCGGAAGCCATGTCATCTCGGTCTCTGGCAGCCAAACTAACCGAAGCACTAAATTATAACGAGGAGTCTTCTCTCTATGGGCAGATCCGACAACACACCAATCCTGATGGATTAATCGCGGACTCTGCTATTCAAAAACTAATAATGGCCTCTTTGACAGATGGCGTGTGCCGCGAACTCATGCAGCTTGAAGATGGCGAAGAACGCTGCATTAAGTTGATCAGCAGTTTTTTTGCTGCGGTACAGTTGGTTTATGCTGATGAATGGGCGAACAAAAGTCCCAAAACATCTCGTCTTGTGCATGGTGCCGGCATCCAGGCCATGGGCTATGTGCTGGAGTTCCTTCATGCTAGAGACGGACTGGAAAGCACTGGAGAGTTCGTCGATGGCCTCCAACCGCTTCTTAAATACACAGCGTGGACCTCTGGTGAATGGGAATTCAACGAAAACGAACGACGCCCCTGGAACACGATCCAAAATCTTCATCGTGATATCCAGATGCTGGCCAGCTATCTAACCAGAATTTTAAAGCGTACTGACCGTCGGACCGTATCAGAAGGAGAGTCCATATGATCAAGCTCGACCCAGCTTCTGCTTTGGTGCTGTTCTCGGGAGGGCAGGACTCAACGACCTGCCTCGCATGGGCTTTAGATCGTTTCGCACGCGTCGAAACCGTCGGCTTCGATTACGGACAACGACATCGTGTTGAACTGGAACAGCGATTAGTCCTATTGCGAGAGCTTAAAAAGTTCCCCCAATGGGCTGGAAAAATCGGCGAAGATCGGGTGCTACAGCTTGACGCATTAGCACAAATTGGCCAATCCGCCATGATCGAAAGCGTCGCCATCGAAACTGCCGAAGACGGTTTACCGACCACGTTCGTACCTGGCCGCAATATCCTGTTTCTGACTGCCGCAGCAGCTCTGGCTTATCGCCGGGGAACTAAGCACATCGTAACCGGCGTTTGTGAAACGGACTATTCAGGCTACCCCGATTGCCGCGATGACACGATCAAGTCGCTTCAAGCCAGTCTGAATTTAGGAATGGAAAGCAATTTTGTGCTGCATACACCGTTAATGTGGCTGTCTAAGGCACAAACTTGGCAACTAGCAGAAGACCTAGGCAGGAAAAAATTTATAGATGTTATTCGGCAAGACACACACACATGCTACTTGGGAGATCGAACCAATTGGCATGAATGGGGCTACGGGTGCGGAGAGTGTCCCGCTTGTCAGTTAAGAGCTTCAGGCTGGAACCAATACAAAACACATCAAAACTCCGACATATCCGCATAATAACTCTTTTTACTTAAGCAATCATAGCAGACGGAGAACAAATTTGACAAAACATATGGACCAGAATTTTTTTGTTTTCTTACTGTCAACTCATTCTCGCTTGATGAGCATATAGCACATCGGAAATCATCGATATCAAGCCTACTAAAAAGCATCCTCACAACATGCCCATGCTTAATTTTACCCATAGGTAAATGGGAATTAGCGGCCTCTTTATCAAGGGAAACGCCCAAAGCATCTCCCTTGCCTTGATTACACAAGCGGCACAATAACTGAAGATTATCTAGGTTATTAGTTCCAAATCCACTAACTGGCTCAATATGATCAACTTCAGGAGCCATCCAGATCTCAGGGTCTCCACCATAAAAATATGGTTTATATTTGTCTGTACCCGCTTCCCCCCTCTCTTTTTCTTCCCTAAGACGGTCTTGGTCGTTTATTTTTAGGTGACAAGCGCAGCAGGTATGGTCGCTTTTCGATAACACAGCCTCCAACTTATCCCTAACGACTCCCCGACTAACCTGCCAGTTTCTCAACACTGTCGCCACTTCAGATGAAAACTCCTCTGCAGCGCCGGCTTCCATTGAAAAATTATCAACCAGATATTTTTGTATTAAATCCTGACGTGAGATAGCACGTGAGGTGTCATATTCAATTGCATCTGGCGGCGCAAAATGCATGGCCATTCTTAGTTTTATCTCAAATGTCGTTCTATTTTCTATAGACTTAGAAATTGAAAGAGCATCTGCCACGCACTTTGCCGCAAAATTACTAATATTTCGCGCATTCGCCGCCGCGCCAAAAATACCCCCATGCTCTGAGGAAGATCGCAATCCTCTCTGCAGCAAGACTTTCGCCAGTGTTAACTCATGATTTACATGGCTCATTTTTCTATCCCTTAAACAGCCTCAAATTACCAAGGTGCTTAGATTGATTTTGAATAGCCTTGTTGATACTTTCCCTGAACACATTGTGTCCAACACCTGTATCAAGACTTTTTAATTTCCACTCTTTCATAAAAAATTCCTCAGACAAGAAAGGCAGCGCAAGCCTGCACTCATCTTCAAACGTCTGTCCATTCGATAGAGGCGATGGTATTCCCTTCATTTTATTACGAGGCATATCCTTATTAAGAGTGTCAATGATATACTCCTGCAAATTAACCATAGAGACCTTATGAAGAATTTGTCTTTTCCGATCCTCATTCTGACTAGGGTCAATTGCTTGCGCCCAAGCCGTGGGATACGTCTCTCTTACCGCGTTCCACAGGCGGTAAAACATCTCTAGCTTGTAGTCATAATTTTCTGCATCCCACTGCGTCACTCCCTCAACAAGAAATTTAGCTTTTTTATGAATATTCATAAATTTAGAGACAATTTGATAAGCAACATTCTCATCAATAATCCCAGCGCCATCCTTAAACTGACGCACAAGTCCCGCAAAAGGGGAGGAGCTATCGTGATTCATATGGTGCGTCCAATCTGCACTCTTTGTTTCAACGCCTGCCTGCTTAAAACGTTCGTAAAGATTCCCAATTTCTTTTTTACTCAATGCTGTCGAAACAATCCTTCTGAGGTGCGTTCTATCAACAGGCTTTGCCTTGTTGTTTAGAACGTAAAAATGAAAAACCTGTTCCTGAGGAGGAAGAGACGGAATAAGAACAACTGGCAAGAAAAAAGGGAATTCAGAAACGTCTTTTGCCCCAAAAACACGATGTTGCCCGTCCAAAATAAGCCCTGGCTTAGACATACCACTAACGAAATCCTCTAAAGATCTTTTATTTTCATCACTCATATCATCAATATTATTTCTGGCATCAGTCAATTGCTTAGTCAATTGTGCCATATATGATTCTGGTGGGACTGTCGGATCTGCGTCATCTGCGTCGCTCTGATCTTCATCAGATACCAAATCTTGGGCCCCCAAAAGCCCCACAGAATCTTTCTCAGCCGCAGAGAGCCTCTGCTCGAAATGAGCAATAGCAAAATCTAGATTTTGCTCAAAATTACGATCTTCCGTAGATATACTTACTGCACAAGAACCACTAGCATCCTCTTCGACGCAAATATATTCATCAGAAACAGTTACTATTATTGACGACGGAATGATATTCTTCTGCGGATCCTGAAGTATAAATTCAGTTATTTTTTCATGACGCCCCTCAAGTTCTCTCTGGTATCCCGCCATAAAGTCTTCTTTGCTGCGTGGAATATCACACCACTTCAAAATTTCACCAGCACGACACGACATAAGATACAGCGGTCGGGAGGCCGGGGTTTGCTGAACCTTCACGGCGCTATATGTAAATTTCATGCGTAGACCCTCAGTTGGCATATTAGGGCGACATAGTCGGGAAATTTTATAACAATTACAACCGTAGTGGCAAGAGGCGTCCCTTCTACGAAGCATCCGCTTGTGACGCTCCATACAAAACACCTACCTATCGCTTTGCAATAAACATCTCAGTTAACCTCAGCGCCCATCTCTGCACATACCCATCGTCTTTTGCCCGATTAATCATGCGCACCAGTTTTGGCAAGCGCTTAACAGAGACATGGTGAGGCAGGCGGCGTTCGCTCCGAATGTCCCAATGACCATGACAATCAACCAGAGCGTTTAACATCTGTGAAATATGTCTGGCAACATCACTCATCGGGGTCGGGGCATCGTAGCTAAGCAGTAGTCCAGACAACCCACCGGACAACCCGGTATGATCAACATCCAGCAAGACAGATAGCGGGCGCGTCAAAGAGGAGAACACCGCCACTAGACAGGCTCTACGACGCAAGCCGACATAGGATATTGCACGTCCCGGCTTCAGTAAAACCAAGCGAAAAGTCAACGTTAAATCGGGCATTGCCTGCTCGATCCGCCACAAAACCTCCTCCAGCAAGCCCAAGTCACCGATATGCTCGACTCCAGCTTGGTCCAACGTTAAAAACTCCACGGGCTGCAGGCCCCCTGAAAAGGCTGTCGGACCCGCACTGACCGATTTACGAATTACCATCGGCGGCAAATCCGGATTGACAAGTTGCCCCGCATCACGGCGGGCATTGCGACATAGCGAGGGCCCACTCCCATTAGTCGGATCTTGGCGTGGCAGCAGTTTTTTGGTCACCGATGACGTGCTCTTAAAACAACCCCGTTTACCCCCCAGAAGGATAACGTCTTGGTTAGTGTTGTTTTGGTTCTCGGCTTCCCCATCCACCAAATGCTCCCGCTCATGCGCCGAGCGACTACCGTTGGCCTGGTCGTGAGAGAGGGAATTTTTATTGCCGGAGAGGCCTATTCTGGATGGTTCCCGTACTGAAGGGTGTCTCCAAACAATGCTGCGGGCGGGTTGCTCTCGTCCTGACAGGGCAATGATTTCCATCACCAACCAGCACCCATTCTTTTCAACTCCACGAAACTCCAGGGAACAATTCTGAATGGGCGGGAGATCGAGAGTCAAAAACCGTTGTCCCAGGCTGCGCCTACCGATGCTGTCCCAGGCCTTACGTCCATCTGGATGGACGCTCAGCCAAGCAAATTCGCGGATGAAGTCTACCGTCAGCAGACGACGCGGCACGTCCTTCTCAAAACGAATCTCGATTTCCCAGGCCAATCCAGGATCCGGTGTTACCGCCAGGGTCTGCAACCCCGAGGGCACCATCAACGCATCTGCCAGGACGCGGCTGTGCAGAAACAGAAAACGGATCATCTCAATGCTGGGAATCAGAATGACCTTGTCTCCGGAACGATAGCGCAAAATGCGCTGCCCACCGCCCAGATGGTGACCAAAGCTATAAAGGCTTAGAGGAACCGCATCGCCAGCGTCGACCTCCTCAGCATCCGATAAATCACTCAGATTGATCTGGCCACTTTTGCCGGTCACCCGAGCGATTTGGACCTCGCCGCGGGACACCACCAATCCCGGCATCAGGAACGGCAGGTAGGCAAACGGCAATGTTTCCTGGAAGTAATTCGAATTTGAAAGATCGCGGAAGCGAACGCTCAAATGCCGACGTTGACTGTGGTCTGTGTAATGCCCGCTGAGCCAGACCAGTTCTATATCATTCTTGTAGTGGGCCAGGGACTTGATGATCACGATGCGGCGATCTCCGCTGCCTGTAATGCAGCTTCAACCATTGGCGCACAGATTTCCGGCAGACCAGCCAGTCGACGTAGGCGCCAGACTTGTATCGGCACGTTCTGGCGAGCCAATTCCGCAGAAGCCCAGGTAATGCGACGCTCCTGGAAACCCTCGACGTTTTCCGTCACCTGATCCAGAGCTACGGCACTATAGGGCAGCTTCTTTAGCCGCTTTCCCAACCAGTTGGATGGCCCCAAACCACGCTCCAACGCCGCACGGGTCACTGGAACTGGCGGAGTTTTAGCCAGAAGACGCTGAGCTTCAGCCCGGAGAACGCGTACCATTGCCGCATCAATGGCAGGCCAGTCGCGGCGGGGTTTGCTGCCGATACGGTTCTGCTTGAGTGGCGGCTGTGCATCCAGCCAAGCCCGGTCATGGCGATAGAGCCATATGAATTCAGCCGGCAACATGCCTCGCAGCTGCTGGCGGCTTAAACTTGGATTTTCCCGATGCGCCGTCATCCATCGAGTTCGAACGGCGTCTTGGTTGATCGGGGGCAGTTTCGGGCGCTCGGCCATCAGTTTCCATTGAGACGACAGGCTAAACTTCTGCACATATCTTCGGACCGTATTGGTATCGACATGCAGGGCTTTGGCCGTCCTCCGCAAACTGGTTCCGGCAGCGACCAGTTCACGTAAGCGCCCTTCAAACAAAGGCCCCATATCGAGGATACGAGGACGGCTGACTGGTTCCGCAGCGATGCTGAATGCATACCCACAGACGCAACGGAACACGCCGATGGTCTTCCCGTACTCTTGATGGGTCTGACAGTCGGCCAGGACCGGTTGTCCATAATGGTCTGCCAAAGGATTTCGGCAAGCCCAGGGACCAGAGCCAAAAGCCTGCGGGCGAGGACTACTGAGGGGCAGCGCCTCAAGCAACAGACGCAACAACAGGTGATGCAACGGCGCGACAGCCTTACGGTGCTTGCGGCCCATGCCAACCAGCCAACCGTCTGGAGCAAGGTCCGGGGAAAAACTGATCGCCGGACCAAAGTGGCTCCGGTACGCATCCATCAAGACGCTTTGGTTAATGCTACCGGTGCCTTTAACTAAGCCCCGTTCCGCCATAGCCTGGCGATAATAGCCTCCCCAGAAGACCAATGGCTCTGCCCCAGGTGGAGACACCAGCAGGGCTGTACTGGCTTGAGCGATGTCCCAAAACAGTTTCATCACCTCGGTTCTGTCTGCCCAGGCCGGTGATGGCGGATTGGCCGGACAGTTGCTTTCGTCGGCGGCGATAAAAGCGTGTTGCCCGCTTTGGGCCGGACATACTTGGCTCACGGCCAAAGGAATGCCGTGTTCTCGGCAGACGAGAACACCAGGAAGCTGATGTTCCCGTCGCCAGTAAAGCTCCCCATATTCCGCCAGCATGTTGGCCCGGCAAGCCGGACAATAGCGCAGGAAGGTCGGCAGCCGCACCAACCCCGCCGCCAATCCCAGACGGACATGCAAGGCTGCGGCATCTCCCTGGATCAGGGTCTCCAATGCCCAGGACCGTACATCGGCAGATTGGAAAGCAGTTAAATAAGGGAACAGAGTGGTTTCCTGTGCCAGCATCTCTGCCGTTAACCCTCGCTTGGGCGGCAGATTGGCCGCCAAGCGCCCCAAACCCGTCTGAAGAAATGGATGGGCGCGCACATTGCGGTGCCCGAACAGATCGTCCAAGGTCCGCTTCGGGCTGATCGAATTGTTTACGCGGTGAATTCGCCCCAGTAGGCTAAACAGCAACTCATCGGGATAAAGTTGCGGCAGCAGGGGCATTGTCATCATGACACCCGGTAAAGCTGATCCATCGGAACAATCACCCCTGCCTTGGACAAGGCATCATAGGCAGATTGCCCGTTCTCCTGCCCTTGAGCGACAAGTGCCCGCAGGTCATCAGGAGCAAGGCCCGGCGTTTGCTTGCGTGCGTCGGAACTAGCTTTCGCCTTCTTCACCTCCATTGGCTTGCTCGGAGCCAGCGGCCCCCCTTGCAACTGCCCCAACGCCGCGCCGGTCAAGGCAATCGGGTCATCCGGCCCGACCGCCGCAAGGGCTTTCTCCAGAATAATTTCCGCAATATCGGGAGCGATGCCCAACCCCGCCAAAGCCAACCGCACCTGCTGACCAGCATCATGGGGTTGGGGCACGGGATCTGGCTGAACTGGATTTAAGGGCGGCACCTCTCCGCCGCCTGATGACATGGCCTTATAGAATATTCCACGAATATGTTCATGGAAGGGGCGAAGGTCATCGTACTGGGCAATCGCCTCACGATCGCCTCGCTTCAACGCCCATAACATTCGTTCCAACAGCTTGAAATTGTCTTTAGCGACCTGCCGCAACAGTTTGACGGAAAGCTGCTCTCGGCTGAACTTTTCGGGCTTCTGGGCAGACAGATCAATGGCGAAGAATTGGGCCAGAATGAACAGTTTGACGGCCAGATCCAAGATGCCTTGTGTTTCCTCGTACAGGCAGTCGATGATTTCCGGGGTCAGTTCAGTCGGCTCGCGGGTCCACTGAAAACGCCAGAGATCGCTGACGAAATAATCCCAACCATCTTGCCGATCCAACCGCTCCCAGACCATGCCACCCAGACCACTGGCCCGACGCGCATTCCGAAGGGTATCGTTCAGGAGCGGTGTTGCCGCCAGCGTGCCTACCAACAGCAGGGGCACACCGATCTTGTTGACCAGATTGAGCAGGAAGTTCAGCAGCTGGTCACGGTCTTTGCCCCGTCCGTTCAGCAGATTCTGAATCTCGTCGATGACCAGCAGTCCCAGGCCGTGCCGGTTGGCGACCGCACCCATCTGGGACGATAGCATGTCCAGATTAGCCCGGTGGAACTGACGGAAATAGGTTGTGCCCAGCAGATTGTCGATCGACGCCAAGAAATCCAGGCAGAGCTGTCGCGCAGAACCGAGGTGAGGGCATTCCAGTTTCAGCCATACCAGCTGCTGAAAGGAAACGGGTTGCACATGCTCAACGATTTGCGGGTAACTGCGCAGAATTCGCGTGACGGTTTCTGTCTTGCCGATCCCCGAACAGCCGATCAAAGACAGAACCGTCGCCGTTGACCGGGCCGAGGTAATTTGGATCGTGGGATCACGATGAACCACCCGCTCGTAATTGTCCCGCAGGTGGCGTTGATAGTCGCCGGTCGTGATATTGCGCCCGTCATAGCCCTCCCTCAGCACTTGGCCGATCCTCTCGTTAAAATCGAGATGCCGACGTAACGGCCTGAAATAATGGTGGTTAAGCCGCATGATGCAGGCGCGGCGAAGTTGATCGGGATAGCCTCGCTCCAATTGAGGCGTGAAACGGGGCTCTTCCGACAATGCGGCGATTGCCTGCTGCTGGCTCATCAGGGGTGGCAAAGGCGCGATAAACGGATTTTCCAGATGCTCCGGCAAATACAACGGATCATTTTCATTCGTCGTCATCAGCCGTCTCCTGCCGGAAGGCCAAAAGGCTGGGCGTCACCTCAGAAAGGCTCAGATCGTCGTCGTCCTCGGTTTGCGTGGCCGCACTGGGGAAAGGCAGCACCTTGGCTAAGTCTCCCGGCGGAATTGTCGGACGGAAGGCATCCCGCTCCCGCAAGGCATCCTTTTCCTCGGCGCGATTGTTGCGGATTTTAGCGGTTCTGGCCTTCTTGCTCAGAGGCGTCGCCGGCTGTGCGGCCTTCTGAGCCTCAGCCTCGGCAATCTTGGCCTTGATGTCGCGAGTCAAGTTCAGGCGACCTATCATTTCTGTCGCAACATGATCGGCCGTCATCTGCCGATCAAGGCGGCGAACCTGATCAATTTCCCATAGCGACATGTTCCGGAAGTCGGCACTACGTTCGGTCAGAGTGCAGGGTATGAAGGACTCGCGTGCATCATGGAGATAGATGGTATCCATGCAGCGAGGGTCGTAACTGGCTCGAATTTTTGTTCTGCCGTTCTGGCGTGCACGGTCAAACCAGTGTTCCTCCAGGGCCTTACGACATGAATAAAAGCAGCCGTAGAACAGAATGCCTTGCTCAGTAACGCGGACTTCATCCGATGGCAACAGGCTGAGACGAACCATTTCCTCAGGATAGACCCGCAGGCGCCCGCTGCGCCTTTGAATTCCCCACTCCCACAATTCCACCGGCACCGGAGTGACACCGTCCGCGACCATGTCGGGATCGCGATGATAGCCTTTGATCTGGTGAGAATTGTTATGGTTGCGGATGCAGCACAGGATCACATAGGTGAATTGATCAATATCCAGAGTGGCGTCCAGACGATAATCGTCCCCACCACGTTCCTGATAATCGGTTTGGATATATCCAGGAACATAAGGCGCAAAGTCCTCCTGGATTAACCGAAACCGCTGTTCGACGATACCCTTCCAGTCGGCACGGAACGGAGCCGCCGTTTCAACGTGGACATTGAACATCTGGATCAAGGTCTCAATGGCCTTGCCAGCCGTCTCGCCTCGGTCGCTGAGCAGAACTTCCGGCAGAGCCTGGCAGGGCCATTCCTCAGGCCTGATGTTCAATCCAAAGCGCCGGCAGAACTCCACTTTATCGCTGGCAACATTGGCCAGAGCCATCATTGCCCCAACCCAGGACGGTCCTTCCAAACCGACATAGACCCCGACCACCAGGCGGCTGAATACGTCGATAACCACGTAAAGAACCGGACGACCAACGATCTTGTCACGATCATAGCGAGAAAGCAGATAGACGTCGGCGATGGTGGCATCTATCTGGTAACGCGATCCTGGGCCGATTGCTTCCGCCGTGGAACTGCCCAATATGCCTCGCAAATCCTTGTCATAGACACGAGGCGTGCGTCTGGTGCGTTCAATCTGGAAAATATCGTTGTCCTTGGCAAACCAGTAAGAAAACTGGGCCATGGTCGGGTGGTCTCGCAATCGGACGATGCGCTGCTGTCCGGTGTCCTCGTCCAGCTCAGACTCGGAATAATAACGATGGAGTAGAGCCTGATAGGCTCCGGCCAGATCCTGTTTGCGATTCTTAGCGAAGTGGGCGGTGATGGCGACGCGGAAGCGTTTACGGGTTTCCTGATCCACATTGACGCCAGAACCGTCACCGTAAATGCGAGGACGACCACGCTTCTTCTCGGTAGCGGCTCTCTCCCTGCCGGCGGCTCCGCTGTTATGATAGTCGGGCAACAAGGCGTTTGGCGTCAGCCCCCGCTGCCAATAGCGGCGCAACAGGCGATAGACGGTCTGATTGCTTACGCTATGCTCTTGCATGGCCAATCGGACCAAGGGGCCTCGCAAGTCAGCGGCAAAGATATTCGGCTGGTGTTGCAGCAAGGGGCGAATGATGGACCATGCTTTATCCCGGCGCTGCCGCTGCGGTACGGTCAAACTGTCTTCGACGACGATGCGAGCCAAAGGATCTGGAATACCCAGTGCCAGCCGCCCGTCCGCCAAAGCGGCATTCAGATAGATCTCGTTCCAGAAGCAAGGCAGCGCCGTATCGGAAGCGATATCGATGGCGTAAAGCCCCTCGCCGCCGTGATCGATCCACAGAACTCGTTCCAGCCGGTTACTCTCGGTCCAATGCAGCAATTGGTTGATGACACAGGGGATCATCATCCCACCTCCCGCCCAGCCAAGGGCGACCGCACTCGAAAATCACCCATTGATCGACGATCATTCAGGGGACGCATCAGGTCTGCGTCCAAACTCCGTATCAGCAGGAGATGCCTAATCAATGTCAGGGTGCTGCCAACCTCCAGATCAAGGTCGCCGTCCATGTGTTGGCAAAATTCTCGCAGGCTTAGGCTCCCGCACCGCGGAACAGCCCGAAGTACCGCCTCGGCTTGTTCCTGGTGGAATCCGCACCAGGGTTCCCTTTGTTTTTGAAAACTCAAGCTCCGCAGCCATTGCAGGTTTTTCGTGACCACGGGATTGAAATCCCGTTCGGTAAGAAGGTGCCACGGAACATCGCGCTCAGCCCAATAGCGATGCTCGATCTCAAGCTTTGCCATGGTCCGCTTGTTCTCGAGGTCTTCCGACCGTTTGACGGCGCAGGCCTCCAACCGCAGTTTCCCATCTCTCCAGACATCGATCAGGAAATCGGTACTCATGACCTGTAGGGTTTGGCTGATGGAATCGATGGGATGGCGAATTCCCAAGCTGTCCGCAATGCGCCGGGTATGGTCGCGGTCTAAGGGGAATTGCTCACGGATGTCGGCAACATCCTCGCACCAATCCAGATGCAGGAAGGTGCGCCATTCGCCGTCCGAGAGGAAATGATGGATACGCCCGGTCTTGAGGCCGAATACCCGGTGTGATCGCCCCAGCGAGGCCAAATCGTAGATTGTCAGCCAAGGGAGGTAATCGGCCCCCCGCCCCTGACCGCGCCCCTTCTTATACAGGCGTACGATCTTGGCCTCATTCATGCCGGGTTTTCTGTACGCCATGACGGGAGCCTCCACTGGGGAAGTCGCTCAACCCACACGTTGTCTAAAAATTCTTGCAATTTATTTGATAAAAATCACTCCACATCGCCATAATTTAAAATCCACTCTCCAATAAGGTCAGCCACAACCCTCATTGATACAAGCCTAGTCTCCAGTATAAAAACACCGCACAAAACTGGCGCAGACTTAAATTGAGACACCTTAATCTCAAAAAAAGCAGCCCCACCACTAAATCCGCTTAACTTTTTATAATAATTGTCATTAAACCATTGAACCTCAATACCTTCGCCTTTGTAGTGTAATTTATTGACCTTTCCAGAAACAGATGCGGATGTAAATTCAATTGCGTTTGGATCATACTCTGACCTCAGACAATCAGGAAACCCCAATGCGTGCACAAGAACTGCAGCCTTATCATACGAAGAAAACATACAATCAATAAATTCCTGGTTAGCGACATCAAGTGACACCGCCTCAATATACGACCTCAGAGATTCGTCAGCTACATCAATATTTGAAATAAGTATATCCTCATAAAATTTCTCTGATTCAAACGTCTTTCCTAAAAAATAATTTGTTATATGTATTGTTTTATAATTTCCAAAATCTCCGTGCAATAAAATTGCAATCCCCCCCATCAGCTTCTCGTCATTCCCCATGACGCAATGCTTTGCAGTGACAAAAAAAATATGATCATACGGCGGAAATCTAACAAAGAAGCCACAACCGGTAAATGCAGGCCATTCCGGGCACTCTTGATTAATAATGCCGATAGGGAAAACGCTCTTATATGGAAGCCAATCTCCGCACCTAGTCATTGCAGAACCCTTTGCCACACACAATTCAACTAATTACATGGGGCTTTTTACAAAAACAATCGCGCATTAATTTCCGAAGTTGCCGAACAGGAGCAGAACTTAGAGTGTCATTCACAGAAGGCGCCCCCCTGGACCGCCCCCTTCTTATACAGGCGTATGATCTCGGCCTCATTCATGCCGGATTTTCTGCACATCATGACGGGAGCCCCCACTGGGGAAACTCCCGTTATGCTGCTCCCATCATCTTCTGGTGCAAGAGGTGGGATGATACTCTTTTATAGAGGATGAGACTTTATTGTGCAGGATGAAACTTTATTATTCTTAGACAATTTGTGTTTGATCGAGAAAGAGCCCTATTCCACCGTGACGCTTTTCGCCAGGTTGCGGGGCTGATCGACGTCGGTGCCTTTGGACACGGCGACGTGATAGGCCAGCAGTTGGATGGGGATGGCGTAGAGGATGGGGGCGACGAAGGGGTCGATGTCGGGCAGGGTCACGGTGACGGCCTTGACCGCCAGACGCTCGACGCCGGCCTTGTCCGAGAAGAACACCACCTTGCCGCCGCGGGCCACCACTTCCTGGACGTTGCTGGCGGTCTTTTCGTACAGCTCGTCCGAGGGGGCGATGACGATGACCGGGACATTTTCGTCGATCAGGGCGATGGGGCCGTGCTTCAGCTCGCCGGCGGCATAGCCCTCGGCGTGGATATAGCTGACTTCCTTCAGCTTCAGCGCCCCTTCCAGGGCGATGGGATAAGCGGTGCCGCGGCCCAGATAGAGCACGTCGCGGGCATGGGCGATCTCCTCGGAGATCTGCTTGATCAGGGCGTCGCGGGACAGTACGTCGGCAATGCGGGTCGGCAGCGAGGCCAGAGCCTTGCAGAGGCGGGCTTCGCCGTCACGGTCCAGCACTTTCTTGGCCTTGGCCAGACCCAGCGCCAGGCAGGCCAGGGCGATCAGCTGGGTGGTGAAGGCCTTGGTCGAGGCCACGCCGATCTCGGGTCCAGCCACGGTCAGCAGGGCGGCATCGGATTCGCGGGCGATGGTGCTTTCCGGCACATTGACCAGCGACAGCACATGCTGGCCTTGCTCGCGGCAATAGCGCAGCGCCGCCAGGGTGTCGGCGGTTTCGCCCGACTGCGAGATGCATAAAGCCAAGCCGTTGGGGCTCATGGCCGGAGCGCGATAGCGGAATTCCGAGGCGATGTCGATCTCGACCGGAATGCGGGCCTGCTGCTCGATCCAATATTTCGCCACCATACCGGCATAGAACGAGGTACCGCAGGCGATGATGGTCACCTTCTCGATCTTATCCAGCGCGAAGGGAATTTCCTTCAGGGTGATGGTGCGGGTCGAGGGATTGAGCATGGTGTTCAGCGTGTCGCCGATCACCTGGGGCTGCTCGTAGATTTCCTTATGCATGTAGTGGCGATGTTCGCCCTTGCCGATCAGCGCGCCCGAGAAGGCGGTCTGGCGGACTTCACGCTTCACCGGCTTATCGTCGGCGTCAAAGATCGACACGCCCGAGCCGGTCAGCACCGCCCAGTCGCCGTCGGACAGATAGGAAATCTTCTGGGTCAGCGGCGCCAGGGCCAGGGCGTCCGAGCCCAGATACATCTCGCCGTCGCCAAAGCCGATGGCCAGCGGGCTACCGCGCCGCGCCGCGATCATCATATCGGGACGGCCGACGAAGATGATGCCCAGAGCAAAAGCGCCTTCCAGCCGCTTCAGCGCCTTGGAGGTGGCGACTTCCGGGGCGTCGCCCTGCTGCAGGTAATGGCTGATCAGATGCACCACCGCTTCGGTGTCGGTGTCGCTTTCGAAGACATGACCGGCGGCCAGCAGCTCGTCGCGCAGATCCTGATAGTTCTCGATGATGCCGTTATGCACCACCGCCGCATATTGGGTGGCGTGAGGATGGGCGTTGACCTCGTTGGGCACGCCATGGGTGGCCCAGCGGGTATGGCCGATGCCGATGGTGCCGGGAACCGGCTCGTCCTTCAGCAGGTTTTCCAGGTTCACCAGCTTGCCCTGGGCGCGGCGGCGCTGGATCTGGCCATCCACCAAGGTGGCGATACCGGCCGAATCATAGCCGCGATATTCCAGGCGCTTCAGTCCCTCGACCAGCAGCGGAGCGACTTCCGCCTTGCCGATGATGCCGACGATCCCGCACATGCCTGTCTACTCCTTTGCTTTGGCTGCTTTTTCCGCCTGCTTACGACTGCGGAAACGTTCGCCCCAGTTGGGCAGCTCCATCTGAGCCCCCCGCGCCACCGCCAAAGCGTTGGTCGCGACATTCTTGGTGATGACCGATCCGGCGCCGGTGATGGCGCCGTCGCCGATGGTCACCGGAGCCACCAGCGAACTGTTGGAACCGATGAAGGCCCCGGCGCCGATGTCGGTGAAATGCTTGTCATAGCCGTCGTAATTGCAGGTGATGGTGCCCGCGCCGACATTGGCGGCGGCCCCCACCCGGGCATCGCCGACATAGGCCAGATGATTGATCTTGGCGCCATCCTCGACCGAGGTGGCCTTGATCTCGACGAAATTGCCGATATGCACCTCGTTGCCCAGCACCGCGCCGGGACGCAACCGGGCGAAGGGACCGATGATGCAGCCCGAGCCCACCGAAACGCCGGTGAAATGGCAAAAAGCGCGGATCTCGACAGCGTCGCCGACCGTCACGCCGGGGCCGAAGACCACGTTCGGCTCGATGGTCACATCGCGGCCCAGCTTGGTATCCCAGGCGAAGAACACGCTGGCCGGATCGGTCAGGGTGACGCCGTCATCCATGGCCTTCTGGCGCAGGCGCTTTTGCAGAATAGCCTCGGCGGTGGCCAGCTCCGAGCGGCAGTTGACGCCCAGCAGCTCTTCCTCGTCGCCTTCGACCACGGCGCAGGCGGAACCTTCGGCGCGGGCCAGACCGACGATGTCGGTCAGATAGAATTCCTTCTTGGCATTGTCGTCGCGGACCTTGTCGATCAGCGGGAACAGCGCCTTGCCGTCCACCGCCATGACTCCGGAATTGCACAGGCGGATCGCCCGCTGTTCGGGGCTCGCGTCCTTGAACTCGACGATGGCCTCCAGACCATTCGGCCCGACCACCAGACGGCCATATTCGTTGGCGCCCGCCGGGGTGAAGCCCAACACCACCACCGCCGGAGCGGACTCTGCCTTGCGGGCGGCCAGCATGGCGTCCAGGGTCTCGCAGGTGATCAGCGGCGTATCGCCATACAGAATGAAGATGGTGCCGTCGAAGCCGGCCAGGGCTTCCTTGGCCTGCTTGACCGCATGGGCGGTGCCCAGCCGGTCCACCTGCACCACGGTCTTATGCGGGGCCACGGCCTTTTCCACGGCATCCATGCCGGGGCCGACCACCACCACCACCTTTTCCGGCGACAGGCCCGAGACCGTATCCAGCAGATGCTGCACCATGGGACGCCCGGCCACCGGATGCATGACCTTAGGCAAAGCGGACTTCATGCGCGTGCCCATTCCGGCGGCAAGCACGATGACGGCAATCTTATCCTGAGCCATGGGGTCCAACGCCTTGAAAAACTATATATAGAGGTCGTTGACGCGAACCTGCCACAAATCCAGCATTGAACCAACTCAATCTTTATTGCGGAAGGTTACATGGCGCCATAGAGCCAGCGGCAGATCGCCACCGAGGCCGCCAGGGCGGTCAGATCGGCCAGCAGCCCGGCCAGCAGGGCATGGCGGATGCGCCGCACCCCGGCCGCGCCGAAATAGACCGCCAGCACATAGAAGGTGGTCTCGGACGAGCCGTAAAGGGTGCTCAAGAGCATGCCCAGATAGCTGTCCGTGCCGAACTCTTTGAGCATCGAGGCCAGATAGCCGAAGCTGGCCGAGCCGGACAGCGAGCGCATCACCGCCATGGTCAAGGCTTCCGGCGGCAGGCCCAGCGGCGCGGTCAGATGGCCCAGCGGCGCCACCAGCAGCTCCATGGCGCCGCTGTCGCGGAACATCCCCACCGCCACCAGAATGGCCACCAGATAGGGAATGATCCGCCACGAGATCGTCAGCCCATCCTTGGCCCCTTCGACAAAGGCCTCATAGACCGGCACCCGCCGGATCAAACCGAAGCCCAGCACGGCGACGAACAGGCCGGGGATGATCCAGGGCGACAGCGACCGCCCCCAAAGCAAGGTCACCGGCAGCAGAGACACCACCGCCAGCATGGCCAGGATATTGACCCACAGGGGATAGGGCGCGGCGGGCAAAGCCGCCAGGGCGCGGTCGTCGGCTGCGGCTTCCACAGGCCGTACCGCCAGCCGCGTCTCACCGCCTCCAGCCGGAAACCAGCGATTGCCCAGCTTGGCGAACAGGATGGCGGCACCGCTGGCCCATAGGGTGGCAAACAGGGTGGTAGCGATCACCGCCGCCGGATCATGGGAGCCCAAGGCCGTGCGCAGCGCCATGACATGGGTGGGCAGCAAGGTGACATTGGCGGTGTTGATGGCCAGAAACAGCACCATGGCGTCGCTGGCGGTGCCCTTGCGCGGGTTCAGCTGCTCCAGCTCTTGCATGGCCCGCACGCCGAAGGGCGTGGCGGCGTTGGACAGCCCCAGCACATTGGCAGCCACATTCATCACCATGGCCCCCAGCGCCGGATGATCGGCGGGGACTTCGGGGAACAGCCGCAACAGCAACGGGCGCAACAGCCGCCCCAGCGCCGCCATGGCCCCGGCCTTTTCCGCCACCCGCATCAGCCCCAGGAACAGCGCCATGCTGCCGATCAGCCCCAGCCCCAGCGTGACCGAGCCCTCGGCGGCTTTCAGGGCAGCGGCCCCAAGGCTTTCCATCGGCGCGTTCTCTAGGCCCACCGGCCAGGACAGCTGCCGCCAGCCGGCCACCGCGACCGCCAGAGCGATAATGGCGAAGAAGACGATATTCACGCCAGCCCCTCCCGCATGCGCCGCAGCGCCTCATGGAACGGCACCGGATCGTCCTGGGCCCGGGACAGGATAATCGCCCCTTGCAGATCCATCACCGCTCGCCGGGCATTGGCTTGGCTCCATCCGGCGCGGTCATAGGCCGCGACCAGCGCCTGTTCCCAATCTTGGAAAAAGGCGGCGATGGCCGGGGCGAACAGATCCCGCTCTTGCCCCAGCGCCATCAGGGCGGGAAGGCAAACCTTGGCCCCCGAGGCGAAATAATCGCCCAAGGCATCGCAGCTTTGCGCCAGCCCATCGGCTTCTTCGCGCAAGGGACGGAAGACCTTGTCCGCGAACAGGCGATGGACATAGCCCAGCACCTCTTGCCCCATCTGGGTCTTGCCGCCGGGAAAATGGTGATAGAGGCTGCCCTTCTGCAAGCCGATGGCCTGCATCAGCACCACCGTGCTGGCCTGAGAGAAGCCGTCGCGGCGGAACACCGCCAGCAAACGCTCCAACATCTCGTCCTTGCTCAGGGCTGCTTTTCTCATACCGCATCGATTCCCTTGGGAAGAGGCGCAGGATACACGCTCCGGGGCGGCAGCACACGCAAAGCCAGCGTCAGCGCCAGCAGCACCAGACACCCAGCCAGCATGGGAAAGACCAAAAAGTCCCAGCCGGGGCGCAGCATCAGAATGACGATGGGGTCCGCTCCGGCAGGGGGATGGGTGATCCGCAGGAAATGCATGGCGGCTATGCTCAAACCCACAGCCAGCCCCAGCGACCATGCCTCGGTGGGCGCGACCGCCGCCACCACCAAGCCGATGACCGAGCAGAGCAGATGCCCCGCCACCAGATTGACCGGCTGGGAAAAGGGCACCAGCGGAGCAGCGAACAGCAACACGCAGGATGCCCCCAACGGAGCCACCAGCCAAGGAATTCCCGTCACCGAGGCCAAAAGGGACAGAAGAGCAATCCCCGCCATGCCGCCCAGCCCGGCCTTGACGGCGGCGGCCAGACTGGCGGGAGCCTGATGACGAAACAGCAGCTTGCGCATCGCGGACCTCAAAACAAGACGACTGGTCGGTAAAGTATCAACCTCTTTGTTCTAGATCAAGTCGTCTGGACCGGACGCAGGTGTTGTGATAGCCCTTGCGCCATGCGATCGCGTCTTTCCGCCCTTGCCTTATCCGCCTGCCTGACCGCCGGGGCTTCCGCCATGGCGCAGGAGACGGACGAGATATTGCCGCCCCCGACTCCGGCGGGCCAATGGCGCTATATCACTCAGGAAGACGCGGCCAGCTCCAGCCATTGCATCGGCCAGCCCGATCGGCCGATATGTGCGGTGGAAACCCTGCTGGCCTGTTTCCAGCGCAATCAGATCGAGCTTTGTCGCATGGTCGATGACGGCACCGATCAATATGCCCAGGTCTTCAGCCAGCCTGCTGACCCCGGCAAATATCTGGCCTATCGCATTCTGGCAGCCAGCCGCCTGAACGGCTCTGGCCCCAAAAACAGCCAGACCGGCAACGCCCGCGCCGGCGATGTTCTCTTGACGGTGGATCAGCGGGAAGGCCAGCTGGGCCGCTATGCCCGCGCCACCGGGGCTCCGGCCCAGGATTTCCTCCTGCGCCGCCAAGCCGACGGATATTGGAAGATCGTCAGTTGGGGCGATCCGGGCGAGAACCTGTCTCAGTAACCCGGATCCCCGAAAGAGCGGACTGCCTCAGGCCTTGGCCAGGCAATCGCGGTAGGAATAGTCTTCGCCCTTGATGTGATTGACCAGCCAGCCCGACAGGAACTCGTAGAGTTCGGCGGCATAGACCGTGCGCGGGTCCAGGGTATAGTCCTCGCACATATTGGCGACCTTGGCAGCCAAGCTCAGATGGATGCGCTTGTGGGCGTCCAGGTTGGGGAAGCCGGCTTCTTCCAGCAGGCGCTCCTCTTCCGAGAAGTGATACTTGGTATAGACCAGCAGCTCACCCAGCACCTTGGCGACCACATCGGCGGCGCCACCGCTTTGAACCGCGTCATAGAGCTCGCCCAGCAGGCCGAACAGGTGCTTGTGATGCCCATCCAGCACCGGCACATTGACAGCCAGATCGTCGGTCCACTCGATAATCGCCATATTGCTTCCCCTGACAGGCCCCCATCCCAAGGGGCAAAATTGACATCATCGATCAGCCGAACAGGGCGTCGATATCATCCTGGCTGAACATCTTGTCCACATCGGCCTGACTGATGGCCGCCTGATTTCCCTGCGGGCCATGCAGCAGCGCCTTGTCGGCATCCACCGGATCGGTCCCGGCTTCCTGCTGAATTTCCTCGACGGTCTTGGCCAGCTCGTCCTTGCCCCACATGCGGACCATGGCGGTGATGCGCTCTTCGACGAACATCAGCGACTTGACCACGCGGGTGATGCGCTGGCCGGTCAGGTCCTGGAACGAACAGGCCTCGAACACGGCGTTAGAGCGATCATTGATGCGGTCGCAGATGGCATCGACTTCGGGATCGGCCTTGGCGCGCAGGGCGTTCAGCTCTTCCTCGATGCCTTCCATGCTTTCCAGGATGGTATTGCTGGCGGTCTCGGTGTTCTCGACGATATCGTCCAGCGTATCCGCCATCGAGGCGAACACTTCACCGCTGTCGGTGGGAGTCTGCAAGGAAGCCAGTTCGCGGCGCATCTTATTCAGATGGCCGAACAGCCCCACCAGCTCGCGCTTGAGCCGGTCTTCCTCGAACTCGGAAATCATCGCCACATCCTCGCCTTAAGCATTCCCTTTTCTTTTTAACCTTTAAGCGTTTCCGTGTCGAGAAAGGCATTGAGCAAAGTTTGCGCTGCGGTCGTCGGCGTCGCGCGTCCATCGGCAACCCGGCGCTCCACCTCGTGCAGCAGGCCTTGAATGCGCGGATTGGCGCGGAAACGCAGCATCAGATTCTCGGCCACCTCGTTCCACATCCAGGCCTGCGCCTGGGTGATGCGGCGATCTTCGATGGCGCCGGCCTTGGTCATGATCTCGCGATATTTGCCCACCGTCGCCCAGACCTCATCGACGCCGCTGTTGGTCAGAGCCGAACAGCGCAGCACCGGCACCGCCCAATCGGGATGGGTGGGACGCAACAGATGCAGGGCGTTCTGGTAATCCCGCGCCGCCCGCGATGCCGCCGCTGCCAGATCGCCATCGGCCTTGTTGACCACGATGGCGTCGGCGATCTCGACGATGCCTTTCTTGATGCCCTGCAGCTCGTCACCGCCGCCGGGAACCAGCAGCAGCAGGAACATATCCACCATATCGGCCACCGCCGTCTCGGACTGGCCGACGCCGACGGTTTCCACCACGATCACGTCGAAGCCCGCCGCCTCGCAGACCAGCAGCGCCTCGCGGGTGCGCCGGGCGACGCCGCCCAGAGTACAGCCCGAAGGCGACGGACGGATAAAGGCCCGCTCGTCGCGCGACAGCATTTCCATGCGGGTCTTGTCGCCCAGGATCGAGCCGCCCGAACGCGGGCTGGAGGGGTCCACCGCCAGCACCGCCACCCGATGCCCCTGCTCGACCACATGCAGGCCGAAACTTTCGATGAAGGTGGACTTGCCCACCCCCGGCACGCCCGAGATGCCGACGCGGATCGATTTGCCGGTATGGGGAAGCAGCTCCTCCAGCAGAGCATCCGCCGCCGCGCGATGGTCGTCGCGGGTGGATTCGATCAGGGTGATGGCCCGAGCCAGAGCACGGCGCTGCCCGGCGAGAACGCCCTGGGCCAAGATGTGGGGATCATGAGTCACGGATGTTTCACTCTTGCTTGTTCCGGCCTTCGTTGAGCAAGGCCTTCATGGCGGTGGCGACCAGCCGGGCGCGGTCCTCGTCGCTCAGGTCCGCCAGAACGGACTGCTTGGCGGCGCGAACCTTCATGGCATTGCGGATCAGCTCGGCGCGGTCCTCGGTCATGACGCCGCGGACCTGGGCCTGCATCTGAGCGATGGCAGCCTGCTTATTGTCGGCCTGCTTATTGGCAGCCGCCGTCGGCACTTTCGCAGGCGCAGTGCGGCTGACCACCGCCTTGCGGGCGTCGGAATCCAGCACCATTCCTGCCAGAGCCTTGCCGATGAATTTGAACATGACATCCCACGCTCGCTGATCAGGCGAAGCCTATCCGGTTTCCCGGCGGGGGCCAAGGGTGGAAGCAAGAAAAAAGCCGGCTCCGCCAAAGGACGGAGCCGACCCTTATCCCGGGCCTTACCCTCAGGCGGAACGCACGCCCGACAAGAAGTGATCGACCACCCCGCGCAAGGTTCCCGACTGCTCGGCCAGGGACTTGGACGAGGTCAGAACGGTGCGGGCGGCGCCCCCGGTTTCCTCGGCGGCCTGGGTCACGCCGCCGATGTTCGAGGACACCATCTGCGTACCGGACGCCGCCTGCTGCACATTGCGGGCAATCTCGGCGGTCGCTGCCGACTGTTCTTCCACCGCCGCAGCGATGGCGCCGGCGATGCTGTTGATCTCGCCGATGCGCTCGACGATGTTGGAAATGGCCGAAACCGCATCTTGAGTCGAGGTCTGCACGGCGCCGATCTGGGTGCTGATCTCTTCGGTCGCCTTGGCGGTCTGATTGGCCAGATGCTTGACCTCGTTGGCCACCACGGCGAAGCCCTTGCCGGCTTCTCCGGCGCGGGCCGCCTCGATGGTCGCGTTCAGCGCCAGCAGATTGGTCTGGCTGGCGATATCCTGGATCAGATTGACCACTTCGCCGATGCGGCCCGAAGACTCGGCCAGGCTTTGCACCGTGGCATTGGTCCGCGCCGCCTCATCCGAAGCCGCCAGCGACACCCGGCTGGAATGCTCGACCTGACGGCCGATCTCGCGGATCGAGGAGGACAGCTCCTCGGCGGCGGTCGCCACCGTCTGCACGCTGGCCGAGGCCTCTTCGGTGGCCGTCGCCACCGTCACCGCCTGATGCGAGGTCTGCTCGGCGCTGGCCGACAGGGACTGAGCGGTGCGCTCCATCTCGCTCACGGCACCGCCAACGCTTCCCAGCACGCTGGAGACCTGCTGATTGAAGTCCTGGGTCAGATTTTCGATGACCCGCGCCCGCTTGGCCCGCGCCTCCTGCTCGGCGGCCTGCTGCGCAGCCAGCTGATCGGCACGGATGGCATTGTCCTTGAACACCTGCACCGCCGTCGCCATGGCGCCGATTTCGTCGCCGCGTCCCTGGGCGGGAATCGCCACGGTCTTGTCCCCGCCCGCCAGCAGCCGCATGGCCGAGGTCATGGCGACCACCGGAACCGAGATGCTGCGGGTCAGCACGATCCCAGACAGAAGTGCCCCCACCACCGCTACGCCCCCCAGGATCAACACGACGACCAAGCCGCCGTCATAACTCGAGGCGGCATAGCCGGCCCATTTGTTGCCCATATCCACATTGAACTGGATATCCTTGGCGATGGTTTTGTCCATCTCGTTGCCGGCGGGAACCGCCTGGCTGCGATAAATCTTGCTGGCTTCGTCGCGCTTGCCATCCTTGACCAGGACCATGGCCTGATCCGCAGCCTGGAAATAGATATCCTTCTGCTTCACGAACTCGGAATAGATCGCCTTTTCATCGGGCGTCACCACCGTGGGGCCATAGAGCTGGTCGAATTTGACGAATTCCGCGCGGGTGTCTTTCTGGCGCTTGAACTGACCGGCCAGTTCTTCCTCGCTCAGGCTGGTTTCCATGATGCGCAGGGTCGAGATGCGATAGACTAACAGGTTCGAGCGCATCTGATCGAGATAGCCCAAGGCCAGCAGATAGTTGCTGGTGATCTCGGTCACATCGTCATTCAGATCCTTGAACTTGTAGAGGGCGGTCCCTCCCAGCGACAGGACCATCAGCACCAGACAGGCGAAGATTGCCGTGATTTTTCTGGAAATCGGCAGATTCTGAACAAGGCTCGCCATGGCCGCATCCCCTCTTATACAGATGTTACTTTTGTTAAAATCATAACATCATTATAAAAGGAGAGACACATGAAAGCGCCGTCATCTGTTTGAGAAAACACCCGTTTTTCAGCGCGGCGCACGCCAGACTCACGAGGTTACGGCCTGAAGCTCCTCCAGAAGCTGTGCGCTTTCCTTTTGCTTCTGCCACATCTCCGAGTAGCGGCCCTGCAGCGCCAACAGCGCGTCATGGCGGCCGCGCTCGATGATCGTTCCCTTATCAAGCACGATGATCTCATCGGCATCGACCACCGTGGATAGGCGATGGGCGATGACCAGGGTGGTGCGCTCTTTCGAGACCTCGCGCAACGAGGCCTGGATTTCCCGTTCGGTATGAGTATCCAGCGCCGAGGTCGCCTCGTCGAACAGCAGAACCTGGGGGCGTTTGAGGATGGTGCGGGCAATCGCCACCCGCTGCTTCTCGCCGCCCGACAGCTTCAAGCCGCGTTCGCCGACCCGCGTCTGATAGCCTTCGGGAAGGCTGGTGACGAAGTCATGGATGCTGGCCAGGCGGGCCGCCTCTTCCCGTTCCTCGCGGCTGGCGCCGGGACGGCCATAGGCGATGTTGTAATCCACCGTATCGTTGAACAGCACTGTATCCTGGGGAACGATCCCCAGCGCCGCCCGCAGCGAGGCTTGCGTCACGCTGCGGATATCCTGCCCATCGATGCGAATGGCTCCGCGGGTCACGTCGTAGAAGCGGAATAGCAGCCGCGACAAGGTGCTCTTGCCTGCTCCCGACGGCCCGACGATGGCCACCGTCTTGCCCGCCGGCACCGTGAAGCTGACATGGCGCAGAATCTCGCGGTCGGGATTATAGGCGAAGCTGACATCCTCGAAGGTCACTTCGCCGCCCGCCACCGCCAGCGCCACCGCGCCGGGAGCATCGGCCACCTCGCGATTTTCCCGCAGCAGAGCGAACATCGCCTCCATATCGATCAAGGATCGCTTGATCTCGCGATAGACGAAGCCCAGAGCGTTCATCTGCAGGTAAAGCTGGGTCAGATAGGCGTTCACCAGCACAAAGTCGCCCACCTGCATCTTGCCCGTCATCACCCCGTCAGCGGCCAGCAGCATCATGGCGGTGGCGCCGATGGCGATAATCAGCCCTTGGCCCATATTCAGCATGCCGACGGTGGTCTTGACCTTGACGGTAGACTGCTCGTAACGGCGCAGGCTGATGTCGTAGCGGACGGCCTCATGCTCTTCATTGCCGAAATATTTGACCGTCTCGTAATTGACCAGACTGTCCACCGCCTTGGTGTTGGCATCCTGATCCGACTGATTGGCCGCCCGCAGGAATTTGGTGCGCCAATCGGTCACCGCGAAGGTAAAGCCGGCATAGACGCCGATGGTCCCCAGGGTCAGAGCCGGAAAGCGCCAGTCATACAGCGCCCACAAGGTGCCGCAGACCAAGACGATCTCCAGCAGGGTCGGGCCGATATTGAACAGGGTGAAGCTCAGCAGGAACTCGATGCCCTTGGCGCCGCGCTCGATGCCGCGGTTCAGCCCGCCGGTCTGGCGATCCAGATGAAAGCGCAAGGACAGGGCATGCAGATGCCGGAACACCTGCAAAGCCACCGTGCGGATCGCCCGCTGCGCCACGCGGGCGAACAGAATGTCGCGCAGCTCGGCGAAGCCCTGCCCCAGCAGCCTTGCGACGCCATAGCTCACCAGCAGCAAGACCGGCACCGCCGCCAGAGAGGCCGGCAGTGACAGCACATTGACGGCATCGCGGAACAGTACCGGCGCATAGATGCTGAACAGCTTGGCCAGCAGCAGACAGAGCACAGCCCCACTGACCCGCCAGCGCAGATGGCTTTCGGCGGGCCAAAGATAGGGCAGCAGGGTCTTCAGGGTCTGCCAGTCGCGGCGCTTGCCGTCAGGCGGGGCGGGATAGTCGGAATGAATACGCATTGGGGAAAGATAGGCTCTTCCCGCCGCGACGCAAGACGGGGATCAGCCCGCCACCAACTCCAGCCCCAGTCCCAGGCAGTCTTCCGGGCGGATGGCAAGAGAGCCGCCCAGGCTGCTATAGCGAACCCCCTGCTCCTTCAGCAGCGCCTCGGCGCGGGCCAGATCACCGACCGCGACGGCGATGGCGGCGATGGCCGGAGCCGGCGGCAGGCGCACCGCCAGACTGGAATGCAGATGGTCGAAGCTGTCCTCATCGCTGAGGAACAGCAGCGGCCCACCGCCATGCACCGTCACCATATCGTCGGTGGGGGTGGCGGCGAAGGCGCCGAACAGATGGTCATAGGCAGGCATGGCCGCTTCGGGATTGTCCAGCAGCACGGTGATCGAAGCCACCGCCTGAGCACTATTGCCGTGATCCCCCAACCGGGGCGGCGACAGCGGCAGGATGCTGGCCTCGAAACCCGGCAGCGGACGGAAGGCGGCGCGGCTGACCTCGGGGTCGGTGCTGGCGAAGGCCAGGGCGGCGAACTGCGCCTTTCCCTCGGCCTGACGCAGCCGCAGCGACATGGCGCCCAGAGCGATACGCTCGCCTTCGACGGCGAAGCCCAGACGGGCAAAGGCCCGTTGCGCCTCGGCGAAGTCGGGCACTTGGATCAGCAGATGGTCAAAGCCGGTCAGGGAATGCAGCATAGGGACATCTCAATCTTGGGCGTTGGACCCATAGGACTTAAACTTCTCGATCACCTTGTCCATCTCGGCATCGTCGAGAATCACCGGCTGGCCCAACTGCAAGGCCCGCCAATAGCCCTCGGCCAGTTCCTCGACCTCGATGGTCAGGGCCAGGGCGCGGTCCAGGTCCGAGCCGGTGGCGATCATGCCGTGATTGCCCAGCAGGCAAGCCAGACGATCCTGCAGCGCCGCCAGGGCGTAATCGGACAGTTCCTGGGTGCCATAGGTGGCGTAAGGGGCGCAGCGGATATCCTTCCCGCCCGCTTTGGCGATCATATAGTGATAGGCCGGAATGGCTTTGTGCAGCACCGCCAGCGAGACGCAGAAGGGCGCGTGGGTATGCACCACCGCCCCCAGCTCGGGCCGAGCGGCATAGATGTCGCGATGGAAGCGCCATTCCGAGGAAGGCTTGCGCTTGCCCTGGGGCTCGCCCTCCATGGTCATGAAGACGATGTCGTCGGGCTTGACCTTGGAGGCCGGCATGCCCGAGGGCGTCACCAGGAAGCCGTCGCGCCAGCGCAGGCTGATATTGCCGGCCATGCCCTTATTGAGACCCAGCCGCTCCAGCTTGCCCATGGCCTCGATGATGGCCAGACGGGCGCGGTTCGAGCGCAATTGCTTCTCGGCGTGATGCTTGTCAGCCATGGGAGCGGCGCTCCGGGAACAGCTCTAGCAGCCCCTGACGCGAGGCGGCGCAGACGCCGCGCTCGGTGATCAGCCCCGTCACCAGCCGGGCCGGGGTGACATCGAAGCCGTAATTGATCGCCGGGCTGCCATCGGGAGTCAGCTGCACCGTCACCAGCTTGCCGTCCGGGCCACGGCCCTGGATGTGCGTCACCTCGGTGGGATCGCGTTCCTCGATGGGGATTTCCTTGACGCCGTCGGACAGGGTCCAATCGATGGTCGGGCTGGGCAGGCCGACATAGAAGGGAACGCCATTGTCATGGGCCGCCAGCGCCTTCAGATAGGTGCCGATCTTGTTGCAGACATCGCCATCCGCCGTGGTGCGGTCGGTGCCGACGATGCATAAGTCCACCAGCCCATGCTGCATGATATGGCCGCCGGCATTATCGACGATTACCGTATGGGGCACGCCATGCCAGTTCAGCTCGCGGGCGGTCAGGCTGGCGCCCTGGTTGCGCGGGCGGGTCTCGTCCACCCAGACATGCAGGGGAATACCCTGCTCGAAGGCCTTGTAGATGGGAGCGATGGCGGTGCCCCAATCCACCGTCGCCAGCCAGCCGGCGTTGCAGTGAGTCAGGACATTGACGCAGGTCGCCCCTTGCGCCTTCTTGCGCTCCCAGATAGCGGCAATGATCTTGGCGCCGTGGGTGCCCAGGGCTTCATTGTCCGCCGCATCCTGATCGCAAATCTGGGCGGCACGGGCATAGGCGGCGGCCAGACGATCGGTCTCGGGCAAAGGCAGCAGCAGCGCCTTCATCTCATCCAGCGCCCAGCGCAGGTTCACCGCCGTCGGGCGGGTGGCGTAAAGCTTGGCATAGGCCTCCTCGATACGGGCATCGGAAACGCCGTCGCGCAAGGCCAGCGCCATGCCATAGGCCGCCGTCGCCCCGATCAGCGGAGCGCCACGCACCCACATATCGCGAATCGAAGCGCAGGCATCTTCAAGATTGTCGAGCCGGACCACCACGAAATCGTGAGGCAGCCGGGTCTGGTCGATGATCTCGACGCCTCGGCCATCCTGGGCCAGCCAGATGGTGCGGGTGGGGGTGCCGTTGATTTTCACTTAGTAACCTGCCGTCAAAATTTTTCAGAATCTAACGGCTTAGTTCACTCAGGGCAAGTGAGCCTTCTCAGCTCTTGGCCTCCTTGATTATTGGCTCGACGACGAAGTCCTGCCACCCACCATGAATATTGTATGGAATCGTAAATTTACGCCCGCGGGCCGAATACCAGTATTCGTTCTCTTCGAGATCTTGCTCACGTTGTGGCGCCGGGGAAGCCCCTGCCTGCCTCAACAGCTCCACCACATCTCCTCGCGTATAAACTAGCTTGCGCATCAAGATTCAGACCGGCTCTGGCGCACAGTCAGCAGGGTGAACCACGGACAACCGTTGACGCCAAGCCACCGCCTCGTTTTGGCTTGCGAGAGAAAGGGGGTGACACGCAAGCGTGAAGACGACCCCATTTCCATCAAGAGAGCGCCTCAGACCTGCAAGTGCATCTTTGAAAGCGCCAACTGTAATGGCGATATCTTGATCTAAATTGGCCTTAGCCAAGGCGGTGACACATTTAGAGGCATCACGCGCCAACTTCAGCAGGGAAGATGCCGCAAGGAAGTAGCCAGGGACATCATCTGACCTTAGGATGTAGGTACGATTCTGACGGCTAATCTTAAAGCGGATGAGCGTCAGATGGTGGCTGTTACGGTGCATTGCCGCCTGCAACTATTAAGAAACCATCAGCTAACAATACACTATTAGCCCAAGCCATCAATACGATTCACGACTATTAATTGAATTTTTATCAGATCGAAATAGCAGGGAGCGATTAGCAAATGGGTTATCAACCTCGTCCTTCGCATCCCCACTATCAAGCTCAATCAGCCACTCAACCACTCCTCGCAATCCACGGTTTACTCGCAGAAGCTCTCGCGTGGCAAGCAATACGTCCCTCGCCAATCTTTCCGAATCATCACCGGCTAACACTAAGCCCGGAACCTGGTCTGAGGTAATGATATAAGTGCCGTTCTGACGCTGGCATTTAATGGCAATGTGCCATGAAGTGACGTGCGGGTGGTTCATAACGCAACCCTCTTCCCGTTCATCTTCATACTATGCTCATCGACATCATCAAACAAGGCCGGGAAAGGTATGCCAACCTTTGCAATCAAAGGGTGCGGGCACTCTTACCCCAACAGCCTCCCGGCCACGGCGTCCAGCTTGGCGGCCAGGGCCGGGTCGCGGGCTTCGCCGTGAGTGATGATGGCGTTTTCCAGGGCGCGGTGGCAGCCCTTCTCGCACAGGTCGTCACGGTGGCGCAGCTTCGGTGCCACGGCGCGGACCAGCGAACGGGCCTTGTCGGCATTGTCCAGCAGCACCTTGACGATGGCGTCCACGGTCACATGGTCATGGTCCGGGTGCCAGCAGTCATAGTCCGTCACCATGGCGACGGTGGCGTAGCAGATCTCGGCTTCGCGGGCCAATTTGGCCTCGGGCATGTTGGTCATGCCGATGACGTCGCAGCCCCAAGAGCGATAGAGATTGCTCTCGGCCTTGGTCGAGAATTGCGGGCCTTCCATCACCAGATAGGTGCCGCCGCGCTGATAGGCGATGCCCACATCCTTGGCGGCGTCTTCGAGGGCGTCACCCAGGCGGGCGCAGACGGGATCGCCGAAGCCGACATGGGCCACCAGACCGGTGCCGAAGAAGCTTTTGACGCGGGCGAAGCTGCGGTCGATGAATTGATCGACGATCACGAAGGTGCCGGGCGGCAGCTCCGCCTTCAGCGAGCCCACCGCCGAGACCGAGATGATCTCGGTCACGCCGGCCCGCTTCATGGCGTCGATATTGGCGCGGTAGTTCAGTTCGGACGGGGGAATGCGATGACCACGGCCATGACGGGGCAGGAAGACCAGCTTCTGGCCGTCCAATTCGCCGAACAGCAATTCATCGGACGGAGCGCCAAAGGGGCTGTCGACCTTGCGCCATTCCATATTGGTCAGACCGTCGATCTGATAGACGCCGCTGCCGCCGATGATACCGAGAACCGGGGAGGTCATGCTGTTCCTCGCTGAAGCTTGAAAATCGCTGCTCTGGCTTACCGCAAGCAGGCCAAAAAAGAAAGAGCCGCCCCACGGATGGGGACGGCTCTTCCTCAAAGACTTGGCAGTCGGTGCTTAGTGCACGTCGGCCCAGATCTTGCGCTTCAGGGCATAGAACATGGCCGTCAGCACCAGCAGGAAACCGATGACCTTGACACCCATCGAATGACGGACGTCCAGCTCGGGCTCGGCGGCCCAGTTCAGGAAGGCGACAACGTCCTTCGAGATCTGTTCCTTGGTCGCCTTGGTGCCGTCGGCATAGGACACGGCGTCGTCGCTGACGGGCGGCGGCATGCCGATGTTCCCGCCCGAGAAGGCCTTGTTGTAGTACATGCCGTCGGGGACCACGTGATCGGCCGGAGGAGTCTCCTCGAAGCCGGTCAGGATGGCGTAGACATAGTCCGGACCACCCTTGCGGGCCTTGGAGATCAGCGACAGGTCGGGCGGCAGGGCGCCATTGTTGGCGACACGGGCGGCAGCATCGTTGGCGAAGGGCGGAACGATGCGGTCAGAGGCACGCGCGGCGCGCTGGAACATGTCACCCTGGTCGTTGGGACCATCGGCAACCTGCTTCTCGGCGGCGAACTCCTTGATCTGGTCTTCGGTGAAGCCCAGGTAGCCCAGGTTGCGGTAGGACACCAGCTTCATGGAGTGGCAGTTCGAGCAGATGTCATGGAACACCTGCCAGCCACGACGCAGCTGAGCCTTGTCGTACTGACCGAACGCACCCGAGAAGGACCAGTCCTGCTTCTCGATGGCCGGGCCTTCATTGGCGACGGCCGGGACCGCGGCGGCCATCAGGCCGGCCGCGATGGTGGACAGAAGGAACTTACGCATTATGCCTTCTCCGTCGAGTGGGCCTCGTCCTTCAGGACGGCGGCGGCAATGCTCTGGGGCAGCTGACGGGGCTTCTCGATCTTCCCCAGCAGATACAGGAAGGGGAAGAACAGGAAGTACACGACAGTGGCGATACGACCGACCAGCACCACGGTGTCATCGGGCGGCTGATGGCCGATGTAACCCAGCACCACGGCATTGATCACGAAGATCCAGAACACCTGCTTGTAGATCGGACGGAACTTGGCCGACTTGATCTTGGAGCTGTCGATCCAGGGCAGGGCGAACATCACCAGGATGGCCGCGAACATGGCCAGCACGCCACCCAGCTTGTCGGGAACCGAACGCAGGATCGCGTAGAAGGGCAGGTAATACCATTCCGGCACGATATGCGGCGGGGTGACCATCGGGTTGGCGGGGATGTAGTTGTCCGGCTCGCCGAAGAAGTTCGGAGCGAAGAAGACAAAGCCCAGATAGATGACCAGGAAGACGCCGACGCCGAACAGATCCTTGATGGTGTAGTAAGGATGGAACGGAATCGAGTCCTGCGGACCCTTCATCTCGATGCCCAGCGGGTTGTTGCTCTTCACGGTGTGCAGCGCCACCAGGTGCAGGAACACCACGGCGAAGATCAGGAAGGGCAGCAGATAGTGCAGCGAGAAGAAACGGTTCAGAGTGGGGTTATCCACCGAGAAGCCGCCCCACAGCAGGGTCACGATGCTCTCGCCGACCACCGGGAAGGCCGAGAACAGGTTGGTGATCACGGTGGCGCCCCAGAAGGACATCTGGCCCCAAGGCAACACATAGCCCATGAAGGCGGTCGCCATCATCAGCAGATAGATCACCAGGCCCAGCCACCACAGGATCTCGCGCGGAGCCTTGTAGGAGCCGTAGTACAGACCACGCAGAATGTGGATGTACACCACGACGAAGAACATCGAGGCGCCATTGGCGTGCAGATATCGGATCAGCCAGCCGTAGTTCACGTCGCGCATGATGCGCTCGACGGAATTGAAGGCCATGGCGGCATGCGGGGTGTAGTTCATCACCAGGAACACACCGGTCAGGATCATGATCACCAGCACCATCAGGGCCAGCGAACCGAAGTTCCACCAGTAGTTCAGATTCCGCGGGGTGGGGTAGTCGGTGGTGCTGTGCTTCAGCACCGAGATGATGGGCAGACGGTCGTCGACCCACTGCACCACCTTGTTGTCAAACTTGTAACCGCTCATCGCTGGGCTCCTAGCCGATCCGGATCGACGTGTCGGTCAGGAACGTGTAGTTCGGGACCTCCAGGTTCTTCGGCGCCGGACCCTTGCGGATGCGACCCGAGGTGTCGTACTGCGAGCCGTGGCAGGGGCAGAACCAGCCACCGAACTCACCCTTGGGGTCGGCGGGCTTCTGGCCCAGCGGAACGCAGCCCAGGTGGGTGCAGATGCCAAGCACGATCAGCCATTCCGGCTTCTGGATGCGGACATCGTCGGTCTGCGGGTCACGCAGCTCGGCGACGTTGACGGCCTTGGCGGCGTCGATTTCGGCGGCGGTGCGGTGACGGATGAACACCGGCTTGCCACGCCAGGTGACGGTGATGGCCTGTCCCTCGGCCACCGGCGAGATATCGACCTCGGTGGTCGACAGCGCCAGCGTATCGGCGGCGGGGTTCATGCTGTGGATGAAGGGCCACACGGCCATAGCGGTGCCCGCCACGCCGACGGCGGTCGTCGCGTAGAGCAGGAAATCCCGGCGGGATTCGCCCTCGGGGGGCGTCGCCTGGGTCGGAGTTGACGTCTCAGCCATGCTAGATCCTCTATTTGGCTCGCTTAAACGCGTCTGACGCCAGCACGCGCCCTTTCCGGTACCCCTTGCCCCCAAGGCATTGTCCGGAAACTTCGCGACCGACGTGAACAGAAGCCGAGCACCGCGTATAAAACAATTCCCGCCGTTTGAAAAGCCACGGATTGCTTAGGCTCGCGCTTTCCACCAGGATGGTGATATGCGAATTGCGTTATATCAACCCGATATACCCCAGAATGCAGGCTCGGTGCTGCGGCTGGGGGCCTGCCTCGGTGTCGGGGTGGACATCATCGAGCCCTGCGGCTTTTTGTGGGACGACCGCAAACTGAAGCGCGCCGGCATGGATTATCTCGATCTGGCCGAGATGGTCCGCCACCGCTCGTGGGAGGCGTTTCAGCAGTCCCGCACCGGGCGGCTGGTGCTGCTGACCACCAAGGGCGCCGAGCCCCTGCCCGATTTCCGCTTCCGCCCCGACGATGTGCTGATGCTGGGGCGGGAAAGCTGCGGCGTGCCCGATGCGGTGCAAGACGCCGCCGAGGCGCGGCTGCGCATCCCCATGCTGGCGGGAGCACGCTCTCTCAATCTGGCCATGTCGGCGGCCCTGGCCCTGGGCGAAGCACTACGCCAGACCTCGGGCTTCCCGCCACCCTAAGGCAGTGATAGCATGGCCTTTGCGCCCAAGCCGGGAGGTTCCGCCATCATGCGCAGCAAGATCGCGCTGTCCGTCCTTGCCTTCGCCTTAGTGGCCGGAGGAGGAGGCGCTTGGTATCTGTGCCGCAGCCCGGCGCCACCGCCGCCCGCCGCCGACGCCCGCCCCGCCGATCCTCAGGAAGACTCCGCCATCACCGCATCGGGCGGGTTGGTCTGGCGCGAGACCGACCGGCTGAGCCTGAAGCTTCAGGGTGGCGAACCGCTGATTCTGGAAGACCGGCGCAAATGCGGCGACCTGCCCTGCCCCGCCGCACTGGCCAGCGATTTCCATTATCGCGGCTGGGATGAACGGCTGGGCGGCTATCGCCTGACTTGGCGCGGCAAGGACATGCTGATTCCCTATAGCGAATCGCCGCAATTGATCGAAGCCGCCCAGGCCATGCCCATCGACAGCAGCCCCCAGCGCCTGCCCAAGGCCCAAGGAGCCGGACGCCCCGACAAGGGGCTGGGCGCCTGGATCGCCGATATCGCCGCCAGCCGCGCCAAGGCGGAAGACGCCCTGCTGAAGGCCAGCCAAGGCAAGGCGGCGCGGCAAGACAGCGCCTTGATCCTGACCCTGGCCGATGGCCGCAGCCTGACTTTGAGCGACGATCTGGCCTGCGGCCGCATCGCCTGCCCGGCCCAACTGATGCACAGCTTCGACTTCGCGGGACGAAGCGCCGACGGCCGCTATTTCGGCGTCACCGAACATTGGGACGAAAGCTCGGCGGGCCTGCTGGTGGACAGCCGCGACGGCAAGATCACCGAGCTGCTGGGCAAGCCTCGCTTCTCGCCGGCCGGAGACCGGGTGGCAGCGGTTCTGGCCGATCTGGGCAGCGGCGCATCCCGGCGGCTGGAAATCTGGTCGCTGACCGGCGACGCCCCCAGCCAGGATTTCCAGATCACCGCCAAGGACGGCGACGACACTCTTTACGAAATCGCGGGTTGGGCCGACGCCGATCATCTGAAGCTGCGCAAGGGCTCCTGGGGCGACAAGCGGCGCAAGGCCGTCACCCTCAGCCACCGCGACAATGGCTGGAAGCTGGAATAAATCCTTTTCCGCTCCCGTGTCTTAGGGCAAAAAGGAACCGTCGCGTCTGCCGGGAACCGGGTTCCACCGATGAAGCCTTATGATCCTGCCGCCCAGCCTATGTGCTGGCAGAATTTGATCGCCCCCGGCCTGACCGGCGTGACGGCGCTGCTGCTGCGTCTGGCTTGGCAGCCCTTGCAATTGCGACTGGCCCTGCCCGAGACCTCGTTGGCCGACCGTTTCGGCGATCAGGTGCCCCAGTTGGTGGCCGCCGCCGCCTGCGCCATGCTGGCCGCCCGGCTGGGACAATTCCTGGCCGCCCGCCGCCTGGGCGCGGTTCCCAAGCTGATGCGCCAGATCATCGCCATGGTGGCCTGGCTGCTGACCTGCGTGGTGGTGGCCGGCGCGGTGTTCGACGTGCCGCTGGGCAGCCTTGTGACCACCTCGGGCATGATGGTGGCGGTGATCGGCATCGCGCTGAAGAACATGATCTCGGACTTGGCCACCGGCCTGTCCCTGCCGGTCAAGGTCGGCGATTGGATCGAGGTGCAGGGCAATATCGGCCGCGTGGTCGAGGTCAGCTGGCGGGCCACCCGCCTGATCACCCGCGACGAGGTGACGGTGATCATTCCCAACACCCATCTGATGGCCCATCCCTTCCAGAACCTAAGCCAGCCCGAGCCGTCCTTCCGCGACAGCTTCCGGGTGACGCTGCCCGCCGACCTGCATCCCGACCGGGCCGAGCGCCTGTTGCTGAGCGCCGCCCGCGAAGTGCCGGAACTGGCCGCCCATCCCACCCATCCCGAGCTGTTCGCCACCGCCACCAACGAACGCGGCGTCGAATGGGAATTGCGCTATTTCGTGCCCGACGCCGAATCGCGGCCGATGCTGCGTTCGCAGGTCATGCGCAATCTGCTGCGCAACCTGACCCATGCCGGCATCGCCCTGCCCGCCGCCATGGTCGAGCTGCACCGCGCCCAGCAGAGCGAAGCCCAGCGGCTGGGCAGCCGCGAGCTGGCCTTCCTGCGCGGCATCGAGCTGTTCGACAGCCTGACCGACAACGAGCTGGGCAAGCTGGTGGAAAGCATGGAGCGGCTGAAGCTGCCCGGCGGTCTGGCCGTGGTCACCCAGGGCGAAGCCGGCTCGTCCCTGTTCGTGCTGAAGGAAGGCATGCTGGAGGTCTCCATCGCCGACGACAGCGGCAAGAACACGCCGGTGGGACAGATCGTCGCCGGTCAGTTCTTCGGCGAGATGTCGCTGATGACCGGAGCCCCCCGTAGCGCCACCATCACCACCCTGACCGACAGCCTGATCTATGAGATCACCCACGAGGCGCTGGCCTCGCTGCTGAAGTCCCGGGCCGAGCTGGTGCAGCAGCTGAGCACCGTGCTGGCCGAACGCCAGCTGCGCAATGCCCCCAAGCTGAACCAGTCGCGCCCCACCGCCGAGGAACGACGCCAGTCCCTGACCCAGCAGCTGATGGCCAGGGTCAACGAGTTCTTCCGCCTAGGGTAAGGGAACTGGGGGTAAATTATTTGCCCGACAGATAGGGCAAATAGTCGCGGTCGGTTTCCAGGATGTGGAAATAAAGCCAGTCATGCAGGAAGGCCAGCATGTCGACGCTGATCTTGCCCTCGTCCTCGCCGGCCAGATGGCGGTCATAGACCTCTTCCACCTGACGGCGCAGCTTCTGATGCACCTGCTTGTGATTGGCAAGGTCGGGATAGCCGGCATCGGCCATCATCTTCTCTTCGCGATCGAAATGCGTGCGGGTGTAGTCCACCAGGGCCGACAGAACGGTCCCCACCACCGCGTCGGCCTTGCCGCCGACACTGGCCTCATGCAGCTGATCGATCAGATCGACCAGCACCATATGGTCGCGGTCTATGACCTCGTTGCCGACGCTGAATTTGTCGCTCCAGGTGAAAAACGACACCTGCGCCTCCTTGCTATTCGTCCGTGATGATGCACCGCCCCCGGCAAAAGGGCAATGGCATGGTTTTCATCCACAGGTACCAGAGACACCTGACTTTCGTCATACGGAGGAACAGTCAACATTTTCTAGAATCATGCTAGGATTAGCGCCGCTGAGGGGAAATTCATAACGAGGGAAGAATATGGGCAAGGCGCATGAAGTGCTGGACCGCCGAGTCTATGCCGCTGGTGAAGTAATCTTCAAGGAAGGCGAAGTCGGCCGCCGTTGCGCCTATCTGGTGCAGGCTGGAAAGGTCGAGATCAGCAAAAAGGCCGCCAATGGCGACCCGCATGTCCTTGGCTATATCACCGACGGCGGCATCTTCGGCGAAATGGCGCTGGTGGACAACAAGCCCCGCATGGCCATGGCCCGCGCGGTGGACTCGACCACGGTGATCATCGTCACCGAAGCCACCCTTGAGGAAAAACTGCGCAAGACGGATCCCTTTATCCGCGGTCTTCTGCAGATTTTCGTCCGCAACATCCGTCAGACCACGGACAAGCTGTTGAACAACCAGGGCTAAGGCCCTGGTTTTCCTTACCCGCTCGGCCCCGCTTGGGGCCTAGAGATCGTCAGGCCTTAGAGGCCGTTAGGGCCGAGAGATTCTGGAACTCGCCGGACGTCTCGTCCAGCTCCTGCAGCTCTCCGCTATCCAGGTCGTAATACCAGCCGTGAAGCTTCAGCTTTCCGGCCCGCAGGGCATCCCGGATCCAGGGGAAAGTCCGCAGATTGGCCAGCGAGATCTTCAAGGTCTCGTGCTCGGCCACCCGCTGAATGACATCGGGACTCTGATCGCCGGCCCGGCTGATGGCGATATCACGGGCGGGTTCAGCAATGCGCATCCAAGGACCGATGAAGTCACCTTCATGGGCGCCCAGCAGAGCACGCACACCGCCACAGCGGGCGTGACCCATGACGATGATATGCTCGATCTTCAGAGCGCGGACGGCGAACTCGATGGCCGCCGAGGTCGAGTGGTGCCGATCGTCAGGTGCGTAAGGCGGCACCAGATTGGCGACGTTGCGCAAGGAAAAGATCTCGCCAGGAGCCGCACTGAAGATCAGTCCGGGATCCACGCGGGAGTCGCAGCAGGAAATCACCATGGCGCGGGGCGACTGCCCTTGCGCCAATTCTTCCAGCTTTTCCCGATTCTGCTGATAATAGGTTTCGCGGAAAGTCCGGTAACCTTCGATCAGGCGATCCATAGCCGACACCCAGCCTAGTTGCGCAAGGAAGTTGCGTATACCAAGGAAATATGACAGTGGCAACCCAGGGCGCATTGATGAACCCTCTTCCGCCATGACGCAAGGGGAGAACCGCGGGTGCATAACAGCCATGCCCGCAATTATCGTTCCGGTTCCAACAACAATGAATTGCCGCCTGGATGGATTGTCTGGCGGTCCTTTCCCAGCGCAGTCTGGGGCCTTCACCGCAACGTCATGCGAACAAGGAGAGGATCATGACCGCCCCCACTATCGCCCAAAAGGCCCCCGTCGCCGTGGAACTGGAAGAAGGCAAGACCTATTACTGGTGCAGCTGCGGCAAGAGCGCGTCTCAGCCCTTCTGCGACGGCAGCCACAAGGGCACCGAATTCACGCCCAAGGCCTTCACCGCCGAAAAGAGCGGCACCGCCTATCTCTGCGGCTGCAAGCACAGCAAGAATGGGGAATTCTGCGACGGCACCCACAAGAGCCTGTAAGTTGGGATTTTAGCCCAATCTCAGAGTCAGGGTCAGGGGCGCATTTCGAGAGGAACCTGCTCGGTATGCACCCCGACCATCTGATATTCCGGCCCCAAGGGCTGGGCATAGCAGGTCACGCCCGAAAGATTCTTATAACAATAGGCGGTGCGGGACACCGTCGGCACCTTGGCCGGGTAGTCCTGGCAATAGGGCTCGCCCTTCGAAGCCTTGATGGTCGAACAATCCTGATCGGTCACCCAACCGACGATATGATCGTCGATGGTCTTCTTGGTATTGATGACGCTGACCCCATCCAGCACCCAGAAGGTCTGGGCGGTGCTCATGGGCGAGCCCAGGGCATGAGTGGTGGCATCCATGCCATGCACGCCCTCGACCGCGTGCTGGGCGCCGTTACGCACCACACCACAGCCGGCCAACAGGGCCAAAGTCAGGCAGGTCACCACAATCCGCTTCATGACGGAAATCTTCCGGGACAGTCGTCGTCGCCGATCTTATACTCCCGTCCTGGTTAAAAGAGAGTCAACAAGGGACACTCCATCATGGCCGTAGAGACCCCTATCTGCGATTTCGGCTGGCCCGCCCCCGACTTCCGCCTGCCCGGCATCGACGGGCGCGACTGGAGCCTGCAGGAGATCCGCGGCCCCAAGGGCACGCTGGTGATGTTCCTCTGCAATCACTGCCCCTATGTCCAGGCGGTGGCCGACCGGCTGGTGCGCGACGCCAAGGAGCTGATGGCCCAGGGAATCGGCGTCGCCGCCGTCATGAGCAACGATACCGAGGCCTATCCCGAGGACGGCTTCGACAATATGAAGCTCTTCGCCGCCCAGTACGGCTTCCCTTTTCCCTATCTGCTGGATGCCGAGCAAGCGGTGGCGCGGGCCTATGACGCCGTCTGCACGCCCGACTTCTTCGGCTTCGACGCCGATCTCGGCCTGCAATATCGCGGACGGCTGGACGCATCGCGCCGCGAGGCCGGTCCCGCCGACGCCCGGCGCGAGCTGTTCGAGGCCATGACACAGGTCGCCAAGACCGGCAAAGGCCCCGCCGAACAGATCCCATCCATGGGTTGCTCGATCAAGTGGCGGGCCGAAGCGTAAAGCCGTGTTTGCCTTGTCTCGAAGGTGACGCTATGGTGGCGTCCTTCTGCTGTCTTTTAGAGGAAATAGGGTGAGCTCCAGCGACAACGACCGCGCAGGCGACCTCCTGATTCAGGAAGTCGACGAGGAACTCCGCCGCGAACAGTACGAGCTGCTTTGGAAGCGCTATGGCCATTGGGCCATCGGCGCCGCCTTGGCCGTCATCCTGATCGTCGCCGGCTATCAGGGCTGGCAGCGCTATCAGGCCGACAAGCGCCGACAGGAAGCCGCCGCGCTGACCAGCGCCCAAGAACTGGTGGTGCAGGGCAAGACGGCCGAAGCCGCCCAAGCCTTCCTCAAGCTGGCCGACGGCGCCCATGACGGCACCGCCGTCGAAGCCCGCATGCGCGCCGCCGACCTTCTGTCGGCCAGTGGCGACAAGGCCGCCGCCGCCGCCGCTCTGGACGCCATCGCCAAATCCTCGGCGCCGTCGCTCTATCGCGATCTGGCCGTGATCAAGTCGGCTCTGCTGGCCCTGGAAAGCGGTGACGCCGCCGCCCTGCTGCCCCGCCTGACCGAAGTCGCCGCCGCCGGCAATCCCTGGCAGGCCGAAGCCACCGAAGTGCTGGCCATGGCCGCCCTGAAGAAGGGCGACACCGCCCGCGCCATCGATTTGTTCAAGCAGCTGTCCGACGACGCCCAGGCCCCCCAGGCCCTGCGTGCCCGCGCCGCCGAAATGCTGGCTGCTTTGTCGCAACCGACCAAGGGTTGACGGGAGACCTCGCCATGCGCCGCATCCTCATCGTCCTCTCCGCCTGCGGCTTCCTGGCCGCCTGTAGCGATTGGATGGGTGAAAACGCCGAGCCGCCGCTGCCCGGCAAGCGCATCTCGGTGCTCTCGCAGTCCAAGACCCTGGAGCCCGATAAGGGAGAGCAGAGCGACCCCATCACCCTGCCGCCGCCCGACGATGTCGCCGACTGGCCGCAGGCGGGCGGCTATCCGCCCCACGCCATGTACCATCTGGCCATGCGCGACAAGCTGAAGCATGTCTGGACCGCCGATGTCGGCGCCGGCGCCGATAAGCGCCGCGCCTTCCTGACCAGCCCCGTGGTGGCCAACGGCATCGCCTATGCCATGGACGCAGAATCCACCGTCTCGGCCTTTACCATGAAGTCGGGCAAGCGCCGCTGGTCCCATGATCTGAAGCCCAAGAAGGCCGATGCCGGCAGCTATGGCGGCGGCTTGGCCTTCGCCGACGGCTATCTGTTCGTGACCACCAGCTATGGCGAGCTGATCTGCCTGGAAACCGCCAAGGGCAAAACCGTCTGGCGTCAGCCCCTGCCCGCCCCGGTGCGCGGCGCCCCCACCGTGCGTGGCGGCCGCGTGCTGGTGATCACCGTCGACAACCAGACCCTGGCCTATTCCGGCGAGGACGGTCATCAGCTGTGGCACCATAACGGCATCAACGAAGCCACCACCCTGATGGGCGGCACCAGCCCGGCCGTGGACGGCAACACCGTGATCGTCGCCTATTCCTCGGGCGAGCTTTATGCCCTGCGCATCGAGAACGGCACCCCGATCTGGTCCGAAGGCATCACCAGCGTCAAGCGTACCGATCAGGTCGGCACCATGACCGACATCCAAGGTCTGCCGGTGATCGACAATGGCCGCGTCTATGTCGCCGGCAACAGCGACCTGACCGCCAGCATCGACATGCGCTCGGGCCGCCGGGTCTGGGACCGCGAAGTCGGCTCGATCCAGACTCCCTGGATCGCGGGCGACTATCTGTATCTGATCACCAACACCCCCGAACTGATCTGCCTGGAAGCCAAGACCGGCCGCATCCGCTGGGTCACCGGCCTGAAGCACTGGCAGGACGAGGAAGAAAAGTCCGGCCGCATCACCTGGACCGGCCCGGTCCTGGGCTCGGACCGGCTGATCATCGCCTCGTCCGAGGGCTTCGCCATGGCCATCTCGCCCTATACCGGCGAGATTTTGGGCAAGATCCAACTGGATGACGGCGTCACCATTCCGCCCGTGCTGGCGGATGGTACCTTGCTGTTCGTCACCAAGGGCGGCGAACTGTCCGCCTACCGTTAAGGAACAAGATGTCTTTCCGTGTCGCCATCATCGGCCGCCCCAATGTGGGCAAGTCGACGCTTTTCAATCGTCTGGTGGGCCGCCGCCTGGCCATCGTCCATGACATGCCCGGCGTCACCCGCGACCGCCGCGAGGCCAAGGGCGGCATTGCCGACATGGAATTCACCGTCATCGACACGGCGGGCCTGGAAGACGCCTTCGACAATTCCATCGAAGGCCGCATGCGAGTGCAAACCGAAGAGGCGATCCGCAACGCCCATGTGGTGCTGTTCCTGATCGATTCCCGCGCCGGCGTGACACCGCTGGACAGCTTCTTCGCCGACCATCTGCGCAAGAGCAAGACCCCGGTGCTGCTCTGCGCCAACAAGTGCGAGGGCAAGGCCGGAGCGCCGGGCCTTTACGAGTCCTATTCCCTGGGCCTGGGCGAGCCGGTCCCCATCTCGGCCGAGCATGGCGAGGGCATGGACTATCTGTATGATGCCCTGCATCCCTATGCCAAGAAGCATGGCGGCTTCCCCGAGGAAGAGCAGCCCGAGACCGATGCCTCGCTGGCTGGCGACGACGATATCGAAGACGGCGACGTCAATGCCGAAGCCGAAAAGATCGAAGCGGCCCGTCCGCTCAATCTGGCGGTCATCGGCCGTCCCAATGTCGGCAAGTCCACCCTGGTCAACCGCCTGATCGGCGAAGAGCGCATGCTGACCGGCCCCGAAGCCGGCCTGACCCGCGACGCCATCACCGTCGAGCTGGAGTTCCAGGGCCGCAAGATCCGTCTGGTCGATACCGCCGGTCTGCGCCGCCGCGCCAATATCAGCGATTCGGTCGAAAAGCTGTCCACCTCCAACACCATCGAAGCCCTGCGCATGTCCCATGTGGTCGTGCTGGTGCTGGATGCCAATGCGGTGCTGGACAAGCAGGATCTGACCATCGCCCGCATGGCTCTGGAAGAAGGCCGCGCCCTGGTGATCGCCCTGAACAAATGGGACGCCGCCGAGGATCGCGCGGAATCCCTGAAGCGCCTGGAAGACCGACTGCAGACCTCGCTGCCGCAGGTGCGCGGCATTCCCACCGTCACCATGTCGGCCCTGCGAGGGCGCGGGCTGGAACAGCTGATGGAAGCGGTGGTCAATATCTATGATATCTGGAACAAGCGCGTTTCGACCAACAAGCTGAACCGCTGGCTGGAAGAAATGACCGAACGCCATCCGCCGCCGGCGGTGTCGGGCGGGCGGCGTATCCGTCTGCGCTATATGACCCAGGTGCGGACCCGTCCGCCGAGCTTCGCCGTCTTCACCCAGCGGGCCGACGAACTGCCGGAAAGCTATGTGCGCTATCTGGTCAACGGACTGCGTGAAAGCTTCGACTTGCCGGGCGTGCCGATCCGGTTCGGCCTGCGCAAGCGCCGCAACCCCTACGCCGACGACTGATTATTTCAGGCTGATACTTTGCCCTGGGGGCGATAGACACCGCGCTGCTCGGTCTGCGGCGCGAAGCTGTTGGTCACGCCAATCACGGTTTCCGAACCGCCAAGATAGAGGAAGCCGTCCGGGGCGATCTGGCGCGCCATGCCGTCCAGCACCTTGCCCTTGGTCGGCGCGTCGAAATAGATCAGCACATTGCGGCAGAAGATGACGTCGAACTGCCCCATGGGGCGCGGGTCCTGCAACAGGTTCCATTCCTTGTACTGAACCATCGCCCGCAGCTTGGGGTCGATCAGCCAGTTCTCGCCGTCTTTCTTGAAATATTTCACCAGATGGGTAATGGGCAGGCCGCGCTGCACCTCGAACTGGGAATAGACGCCCTGGCGGGCGCGGTCCAACACCTCGCGCGAGATGTCGGTCCCGATGATCTCGATCCGCCAGCCCGCCAGACTGGGAGCGGCCTCATCCAGGATCATCGCCAGGGAATAGGGCTCTTGCCCCGTCGAGGCGGCGGCGCACCAGATGCGGATCGTCCGCCGGGCCGCCCGGCTTTTCTGCAGATGCGGCAGCACCACCGATTTAAAATGATCAAACGGCTTCTGATCGCGGAAGAAGAAGGATTCGTTGGTGGTCATGGCTTCGACCACGTCGCGCTCGAGCACCGCGTCGCCACCCTTGCGCAGCTTGTCGATCACCCCGGCGGCGCCGTTGATGCCACGCCGCCGCGCCAAGGGCGTCAGGCGGCTTTCCAGCAGATAGCTTTTATCCTGAGTCACCACCAGACCCGAACGGGCCAACAGGAACTGGGCGATGAAGGTGATATCCGAAGACGACAGATCGGCCATCTAGGCACTTTCCTCCCGGCCGTTTCTCACGCCGGCCTCTAAGCTGAAGACATCAGGGTACGGCAGTTCCCTCTTGGCTTCAACAACCGCAACGCTCAGGCGCCGCGCCTACTGCGCGTTCACGATCAGCAGCACCATTTGAACGATACCGAACACCAGCACGCCGATCACAAAGGCGGCCATGCCCAGCAGCATGTAGGAGGTCAGCTTCTTGCCGTTTTCCTGACGGGCTTGCTGGTCGGGAGTAAGGGCGTCGGGCTGACTATTGTTGGTGCTCATGGGAATGCGCCTGATCCTTTGGTCTGAACTACGGATCTTTTAGCAGATGCGGCATGGGATTTCATCCAGGAAGGACCATGCGCCTCGCCTAGGGCCACCGTTCATGCTAGCATCCGGCCGTCTTGCAAATGGTACCGGGGACGACCGTCATGATCCTTCAGGGGAAGATCGCCTGCCTTACTCGCCCCAGCCGACTGATGGCGGCGGCTCTGCTGATGACCAGCCTTCTGCCCCTGGGTGCTGCCCAGGCCGAGCAAGCCCCTGTAAACACTCAGGGAAACGGCAAAGTTATCACCCTTCGGGCCGATCCGTCCTGCCCCTCGAACTGCGAACCCGACGCCGAGCGTCCCGGCTATGACGTCGAGCTGGCCAAGGCGATTTTCGGCGCTGCCGGCTATCAGGTGGATTACCGTCTTCTCAGCTGGTCCCGCACCCTGATCGAAGTGCGCGAAGGCAATATCGACGGCTTCGTCGCCGGCATCAAGGCCGACGCCCCCGACTTCGTCTTCCCCGAGGAACCGGCCGGCGTGCTGGTCAACGGCTTCGTGCTGCGCAAGGGCGTGCAGTGGAAATGGGACGGCGCCAAGTCTCTGAACGGCAAGGTTCTGGGCTATATCCCCGATTATCAATATTTCCCCGAGCTGAAGTCTTATATCGACGCCCATGCCAAGGAACCCAACCGGGTCCAGGGCGTGGCCATGATGAACGCCACCGAGCTGAACCTGAAGAAGCTGCTGGTGGGGCGGATCGATCTCTATGCCGACGACATCGCGGTGCTGCAATACACCATCGGCGAAATGAAGCTGAAGGATAAGCTGGAGATCACGCCGCCGGTGGGCGAGAGGGTGTCCAGCTATATCGCCTTTGGCCCCACCAATCCCCATGCTCAGGAATATGCCCGCATCTGGGACGACGGCATGCGCCGCCTGCGGGCCAATGGCGAGTTGAAGCGGATTCTCGATCGCTACAACCTGACGGATTGGAAGTAGGAGAGCAGCCTCCGTGCTGACCTGGCGAAGCCCGAAACGGCATCTGGCCTTCAAGTTCCTGCTGTTCGTCATTCCGATGGTGACCTTGTTCACCGCCGGCATTTCGGCCTTGCTGGTGCGCGAGGTCTATACCGATCTGACGGCGGACCTGCAAAGCCGCGCCCGCCATCTGACCCGCAGCACCGCCACCGCTCTGGCCGAGCCGCTGTGGAGCCTGAACACCGTCACCATCCAATCCATCGTCGATTCCTTGGCCGAGTACGAGGAAATCTCCTGCGTCGAGCTAAGCGAGACCGCCACCAACGCCCGCTATTCCTGGCCGCGCTCCCATTGTTCGGAAAATTCCAGCCCCGACCGCATCGTCGAGGATGTCAGCTACGAGGGCCAGACCGTCGGCCATCTGGAATTGCTCTATCGGCGCGAGCCCATCAACATCACCATCCGCCGGGCCATCCTGACCGGCATTTCCATGTTCATCTGTCTGGTGCTGGTGACGGTGGTGACCGCCCTGGCGGCTCACAACATCATCATCGGCCAACCGCTGCGCCGCCTGCTGGACGCCATCCGCATGGGCAACCGCCCGGTTTCCTGGAGCTCCCAGGACGAGATGGGACAGGTGATCACCGCCTATAACGACATGATCGCCCGCGTCACCGCCCATAATTCCGAACTGGAGAACGCCCGCCGTCAGGCCGAGGCAGCATCCGAGGCCAAGTCGGAATTCCTGGCGATGATGAGCCACGAAATCCGCACGCCGATGAACGGCATCCTGGGCATGACCCGCCTGATCCTGGATTCCGACCTGCAGGAGTGGCAGCGCGATCATCTGCTGACGGTGCTGAACTCGGGCGAGGCCCTGATGACGGTGCTGAACGACATTCTCGACTTCTCGAAGCTGGAAGCCGGCAGCCTGGATTTCGTCAGCGAGACCTTCGCCGTCGCCTCGCTGGTGGAAAGCGTGCTGTCGCTGATGCGGCCCAAGGCGCGGGAGCGCAACATCACCCTGCGCGGCAGCCTGTCCAGCGACACGCCCCTCTATCTGAGCGGCGACGCCACCCGCCTGCGTCAGGTGCTGCTCAATTTGGTCGGCAACGCCATCAAATTCACCGAGCTTGGCAGCGTCGATCTGAGCGTCGAGGTCATCCCCACCGCGGAAGGGGTGACCATCGATCGGCTGGCGCATCTGCGCTTCACCGTCACCGACACCGGCATCGGCATCGCTGAAACCGCCAAGCCTTCGATGTTCCGGTCCTTCAGCCAAGCCGACAGCTCGATCTCGCGCCGCTTCGGCGGCACCGGGCTGGGGCTGGCCATCTGCAAGAAGATCGTCGAACTGCAAGGCGGCCATATCGGCTTTTCCTCGCAGCTGGGGCAAGGCAGTTCGTTCTGGTTCACCCTGTCCTATCCCGTCGGCGATCCCATCACCCAATCCCCCGACGACGCCAGCTCGGTCATCAGCCACAGCAATATCCCGGCCATGCATATCCTGCTGGCCGAGGACAGCTTGGTGAATCAGAAGGTGGTGGTCGGCCTGCTCAGCCGTCAGGGGCATCAGGTCAGCGTCGCCCGCGACGGCCGGGTCGCCCTGGACAAGGTGGCCAGCCAGCAGTTCGACCTGATCTTCATGGATATGCATATGCCCGACATGGACGGTCTGGAGGCCACCCGCCGCATCCGCGCCTTGGCCGGCCCGGCCAGCCGCACCCCCATCGTCGCCCTGACCGCCGCCGCCTTCCGCGAAAACCGTCAGGCCTGTCTGGATGCCGGCATGGACGAAGTGCTGAACAAGCCCTTCCATCCCAATGACCTGCTGGCGGTGCTGCATCGCTTCCGCCCCGACTTAAGCTCGGCCGAGCGTCTGGTCATCGCCCAGCAGCAAGAGCAGCAGCAGACCGCCAAGGCCAGCGAGGATATTCCGGTTCCCTCCTCGTCGCGGGGAAAGCGGGTTCTGGACTTCCAGCTGTTCGACGGCTTGCGGCAGCAATTGGGGGACGATGTGGTCTTCGGCATCATCGCCGAATATGAAACCTCGAACGGCGCCTTGACCGACACCATTCTGGACGCCAAGGCCGAGCCCGTCATGCGCTGCGAAGCCGCCCACAGCCTAAAGGGCGCCAGCGGCGTTCTGGGACTGATGGAACTGCGGGAACTCTGCCAAGCCATCGAAACCGCCTGCCGGGACAACAGGCCCGAGGAAGCCAATCGGCTGGCGGCGTCCCTGCCCGAGGCTATCGCTCTTGGCCTACATGAGATGCGCAAGCGGATTGCCACGACCTAACCAGAGGCATTAGGCCCCTTGCATGCTGGCACCTATCCCAAGGAATGTCCTATAGTGTGTCAGCCTTTAGAACGAGAACAGCCTAATAATGGCCGATAGCGGTTCCTTCGATCTTTCCCCATCCTTGGATTCTACCGTTCAGACGGTCGGTCAGATCGTCAGTGGACGTCTGTTGAGCTGCCCGCCCGACACCGCCCTGAGTGAAGCGGCGCGGCTGATGCGCAGCCGCTCTTGCAGTTCGATCATCATCGTCGAGAACAATCTGCCGGTGGGCATCTGGACCGAGCGCGATGCCCTGTCGCTGGACCTGTCCGACCCCGACAGCTTCGACCGCCCCATTTCCGAAGTGATGACCCGCGGCGTCAAGTCGGTCGAGGTCGATACCTTGATCAGCGAGGCCGGGCTCCGCTTCAAGCGCGAGAACATCCGCCATCTGCTGGTGGTCGATCAGGTCGGCCTGCCCAAGGGCATGCTGTCGCAAACCGATGTGGTGCTGAATCACGGCGTCGAACATTACCTGACCTTCCGCGATGTCCGCTCGGTGATGAGCAAGCCGCTGGTGCTGGTCACACCCGAAACCAGCCTGACCGAAGTCGCCCGCCGCATTCGCGAGGAAAAGACCGAAGCCGCTATCGTCACCTTCCCCGATTGGCAAGAGGATGACGGCATCATCACCGAACGCGATGTCGTGCGGCTGATCTCCGAACGCCGCAGCGGCTGCGCTGGCGATGTCTGCACCCGGCCGGTGATGTGCGTACATCCCAACGCCACCTTGCTGTCGGCCCGTAACCTGTTCTCGCAGCACGGTTTCCGGCATCTGGCCGTGAAGGACGAGACGGGATTCGTCGGGTTGCTCTGCTTCTCGGACATCCTGTCGATCCTGCAATATGAATATGTCGCCCAGCTGAATTCGGCCCTGCGCCAGCGGGACGAAGCGCTGATCCGGTCGCGCAAGGATCTGCATCTGGCCCGCCAGGTGATCGAGGCCTCGCTGGACGGCGTCATGATCGTCAACGAGAATGGCCGCATCGAATATGTGAACCCGGCCTTCACCCAGGTGACCGGCTATCCCGCCGTCGAGGTCATCGGCAAGAATCCGCGCATTCTGCAGTCGGGCCGCCACAGCCTGGAATTCTATGACCAGATGTGGCGCCAACTGCATGACGAAGGCTATTGGAAGGGCGAGATCTGGAATTGCCGCAAAAGCGGCGAGATCTACGCCGAATGGCTGACCATCAACACCATTCGCGGCGAAGATGGGCGTATCGCCAAATATGCCGGCATCTTCAGCGACATCACCGACCGCAAGCGCGACGAGGAGCGGGTCCATAATCTGGCCTATAACGACCAGCTGACCGGCCTGCCCAACCGCCGCCTGTTCCAGGATCGCTTGAACCACGCCCTGGCTCATGCCTATCGCCATCATGGCCGCATGGCGGTGATGTTCCTGGACCTGGATCTGTTCAAGCGCATCAACGACACCCTGGGCCATGATGTCGGCGACGAGGTGCTGCGCGAAGTGGCGCAGCGGCTGCTGGGCTGTGTGCGTTCCGACGACACGGTGGCCCGCCTGGGCGGCGACGAATTCGTCATCTTGATGCCCGAGCTGGAAGACCCCGCCGACGCCGCCCGTCTGGCCGAGCGCATCATCACCGCCATCAAGGCTCCCATCCATACCAGCGGGCGCGATCTGTCGGTGACCACCTCGGTGGGTATCTCACTGTTCCCCGAGGATGGCCAGGAAGCCGATGTCCTGCTGAAAAGCGCCGATACCGCCATGTATCAGGCCAAGGAAATCGGCCGCAACCGCTATCAGATCCATTCCGCTTCGGCCAATCTGCGGTCGCATCAGCGTCTGAGCGCCGAACAGCATCTGCGGGCCGCCATCGATACCGGCGCATTCCATCTGCTCTATCAGGTCAAGGTGGACATGACCTCGGGCTCGGTCAGCGGCACCGAGGCGCTGGTTCGCTGGAACCATCCCGAACTGGGCATCGTGCCTCCCAGCGAGTTCATCCCCATGGCCGAGCGGCTGGGCCTGATGCCCAAGCTGGGCGAATGGGTGCTGCGGGCCGCCTGCCGCCAGAACATGGATTGGATGAAGAGCGGCCTGCCGCCCATCCGCATGGCCGTCAATCTGTCGCCGCGCCAGTTCACCCATGGCGGGCTGGCCAAAAGCGTCATCGCGGTTCTGGAAGAAACCGGCATGCCCGCCGATCTGCTGGAACTGGAAATGACCGAGGCGGTGCTGATCGACCATCCCGCCGAAGCCGCCTCGCAGCTGGATATGCTGCATAAGGCCGGTGTGCGGATCGCCATCGACGATTTCGGCACCAACCAGTCCAGCCTGCTGGCCCTGCGCCATATGGCCATCGACGTGCTGAAGATCGACCACAGCATCATCGACGGCCTGGGTCAGGCATTCGAGGAGCGCGACATCGTCGGCGCCATCATCAGTCTGGCCCATGCCTTGGGCATGACCGCCGTGGCCGAAGGCGTCGAGCGGCAATCCCAGATCCGCGTGCTACGTGAGGCAGGCTGCGATGAAATCCAGGGCTATCTGATCAGCCGCGCCGTCACCCCCGACATGGTGGTGTCGATGTTCGAAAAGCGCCTGATTCCCGCTGAATAAAAGGCTATTCCGGCCAAGTCACGATGTGATGGTCGAGGAACTTGGCCTTCTTCTCGGGGATCGCCTTGCCCTTGACCGACTGACCGGCGGCATGCACCGAATTGGCGTCGCCGGTCTTCAAAGGATGCCAATCGGGAATATCCTGCCCCTTCGAGACCAGCCGATAGGCGCAAGTCGACGGCAGCCATTGGAGGGTCAGCACCATCTCGGGACGCAGCCGCACGCAGTCGGGCACATGCTTCTGCCGCGTCTCGTACTTCGAGCATTGGCAGGTGGTCAGGTCCATCAGGCGGCAGGCGACGTTGGTGTAGAACAGCTCGTCGGTATCTTCATATTGCAGCTTGTGCAGGCAGCATTTGCCGCAGCCGTCGCAGAGGGATTCCCACTCGGCATCGGTCATCTCGGCCAGTTTCTTGGCCCGCCAGAAGGGTAAATCCTCGCTCATGCCGCCTCCTCGCGGTCGATCAGATGCAGGAAGGAGCCCATCACCGGCCCAACCCGTCGCCCCATCTCGCCCAGCGCCCGCCCCGAGGCATCGGTGGCTTGGAACAGAGCTTGGCCCTCGCCCTCGCGGGTGATGGTGGCGTAATGAAATTCATGACCGCGCAGCAAGTCGCCCTTAGGCCCCAGCGGCCCATCCTGCAACAGGGTGGCGCGGCGATAGCCCAGATGCAGCTTGCGCTTGGCGAAACTGGTCTCCAGCGGCAGCAGTCCCGCCATGGCATGGCGCTGGCCGTCCTTATCCTCGATGCCGTCTCCCAGGGTCATATAGCCGCCGCATTCTCCAAAAACTGCGGCGCGGGGCTGGCGCAGCCCGGCCAGGAACCGTTCCGCCGCCGCCAATCGCCCGGCATGCAGCTCGGGATAGCCTCCTGGCAGATAGACGGCATCGGCATCGGCCGCCGGCGCCTCGTCGGCCAGGGGCGAGAAGAAGGACAGCGCTGCTCCGGCCAGACGCCAGCCTTCCAGCAGGGTCGGATAGGCAAAGGCGAAGGCATCGTCCCGCGCCACCGCGATATGCTGCCCCAAGGGCGGGATCTGCGCCGCCAGCACTCCCGACAGGCCGCTGGGCCGCGCCAGGGCGCAAAGGGCATCCAAATCCACCGAAGCCTCGACCACCGCGGCGGCGGCGTCCAATTGCGCCTCCAGCCCGCTATGTTCGCAGGCCTGCACCAGCCCCAGATGCCGCTCGGGCAGGCTTAAGGCTCCTTCCCGGGGCAGCCAGCCCAGCAGCGGCAGCCCCGGCAGGGCGGCGGCACAGGCGCGCTCGATCATCGCCCGATGGGCCGGGCTGTTGACCCGATTGAAGACCACTCCGGCCACCGGCACATCGGGACGGAAGCCGATGAAGCCACGGATCAGCGCCGCCACCGAAGCGGCCTGACCGCGCACATCCACCAGCAGCACCACCGGCCAGCCGCTGACGGCGGCGACATCGGCGGTCGAGCCGCAAGGCTGGCCCGGCGGCAGGTCGGCGCCGTCGAACAGCCCCATGACGCCTTCGCAGATCACCAGCTCCGAGCCCGAGGACAAGGCGGCGATCCGCGCGGCGATGCTGGCGGGGCGCATGGCCCAGGCATCCAGATTGGCGCAGGGACGGCCGCTGGCGGCGGCATGAAAGGCGGGATCGATATAGTCGGGGCCAACCTTGGCCGAGGCCACGGCGACACCACGTCTGGCCAGCGCCCGCAGCAGCCCCAGGGTAAAGACCGTCTTGCCGCTGCCCGAGGACGGCGCGGCGATCACCAAGCCAGGAGACGCCACCGCCTAGAGAGCCTTCTTCAGCCCGGCGGCCAAGTCTCCCGGCGCGATGCTGCCGGAAAACGGCTTGATGAACTTGCCGTCGCGCCCCACCAGATACAGCACCGAGCTGTGATCGACAGTGTAATTGGGGCTGTTGTCATTGGCCTTGCGGGCATAGACGCGATATTCCAGCATCACCTTCTGAATCTGCTCGGGGCTGCCGGTCAGGCCGATCAGTTCGGGCATGTAATTGCCGACATATTGCGCCATCTGGTCGGCGGTATCCCGCTCGGGATCGACGGTGATGAAGATCGGCAGGAACTGCGAGCGCTGCTCGGGCGACAGCTGATCAAAGGCGCGGGCCACGGTCCCCAGGGTGGTGGGACAAATATCCGGGCAGAAGGTATAGCCGAAATAGATCAGCAGCATCTTGCCGCGATAATCGGCGTCGGTCACGGTCTTGCCATTGCCATCCACCAAGGTGAAGGCGCCGCCGACGGTGGCGCTGTCGGTGGGCAGCACCTTATCGGCGCGCCAGAACAGACCCACAGCCAAAATCACCAAGATGGCGATGACGCCGCCCAAGGCGGGAAGGACGGATTTCTTCTTGGAAGACTGATCGCTCATCTTTGTCTCATGCCACGTGACGCCAGGCGAGCAAGGTCAGCACGCCTGCATTCAGAATCAACAAAAGCGGCGCCCAACGCAACAATGTCGCACGCCAACGCTGCCCGGCCATATGTCCCACCAGCCCGACCGCCACCAGGGTCGGCACGGTTCCGGCGGCGAAGGCCAGCATGCCGAACACCCCATTGACCAGACCGCCGGTGGCCGAGGCCGCCGCCAGGGCGCCATAGAGCAGACCGCAGGGAATAAAGCCCAGCATCACCCCCAGCAGATAGCCGCGCCATCCGGTGGGAGCCTCGAACAAGGGCCGGGCCAGGGTACCGACCCGGCGGCTCCACCAGGTCTCGCCCGTACCGCCGGGGCTGCCCAGCAAACGCTTCAAGGCCGGAATCGCCATGGCCAGCATGAACAAGGCCGCCAGCAGCAAAAGCCCAGCCGACAGCCAATGCAGCCCGCCCTCTTGCTCCAGCGTCCCGGCCAGCAAGGCTCCGGCGCCGCCCAGCAGGCCGTAGCTGGTGGCGCGCCCCAGATGATAGGGCAGCACCAAAGCGCCTTGCAGGCGGCTCCATTCGTTCATACGGGCGGCGCTGGTGCCTTCCAGCCGCGCCGCCACCTGCGACAGCACGAAGGGGCCGCACATGCCGGCGCAATGGGTGACGCCACCCACCAGCCCCAGCAGAAACAGACTGACCAGCAGACTCCCCTGCCCGTCCAGCACCACCTGGCACTGAGCGACGCCGGAATGCAGCAAGGTCAGGAGCACGTCCTGCTGGTTCATGGCCTAGGGGGCCTCCGTCAGCCAGTTCAGGCTGTCGCGCAGCCGCACCACCTCGCCCACCACCACCAGGGCGGGGGGCTCGATCCCGGCCTCCTCGACGGCCTGAGCCAGGGTCGAGAGTGTGGCCGTCACCACCTGCTGACGGGGCGTCGAAGCCCGGCTGACCACCGCCGCCGGCTGATGCGGATCACGCCCGGCCTCGATCAGCAATTGGGCGATGCGGTCCAAATGCTTGAGCGCCATATAGAACACCAGCACCGGCACCGCCTTGGACAGGCCCTGCCAGTCGATGCTGTCGGGCACATCGCCCGAGGCGTCATGACCGGTGACGAAGGCCACCGCCGAATTACACTCGCGCGAGGTGGCGGGAATGCCGGCATAGGCCAGACCGCCGACCCCCGAGGTGATGCCCGGAACCACCCGGAAGGGAATCTGGTTCTGCACCAGCACCTGGGCTTCCTCGGCGCCGCGTCCGAAAACGAAGGGATCGCCGCCCTTCAGCCGCAGCACCCTTTTGCCCTGACGGGCCAGCTCCACCAGGCGGCTGGAAATATCCGGCTGCTTGGGCGAGGGCTTGCCGCCGCGCTTGCCGGCGAATTCCCGCTCGGCCGCCGGATCGGCCAAAGCCAGAATGCGCTCATCCACCAGGGCGTCATAAACGATGACATCCGCCGAGCGCAGAGCATGCAGCGCGTTAAGGGTGATCAGCCCCGGATCTCCGGGCCCCGCCCCCACAAGCCAGACTTGACCGGGGACGAATTCAGGAAGGGAGAAAGTCAAATTTTCCATGGTCGGGCGACTATAGCGTTTTCCGTGAACGGAGCCAGTTTTTCCGTCATCGAAGCCGCCCTTGACAGAGCCTTTCCCTTTCCCCATTATCCCGTCCCTCAAGTGGGGCCGTAGCTCAGCTGGGAGAGCGACGCGTTCGCAATGCGTAGGTCGGGAGTTCGATCCTCCTCGGCTCCACCAATTCCCTTTCAAACCGACTCGTCCGCCGAGGTCCACCCAGGACCACGGACGGTCGCGTTTGCTCGCAAGACATGAGGAATATCGCGGGGTTCTTGGGTGTTCCAAAGCCTCACACTGCTCCTCTGACGTCCATCCCCGTTCACTTCTATTCACTGGAAGCCGGGGGAGCACGGGGGTATAATTGGGGGTACATTGGGTTATCACAGATGGAGATACCCCCAGATGCCACTTACAGACCTGCAAATTAAGGGAATCAAGCCCTCGGACAAGCCGATCAAACTGGCCGATGGCGGGGGTATGTTTTTGCTGATTACCCCTCAAGGGCAACGCTATTGGCGGCTCAAATACCGCTTCGGCGGTAAGGAAAAGCTGCTTGCCTTGGGCGTCTATCCGGATGTGACGATCAAGACCGCCCGGCAAATGCGCGATGACGCCAAGAAGCTGATTGCCAGCGACGTCGATCCCTCTGATGCGAAAAAGGCGAAAAAAGCATCCCAGCAGCTTGACGGCCCAGACAGCTTCGAAAATGTCGCCCGTGAGTGGTTCGCAAAAAATGAAGCAAGCTGGGCAGAGACCCATGCTTCGAAAATTCTTCGGCGATTGGAGGTCGATGCCTTCCCTCAAATCGGAGCCAAGCCCATTGGCACCATCACAGCTCCGATGATCCTTGCTGTCGCCCGCAAGATCGAAGCCAGAGGCGCAAAAGACACTGCCCACAGAGCAGTTCAGAACATTGGGCAAGTGATGCGTTATGCCGTCGCAACGGGACGAGCCGAACGGGACCCGACAGGAGACCTGCGTGGAGCTTTACCGCCTGTCCGCCACAAGCATTTTGCGGCGCTGACAGACCCCAAACAAGTCGGCGATTTGCTCCGGGCATTTGACGCCTTCGAAGGCACCAGCGTCGTCAAAGCCGCCTTGCAACTTGCGCCGCTTGTTTTCGTCCGCCCAGGCGAACTGAGGCAAGCTCTCTGGGCAGACTTTGATCTGGATGCAGGAACCTGGGCCTTCAACGCTTCAAAGGCACGAAAAGGCGATGTGATTGAGCATCTTGTCCCGCTGTCATCACAAGCCGTGGATATCCTTCGGGAACTGCAGAAACACACCGGCAATCGTGCTTGTGTGTTTCCCGGTCGAGACCCACGGAAACCTATGAGCGAAGCAGCCGTAAACGCAGCCCTTCGCCGACTCGGCTACGACACCAAGACCGAAATCACCGGCCACGGCTTCCGCGCTATGGCTCGCACCATCCTCGCCGAGCAGCTTGGCGAAGACCCGCACATCATCGAACAACAACTAGCCCATCGTGTCCCTGACGCCCTAGGACGCGCTTACAATCGGACCAAATATGTCGAGCAACGCAAGGTTATGATGCAGCGCTGGGCTGATTATCTGGATAAGCTGAAAGCCGGGATAGAGGTGGTGCAGTTTCCTCAAGCGAAGGGGAAACGGACATGAAATCAGCCCCTCAAAAGACCGTCATCTCGGAAACCGCAGACATGGCTTTGCGCTTGGCTCGGTATTTCGGCACCACGGCGCAGTTTTGGTTGAACCTACAGACTGGCTATGATCTGAAGAAAGCCGCTGCAGAGGTCGGCCAGCAGATTGAGCAGGATGTGCCACCTAGGGCGGTTTAACAATATGTCGCCATTGGCCTGCCTCCCAGACGTGAAGCCTCCCTGTTACCAGGAACCCTCCGGACTTGTTTCCGGATGGTCTTTTTTCGTTTAAAATCAATATATTGCAGCCAATTTATTTGAGATGAAAATCACATGAAGCCAACCAGATCACGAGGATCAAGTGGCATAAAAGTGGCAAAAACAATCGGCCGACAACGCACAGGAGCGAACCAGAAAGGAGACTTCCGAACGAAGGCTTCGTCCGCCCGCATACGGCCGGGGAAGATATCAACCTGACAATGGGCACGATCCTGGTCCGAGGTCCCAACAGCGGAAAGAACCATCGCGCCCACCTGAGGGCTGATTAGGCTCAGCAGTTCCCTGAAACGCGACTTTGCTATCCGCCCCCTCGTACATGGCATCAATCTCTGCGCATCAATGTTTGCAACAATTGGCTTCAAGAGCTTCTGAATAAGCCTCCGAAAGGCGTACGCGTCACTCATGGCGATGGGTGAAGAGGTCGTCGAACACGCGCTCTGCCCCCTTCAGCACTGAACGCCCTCGCGCTTAAGCTGTGCGACAGGCAATCTCCAGGGAAAAACTCACAAGCCTGACACAGCCATTGACTGCCGCATCAAGGCACCTCAGAATCTCCCGATTGAAGCCCTAGAGAATCTTATGTTCTCAATCCGTTGAGCGTTCGCTATGCCCGTTGATGTGCCGGAGAGCATCAAACACCACCTGCGCACAGCATCGCGCCATGGGTTTGAAGCGGTGTGCCACGGCTATCTTTCCCCCTTTTTGCCAGGCCTCACTCAAGCCGCAACATTAGGGGCCTGTGATCGCGACGGAGTAGATCTCTACAGCCTTGATGAGAACGATGATCTTGAGATGGCCCTTCAGTGCAAAGGCCTCGAAGATCATTTCAGCGATAGCAGCAAGAAGAGTTGCCTACGCTCCATCGAGAAATTTCGCCAATCGGGACGGAAAGCGAAAAGCTATCGCATCCTGGTCAACCGCCCAATCAAAGATGCAGCCGATCGTGATGAGATCGAGGTCGAGCTCAAGGCCTTGAAGGCCGATGGCATTGTGAAAAATGCTCACCTCATGCCTATCGAGATGGTCTGTAAATGGCTGGCGGGCATGTCCAGTGCATGGGTCGTGAATGCCCTAAAGGCTCGCTGGCGATATCTGCGCGACGACTATGTCCAACGCATGGAAACCCGTTTTCATATCGAAGAGGTGCCGGGAAAATGGGGCGATGGGCAGCCACTCGATGGCACCCCCATGTCCGCCATGCTGGATGAGACGAAAGCCTATATCGAGGGACTGAAACAACAAAACAGCGCGACGCGCCTATTCGTCGTCGGCGAGTTTGGCTTCGGCAAGACCACCCTGCTCCTGCGTCTTTTCGAGCAACTGGAAAAGCTAGTCACCGCCCCCATTTATGCCCCCGTCACTCAGTTCGACGACGGCGCGTTCAGCAACGAAAAAACATTCATTTCCGCGCTTCTGGCCCCATTGGTGGAAGATGAAAGCTGGGCCTACAAAGAGCCCCTGCTCAAGCTGCTGAGAGATACCCTGGCTTTCATCCTGCGTTCGCCAGTTTCTGCAACCTTGCTGCTCGATGGGTTGGATGAACATCCCTATCTCTATCGCGCCGAAGGCATCTCGACGCTGATGAATTGCCTGAGCAACTTCAACAGCCAGGTGACCTTGACCCTGCGTAAGGAATTTTGGGACGAACGGGCAGGAGACTTCCGCGCCGCGTTCGATGCGGCCTCTGGACACAATAAGCGCCGGAACGTCCTGATGCTGGAGGACTGGGGCCAGCCGCAGATGGAAGCCTTTGCCAGCCGATGTGAAAGCTTTCCCGATTTCGCGAATGATGGCTTTGCCGCGTTCGCCGCCATCATTCGTTCGGGCAATTATCTCGACCATTACGGCGACATCCCCCAGCGCCCCCTATTTCTGAATATGCTGGCCGAAGAGGCGGCGGACAATTCCGGCGACCAAACAAATCTCGCCATCCTCTATTACAAATATTTCCGCCGAAAAATTACCCGCGACCAGTACAAGCTGGTGGCCAATCCCAAGGCCGGACGCCCCCTGGTCCTGCCGGACAAAGATTTGGAACAACGGGTCGGCGCCATCCTGGATGCCCTGACGGCGATCGCGGGCATGAGCGTTATGGTGGTCACCGGCGACACATTCGGAAGCTTCGTCTTGGGACACTCCACTTTCGGAGGGATTACCCCCTTGGGAGGCCCCAATGGCTTCAAGCCAACAGGCCCTTATACAATCCAGTTAAACCCAGACTTCACCGAATCAGATATCCAGCAGGCGACAAAGCTCGACAGCAGCCTGCTGGCTGCCAATTCCTTGCTGATCCCCACTGGGCCACGCAAGGTCCAAGGCATCCGCTATCGCTTCGCCCACAAGTCCTTCCAGGAATGGTTCGCCGCACGCTGGATGCGGATCAATCCCATCCCGGATTACCCCGTATCAATGCCCAGAGGACTGATGAATTTTCGCGTTCAGATGAATGCGGCAGGAGAAGAAATACCATGAGCACCACCACCATAATGACCGCCAGGGAGCGGGCGCAGACACTGGGTGACGAATGCCTTCGGGCATTCCCCGTCATTGTGCTGGGAAGCGGCGCTTCGGCGGCTCATGGCATTCCGGCGATGGGCCCCTTGCGCGATGAACTGGCCAAGTCCAAACCGCCAGCTGGATTGTGTCCCGAGGATCAAAGCATTTGGGAACAGTTCCTGAAGGCGGCGGCGACCATGGATCTAGAATCCGCCCTGAATGCGGTCAGGCTCTCCGATGTTCTCACCCAGCATGTGGTGGAGACAACATGGCGGTTTCTGACCCCCAGCGACATCGCATTGCTATTCAAGGTGACCGAGGATCGTAACCACCTTCCCTTGAGCAGATTGTTCAAGCATTTGTTCCGCAGCACACGCGCCGAACTCAATGTCGTCACCACCAATTATGACCGCATCCCGGAATATGCTGCGAATGCCGCAGGGTTCCATTTCTTCACCGGGTTTGATCAAGGATATCTGGGGCGGCACATTGATCGAAATGTGAAGACGACCATCAACGGAACCCTGGCCCGCACCATCCATATTTGGAAGGTCCACGGCTCGCTGGATTGGTTCAGGGACACCAGCGGCCTTCCCGTCGCCTTGCCCGTGCAAAGCAATTACCCCAGCACATTGGTTCCTGAAATCATTACCCCTGGAATCGAAAAATATCGCCTGACTTGGAATGAGCCTTACCGTTCCATCCAAACAGCCTCGGATAGCGCCCTGAAATCGGCGAAGTCATATCTGTGCATCGGTTATGGCTTTAACGACGCACACATCCAAGAAAAGTTGGTGGAAAACTGCCGCGATCCCAGCGTGATGCTGGTCATCCTGACCAAGGACCTAACCCCCAAAATCACGGAGTTCCTGAAAAGCGGACACTGTAAGAACTATCTGGTTCTAACCAATTTCGATGGCACTCTCACGAAAACCACTCGCATGTACAGCCCCGATTACCCGCTGCCAGATGGCGTCGATATCGTGGGCGAAACCTATTGGACTTTGGACGGCTTTCTGACTCTGGTGACGTGAGGCGCGACATGACGATCTTTGATTTCGATGATGCCGAGGCTCTGGGCCGGGTGCAGTCCGTCGATACGACGACGGTGATCGTGCGCGTCGATGACATCGACAAGCTGCGCCAGATGCAGGTCAATCGCTTGGTCGTTCTGCAAAGCAGTCGGCCTGGGCAGCATCTGGTGGGGATTATCCAGAAAATCACCCGCAGCAGCGCGGCCGCCGAGGATGTGGACGAGAGCATCGAGGATGAAGAGCTTGGCTTGAAGGCCGAACTGAATCTGGTCCGCATCAGCCTGATCGGCACCCATGCCGATCGTCGCAGCGATAAGCGGGATGTCTTTTTGCGAACCTTGGAAAGTGTGCCGGAAATCGATGCCAACTGCTTTGCCGTCGAAGGCCCGCGCCTGACGAAATTCATGCGGGCCATTTCCGATGTCGCCGAGGATGGACCGCGTCTTGCCCTTGGCGCCTATACCCTGGACAACAAGGCGGAAGCCTTCCTGAATGGTAACAAATTCTTTCAGCGTCATGCCGTCATCGTCGGCAGCACCGGGTCGGGCAAATCCTGGAGCACCGCCCGCTTGCTGGAACAGGTTGCCGAACTCGCCAACTGCAACGCCTTGGTTTTCGACATCCACGGCGAATATACCCCTTTGCAGGGGCCGGGCTTCCGCCACCTGAAGATCGCTGGTCCAGCCGATATCGACGGCAAGCGCGGGTTGACGGACAATGTCGTCCACCTACCCTACTGGCTATTGGGTTACGAGGCACTGCTGGCCTTCTTTGGGGATCACAGCGAACAAAGCGCCGCCAACCAGTCCATGGTTCTTTCAAGGGCCATTGTTGATGCCAAGACGGCTTATCTGGAGGCGGGTGACCATCAGGACGTTCTCGACAATTTCACCATCGACAGCCCCATTCCCTTTGAGCTGGATGCAGTCTTGCGCGATATGTCGGAGTTGAACGTTGCAAGATCAGAGGACGGGAAACGACAAGGCGAATTTTTTGGCAAACTCAGCCGCTTGATCCAGCGTCTGGAAAACAAACGCACTGACCGCCGCCTCGGCTTCCTGTTTGGTGGCGGGACTGAGACCATGGCTTATGACTGGCTGGACAAGCTTGTCAGCCTGCTTTTGTCGGGCAGCAAGGATCAGGCTGACGCGGCCGGCGGCGTCAAGATCATCGACTTTTCCGAAGTCCCGTCCGACATCTTGCCCCTGATCGTCAGTCTGGTGGCGCGCCTAGCCTTTTCGGTGCAGCAATGGGCCCTTGATGACAAGCGCCACCCCATCGCGCTGTTTTGCGACGAGGCGCATCTTTACATCCCCGAGCGGCAAAGCGAAGGAATGGCCGATGCGATTTCCATCGGCATTTTCGAACGAATCGCCAAGGAAGGCCGGAAATATGGCGTTGGCTTGGTGGTCATCAGCCAGCGCCCCTCCGAGGTCAACCGCACTGTGCTCAGTCAGTGCAACAACCTGATCGCCATGCGCCTGACAAACGGCGACGATCAGGCGGTGGTCAAGCGGCTTTTGCCCGATAGCCTGGGCGGTTTTGGCGAGCTTCTGCCCATCCTCGACACCGCCGAGGCCTTGGTGGTCGGCGATGCCAGCCTGTTGCCCAGCCGCATCCGCGTGACCCGCCCGAAGAACCCGCCCAACAGCGGAACCGTTCCCTTCTGGGACTGCTGGGCCAAGGATCAGACCGTCGGCGGATTGCCTCAAGCCGTCGGCTCCTGGCGCCGCCAGAGCCAAACCGCAGGAGCCACCTAAGACACCATGACGCTGACGCCTGACATCGACCTGACCGCCGTCCGCTGCCATCATGGCAGTCAAAATATCGGCTTCGAAGAGATGACCCGCCAGTTGGTCCTGGCCGAGTCTCTGCCCCATGTGCGTGAGATCGAACATCGTGGTCCGGGTGCGGATGGCGGCGTCGAAGTTCTGGTTCACTTCACCGACGGCACCTCAGCCGGGTGGCAGACGAAATTCTTCCCCGCTGGATTCGGCAAAACCCAGCTAGGCCAGGTCAAAGAGTCCTTTGAAAGTGCCCTGGAGCATTATGGTGCTCCGGACAAAGGCGGGCTGAAGCGCTGGGTTGTCGTCGTCCCCATCAATCTTTCCGGCCCGGGCACGACGGAAAAAGACGACGCCCGCAAGCGCTGGAACAGTTTCAAGACATGGGCAGACAAAACCGCCACAGCCGCCGGACTGAGTGTCGAGATCGAGCTTTGGGACGGAAGCCAACTCATCAAACAATTGACAAACCTCACGCCCCCCTATCCCAGCATCCGGGCCTATTGGTTCAACCAGACCGTCATGACCGACGACTGGTTCCGCCAACGCCTCAACGCCGCCATCGCCGCCTTGGACGAGCGCTATCATCCCGAAGACCATGTTCCGGTGGAGAGCCTGGCCGTTTTCGACGTGCTGTGCCGAGATGAGAAGGTCATTGCCGATCTGCGACGGGACTTTAAGGAAGCGCGGGATGCTTATCCCATTCCAGTCTTGTTGGCCGGCGAAAAATATCCGCCAGCCCCAGCCGAGGAATTATTTTCTGCCAATCAAAGCCTAGAGGCATTTATCGCCCTCGAAGCTTATTTGGAAAAAACCATTGAAGAAGAGTGGCCTTCGGCACAATGGGCTCAAAGCTGGGAAACCACGTCTCAATGCCTGAGAAACCTTGAATATAAGTACCGAGAGTTTCTGCCTCGAGAAGACCAGTCCTGGGAAAGCGAGGCGATGCAGCGGCTGCATAAAAAGCTGTGGCTGCCTGCGACAACACGTGAAGTTTTCGGTTCTCCTTGGCACCGTCTTCTTCCTGCCGACTCCTCACGCCTCTGCCTCTTCGTCGGAGCGGCGGGCAGTGGAAAATCTCATTTGCTGGCCAAAGCCACCGAAGATTGGCTGACATCCGTCGGCCCAGCCATTCTCCTGTTGGGACAACAGTTCAGTGATAGCCACCCTACGCAAAGCCTGCTCAACCAGCTTGATCTTGCGTCAGAGTCATTCGACCTTTTTCTCGGCACGTTAAATGCCGCCGCCTTAGCTCGGAACAGTCGGGCTTTGATCGTGATCGATGCCCTAAACGAGGGGCATGGATACAGGTTATGGCAGAACCATCTTCAAGCCTTCGCCGATGCGGTTCACAAGCATCCCAGGTTGGTTCTGGTCCTCAGTTGCCGTCAGGAATATTTGGATGTCACTGTTCCGCGGTCTGTACAGGAACAGGCCGTTCGCATCGATGTGACCGGCTTCAGCGCTGGCCCCGAATTAGAAGCGGCGATGCGTGTCTATATGGACAATCGCGGCATTCAACGCCCCAGCCAACCCTGGCAGCATCCGGAATTCCGCAATCCCCTATTCCTGCGCCTGGTCTGTGACGCGCTGACAGCCGCAGGCAAGCATCAGCTTCCCAGCGGGCTGCATGGCGCCGGACAGCTGTTCGCCTTCGTCCTGGATACTCGTGGCCGTTATCTGCAGGCGGGACGCGATGGCAGCAATGATCTGGTGGAGCCCCTGAGGACCGCCCTATCCCAGCTCGCCACCAATATGGCCCAGCAGCGGCGGGACTATGTCCCCTTGGGCGAGGCATCCCAAATCATAGACAAGGCCTTTGCCCCCTATCCCCCGCCAGAGGGAAAGTCCTGGCTGGACGTCCTTAAGGGGAATGGCTTCCTGCGCATAGATAGCGCCCCGACAGAGGATGCATCCGCCTTTGCTCCACCAGAAAGCTGGGTTCGCTTCTCCTATCAACAGCTGTCGGATTATCTGATTGCCACGTCACTCCTCAAGACCGCCCCCGATATCCAAACAGCCTTCGCCGAGACGGGCCCGCTTGCCTTCCTGCTGAAACGAAAGAAGCATCAGGAGAACGGCAGATCGGGAATTCTTGTGCAAATCCAAAGCGGTTGGAAAGGGGTGATGACCGCCCTTTGGGTCGGCATTGCCGAACAGCATGAGTTGGAGTTCACAGAGCTTGCCTGCTTCACTTCGAATCAAGATGAGAAAGTTTGGTTTGGTGGCTTCCATGATTGCCTCATCGAAAGTCTGCGTTGGCGATCGCCTGGTGCCTTTACCGACACCACACGCGACCTAACCCTTCACTGGCTTAAGGATGAATATCTTGGCTTGCGTCTGGAGATGGCACCCATTCCGGGCCATCCTTGGAATGCGGACAGCCTCGATGCAAAGCTACTCTCATTTTCCCGCCCCCAACGGGATAAAGCCTGGTCCTGTCTCTTCTTAGAACCTCAGTATGCCAGCTTACCTGCCGCCGAAAACATCATCCAATGGGCCGCCACAGCCAATTTAGCCCCAGCCGATGACGAAGTGCTGCGTCTGGTCGCCACGCTTCTGACCTGGTTCCTGACCTTGTCGAACCGGAAAATTCGGGACACCGCCACCAAGGGCTTGATGGCGGTGCTGCATGCCCGCCCGGCACTGATCAAGCCTCTTTTCCAACGCTTCCTTAGAATCGATGACGACTATGTCCGCGAGCGATTGCTGGCCTCGGCCTATGGGGCCTTGCTGCATTTGCGCAACGCCCCCTCCGAACTCAGCTCTGCGGCGACACAAGCATATGACGCCGTTTTCAACACCAGCCCCGTCACCCGGCATTTGATGGTCCGGCATTATGCCCGCAGGCTGATCGAACTCGCCGCCGCTCGAAACAGCCTTCCGGCCGCTTGCGACCTGGCGAAATGCCGCCCTCCTTACAACAGTGATCCGATCACTTTCTGGCCCAGCAAGGAAGAGCTGTCTCCGTTGAACCAGGGCGAAGCCCAGCGAGCCATCATCTGGTCCTGCGGAGACAATGCCGGATATATGGGCGATTTCGGTAATTACAGCATGAGTGGCATTCACATTCATTTCTCAGCCAAGCTGAGAGGAGCACGCCGCCCCCAAAAGCGAGAAATGTTTGACGATGGGAAGGCTCGCCGATGGGTCGCCCATCGGGCAATCACTCTTGGTGATGCAGAACTTTGGGCAGACCCCAATGCCAAACTAGGAACCTCTCGGGATCGCAACACCCACACGATCGAGCGCATTGGGAAAAAATATCAGTGGATCGCCCTCAATGAACTTCTCGGCACCCTTTCGGACCATCATTGGTGCCGTGAGGATTATTGCTGCCCATGGGATATTAGTGATGATCCAGCTTCTCTCTATTACCTAGACATTGACCCCAGTGTCTTAGGATTTGATCCGAAAGATGCCGACGGCCTTCCCCGCATTGGATTTCCTGAAACCGACTATCAAGCCGATAACATCGCCTCAGCCTTGGCCTGGGTTAACTCCCAAGATGATCTTCCCGATCTGGCTCAATTCGTTGAAACCACGCAGGATGGACAACGGTGGTGGGCCAGTAAAACCTTCCGCATGGATAAGGGCTACCTGGATAAGCTGAATGGCTCAAAGGTGATGCAAACCGGCCAAGCCGGTGCTTGGCTGATATTCGTGCGAAGAAACCAGATATCCGGACTGGTCGCCTCCTTGAAGGGAATGAACCCAGCGGACACCGCCTTGTTCCCGCATGAAGAGTGGAATACACGCCATGTCGGAGAGGTTTCTTATGACGCCGGTACGACCGATGCCCTTGCCATGACACCTCTTACCCTGCCGCTACGCCATGGAAATGTCCGATTCTGCAAAACGATGCAACAACTGCATCCTCACAAAGATGAGTACGATGAGTCCCACAAAATCCCAGCCCTCTTTGCCCCGTCACAAGCCCTCGTGGCACGCTTGCAGCTCCGACCAGAAGGCCCTCGGTCTGCCCACTTCGTCACGCCCGACGGTCAACTTGCCTTCGTCGATCCGAATGCCTATGGGGTGAAGGCATCCCCCGTCTTCAACTCCGACCTTCTTGCCCCCTTACTAGAAGCCGAAGGCTTAATCCCAGTCTGGCTGCTGTGGGGCGAAAAAGACGGCGGCATCGGCTTTGGCCCCGACTCGGCACACTATAACCGCCGAGCCTATGGCGGCGTGTTTTGGCAAAAAAATGGGGAATGGCAATCGGAAACATGGCTTGTTGATGAGAAGTGATATCGGCACAAACACAACCAAAAATATTGTCATTGCGTACATTTTTCACCATATGCAATACTGCACTTAACGCCTTGAAATAGAAGATAACTGATAATTATGGAAACTCCTCTCCGCTCCATTCCCGAGAAAATTTGGCAAAAGTACTTTGCGGATGAAAATGGGAACTACGGGGGAAAACGGTTCGAGCAATTGTCAATCGACATACTCGAAGAGTGCTTCAGTCGCGGCTGGAAAGCGACCAAAGCAAGTCATGATGGGAACAAGGACTTCGTGCTCCAGTGTGCTGGAGAGCAGCATTGGGCCGAAAGCAAGGCCTATCGCGACCCAATTTCCTATCATGTCGTCAGCCCGACCCTATTCATGGCCATCCTTGGCGATGCGGCTAAGGTCATATTTTTGAGCCGGAGCGCCTTTAGACGGACAGCGAAACCGCTATTCGCGCAGTATCAGCGGAAGACGGCGCGCAAGGTTCATTGTTTCGACGGCGCCATATTGGACAATCTCATCGCGCGGTCTCCCGCCCTCACTGAGAAATATTTTCCTGGCCAACACTTCACGCCCATCAGCGGGAAGGTACGGGTAACCCATTCGGTAAGCATGGATCTTTCACACCCGGCACCGAAGGCCACCGAATTGGATGATGAGTCGGCAGAGGACGGGGGTGATGCGCTGACCATCGGCCTGGGTGAATTCATCCGCATCGACGTAACCCTAGCGAACGAAAGCGCGGCGGCGGCAGAAATCAAGGTCACCCTGGCGGAGCCTGCCGACAGCCAGGCCGCCTTGGCATTCGACATCGTATCCTTTGCCGAAGAGACTGACGGACACGAGCAGACGCTAACAATGGCTGCAGGTGAAATTTGCCAGTTCCGGATATTGCTGCGCGGCCGCAAGCCGGTCGAACTGGCCGAGTTGCCCCGGCTGGTGACCGAGGTGAACGGAGAGGACAGGGAGATTTGCCGCCTGGGCGAGGTTACCGTTTCCCGTCTGTACCGCATCGGCCTGATCGGCAAGCAGCACCTCGCCATACGCGACACTGCTCTCTCCATGGCCCTGCATGGGCGCCGCCATCGCGTACTTCAGGTGGTGGGGCGGAGCGGCACGGGAAAATCCCGCCTGCTCCATGAGATTGGTGATGGCCTCGTTGCCAAGGGGTACGACGTTTTCCGCTACGACAAGGAATTCGAGAACCCGGAGAATTCCGACCAAATCCTTCGCTCCCTGCTGGCAAATCTCAACAATCTGCCACCAATGCCGGAGGAGTTCCGTCCTGGAAGCGAAGTCGTAGCTGCCGGCTCGGACTCCGATACCGACGAGGATGTGCTGACCCGCCTCATCTACAGCCCGAGCACTGCCGACAGACAAGATGTGCGTTTGACGGCACGGGCCTTGTTGCGAAGCACCCGTGCGCGCAAAACCGCGGTGATCATAGATAACGTCCAGAATGTAGACAAAACCTTCGCCGAAACCCTTGGCGAGCTGGTACGGCTATTGTCCCTCGATGCCAAAGCGCCGCCTGCCCTTTTGATCCTCGCCGTCAATCTGGACCTCGAGATCGCGGGTAGCGAGGCCCAGCGATTGCGACAAAGGATCACCGGGATGGCACGCAACGACTCAGCCAGCCATCCGGTGCGCTCCTATGAGCTCGAGGAGCTTGCGGCAGACGATGTCACGCGCTTCGTCGAGGATGCGCTGCATTACCCATCTGGGCAATTTCGCCTCGCCGATTACCCCCTGACCAAACGTGCGTTTCACGAGCACATTCCTCACACCCCGCTACAATTGTGGGAAACGCTGCGCTATCTGCGCGATTCGGACATCTTGCGGCTAGATGGCGACATCCTGGTGGTCAATGATCCGCGCGACAGCCACCTAGCGGCACTCCTGCGCGATATTCCGGCCGACTTGGCCAAGATGATGCGGCTGCGGTGGGAAGAGGTACAGAATGCCGCTGGACGCAGCAAGGAGGGGCGCACCGGCGGCGAGATTCTGGAAGCCATGCGCACCGCCTCGGCCATAGGCACGACGAGCCGGACGCAAATGCTGCAGTTGGGGGTGCAAGCGGCCGTCCTCGATCATTTGGTCCGCGTCGGCTTGTTGCGAGAATCCGGCTTCGGCGACATCGCGTTCTTCCATCAGCGGGTGTTCCACTTCTTTCGATCGGAATTCCTGGGCAATTTCCCTCCCGAGCAAGCGGGCGAATTGGCGAACCGGCTTCGGAAATCCGGCGCTCATGTTCCCCTGTTCCAGCAGTTCTTCATCTTGCAGGATCTGGCGCAGGCAGTTTCGCCCGAGGACGTCCGCGCAACCTCGGAGCAATTTTGCCGCCGGGGCGCCTCGCCGGAATTCTACGCCCCCTACCTGTCGGCCCTACTGCAGTACCTGATCAATACGGGCGGAGCGCTGGAAACCTGGGAATTCGAGGCCTTGGTGCGCATCGGCGACTGCTATCAGCAGCTGGAATCCTTACGAGCGGGGGCGGATGCCCTCCACCGAGCCTATCGCGACCGCGTCGTCACCGTGCATCCCAGCGCACTGCCCGGACCGGCATTTGCGGATTTCGCCTACCGGGTGGTCAATTCTCAATTGTCTGTCGCCGAGGATGAGCGCGCCCTGGAAGTGATCGAGCAGGCCATCGCCGAACTTCCCCAGACTATCTTCGCCGCAGCCGAGCAACGAGAGCTATCGCAAGCCAAGCTTACCTACAGGAAGTTGTCGGTGATCAAGAATTTTGGCCGAGCGGACGAGGCTCTGAAGCTTGGTGGGCTTGCCCAAGACGCCGCACACCGTCTGGGGGATCGCTGGCTGGAGATCGAGGCGCTGATGGACACCGCCGAGATCTTTTTGTCACGCGGTCCAGGCCATGATCGCGGGGAAGCGGTGCAGCGATATGCCGAAGCGGTGCGCTTGTTCAAGGATGACTTCCTGCTGCAGGACCCGGTCCCTGTCCGCTCGTTCGTCGCCCGTGCCATCATCGCACAATGCCACGGTAACTGGCAGGAGGCATCGGAGGTCAGTGCCGAGGGCATTCTTTATGCTTCACAGATTCGAAATCACTTTTGGCTGGCCCGCCTGCGTTTGCTCCGTATCCGGGCTCTGCTTTGCCTCGCCGCATTAGGCTCGGTAGAGGTCGACACGGTGATCGCCGAAATCAGGACCACCCAAGACGAAATGAATGTTTACGCGGCTGGCCGCGATCGCTGGGCTAATTATTACCTCTTGGGCAAAGCCCAAATGCTGGGAGGAGACGCGGCCGCAGCGACGGCGGCATTTGGTGAGGCGATCCAGGCCCTGGCCATTGGCGGAACCAAGCCGGAGCGGCTGGTCCGACGGTTTGAGCCCTTGTACGATATGGCCGTGAGCCTCCGTTCCCTCCGCCGGTCCGGATCGGAACGCATGTTCGACCCGCTGGGTCCGACGCAGATAAGGCAAGACTGCCGGGCCGTGCTGGGGGCTAACGACGCCTTGTTCCAGAAACAGGTGGATGCCTGGCGCGAAAGAGTCTTCATTGCCCTCGATGCTCAGACGTGCATTTTGACCCTATCCACCCCGTGAGCTCGGCGCATAGCGCACCCCATCCAGATACACTGCGTCCAGACCGGAACTGACAAGGAAACATAACGCTTCCTCGTCAGTTTCCACGATCGGTTCTCCCGGCCCGTTGAGGGAGGTGTTAAGGACGACTGGAACGCCGCACTGTTGCTGCAATGCCGTAAGGATCGCCCACAATCCGCCGTTTTCCCGCGTAACGGTCTGCACACGTGCAGAGCCGTCCACATGGGTAATCGCCGGATAGCGGTCAGGATGCCGTACTCGAGCGGTCAGAAGCATGAAAGGCGAGGGCACCGGCAGATCCTCGAATACGTCATGCACGTGCTCGATCAGCACCGCCGGTGCCAAGGGACGCCAAAGTTCGCGCCGCTTAATGCGGTTGACGCGCTCGAGCATGCCCGGCTCGGTGGGCAATGCGAGGATCGACCGATGGCCGAGCGCACGTGGCCCCTGTTCACTGCGCCCCTCCAGCCAGCCCACCACCTTGCCGGCGGCGATGTCGGCAGCGGCAGCAGAGGCTGGATCGGCGGGCTGCGAACGCTGCAATCCGGTTCGGCTTTCCTTGAGTGGGCGATGTACCGGCTGAAGGCGCGCACCCGCATAGGCTTCGCCGATGCTTATGCCGACGGGGTCTGGTCGACGATCCCCCAGCAGATGGTGTGCCAGCCACAGCCCCGCTCCGATAGACAGCCCGCCGTCATCCACGCTGGGCTCCATGAACAGCTTTCGGATGCCCGTTTTCCGTAGGATCTGCGTGTTGGCAGGGCAATTGAGAGCCGCTCCGCCCGAGAGGCAGAGATGTTCAGCACACAGCCCGGAGTGGTGCGCCATGCCGATGGCTGCCCCGATCAACGTCAACCATTGCTTCTCGAACAAAAATTGTGTGCTGGCGGCCAGGGCCAGCTGGTAGCGGTTGAATGGGATCCATTGCTCCGCCGGTGCCTCCGGGTCCATGCCAAGTGCGCGGGCTCGCAGGCGCACGTCCGCGATCCATGCCTCCGGCGATTGGTCGAGCCCACGCTGCTGATGGTCTACCAGATTGCCGACCCGGGAGGGATCATGGAATAGCGGTCGACCATAGGGAGCGAGGCCCATGAGCTTCCCGGGGGCGCCAGCTGGGTCGAAACCGATCTCCATGCCCACTGAGTGATAGAGATGTCCCATGATCATCAGGTGTGGCTGCAAGGGATAAAGGCTTCCGCCGCGTCCGTAATAGATCCCGCCATTCGAGAACGCCTTGCGTCTACCGCCATAGCCGTCATTGGTGATGATCAGTGCCTGATTGAATGGTGAGCGGAAATAACTCGAGGCCGCGTGAGCGAGGTGATGGTCGACCCGGATGCCGGGGATGGGGTGCCCGTCGATCGTCACTGTGAGCGGAAGGTGAAAGCCATTGCTCGCCCGCGTGTCTCCAACCAACGTCCTGAGGTCCGCACAGGCTATGTCTTCCAATTTCTGGAAGCTGGCCCAGGCGGGATGGTTCAAGAATCCCTCGAACCAAGGGAACGCACGCAACTGGTCGATGCTCTTGCCCCGATAGGGTTCGAAATAGTTCAAGAATACCGGATGCGTGGTTGGATCGCGTGGTTCAGCGAGAACGCGGGCGAGCATAGACGGTGCACATTGGGATTCGATAGGCCCCAGGGCAGCCACCTGATCCCGCAATGGGCAGGGAAGGCCACGCACATCGCGCTCCGCATAGCGAAGCGAGAAATCGCCCATCTCGAATTGAGGCACGTCGCATCCCTGGGTCGAGGTCACGGCGACATAGTCGATCTCCGTCAAGGTAATCCCAGCCTCGACCAAGACCAAGTCAAGGCCGCGGCGGTCGAAACCGTAATCGTGCTTACGCCGGGTCATGCGTTCGCGAAGGAGGTAGCTGACCACCCGACCATCTCGAATGATCGCGGCGTTGCCGTCATGACCGAAGTGCAAGCCGAGAACGATGCTCACGCCAGCGCTCCCAGGTCGGCGATGGCGCAGGCGTTGCCATGCCGGTCCACGGCCAGGTCTTGAGGGTTGCGTCGCAGTGAGAACCACAAGGCGTTGTGGCGCAGGCTCTCGACCGAATCGATCAGGAAAAGGATGGGTTGGGGCAGATTGGTGAGGTCGCGCCCCAATGTTTCAAAAAGATTGATCCTATGCGGGTCGCGCTCGGCAAGATGGCGGCTTAAGAGCGGACGGAACCTAATTTCCTGAGAAAGTGCTGACAGTATATCGTCGGTGCAATAGATGGTGGAAAGTTCGACCGTAAGATACAGGGGGGCGAAGGATTCAACACGAGACGCCAAAAGCTGCACGCTCTCCTGGACGTACGGAGCGATGTCCGCGACCAGCAATCGTTTGTTCTTTGCGTAGTAGTAGCCACGCTCATCGATTTGGAACGCCGTCTTGTTGACGGCCGCCGAATGGCCGCGATGGAACGCTTTTGCCTGCGGAACGACGGCAGTCTTGAGTCCAAGCGCCTTTAGGCGCAGGCACAGATCGACATCTTGATAGTGATACTTGAGTCCCACATCAAAGCCTCCGACCTCCTCGAAGACGTCGCGTCGGATCATCATCCGTGCCGAGCAAGCCATCTGGCACAGACGGGGCGAGGTTAGTCTGGGGTCCTCGAGCGAAGCCCGATAACAGGGATGGAAGTGGTTATGGCCGCTCCAGCCAATGCCGAAATCCTGCACCCTGTTGGTGTCCGGTTCGATTAACAGCGAAGCTGTCGCACCAAGATCAGGTGAACGCCTAAATTCCCCTAAAAGTAAGTCTCGCCACCGGGGCGTAAGGGAGATCGTATCCGCATCGCAAATGCAAATATGGTCACCTGATGCAGCCGAAACACCAATGTTGCAAGCTTGCGAAAAGCCCAGATCATCAGAGAAATACAGGGATTTTATGCGCTCATCATGGTCAAGACGAACAAGCTCACCGGCATTTTGGTTGTTCTGAACGACAATAATTTCCTCGTCATCAGCCAATTCCGCACGTAGCGCGGAAAGGCAGGCCAGGAGATAAGTCGTATTGCTGTGGAACGGGACGATGATCGAAATGCGAGCCATAATTATCAGTTATCGCTCTCCTTTCCTCCCTTTCACCCTCCCCAAGGTATCTGCCCTCGCCAGCGCTTCCCTCAGGCTGCTGTCGCTGACTTGGGTATAGATTTGCGTGGTGGCGATGCTGGCGTGGCCTAGGAGTTTTTGCACGAAGCGGATATCGACGCCGGCTTCCACCAGATGCGTGGCGGCGGCGTGGCGGAGCATGTGGGGCGTGATGGGCCGGGCGATGCCGGCATGTTTGGCGGCTTTGTGCAGGTGACGGCGGAGATATTGCGGCGTGGCGGGCAGACCGTCGGGGGCGATCAGCAGGTGCTCGGCCTCCATGGGGGCCCGGCGACGGCGGTGGGTTAGGTATCGCTCTAGCAGGCGCTTGACCTCAGGGCTGGTGAGATAGACCCGTCGCTCGCGGTTGCCTTTGCCGCGCACCTGGATGACGCCTTCGGTCAGGTCGAGATCGCCGAGGCGCACCGCCGTCAGCTCGCCCACCCGCAGGCCGGTGACGAACAGCATCACCACTGCCAGCCGCAACAGCAAGGCAGGATAGCCGTCCTTTTCGTCGCCGATGGCGCTCAGCAGGCGCTTCAACTCATCCGCCGAGACGCCGCGCGGCAGACGTCGCGGCAGGCGCACTACCAGATCAAGGCGATGGAAGGGCGTGATCTCCAGCTGCTCTTCCCGCTCCAGCCAGCGGAAGAATACCTTCAGCGCCGCCATCCGCCGCTTGACGCTGGCTTCCTTCAGATTGCAGCGATCCATCAGCCAGCGGGCGTAATCCCGCAAGCTCTCGCGGCCGATCTCGCCCACCAGGGTATTGGCCCCGGCAAAGCTGGCAAAACTGTCGAGGTCGGTGGCGTAGGCCTTCAGGCTATTGGCCGAAAGACTTCGCCCTACCCGGCAATGATCGAGAAAATTGGCCGAAGCCTGATTGATATCCCACATGGATCCCCCCGGACCAAAGGGGAGGGATTGAGCCAGTGAATACTCTGGCATGCAAGGGCGGAGGCTGAGCACTTTGCCGAAGTTCGCATTTTGTTCTTGACATCGTCGGCAAAAAATTTGACACTACACACAAGCGATTGAAGCGCTTAAGCCCGCCCCCCCTTTGGGGAGTGCGGGTTTTCTTTTGCCCACATCCATAAGCCCTAGGCCCTTCGGCCTGGGGCTTTTTTATTTAGGAGACATCCATGTCCATGACGGAACACATCGCCCCGCGCCATCCCCGCCGCGATGGGGATCTTTTGCTGTTGGGGAAAGGCTTTGTCCTGGCCCGCCGCCTGGTGGTGCAGGGCTGCTGGGAAACCGAGGAGCCGCCGCCCGAGGCGCTGCAAGCCCTGCTGGGGCTGGCCTATCCCGCCGAGACGGCTCCGGCTTTGACCAAGACCATCCAGTCCGCCATCCGCGTGATGACCCGCAACGAGCGCCAAGCCGACCAGTTGTTGGCCGGCCTGCCCGAGCCGCATCGCGACTGCGAGCCCCGCCTGCTGGCGGCACAAGCCCTGCTGCGCAAGGGCGTCGCTCCCGCCGCACTGTCCGTCGCCTTGCGCCGCGCGTCTTTGGGCTTGCCCGAGGCTCCGGCCTATAGCCCGGCCCTGCGGCTGACCGATCGCGGCGTGGTGCTGGGCAAAGGCACCGTCATCGCCGCCCTGATCGACCATCCCGGCGGCACCGCCCTGGCCATCGACGGCCAAGAGGAGCGCATCCTCACCCTGCTGTCCGTGGCGCGGCAAGAGCTGGTCGACCCCGACCGCATTCTGCGCGGGCTGCAGACTGTCTCGCGCGCCTTGCAGAAAGGCGACACCTCCCTGGCCGCCATCGCCCTCTGCCAACTCGGCCAACCGCCGCTGACTGACGAACGCCTGGCCAAGACCCTGACCTGGGCCGATAACCGCCTCGCCAAAGGCCGCCCTGCTCTGACCCTACTGAAAATGCAGGGGCTTCTGCGGGAGACGATCACCTTTGGGAAGATTTATACTCAGCATGTTCCTGCAGGAAATGGGCGCCAAAGCGGTCAATTCGCGCCAAAGGACTCTTCCGTCGCAGGGATGACACCTGAGCAGAAGAAGGCTGAACTGGATAAACTGAATGACGCCCATGATAAGGCGCTTTTGGCTGCACACACCTATGGGGAAGGAACCCCTTTGCCTCCTGGCTATCGTCAGGTAACGGACCCAGACGAATTAGCAAAATTGGGAATAACTCAGGGTGATCTGTCTCCCTCTGAGTCAGGAATGATGGCTGAGGTGTTTGTCAAGGATGGCCCCAATGGGCCGAAATATGTTGTGGCGTTTCGGGGGACACAATCTCTAAACGATTGGAATAACAATCTGCAGCAGGGCCTTGGCTATCAATCAGCAGAATATGAGGACGCAGCAAAACTTGCAGAGAAGCTGAAAGGCGCAAATGTCGACCTTTCTTTTACAGGCCACTCTCTGGGTGGCGGTTTGGCAAGTGCCGCCGCTGTCGCGACAGGTTACTCTGCCACGACTTTCAATGCCGCTGGCCTTGATGCAACACAGTCTGGACCAAAGACGGCCAGTACACCGCACGTCGAGGCTTATTATGTCGATGGCGAGCCCCTTTCAGCTATACAGGATAATCGTGTTGCAACTGTTCCCGCAGCACTTGCTGTGCTAGGTTTTGTGCCTTACGTAGGCGAGGCCGCTGTTGGAGCTGTTGGTGGAACCCTCTTGGGTCGAGAACTTGGCGGCAACAAGGTGATGCCCCAGGCCTATGGAGCACGCAATCAACTACCTGCAGCTAAGCCTGCAGGGACAGGTGACTATATCATAAACAGGCATTCTATGAGCTGGGTTCTCAGTGGCATCGAAGCAAGACAGAAACAGCTCAGCCGTTAATCCCTGGCCAAAGCGCATCGCTCTATTGGTTCTGGCAGCCTTGCTTTTTATAGGCTACCGGGTATACGAGGCATGGCATCTGGAAAGCCTGATGGATTTCTATGAGATTCGGAAGAATTTTCCTGACCCGCAGGAGCAACAGTTCCTGCACCTCGTGCTTGAAGGCGATGTAGACCGTGTTTTGGCCGAAGCGAAAACCGTTCCCGGTGGCATCAATGCCACCGGGACGGAAGGCTTGACTCCTTTGATGGTCGCGGTGCGTCAGTTGGACATGTCTATGGTCAAGGGTCTCCTCAAAGCCGGAGCCAATCCTGATGGCGCCAAACGCTGGGTGCCCTTATCAAAAGCCGTTACAGCATATGATTTAAGCTTTGCAAAGGCATTGCTTACAGCTGGCGCCAATCCTGATGGACTACCAAGCTCAAGCCTACCGCTAGCCGTTGCTGGTTTGATCAATTCCCGCCAAGCTGTCGATCTGTTGTTAGGTGCTGGCGCTAACATTGACGCTAAGGATGCCTACGGCGAGACAGCCGTGATCACCACGGCTGCCGCCAATCATTTCGGTATGGTCAATTATCTGCTGGACCACGGTGCCTCCATTTGGACCGTGACACAGCTTGGCCATACGGTCGCCGGCCTTGCCGGAAGGACCTGCCTTGAAGATATCATTCCGGCCCCCGAAGGTGTCGCAGAATGCCACCGCCTTCTCGATCGACTGCAAGCCGCCCACTATCCCATGCCTCCCCCCTCCTTACAGGACATGCTGCGCCTTGTTAAAGAAGGAAACTGGCCCCCCAAAGATGCTATCGGAGTGCCTCGTCCCTAGACGTCTGCTAGTTCCCCATCACCCAGCCATTGTCTGAATTGACGAGTTTGATGTTGCCCTCGATTTTGGTCGTGAACTCCTTGGTATAATTTCTGAAATCGTTGCGGCTGGCACCGAAATACCCATCCAGCACACCACCGAGAGCGACCATCGGGCAGTCATGGTTGAAGGCTTCCGTTATCTTGTTCGGATAGGCCTGCGTCAGAGTGCTGAGTTCGGCAGCAAGCTCGTCCTTATCCTTCACCAGATCCTTCCAGTGCACCTCGGTGCTCAAGTCCTCGATGGCCTGTTTCGCGGCCTCGCAATCGGGACTTCCGGTCTTGTTATCCCCGTTCCGAGAGCCGCATTTCTGGTTGCGATCGGCAACGAGCTGCTTTGCCCTTGGCATCACAGCATCGTCGATCACCCGCTTATTCTCAGCTATCCTGCGATCCAGATCGGCCTGCTTCGCCAGATATTCCTCGGCCAATCGGCTGGCCTTGGAAGATGGCTGAAGCCTCAGACTGTATTTGACGGAAACAATATATGTGCCGTCCTTCTGAGGAAATCCGTTGATCTTTGTGAAATCGCGAACCGACATCAGGCTGCAGCGTGCGTACTGCTGGGAAATCTGCTTCTCTACCGTCGATTCCGAAGGGGACGATTCGTTACAGCCGGTCAGGATCACGGCAGTCAAAATGGCCAAAAGTGAGACCGATCCTTTTGAAGAGTGAAGCATGTTGATCCTTTCTGTTGTGACGGATGCGAGGGCAGTGTCACGTCTTGCAGAGCGCATCGCCCCTATAGCTGCTTGATAAACAGAGCCTTCCCGCCAAAGCCCGTCACCCAAGCGTACAGTTCTGATGCGTTGGAAGGCGTGACCTCCAGAATCAGACCTCCACCATTCTTTTCTTCGATCACTTGATCATCCCCCCATACGCGCCCTCGAACTTGCTCGGCCACGTCAGCGGTAAACAGGATGCGGATGCGTTCTGCCGCCAGGTCGTGCCGAAAAAGCGGGGCATCATCCCCTGGCAGCAGCGGCGCATGTTCGTTCGGTTTTTTTGGCATAGCCTTCTCCATCAGCATCACGATTCGATTGCACGGATGACGTCTTGGAGAATGGCCATATCGACAACGATATCGCCGTCGGCATCCAGCTCCAGGGAGGTCACGCCGTGATAGTGGAAGCCGAGAACGCAAGCCATATAGGCGAAGATACCGTATTGGATTTGCGGCCCTGTCACTTCGATGATGTTCACGTTCCCGTTCAGGAACATGCAATTGGTCCCACCGGAGCTATGGGCGTAGAGAACGATATGGGCGTTGTTGATCAGCTCGACCTGATCGTCGATGGAGGTGCTGCCATCACCAAAGTCGATGGTCTCGAAACCATGATCGTCTAGGAACTGTAGGAATTCCGGGCTTTCCGAAATCCCACCACCGCTGATGACACGGGTGATCCGACGCTTTTTGATATAAACGCGACGAGGACCAGAACGGGTCTTGAACCCCATGCGCTGACGCAGCCAGCCGATGGCCTCATCCGAGAAATGCGAATGCGCCAGCCAGGGGTCGATCACCCGGACCGGGGCACTGAAGGGAATGACATTTTTCCCACCAAGCGCTCGCCCCAGATATTGCTTCTGGTAGCTCCGCTCTAAAAGGCCATTGTCGAGCAAGACCGGAGCGTCATTCAGCCCATCGAAGAACCGCAAAGACGGCAGCATGTCGCCAATGAAGTGGAAATACACATGGGAATAGGGATGTGCCAAAATCTGGCAATCCTGCACGACCTCCATCGTCTTGATGCTACCCAGCGCATCCAGAAGATGCCCCTGATTGTCGCGGTTATAGACATAATCGGACACCTGCCGGGAGACGACATCCTCCCAGCTGTTATTGATCATGATGAAGTTATGCGACTCATCGATGAGGATAAGCCCGTTCTGATCCAGCAAATACTCGCCCGATAAGCGGCCAAATCGCTCGAACTGAACGATATCAAAGAACGACATCACCTTATGCTGGAGGATGTTCTCAGGCCCGTAGAAGGAAATACTCCGGCGGGATGGAATTCTGTAGATGGGACGGCCACGCTCTCCGAAGAAATTCCGGTTTTGATAGAACGACGTCATGTTCATGGAAACAAGGCCCCTCCCGAGGCAGAAACGGATGAACCCAAACGCAAAGAGGGGCAGTCTCACCTAGCCCAGATTGTCTCGTTGGAGAGACGCCCCTCGCCTAGAACCCGAATGTGTCAGGTGGTTAAATATCATAAGGAGAGACGAATAGGAACGATCATTCCTGGAATGATCGTTCTTGCTGAGGCCCCATTCTGTGATGGACCTCAAAGACATCATGGCGACCAACTTGCGCCTGGTTCGCCACGACAAGCAGTTAACACAAGAAGAGCTCGCTGATCGTGCCGGGCTAAGTGCCCGCTATATCGGTGCCATTGAACGCGCCAAAGTCTCCGCAAGCGTTACTGTATTGGGCCAGATTGCTGAAGCCCTGGGAATCGCTCCTGGCGATCTGCTGAACCAGCCAGCCGGAAAAGCCCGTTAAGCCAGCAGGATATGCCTTTGACTGGCGACCGCTTTTTGTCGAATTTTAGGTACATATCATTCCTGTGAGAAAGCCAGGCATCTCCTGGCTTTGGGGCTCCGTTCGGTATCGAGCGGGGCCTTTTCGATTGTGGAGGGAATGATGATGCTGAGTTCCGATCCTCTGTCCTCGGCGGATATCTCCGAACTGGCCAAGGCCATGCTGAAGGTGCAGAAGACCTTGGCTCCGGCCTGCAAGGATGCTGAGAATCCGTTCTGCAAGAGCCGATACGCCAGCTTGAACTCCGTGATTGATGCCTGTCGGGATGCCCTGATCGCTCAGTCGGTTTGGGTCGTTCAATACCCTGTGGCGGTGGATGCCGGTCATCTGGGGCTGATGACCAAGCTGGTTCATGGCGAAAGCGGCCAATGGCAGGCTTCATTGATGGCCATGCCCCTTCCGAAGAACGATCCGCAAGGATACGGCTCGGCCCTGACCTATGCCCGCCGCTACGGGCTGGCGACGTTGGTCGGACTGATCTCGGAAATCGACGACGATGCCGAAGCCGCAACGCCTCAGCGTGACCGTCAGAACAAGGCCATGGATGCGAAACCGAAGAAGCCGTCTGATCCCTTGGCCACCCTGCCCAAGATTGACGGCATTGATTATCAAACCATCGACGCGAGCAACGGTAGGCTCTGCATCACCGCCTCTGGCGACGTCCGCAACAAGCGGCCTTTCCTGCAAGAAGCCGGTTTCCGCTGGGATGACGGCAAGAAAGTCTGGTGGCGCTATGCCGCCTGAATCTCCCGCAACGAAGACGACCTGAAGCCCTGGCCTTATGGCCGGGGCTTCGTCTTTTCAAAGGAGTCTATGATGACCGAGGACACCCGCAGCCTGGGGCTGCTGACGCAGATTGTCCACGGGCTGCTAGCCTGTGGTCAGGCGCGAACGCAAGACAGCCTGGGAGACCGCAAGACTTATGTCGGCTTGTCCGATGTCGGGCGGGCCTTGACCTGCCTTCGGGCCGCCGTTGCCGATAAGTTGGGCCTGGCTGCTCACCCCAAACCCGACGATCTGAAGCAATGGTTCAAAAATGGTGAGGCCACGCGCATCACCGAGACTCTGTCACGGCAACTGATTCTGCAACGCGGCCATTGGTTGGAAGCCGGCTTGGAAGCCTCTCTTCACGCCAATGGCTCCATGGTGATCCCGCAATTAGAGATCATTGACATCCGACCGGATGTCCCGCTGAAAGCGCATCTGGATTTCACCATGATCAGAGACGGACGCCAACCCGCCGTGCGGGTTGTGGAATTGAAAAGCACCGGCCATCTACCGGACACCCTGCATCCCGGCTATGAAGCTCAGCTTTATGGTCAGATCGGCTTGCTGTCGGCGCTCTGGGATCAGCCCGCCTTTCGCATCAGCAAGATGAAGCCGCAATCCTTTCCAAACCTCTGCCGTCAGCTTTTCGGGGTAGAACTGCCATTGTCATCACAGGATATCGACATTGAAGGATGGGTGCTTTGCCTATCCATGTCGGAGGCCAAGACATTCGGTCCCTATCGCCCCAACGCGACCATGCTGAATCTCTGCCGAAGGACAGCCGCAAGTTTATGGAATACCGCTCAGGCCGTGGCATCCGGTCAGGCGGAACTTAATGATAGCCCCTATTGCCAGGGCTTCCACCCGCTCTGTGATTGGTGCGATCACGCCAGGGACTGCCCGAAGTTCAGGGCAGAAACCGTCAATGATCCGATCCTTAATGAGCAGTTGGCCCAGCTTGCCGAATTGAAGTCCGATCGAACCAGAATTGAGTCTGAGATCCAGATTCGGGAAGATCAGATTCGCCAATTTTATAGCCGTGTGGGCAATCCCACAGCCTGGCTTTCCACCGGCCATTTTCGCTTTAAAACCTGCCCAATTGCCGGGAGGAAAACGATCGATTCCGCCCGACTTCGTGCAACGCTGACAAATCGCCTGGGAGAAGTAGAAGCCGAAAACCTATTGGCTGAAGTCACCACCACCGGGGATGGCTATGAGCGGCTGACGATCAGTCCGATCAAACCATGACGGTGCTGACGCCAAGGGCCGTCCCGCCGTCAGCCAAGCGGCGATCCAAGGTGCAAAGCGAGGCCCCGGCTTCCATCGCGATCGCCAGATGCAGGGCGTCACCCGCCCGGAGTCCATGGACATATTGATCGGAGAAGTGCGCCGCCGTCCGGAAATGCAGTCCCGTCACCGGCAGAGCCGTAAAACTTTCCGCCATCAGTCGGCGGAACATCGTCAGCGCCAAAGCTCGATGCTCCACACCCAACTGTCCTGTCCTGACTTTGATAGACAAGGCGGACGAGAACTCCGTCATCACCCAATCGCTCACCAGCAATTGCTCAGGGTTCTGCGCCCCAAGCCATTGCTGCACCCGTCCGGTCGCGGCTTCATTGGTCAAAGCAGCCACCAGAAGCGAGGTGTCGAGATAGCACCTCAATACCGGCTCTCCTCACGCATCCGGCCCATGAAGTCACCGGCGCTTTCCGACTGCAGCGGCATGGCTTGTGTCATTGCCTGTAACTCGGCCAAGGGAACCGGGCAGAGCTGGCGTTGCGCCATGCTCAGTTGCGCCACGGGTTTTCCCCGTCGGGTGATGCAGACCTGTTCTCCGGCTTCGGCCTGAGCCACCAGCTCACTCAAATGCGCTTTGGCGTCTGCGAGATTGACAAAATTCACCCCAGCCTCCTGACCAGTTTGTTGGTCACTTTATACACCTATTCCCCTCATCACTTCAACCATCCCCGCCATCCGAACGGCGGGGATCACAGAGAAGGATTATCTCCATGACTGCTGCTGCCACCAATTCTGGCTTTAAAGTTGACCCGCAACGGGGTCAGTGCATTACCCGCGTTTCCTCGGAATGGTTTAGTCGCCCTGCCGATGAGCGTTTCCTCAATCTCGACGATTTGCATGCCTCGCTGCAGCTTCGCGCCAACCGCTCCCGGACCCGGATGGTGGACAGTCGGGATATCCGCATTGAAGCCAGCCCCGACGATGCCGACGCGCTGTCGGTGATGATTCCAGGATGCAAGACACCCCTGCAGCCGACCCATTGGGCCTTTGGTCAGCTCTGCTCGCTGGTCGGAGCCCCTGCCGGTTATTTGCGAGAAATGCCCGACATGCTGGCGGGGATCAATCTGCAGTACGGACTTTCCAAGCGCCGCAACGAGGCCATCAAGATCCTGGAACTCGACGACGAACGCCATGAGCTGCGAGCGGCGACCGGCCCTGATTATGGGCGCGTCTTCGATTTCGAACTGGTGGATGCCGTACGCTCGATCGCTGGCAATGGCATTGGCGACACCCGCTGGAAGGTGCCGGGTGCAATCGATTGGGCGACTTCGACCTATAATCCCCACGTCGATGTCACCCAGGAGACCACCACGCTTTACGCCAGTGACCGGGATGTCTTCCTGTTCCTGGTGGACGACACCCATCCAATCGAAGCCGGCAAGCTTCCTGACGGTTCTCCGGATCTGTTCTTCCGGGGCTTCTATGCCTGGAATTCGGAAGTCGGATCAAAAACCCTGGGGGTCGCGTCCTTCTATCTACGGGCGGTCTGCCAAAATCGGAACCTGTGGGGCGTCGAAGGCTTTGAGGAAATCGTCATCCGCCATCGCAAACATGCCGGCAGCCGCTTCGCCCAGGAAGTTTCCCCTGCGCTGGAGAGCTTTGCCAACTCAAGCCCGGCTTGCTTCATCGCCGGTATCAAGGCTGCCCGACAAACCATCGTCGCCCATAACGACGACGAACGCCGGGATTTTCTGAGGGATCAAGGTTTCAGCAAGTCCGATACCATCAGCATTCTTCAGGCATCCATTGATGAAGAAGGCCGTGCAGCGGAAAGCATCTTCGACTTCGTGCAAGGAATCACCGCCTTGGCGCGACGTCACGATAACCAAGATGCCCGTGTCGATCTGGAGCAAAGAGCCAAACGTCTCCTTGATCGGGTGCGGTCATGACGTCGTCACTGGCATCCAAAGCCTGTCCTCACTGTGGCTCAACCAGGGCAGCGCCCTATGGACAAGGAGCCCAAACCGGCATGGTCACTGGCGCCATGCTGGGAGCAGCCTTCATCATTATTAAGCTGGCGAACAAGCCATTCCCCGTTTTGGCCTCGGCTCTGTTGACCGGAGCGACCCTGGGCCTCCTCTGGGGCGCCCAAGCCGGACACAGTATCGGCGGAAGTATCGACGAAGTGTGGCCGAAAAACCGCTGTCCGGATTGCGGGACTATTTTTGATTAAGAGAGAGGGTCGGGGAAACCTGGCCCTTTTCTTGTTTTGAAAGTTAATTCCCCGAAAATTAAAAATCACAAAACATCCTAGGTGCCATTATTTTTTTCACAAACGCTCCCGCACAGCCTCAATACGCCAATAGGTTATTAGTAATATATAATCACATGCACATCAACAATGACATTAAGTCAATACATTAAAACACAACTCCACTACTATACTATAGCCAAAACATTAACAGGTAATAAAGATGACTTACCATCTAAACATCCCAGAGACCGGATACTCATATCGGACAGACATACTAGAACACATCATGACATGCCTGAATGACATGGTTCAAAGACACTGCAAGGTCTTTACGATCCGTTTAGATGTTCGTTTCCCAGAGAATATCCATGCTGAGTTTAATAACTCAGAGATATCAAGGCTAATTAACCGCCTAAAGGAGTATCTGAGATACAAGAATATCGACATGAAGTTCACGTGGGCCAGGGAACAAAAACAGTCTCATAACCAGCACTACCATGTAGTTTTGTTCATTGATGGATCTAAAGTTCAGAACGGATGGGGTATTCGATAATATATGGAGAAGGCGTGGTCAAGAATTACTAACCACAACAGCAATGGATGCATTCATCTTTGCACCACCCATGACGATTCATCGGGGATCATGATCCGAAGGCCATCTGAGGAGGCTATCAATCAACACAATCAAGAACAAATTCAACGCTTTGAAGACTCTCGTCAGGCTGCGATCAACTGGGCGGCCTATCTCGCCAAAACTGCGACCAAGGGCAATGCCCCGTACCGTGTTCGTGAATATCAAGGAAGCCGGCTATGACCAATTCTGATACCACCACTGCGAAGACCGTTGGGATGCAGTGTACATTTGACGGAACGCTGATTTCTCAACCCAGCATCAAAGCGATCAAAGACGGGCTGTCCCACGTGCTCACCGCCACGGTCGTTTATGAAAATTACGACCAATCCACCAACATCTGCCGGCTCAGCGTTTTCCAGGGAACGAATGGCAATCTCACCCTACAGCGAGGAGATCGCGTTCACATCAGCGGCACCTTGATGCAGAAGACTTGGGAAAAGGATGGTGTGACGAAAACCGGCCTCAATGTCAGTGCGAGGAGTTGTGACGTGCGAAAAATCGAGTTCTGCGCATAGGGATATCGCTATTTTCAGTAAGTGGGAGAGGCGTTGACAACGTCGACAATCGACGTTGTCAACGCCTTCCTTTAAAGGGGCGGCCTATGGCGATGCCAACAGCGGCATCGCCATAGCTGGCTTCACTTCCATAGATGTGCGTGCGGGTGAACCACACATTCAGTCTTGCCATTGTGCAGATATCGCCGAACAAAGTTATGGCGCTCCAGGACCTCAATACCCGCCCGAATTTGGTCAGCAGTTGCCCCATGAAACCCGCGCTGGAGTTGCCGGGTATCGAACCGCACAAGAAGATTCTCCACAATTCGGTCCAGGATTCGTCGAGCAAACACGGCGCCGTCACGCTTCTCGGGTGTGAATGCGATCTCAGCATGCTGGCGAAAGAATTGGGCTAGGGCGATACCCGCCTGAACGGAGTGGATATCGATCAAATGGTTATGCGGGGCATTATGATTCATAAGATGAACTGCGCCCGCAAGGCGAACAGCGTGACCAGCCAGTTTCTCAATGAAAGGCTGGAATTTCTTGCAAGACCCAGATGCAAGCTCTGCCTTGATTTTTCCTTGGTAGCGGGAGATTTCCGCTTTGCCATCGTTATCGATGTCAAGAATGTGAAACGTTCGCGTGTTTTCGCTAGTGAAGGGGCGTTCCAACGAGACTAAGGCGCGAACCTTCTGTTCGAAGCAACGATGTAGTTGGGCAGGAATCTCGACAGACCCGGTGCCACAACCTATGTGAGACGGAATATAGACTGGCAAGATTCGTGGTGTTAGGCCGTGTCCTGTAAGTTCTTCATTGCCATACAGCGCATTCAGGACATTAGGCTGGACCAGCGTGCAAATCGCCATGATCGGCGTCTGAAGGAAAATTGATGCGACTGATCTTGTGGATGAGCTGTATGGCTCGCCTGTATAGGCACGCAAAATCAGGTCATCGTATCTGGAGATAATTCGTTTCCAATAACCGCCCTCAGCCACCAGCATACCAATCGCTTCACCCTGGCGTTCGAGATCTTCAGCAAGTTTTTCGGGAGTGGTCAAATCCGTCAATAGGCGCGGCTCATGCTTGGCGATCCTAAGCGATTTAGCCGATTTCTCATATGCAACGATCTGTGGGGCGAGGGTTGACTGAGCAAGATCAAATCCGACCTTTTTAGCCATGTCAGTGAATTTATGCGACAGCCCACCCTTAATACTTGCTAAAGCATTTTTAGAAAGCTCGTATTTAGTGTCATTGCCTTCTTTGGCGTATGCGTTTCGCAACTCACGTTCTTGGTCATCAAAGAATGCCCGGAAATAGCTCACCACCGCACTTTTCCGCTGCCCCGGCGCAGCTGCCCCGGCAAAATATTCCGTCAACGCTTCGAGATGATTGTTCTTGACCCGCACCATGAAGTTACCGCGAGCGGCAATAAACATTGTGCCGAGCAACGAGATCAGGACCATTTCCGTCGCGACATCAAGATGCGCCGAAACGGCTCGAATCATATCGGCTGCTAGTTCAGGAAGCATCTCGATCGGGGGCTGGGCGTTTACCTCCACATTCTCGGCGAGCCGTGTTGGCTGTGACAGCGCCATATGGCAACGCAAGTGGTTGATCATTTGATCGTCATATGCCTGCCGTTGATGCCTGCGGAGACGCTCATTTGATTCGATATAGCTGCTGACAGCGTTATTTTGGGCCGTGACTATGTTTATAGCCTGAAAAGGTCCCAGTTGAGCGGCCTCTGACTCTATCAGGGTGCCCTGTTGAGCATCGGGTATCAGAGGCGCTCGAACAGACGCGGTTAAATCCTGATCGCCATGCTCAGTCATGCTGGAAACCGAGCTAGTGGTCGATGAGGAAGCCTCAAATTCAGGTATTATTCCAGATGACGCGACATCAAAGGATTGGGTTTCATCTGACACCCCTGAAAGGTCAGGCAATTCCTCGAAGAATTGCCTGGGAATCTGTGGCGATGACGTCGGAGACGTTGACAGCGAGGGGACGCTATATTTAGGGGGGGGGGGGAAAGGTCGGTAATAACAACCCTACCGTTGCCCTGCATACCATCGATTAATAGCTGCTGAAATTCACTCATGCGGCGCACTCCACAATAAAGAACAGCCCCCTCCGATCGGAGGGGGCTGTAAATGCTTATCAGTCGTCAATATTCTCGATAACGGCTGAGATTCCCAACGGGACGAGTGCGATTTCCACCTTCATCGTCACCCGCCTGTTCGATGGCCATCGATCCCCAGGGATTGACAATGCATCCATCAATTTCCCCCTTAAGTCAGATACAATCCCCCCAAGGTTCGGCGTTGCCACGAAGGCTATCTGCATCGAGTTAGTGTCAACCACTTGAGGTTCCAACATCTCGACAGTCGGAACGGAAAGCTGGTCGTCTGGAATATTGCCCATCACTTCACCTCCGTCCGCAGACTATTGATAAATGACTCAATATCTTCCGCCAAAACCAGTGTTCGGCGACCATTTTTGAGCACTTTCATCTGCCCATTCCTGACGAGCTGGTAGAAGCGGGTACGACCAACTCCTATAATGCGATGGGCCTCCGGAACGGAATACAGGCGGGCATTCGCCAATTCACTGAATGAATTCACTTTCACAACTCCCACAACTGGACGCAGCTGCAAGCCAAGCTCGCAGGCATGAAAATTTGGCGCAGAATCGCGCAAGACAAAAAATTGTAGTATCGCTTGAGGAAGTGGGGGCGATCCCAATAACTGCCCAACGGGCAGAGGAGCTGCCAAACTCCGTTCATACAAAATACGTATTTTCGTTTGAGTAGGTGGGGGGCGATCCCAATAACTGCCAGCGGGCAGAGGAGGTGCCAAACTCCGTTAATACGAAATAAGCGGCCGAAGCCTTAGCAGTAAAACACGACCACTTAAGACCGTGACCACTCCTCTAACAGGGGAGAGACGGCCTATTACGCGACAGCAATCTAGCAATGTCAACCCTTTTTAACATCATGAACCCCACTACATCGTTCGCCCAGAGCCAGATAATTTGGGGGTATTTTTTTGGGGGGTATGAAGCGTTGATTTAACATATTTTTACACAATATAACAATGCGTTATCATATTTGTTCGATAGCCCTCGGCCCACCAATTCCCTTCAAAACCGACATGTCCGCTGGATCCTGATAGGATCGCGGACTGTCGCGTTTTCTTTTATTCCCCCCAAGCTTCCGCAACTTGCCGCCCCTTATGACATGGGCTGCCAGATAAAAAATGCGCATGCCCACCAGCGGTTTCATGCGCATTCTCGCAAAGATGATCAGCGATAATTTGATCACATATTCCAACCATTCCTGAAATAGGCTAGCCTGATCGGCACCCCATGGTTTTGGGGACAAACAATAATCATGCAGGGACGGCAGAACCGCCCTTGCCATAAAAAAGGACGCAGGAATGGCTTTTCATATGTTGCCGTCGTTGCGGGCGAAGATTCTCGTCCCGACGCTGCTGGTTCTGGGAGCCGGCATCGCCGTCGTCGTCACCATGACCTCGATTTCGCAATTCGACCAGGACCGCGCCAGTGCGCAGGCGATGATGCGCGAGCAGGCCGTCGGAGCATCCCACGACATCGTTCGGGTGCTGGACGGAGCCCTGACCACGGCTCGCACCCTGGGCAAGACCATCGAAGCGGAAATCCGCGACAAGCCCCTGAACCGCCGCCCCCTGCTGGAGGCGCAGCGTGGAATCCTTGAGATCAATCCGGGGCTGCTGGGCGTCTATGCCGGCTTCGACGACAATTTCGACGGCCATGACGCCGACTATGCCGGCAGCGATATCGGCAGCGAGACCGGGCGCTATAACGGCTATGCCTATCACGAGGACAATCAGGTCAAGACGCAGTACCTGCCCATGACCGGCGCCGTCACCGAAGAGAACTGGTACCACCTGCCCATGCGCGAAAAGCGCGAGACGGTGACCCCGCCTTATTCCGACGTGGTCGGCAATGACAAGGTGATGATGGTGTCGGTCTCGCTGCCGGTGCTGCGTCAGGGCAAGGCGGTGGGCGTGGTCGATATCGACCTGGCGCTGTCGGATGTGCAAAAGCGGATTTCCAGCCTGAAGCCCATGGGCGGCGGCTGGGCCGGCTTGATTTCCGCCGATGGTCAGTGGGTGGCCCATCCCGACGCCGACAAGCGCGGCAAGCCGGTGGAGAATACCGACTTCAAGAGCGCCTATCAGCAGCTGAAGTCGGGCAAGGTGGTCGAGTCCACTATCGACGACCCGGTCAGCGGTGCCCGCGCCCTGTCGGTGGTTCTGCCCATTCACTTCGGCAATGCGCCGGAAGTCTGGGGCTTCGCCATCGTGGTGCCCGAGGACATCGCCCTGGCCGATGCCCAATCCAACCGCCGGACCATGATCCTGATGGGCGTGGCGGTGCTGCTGGTGGCCGGCTTCGTGGTGCTGCTGATCGGCAACGGCATCACCAGCCCGATTATCCGCCTGACCCAATGCATGAGCCGTCTGGCCCAGGGTGATCTGTCGGTCCGCGTCGAAGGCGGCGAACGGGTCGACGAGCTGGGCGCCATGGCCAAGGCGGTTCAGGTGTTCAAGGACAACGCCCAGGCGATGGCCGAGATGAAGGCCCGCGAGGAACGCAGCCGTCAGGCCGCCGAGGACGAGCGTCGTCAGGCCCGTCTGTCCCTGGCCGAGCGGTTCCAGTCGCAGATGTCCAGCGTGGTCGGCGGCGTCGGCTCCGCCTCGCGCGAGATGGAGCAGTCGGCCCAGAGCATGAGCGCTCTGGCCCAGCAGGTGTCGAGCCAGTCGGCATCGGTCGCCAGCGCCTCCGAAATGGCCGCCTCGAACGTCCAAAGCGTCGCCGCCGCCACCGAAGAGCTGTCCAGCTCGGTGCGCGAGATCAGCCGTCAGGTCAATGACTCGACCCTGATCGCCAAGGATGCGGTGCGCGAAGCCGCCGAGGCCGACGCCATCGTCCAGGTGCTGTCCGGCTCGGCCGACCGCATCGGCGAGATCGTCAACCTGATCACCGACATTGCCAGCCAGACCAACCTTCTGGCCTTGAACGCCACCATCGAAGCGGCCCGCGCCGGCGATGCCGGCAAGGGCTTCGCGGTGGTCGCCAACGAGGTGAAGAATCTGGCCAACCAGACCGCGCGGGCAACCGACGAGATCACCGGCCAGATCAACGCCATCCAGTCCGAAACCGCCAAGGCCGCCGACGCCATCCGCCATGTGGGCGACACCATCGCCCGCGTCGAGCAGATCTCGACGGTCATCGCCGCCGCGGTCGAGGAACAGTCGGCAGCCACCAGCGAGATCGCCCGCAATGTCGACGAGGCCACCCGCGGCACCAGCCTGGTGTCTGACAATATCCGTCAGGTGACCGACGCCGCCGAGAAATCCGGTCAGGCAGCCGGCCAGGTGCTCTCGACCGCGCATCACCTCAAGGATAATTCCGGCGCCCTGGAACGGGCGGTGGAAAGCTTCCTGCAGTCGGTCCGCGCCGGCTGAGATCAGGAAACAAAAAAGGCCCGGTCGCAAGACCGGGCCTTTTTCTTTTACAGCTGCACTTGGGTTCCCAGCTCCACCACCCGGCCTGCGGGGATATGGAAGAAGTCGGTGGCCGAGACGGCGTTGCGGCTCATCAGCACGAACAGCCTTTCGCGCCACTCCGACATGGCGGGATGGACCGTCGGGATCAGGGTTTCGCGGCCCAGGAAGAACGAGGTATCCATCAGCTCGAACTCCAGACCCAGGGCCTTGCACAGCCGCAGAACCTTGGGAATATCCGGCTCCTGCACGAAGCCGTAGCGGACGACGACGCGGTAGAAGCCATCGGCCAGACCTTCGATGGAGAGACGGTCCTTGGCGGGAACCCGGGGCACCGGCTCGGTGATCACCGTCAGGAACACCACCCGCTCATGCAGCACGCGGTTATGCTTCATGTTATGCAGCAGGGCGATGGGAAGCTGGTTGCCGTTGCCGGTCATGAAGACCGCCGTGCCGGGAACCCGTTGGGTCGGACGGATGCGCTGCTGCTCCAGGAACAGGTCCAGCGGAATGGTGTCCTCGGACAGGCGCTTGGAGAGAATGCGTCGCCCATCCCGCCAAGTGACCATCAGCAGGAACATGCCGAGGCCAATGGCCAGCGGGAACCAGCCGCCGCTGGGAATCTTCAGCAGATTCGAGCTGAGGAAGGCGCAGTCGATCACCAGGAAGGCCGCGCCGATCAGCCAGCACCGCCAAGCCGGCCAGCCCCACAGCTTGCGGGCCACCACCAGCGCCAGCACCGTGGTGGTCGCCATGGTGCCGGTAACGGCGATGCCATAGGCCGCCGCCAGATTGGACGAGGAGCGGAAGCCCACCACCAGCACGATCACGCCCAGCAACAGGCCCCAGTTGGCGCGGGGAATATAGATCTGGCCTTCTTCCTCTTCCGAGGTATGGCGGATTTCCAGACGGGGCGAAAAGCCCAGCTGCACCGCTTGGCGCGACAGCGAGAACACCCCCGAGATCACCGCCTGCGAGGCGATCACCGTCGCCGCCGTCGCCAGCAGCGCCAGGGGGATCACGCCCCAATCCGGGCACATGTGATAGAAGGGATTGCTCACCGCCTCGGGGTCGCGCAGCAGCTCGGCGGACTGACCGAAATAGTTCAGCAGCAGCGCCGGCAGCACCACGCAGAACCAGGCCAGCCGGATCGGCTTGGCGCCGAAATGACCCATATCGGCATACAGCGCCTCGCCGCCGGTCACCGCCAGCACCACCGAACCCAGCACGATGAAGGCATGCAGGCCATGCGCCCCCAGGAAGCCCAGGGCGTACAGCGGATTGATGGACGCCAGAACCTGGGGCTCCTGCACGATCTGCCCCACCCCCATGGCGGCGATGATGACGAACCAGACGCCCATCACCGGCGCGAAGACCGCTCCGATCTTGGCGGTGCCGTGGCTTTGCGCCCAGAACAGGATGATCAGCACCACCAGGGTGGCCGGCACGACATATTCCTTGAAGGCCGGCGTCGCCACCTCGATGCCTTCCACTGCCGACAGAACCGAAATGGCCGGGGTAATGATGCCGTCGCCAAAGAACAGCGCCGCGCCGAACAGACCCATGACCATCACCAGCCCCATGCGCTGGCCGCTGCCCTGACCGCCGCCCGAGCTTTCCGCCGTCTGCCGCACCAGCGCCAGCAAGGCCAGGATGCCGCCCTCGCCCCGGTTGTCGGCGCGCATGACGAACAGCACATATTTCAGCGTCACCACCACGATCAGCGACCACAGCACCAGCGAGGCGATGCCCATCACGCTGTCCGGGCTGACCTGAAGCCCGTTCTTCTCGCTGAAGATTTCCTGGATCGTATAGAGCGGGCTGGTGCCGATATCGCCGTAAACGACGCCGATGGCCGCCGCCGCCAGCGAGCTGAGCCTGCGCAGGTCCGGTTTGTCCGCCGCGTTATCCATCTCGCCCCGCCTTTATCCGGTCATTGTTGGCATAGCCATAATCCATCAGGGGTTGCTCGTCCAGCCTGCCCGAATTGTCTGGGTGATTTGGATAAACGTATAAGAGGCATCAAAACCTCTGGATGAATTACGATAATATTTTCAACGTGACATGATGCCGGCTGGGGAAAGAAAAAAGCCCCGGATAAAATCATAGAAAAACCGAACCAACGATACGATGCCGCAAGAAGCGGCGCAGACGGGAAGGCTTGCGATGGCGCTGCCGTGGGAGAGCGACTACAAAATCGGACACAGGCAAATGGATGCGCAGCATCTGGTCCTGTTTTCCATTCTAAATCAGCTGGATATCAACATTAACGCCGATCTGGACTATGGCAGTCTGATCGACATCCTGACGGCCATGAAAGCCTATGTCTCGTTGCATTTCGCCAACGAGGAAGAGGTCATGCGCAAGGCCGGATATCCCCAGCTGACCGAGCATTGCCAGACCCACCGCACATTCCTGCGGCAGGTGGCAAGCTATGAGAAATCCCTGTCCCCCGACAATGCGCTGGAGACCGCGCTCAAGGTGCGTTCGACCGTCATGACCTGGCTGATCGACCACATTCTGACGGTCGATGCCGACTACGCCAAATACATCGCCGCGCAGGCATGACCCTGACGCGGCCGCAACAACAAGAACAAGGCCGGGGAGTTTTCAGTCATGAAGGTGACGGAGTCCGAAAGGGCGCTGCTGCACGAGCTGCATAGCGCCCGCAAGAAGCCGCAGGGCAAGCGCATCTTGCATTTTTTCGCATCGATGCTGCCGCAGAACAAGGACACCGCCGCCAAGGCCTCGAAGGCCCGCGACCTGTTGAACCAATGCTTCGCCAAGGCCGGCTATTACAAGCTGTTCGAGCTGAACAACGGCGACCTGATCATCCTTTACGCCCATGCCTCGATCTCGACGGTGCTGGCGGTTTCGAAGGATGTGGAAAAGGTCTTCATGGGCGATTACGTCCTCAGCATCCGCAACGCCTATAACGAATATGGCTTCAACAAGATCCTCGACATGGGCAAGGACCTGGACAGGGTGCTGTTCGTGATCAAGGACATCATTCGTCTGGCCCAGCCCAAGACCGATGACGCCAAGCATCTGACCCCCGATAAGATCCCCGATCTGCTGGACCGCATCGGCGGTTCGGACGCCCGGCACTGCATCTTCAATCAGCCGGTCTATTTCCTGCGGGGCGCCGTTCCCTCGATCGAGTTCATCGAATTCTTCGTCTCGTCGCGCCAGTTGCAGCAAGCCTTCCTGCCCGACACCAATCTGCTGGGCAATCCCTGGCTGTTCCATGCCCTGAAGGCGGACTTCGACCGGCTGACCCTGCGCACCATCGTCGACGAACTGCCGGGCTATCGGCACAAGGCCTTCAGCGTCAATGTCTCGCTGGCGACGGTGCTGGGGCCGGATTTCCAGTCCTTCTATGAGCAGTTACCGGCGGTGGTGGCGGGGCGGATCATCCTGGAAATTCACAAGACCGACCTGATCGAGAACATGGCCCTGATGCGCAAGGCCCGCGCCTTCGCCGCATCCAAGGGAATCAAGCTTTGCATTGACGGCCTGCAATGGCAGGACTTCCAGATACTTCGCTTCAACCATATCAAACCCGACTTTGTGAAGATGATCTGGGATGACGCCCTGTTGACCCTGCCCGAGGAGGATCTGCGCATCCTGGTCGAGGGCATCCGGGGATTGGGTGAGCATAGCCGGGCCATCCTGTCACGCTGCGACGATCCCCGCTCGTTCCTGCTGGCGCGGACCTTGGGCATTTCGCTGGTGCAGGGACGGCTGGCCGACCAGAACTTCAAGAACGGCGACAAGATGTAGCCTCCCCTCCCCCTCCCCCTCCCCCTCCAGGCTGGCAATGCTCCGATGGACTTTCTCCAACCAAGGGCATAACCTCTTGGGAACACCGGCAGATATGAACCGGGATGGGGTGATGCCTATGCTGTCATCTGACAGTCAGCAACGATCAGCGGACAAAGCGGAGCTGAGACGGATCAATCTCCGTCTTGTGCCGTTGCTGGTTCTGACTGTCGCCCTGGGGCTGGTGGTCGCCAGCCAGCTTTACAGCAGCTATCAGCTCAATCTGCGGATCGCCACTGAATCCGCCGACAATCTGGCCGAGGTCATCAGTCAAAGCGTCTCCGCAGTGCTGCGCCGCGCCAAGGGCGATCTACGCGTCTTCGCCGACACCCTGCATGACGAGGACATGACCCAGTTGGCTCCCAAGGGACGGGTGGCCGATCTGCATGCCTTGCTGATTCAGCATCTGCAATCCTTCCCCGAAGTTCTGCATTTTCATGTCTTCAATGCCGATGCTCAACTGATCGCCACCAGCGAGGACTATCTGCCCCGGCTGAATGTCGAGGATCGGGCTTGGTTCAAGACCTTGCGCGATAATCCCGATCAGGATTTCATCCTGTCCGAGGTGCTGACAGTCCGCCTGAAAAACAGCAAGGGCGTCGTGCTGGGGGTTCCCATCCGTAAAAGCGGGCGCTTCCTGGGAGTGGTGACCACCGTCATCGACCTACAGGTGCTGAAATCCTATCTGACCCAAGTGGATGTCGGCCCCCATGGCATCATTACCCTGCGGCGGATCGAGGACGGGCGGCTGATCCAGCGCGTACCGGAAAACGAGTCCCTGATCAACCAGCCCCTGGATACCAGCCTGACCCGGCGCATCAAAAGCGGCGAGATGCAAGGCGTTGGCGACATGGTCTTTCCGGGGGACGGCGTCATGCGGCGCTATGCCTTCCGCCGCCTGCCGGACTTTCCTGTCTTCACCGTGGTGGGCCGGGCCGAGACCGATTACATGGGCGAATGGTACATCCAGGCCTGCGTCACCACAGCCTGTGCCATTTCCTTCCTGACAATGATCCTGGTGATGTTCCTGCAACTGCGCAGCAGCGCCGTGCAATCCATGCGGCTGCGGATGCGTAGCCAGACCCTGCTGGCCTCGGCCGCCGAGGGTATCATCAGCACCGACCGCCAGGGACGGGTGATCTTTTCCAACCCCGCCGCCCGCAGGATGCTGGGCTGGTCGCCCGATGATGAAGGTATCGGCCGCGATCTGCATGGGCATATTCATCACCATCTCTGCCGTGACGGAGTCTGTCATCCGCATTGCCGCCTGCAAGGGGTGCTGAAGCCAGGCACGATGGACAGCCGCGATGAATTGCAGCAGATCACCGGAGACGAGATGTTCTGCCGCGACAACGACCATTGTTTCCCTGTGGAATATTCCGCCGCCCCGATCCTGGCCGAGGACGGCATGAAGGGCCGGGTCCTGGTCTTCCGCGACATCAGCGCCCGCAAGGATCTGGAGCATAGCCTGCGGGCCTCCGAGGACCGGCTGCGGCTGCTGGTGGACAGCGTCAAGGATTACGGCATCTATCTGCTGGACAAGAACGGGCTGGTGGTCAATTGGAACACCGGCGCCGAAAAGATTTCCGGCTGGAGCGCCGACGAAGTGGTGGGCAAACCCTTCGCCATGTTCTTCACTCCCGAAGACCGCGACAACGGTGCGCCCCAGTATTATCTGGCGGAAACCCGCCGTCATGGCCGCTTCGAGACCGAGGGCTGGCGCATCCGCAAAAATGGTCGGTTTTATTGGGCGTCCGTCGAAATCGATCCGGTGCATGATACCGAGAAGGGCTTCATGGGCTATGCCGTGGTGGTCCATGACATCTCGCCCCTGCATGAAGCCCAAGAGGCTTTGCGCCGGGCCAATGCCGACCTGGAACTACGGGTCAACGAGCGCACCGCCGAGCTGGAAATCGCTAACAACCGCCTGCGCCAGCAGATCCGGGAGCGCGAAGCCGCCGAGCAGGAAGTCCGCCGCCTGTCCCTGACCGACGAACTGACCGGGCTGCATAACCGCCGGGGCTTCTTCCTGTTGACCGAGCAGCAATTGCGCCTCGCCAGCCGATCCAACATGACCGGCTGGCTGCTGTTCGCCGATGTGGATGGGCTGAAGACCGTCAACGACACCCTGGGACATGAAGCCGGTGACCGGCTGATCTCGGAAGCCGCCGAGGTGCTGCGGACTTGCTTCCGCGAAAGCGACATCATCGGACGGCTGGGCGGCGACGAGTTCGTGGTCTTCGCCATCAATCCGCGCCAATCCTCGTCCGAGCTTTTGGCCCGGCTGGAAGAAGCGATCGAGCAGGCCAACACCAAACCCGACCGCGACTATCCCTTATCCCTGAGCCTGGGGGTGGCCATCTATGGCGAAGGCACCCGCCTGCCTCTGGACACTCTGCTGGCCCAGGCCGACGCCGCCATGTACGAGGCCAAGCGAAAACGCCACCGGAACCGGGATAACTAGAACCCCGCCTCCACCTTGGTCAGCAGTTCCTCCAGCACCGTCAACATCCGCTGAATGTCATCTGGTTCGCTCAGGCGATGCCCCGAGCTTTTGACCAGAGTCAGCGCCACATCCTCCGAGGTCAGGGCATCGGCCAGGGTCAGCGCCCGTTGCCAGGGCACGTCCGCGTCCTTCTGTCCATGGATCAGCCGCACCGGGCAAGAGATGTTGATGCTGTCGCGCAGCAACAGATGCCGACGCCCCTCCTCGACCAGCTGACGGGTCAGGGTCAAGGGCGGCAGGCCGTTGTCCTCGGAGATCACCACCTGGCCATCCACCAGCAGGGCGCGCTTCTGATCCGCATCCAGCTCGGCATAGATCAGGTCTTCGGTGAAATCGGGCGCCGCCGCCAGTCCCATCAGCCCGACCACCCGGTCGCGGCGCTCCAATGTGGTCAGCAGCGCCAGCCAGCCGCCCATGCTGGAGCCCACCAGAACCTGCGGCCCTTCGGTCAGGGCATCCAGCACGGTAATGGCGTCGCCGGCCCAGGTGCCGATATTGCCCTCTTCGAAGACGCCGGAACTGGTCCCATGGCCTTGGGCGTCGTAACGGACGAAAGCATTGCCGCGACGCTCGCAGAAGTCGCGCACCGCCTGCGCCTTACCCCCCGACATATCGGAGCGAAAGCCATGAAGGAACACAACACCTGGGTTTTTTCCCGCCAATCGTTCGTAAGCGATTGTCGCGCCGTTTCCCCGTGGTAATATCCCGGCCGCCGAGACGGCCTTGGTCGTGTCGCTGCTTTCCGCCATTTTGTCACCTCGTCGAACGCAGTCTTAATGATGTCTCAGAACGCTTCTTCTTTTGCTTCCACCCAACGCCCTGCCGTGCTGCAGGTGCTTCCCTCGCTGGTGACCGGCGGGGTCGAGCGCGGCACCATCGATATGGGCGCCGCCATCGCTGAAGCCGGCTGGACCTCGGTGGTCGCCTCGTCGGGCGGGCATATGGTGCGCGAACTGGACCGGGCCGGAGTGAAGCACATCACGCTTCCCTTGGACAGCAAGAACCCGCTGACCATCCGCGCCAACATCGCCAAGCTGCAAGAGATTATCCGCGAACACGGCATCAACATCGTTCATGCCCGTTCCCGCGCCCCGGCCTGGAGCGCCTTTCACGCCGCCCAGAAGGAAGGGGCGCATTTCGTCACCACCTTCCACGGCACCTACAATATCGGCTGGATGGGCCTCAAGCAGCGCTATAACGAGGTAATGACCAAGGGCGAGCGCGTCATCGCCATCAGCCATTTCATCGCCAACCATATGGTCAATACCTATGGCACCGACCCCAAGAAGATCCGGGTGGTGCATCGCGGCATCGACATCGGCAAGTTCGACCCCCAGAAGGTCAGCCAGGAACGCATCATCCAGCTGGCCCTGCGCTGGCGTCTGCCTGATGGCTATCCGGTGATCATGCTGCCGGGCCGCCTGACCCGCTGGAAGGGGCAAAGCGTTCTGATCGAGGCACTGGCCCTGCTGGGCCGCAAGGATATCCGCTGCCTGCTGGTGGGTTCGGACCAGGGCCGCACCGACTATACCGAGGAACTGAAGGCCCTGGTGGCCAAGCGCGGCCTGACCGATGTGGTGCATATCGTCGGCGACTGCAACGACATGGCCGCCGCCTATATGCTGACCGACGTGGTGGTCTCGGCCTCGACCGACCCCGAGGCCTTTGGCCGGGTCATCGTCGAGGGTCAGGCCATGGGCCGCCCGGTGATCGCCACCGACAACGGCGCCGGCAAGGAAAATGTGCTGGATGGCGAGACTGGTCTGCTGGTCAGCCCCGGCGATCCCGCCATGCTGGCCGAGGCGCTGGCCCAGGTTCTGGCTCTGACACCCGAGCAGCGCGGCATCATGGCCAGCACCGCCATCGACTTCGTGCGCCAGAACTTCACCCGCGAACTGATGTGCGCCCGCACGCTGGACGTTTATCGCGAAGTTCTGGACCTGCCGCTGGGCGGCTGAAGCCAATCATGTCGCAGCAACAGCAGCGTATCCTGGTCATCAAGCTGTCGGCCCTGGGAGATTTCATCCAGGCCATGGGCCCTTGCGCCGCCATCCGCGCTCATCACCCGGATGCCCGCATTACCCTGCTGACCACCAAGCCCTATGCAGCCATGGCCGAGCAGAGCCCCTATTTCGACGACATCTGGATCGACACCCGCCCCAAGGCCTGGGAGGTCGCCGCCATCCTGAAGCTGCGGCGGCAATTGCGGTCGGTCAATTTCGACATGGTCTATGACCTGCAGACCTCGGATCGCAGCTCGTCCTATTATCATATGATGGGCGACCCGCCCTGGTCGGGCATCGCCCATGGCTGCTCCCATCCCCATGACAATCCCGACCGGGATTTCATGCATACCATCGACCGGCAGTCCGAGCAGCTGGCCATGGCCGGGATCGAGCGCACGCCCCAGCCCGACCTGCGCTGGCTGGAGTCGGACATTACCCGCTTCAAGCTGCCGGCCCGCTATCTGCTGATGGTGCCGGGCGGCGCCGCCCATCGCCCGGGCAAGCGCTGGTCCGCCGAGAATTTCGCCGAGATCGCCAACCGGCTGGGGCAAAAGGGCGTCTCGACGGTGATTCTCGGCACCCATCACGACGCCGAGCCCATCAAGGCCATTCTGGAACGCTGCCCGACCGCCCTGTCGCTGGCGGACAAGACCAATTTCGCCGATATCGCCACCCTGGCCCGCAACGCCCTGGCGGCGGTCGGCAACGATACCGGGCCGATGCATATCGTCGCCGCCGCCGGCTGCGCCTCGGTGGTGCTGTTCTCGGCGGATTCCAACCCGGACCTCTGCGCTCCGCGCGGCCGGGTGACCATCCTGCGCAAGGCGGCGATGGCCGAGATCACCCCCGACGAGGTCGGCAACGCGCTCCAGTCATGGCTCCCCGCCTTGACTTGACGCCGAAACGGCTTAATCTCGCCAGATTCCCTTTGGGAATTCCCTTTTGTTTGACGGAAAGAGTATCGCTCCATGGTCGCCATTACCCTGCCCGACGGCAGCGTGCGTAATTACGAAGGCTCTGTCACGGGCCTCGGCATCGCGCAGTCCATTGGTCCCGGCCTGGCCAAATCGGCCCTGGCCATCCGCATCAACGGCGAGATGAAGGACCTGTCGACGACCATCACCACCGATACCGCCGTCTCCATCGTCACCGCCAAGGACCCGGAAGCCCTGGAGCTGCTGCGCCATGACGCCGCCCATGTGATGGCCGAAGCGGTCAAGGAGCTGTATCCCGAGACTCAGGTCACCATCGGCCCGTCCATCGAGAACGGCTTCTATTACGACTTCGCCCGCCCGGTGCCCTTCACGCCCGAAGACCTGGAAAAGATCGAAGCCAAGATGCGCGAGATCGTCGCCCGCGACGAAGCCATTACCCGCGAGGAGATGGACCGCGACGAGGCCATCAAGTTCTTCGAGTCCATGGGCGAGAAGTACAAGGCCGAGATCATCGGCTCGATCCCTGCCGGTCAGGTGATCAGCCTCTATCGCCAGGGCAATTTCATCGATCTCTGCCGTGGCCCGCATCTGCCCTCGACCGCCAAGCTGGGCAAGGCCTTCAAGCTGATGAAGGTGGCCGGCGCCTATTGGCGCGGCGATCACCGCAACGAGATGCTGCAGCGCGTCTATGGCACCGCCTGGTTCGACGAAAAGGACCTCAAGGCTTACCTCACCATGCTGGAAGAGGCCGAAAAGCGCGATCACCGCCGCCTGGGCCGCGAGATGGAACTGTTCCACCAGCAGGAAGAAGCCGTCGGCAACGTCTTCTGGCACCCCAAGGGCTGGCAGCTGTGGCGCTCGGTCGAGGGCTATATGCGCAACAAGCTGGAACAGAACGACTATGTCGAGGTGAAGACCCCGCAGATGGTCGATCGCTCCTTGTGGGAAGCCTCGGGCCACTGGGAAAAGTTCGGCGCCAACATGTTCACCGTGCAGACGCCGGACGAGAAGGTCCTGGCCATCAAGCCGATGAACTGCCCTTGCCATGTGCAGATCTTCCGCACCGGCATCAAGAGCTATCGCGACCTGCCCCTGCGCATGGCCGAGTTCGGCTCCTGCCATCGCTATGAGCCGTCGGGCGCCTTGCACGGCATCATGCGCGTGCGCGCCTTCACCCAGGACGACGCCCATATCTTCTGTACCGAAGACCAGATCACCTCCGAGACCATCGCTTTCTGCGAGATGCTCAAATCGGTCTATCAGGATTTCGGCTTCGAGGATGTCCGCGTGAAGTTCTCGGATCGCCCCGAGACCCGCGCCGGCTCCGACGCGATTTGGGACAAGGCCGAAAAGGCCCTGCTGGACGCCTCGCAGGCGGCCGGGCTGGAAACCATCCTGAACCCCGGCGAAGGCGCCTTCTATGGCCCCAAGCTGGAATTCGTCCTGCGCGACGCCATCGGCCGCGACTGGCAGTGCGGCACCTTGCAGGTGGACTTCGTGCTGCCCGAACGGCTGGACGCCAATTATGTCTCGGAAGACGGCTCCAAGAAGCGCCCGGTCATGCTCCATCGCGCCATCCTGGGCTCGTTCGAGCGGTTCCTGGGCATCCTGATCGAGCATCATGCCGGCAAGTTCCCACTGTGGCTGGCGCCGGTGCAGGTGGTGGTCGCCACCATCACCAGCGAGGCCGACGATTACGCCAAGGCGGTGCTGGCCAAGCTGAAGGCCGCCGGCCTGCGGGCCAGCCTCGACACCCGCAATGAGAAGATCAATTACAAGGTCCGCGAACATTCGCTGGCCAAAGTCCCCGCCCTTTTGGTGGTCGGCAAGCGCGAATCGGAAGAATCGACGGTTGCCGTGCGTCGTTTGGGCAGCCAGAACCAAGAAATTCTTGCGCTGGATGAAGCCATCGCTAAACTAAGCGAAGAGGCGACCATTCCCGGCGTCTAACCCAAGTTACCAGTGCAGCCGGTGCAGCGACCGTGAGGGGCGGTCAGCGCCGGATTTCGCACATGAGATAGGAGAGCCTTCCATACCCAAGCCGCCTACCCCAGCGCCCAAGGACCGTGGTGACGGTCCGCGCGTCAACTCCGAAATCGATTCCCGCACCATCCGGCTGGTTGATGCCGATGGAGAGATGGTCGGAGTCGTCACTCTTCGCGAAGGCTTGGAAATGGCCGCCGAGGTCGGACTCGACCTTGTCGAGGTCTCGCCCAATGCCGAACCGCCGGTCTGTAAGATTCTGGACTTCGGAAAGTTCAAGTACGAAGCCCAGAAAAAGAAGGCCGAGGCCCGCAAGAAGCAGAAGGTGATCGAGGTCAAGGAGATCAAGCTCCGCCCCGGCATCGACGACAATGACTACAACGTCAAGATGCGGGCCATGCACAAGTTCATCGAGGAAGGCGACAAGGTGAAGGTCACCCTGCGCTTCCGTGGCCGTGAAATGGCCCACCAGGACTTGGGCATGAAGGTGCTGGACCGCGTGCGCGCCGAGATGGAGGAACTGGTCAAGGTCGAACAGTTCCCCAAGATGGAAGGCCGTCAGATGGTCATGGTGCTGGCTCCCAAGTGAGCCCTGTACCATAGAAACAGAAAACCCCCTCGCCCGATGGACGAGGGGGTTTTTCTTTGCCGGCCATAGAGCGGCCCGATGCCAGGCCCGCTCAAACGCCTCGCGGGCTTGTCGCATATTTCAACCTGATCCAGTCAGGTCGAAATTAGCTCTAAAGCAAGCTGCCCTGACGCTGATCCTTCGCGGCCGGTTTGGCGGCGGGCTTGGGTGCAGGCTTGCGGGTGGGTGGGGCGTCCGATCCGCCCTCGACCACCACGCCAACCGATTTGCCGCCCTGGAAGCTGACCGACCAATGATCGCCGGGCGCAGCCTGGGCGGCATCGGTGACCGGCTTGCCTTGAGCATCGCGGACCAGGGCGAAGCCGCGCTTCAAGACCTGCTCATAGGAATAGCTTTCCAGCAGCGCCACCGATTGGGTCAGACGACGCTCCTTGGCTTCGATCAGTCGCGGCAGGGCGGCGGTCATCCGTTCGCTCAGCTGCCGCAGACGCAAGGCATCCCGCTCGATGCGGCCCCTCTCGGTCGCCAGCAATCCCGTCCGCGCCGCCGCCAGCCGAGTGGCAAGCTGCGCCATCTGAGATTCCCGGCGATGCAGATAATTGGGCAGGGCGTTGGTCAGGCGCTCGGCGCTGTCATCCAGCTTCTGCCCCAGCTCCTGCACCCGGCGACGCAGGTCCGGCAGGCCGCGCCCCAGCGAGTCCAGGCGCAGGCGGCGTTCGTCCAGCAGGCGCATCAGGCCGGTGGCCATGCGCCGCCCCTGATCCATCACCGTCAGCAGCAGCTCGCGCCGCACCGGCACCGCCATCTCCGCCGCGCCGGTGGGGGTGGGCGCCCGTAGATCCGAGGCATAATCGATCAGGGTGGTGTCGGTCTCGTGCCCCACCGCCGAGATCAGCGGAATCTCCGAGGCCGCCGCCGCTCGCACCACGATCTCTTCATTGAAGGCCCATAGGTCTTCCAGCGAACCACCGCCGCGAGCGACGATGATCAGGTCCGGGCGCGGCACCGGCCCGCCCGCGCGGATGGCATTAAAGCCATCGATGGCCGCCGCCACCTGCTGCGCCGCGCCGTCGCCCTGCACCGCCACCGGCCAGAGCAGGACATGGCGGGGGAAGCGATCATTCAGCCGATGCAGAATATCGCGGATCACCGCCCCGGTGGGCGAGGTCACCACGCCGATCACGTCGGGCAGGAAGGGAATCGGCTGCTTACGGCTTTGCTCGAACAGCCCCTCGGCCGCCAGACGGCGCTTGCGGTCTTCCAGCAGCTTGAGCAGCGCGCCTTGGCCCGCCAGCTCCATTCGCTCGACCACCATCTGATATTTCGAGCGCCCCGGATAGGTGGTCAGCCGCCCCTGGGCGATCACCTCCATCCCATCCTCCGGGTTCAACCCCAGCCGTCCCGCCGAGCCGCGCCAGCAGACGGCATCCAGCACCGCCTCGGCATCCTTCAGCGCAAAGTACAGATGGCCCGAGCTATGGCGCTTGAAGCCGGAAATCTCGCCCTTCACCCGCACATTGTCATAAGTCTGCTCGACCGTCCGCTTCAGGGCGTTCGACAGTTCCGAAACCGAAAATTCCGGGGCGTTATGGGATTGAGGATGCTCGCTCATGGGGGCCGAGGATAGGGGCTGGCGAGGTCACTGGCAATGGGGGCCGAGGGATGCTAAAACCCGCCGATCAAATTTTCGCAGTGATAAGGATCTCGTCATGAAAATCCTGGTGGTCGGTTCCGGTGGCCGTGAGCATGCCCTGTGCTGGGCGATCCGCCGTTCGCCGCTTTGCTCCGAGCTGCTCTGTGCGCCGGGCAATGCCGGGATTGCCGGGATGGCCAAGCTGGTCCCCATCGCTGCCGAGGATGTGGAGGCTCTGACCGCCTTCGCCCAGGACAACAAGGTGGACTTCGTGGTCATCGGCCCCGAGGCTCCTCTGGTGCTGGGTCTGGCCGACAAGCTGGCCGCCGTGGGCATCAAGGCCTTTGGCCCCAGCGCCGCCGCCGCCGAGATGGAAGGCTCGAAGGGCTTCATGAAGGACATCGTCGCCAAATACGGTGTCCCCACCGCCGCCTATGGCCGCTTCACCGATGCCGAGGCCGCCAAGGCCTTCATCCGCAAGAACGGCGCCCCCATCGTGGTCAAGACCGACGGTCTGGCCGCCGGCAAGGGCGTGGTGGTCGCCATGAGCGAAGACGAAGCCCTGGCTGCCGTCGATGCCATGATGGGCGACAAGATGTTCGGCTCGGCCGGCGACGAGCTGGTGATCGAGGAATTCCTGGCCGGCGAGGAAGCCAGCTTCTTCGCCATCACCGACGGCGAGACCGCCGTTCCCCTGGTGGCGGCGCAGGATCACAAGCGGGTGGGCGACGGCGATACCGGCCCCAATACCGGCGGCATGGGGGCTTATTCCCCGGCTCCGGTGGTGACGCCCGAGATCGAACGCCAGATCATGGAAGACTGCATCCTGCCGACCGTGCGCGGCATGAAGGCCGAGGGCAAGCCCTATAAGGGTGTGCTGTTCGCCGGCGTCATGATCGATAAGGGCAAGGCCAAGCTGCTGGAATATAACGTCCGCTTCGGCGACCCGGAATGTCAGGTGCTGATGGCCCGCATGAAGTCGGACATCGTGCCGCTGCTGCTGGCCGCTGCCGAGGGCAAGCTGGCCGGGCAGACGGTGGAATGGCACGAAGACCCGGCCCTGGTGGTGGTGATGGCCGCCAAGGGCTATCCCGGTTCTTACGAGAAGAACACCGTCATCGAAGGTCTGGACGAGGCCGCCAAGGTCGAGGGGGTGACCGTGCTGCATGCCGGCACCAAGGCCGACGAACAGGGCCGCATCCTGGCGACCGGCGGTCGCGTGCTGGGCGTCACCGCCATTGGCAAGACCGTGGCCGAGGCCCAGGCGCGGGCCTATCAGGCGGTGGACGCCATCCGCTGGCCCCAAGGCTTCTGCCGCCGCGATATCGCCTGGCGGGCCTTGCAGCGGTAAAGCACAAAAAAACGCCCCCGAAATCGGGGGCGTTTTCGTTTCTCGCCTAGGCTTTCACCTGCTCTGGCCTAGGCTTTCGCCTGGGCTTTCCACTGGTCGAAGGCTTCCAGGGCCAGGGCGGCATACATGACCGACGGGCCGCCGCCCATCATCACCGTCATGGCCAGACATTCCTGCAACTCTTCGCGGGTGGCACCATATTTGACCGCCGCCTTGGCATGAAAGGCGATGCAGCCGTCGCAGCGCGAGGCCACGCCCAGGGCCATGGCGATCAGCTCCTTGGTTTTGGCATCCAGCGCGCCGTCTTTATAGGCGGCGGCATCGATCTGACCGAAGCCCTTCATCACATCGGGAATGCCCGCCCGCAGCTGCGCCAGCGACGCACCCCATTCGGCGGCCAGTTTCGGCCAATCCTTGACCATCTTGGAAACTCCTCGGGAAAATTCACCTGACCGTAAAATTAGTTTTATCTAATGTTAAGGTCAATGACATCCGTCAGATTTTCTCAGCGGCGATCCTGAAAAAAGCGGCGCAGCATTTCGGCGGCGCGGGTTTCCTCGATACCGCCATAGACCTCGGGGCGGTGATGGCAGGTGGGATGATCGAAGATGCGCGGCCCATGATCGGTGCCGCCGCTCTTGGGATCATAGGCGCCGTAATAGACACGGCGAATGCGGGCCAGCGAGATCGCCGCCGCGCACATGGGGCAGGGCTCCAGGGTGACATAGAGATCGCAGCCCTCCAGCCGGGGCGAGCCCATTTGGCGAGAGGCCTCGCGCAGGACCAGCACCTCGGCATGGGCGGTGGGGTCCGACAGTTCCTCGACCCGATTGCCCGCGGCCGCGATGATCTGGCCATCCTTGACCAGCACCGCGCCGACCGGCACCTCGCCCCGCAAGGCGGCGGCTTCGGCCTCGGCGAAGGCCTGATCGAGAAAGGACATCTCAGCGGCCCAGGATAACCTGCACCAGACGCATGCTGTCCGGGTCCGAGGGCTGCGGGCGCAGCTCATAAGCGATCTTATCGCGGGGAACACCGTTGGCGGTCAGGCCGTCCAGCACCCATTTCAGCCGTCGGATCGCAAGGCTGCGCGACTGCCGGTTCGCCGGATCGGTCAAGGCCAGCAGGCAGACGCCCGACTGTTGCCTGGCGATTCCGGCCAGGGTGGCAAGCCGCGCCTTGTCGGCTTCGGTATTGGCGCCCTTTTCAAAGAACTTGAAGGTTCCCGCCGGATTGTCGGGGCAATGCCGGCCCTGGGGATGACCGGGCTGAGGCGGCGCCTCTTCCTGCGCCAGCGCATGCGACGCCAGCGGCAGAGCCAAGCAAGCAGCCAGGGCAATTCGAGTCAGCAGGCGCGGCATGAGAGTCCCCCTAGGATAATCGGACTGTAAACCTATCACGCAGATGGTTACCCAGATGTGAATGTCAAACCCAGGGCTTGCCGCGCCTGAATCCCGTCTCTATGGTAGCGTCATGACTCTTCCCCTGATCGGCATCACCCTCGATAGCGAGGAACCCGGCGGCTATTCCAAGCTGCCCTGGTACGCGCTGCGCCAGAATTACTGCGACGCCGTGGCCCAGGCCGGCGGCCTGCCCCTGCCCCTGCCCCATCATCCCGAGCTGGCCGAGGCCTATCTGGACCAGATCGCCGGGCTGGTGATCACAGGCGGCGCCTTCGATGTCGATCCCGCCCTGTTCGGCGCCACCAGCCAGCACGAGACCGTCAAGCTGAAGGGCCGCCGCACCGCCTTCGAACTAGCCATCGTCAAGGGCGCCCTGGAGCGCGATCTTCCCATCCTGGGCATCTGCGGCGGCGAGCAATTGCTGGCGGTCGCCCTGGGCGGCACGCTGATCCAGCATATCCCCGACGAGGTCGCCGACTGCCTGGCCCACGAGCAGCCGAACCCGCGCACCGAACCCGGCCATGACGTGATCCTGACCGAGGGAACCTTGCTGGCCCGTATCGCCGGCAAGACCAGCATTCCGGTCAACAGCGCCCATCATCAGGCGGTCAAGACCGTCCCCGCCGCCATCACCATCAACGCCACCAGCGCCGACGGCGTCATCGAAGGGATCGAAGACCCCGCCCGCCGCTTCTGCATCGGCGTGCAATGGCATCCCGAATATGCCATCAGCCCTGCCGATACCGCCCTGTTCGACGCCTTCATCGAGGCCTGCCGGAAATGACCGAAGACACCGAAATCGAAAACGACTCCGAGGCCTCCAAGGGCGAACGCATCGCCAAGCGCCTTGCCCGCGCCGGCCTCTGCTCGCGCCGCGACGCCGAACGCTGGATCGAGGAAGGCCGCGTGGTGGTGGACGGCACTCGCCTGACCTCGCCCGCCTGCATCGTCACCGAGGACAGCCGCATCCTGGTGGACGGCAAGCCGCTGCCCGAGTCCGACCGCAGCCGCCTGTGGCGCTATCACAAGCCCACCGGGCTGGTGACCAGCCATAAGGACGAGCAAGGCCGCGATACCGTCTTCGACCGCCTGCCCGAAGGCATGCCCCGCGTGATCTCGATCGGCCGCCTGGACATGAATTCCGAAGGCTTGCTGCTGCTGACCAATGACGGTGAACTGGCCCGCCGCTTGGAACTGCCGACCACCGGCTGGGTGCGGCGCTACCGCGTGCGTGTGCATGGCGACCCCAAGCCGGAAGTCCTGGCTTCGCTGGAAAACGGCATCACCATCGATGGCCTGGCCTATGGCCCCATCAAGGCGATCTTGGATCGCAAGCAGGGCTCGAACGCTTGGCTGACCGTCAGCCTGAAGGAAGGCAAGAACCGCGAAATCCGCCGGGTCATGGAGCATCTGGGCTGGACCGTGTCGCGCCTGATCCGCATCGCCTATGGGCCGTTCCAGCTGGGTCTGCTGAACCCCGGCGAAGTGGACGAGGTCCCCACCCGCGTGCTGAAGGAACAGATCGGCGGCAATAAGTCCCGCTCGGAGGGTGAAGCCAAGGCCACGCCCAAGAAGCCGTCGCCCGCCCGCAAGGCCGAAGCCCGCAAGCCCGAGGGTTTTAAAAAGCCCGACGGCAATCGGGCAGCCCATGCCCGCAAGACCCTGACCCTCGACCCTGCGAAGAAGCCCCATGCGAATCGTCGCCGGCCGTCATAAGGGCCGCGTGCTGCTGGCCCCCGAGGGCCGCAACACCCGCCCCACCGCTGATCGCGTGCGGGAATCCCTGTTCAACATCCTGGATCATGCCGAGCCGGGATTGCGGGACATCCGCGTGCTGGACGCCTTTGCCGGCACCGGCGCCCTGGGCTTCGAGGCTTTGTCGCGCGGAGCCGGGCATGTCACCTTCCTGGAAACCGATACCACCGCCTATGCGGTGATCCATGCCAATGCCAAGAAGCTGGGCGTGACCGAGCAAGTCACCATCAGCCGCACCGACGCCACCAAGCCCACCGCCTGCAAGACGCCCTTCCAGCTTTTGCTGATGGACCCGCCTTATAAGAGCGGCCTGGGCAAGCCCGCTTTGGCGGCGCTGGTGGCCCAAGGCTGGCTGACCCCCGATGCCCAAGTGGTGATTGAGGTGGCGGCTGGCGAGCCTTTCGCCTCGCCGGTACCGGGCCTGAAGATCACCGATGAACGCACCTATGGCGCGGCGCGGCTGGTGTTCCTGAGCTTCGCATAAGACGACAAAATCACACTTGTTGCGATTGCCATCAAGGTGCGTACAATCATTCATTGTGCCGATCTCGAGGAATGGCGATGAGCGAATATGTGCCCCCCCTGCGCCAGATGCGAGCACGCAGTCAATCGCAGGCCAAGGCATGCTCGCCCACGCAATTGCAGGATAAACGCCCGACCTCCCTACCGGCTCAGCTGCAGGATCAGCGGTCGATCTCCAGCAGCCCCGTTCTTCAAGGTGCCTTTCGTGGCGCGACAGGACTGTCTCCAGCCCTAGACCAAGAAGCCTGTCCCGGACATGTCTTTACCCATGGAGGCACGCAGCCTTTAACCGGTTGCGGATTGGGAAACACCATCGCCACAGATGGGCGATATGTAAATCACAATAAGTCTGACCCCGGCGCTCCCGTAGATTTCCTAAAATACAAGGATTTCTACAAATACACAGGCGGCTTGGTTCGCGACAAAACTCTCAATCAAGCCTCGACTAAAATGCATATTATTAACCACAGACTCGACAGCTCAAACAATACTCAAGGAGTTGCAAGTAATATATTTCTCGGAACAAAAAACTCCAATAACCCAACCCACCTCCACGATGTGGAAAATCCTGTAATAAACTCATTGTCATATCGAAGCCTAAATAATTTGGCCTACGAAGATGCCATGAACAAGAGCTTCACAAGCACTTTACTCCAAACAGGGGCAGCAACAACGGCTTGGACACAAGCAAATTGCCCAACAGGCCATGCTGTAGATAATAAATTATTACAGAATGCATGGTACCTAGACCCAAGCCAACCAAATCAAGGCGTCACACTGACCCCTGCCCCCAACAGAGCAGCAGATGTCGTCATCATGACAACACTCCCCAGCTCGCCATCGCATTTGTGGGCACGCTATTCAGTCTCCGTCAATTACGGCGGCCCACCGCCTCACATCAGCACAAACGTCAGCAATGAAGAGGGATACGTTAAAGAGCTTGAAGCACAAAGAGACGATCTCATACTGAAAAACAGCCCAAACAACGCCGCTCTTGTTCAGAAAAATATCGACTACATTAGTAACAATATAACTACATTCAAGGCTGGATGGGACCAACAAGCACTAGCATCATCATTCACATGTAATGCGACCTATCACTATGCATCTTATAACAAAGCATATCCTTATAATAAGGCCACGGAGACAAGCGAAACCATAGCCGCCGACCTATAGACAGCAAACCCCAGACCCGCTTAAAGCAATTGACATATTCAACCCCGAATGTCTGAATGCCATTTCATGCAATCTGGGGAGACCGTCATGAAGTGGTATCTGATGGCGTTCAAGAAATACGCTAAGTTTTCCGACCGTTCGCGCCGCAAGGAATATTGGTACTTCGTTCTGTTTAATTTCATCGTCAGCTTCGCCATCGGCTTTATCGATGGGCTGATCATGATTGCCCGCGGCATCGACGCCGAATCGTCGCCGATCGGCCCGTTCAGTGCGATTTACACCCTGATTGCGCTGATTCCCACCATCGCCCTGGCGACCCGCCGCCTGCATGACACTGGTCGCAGCGGCTGGTGGCAATTGCTGGTGCTGCTGCCGGTGCTGGGCTGGCTGGTGCTGCTCTATTTCTACGTCAAGGACAGCCAGACGGGCGACAATGCCTATGGCTCCAATCCCAAGGAACTGGTGGCCGAAGCGGCTGCCGCGTAAGGCGTTGGCGCACCCGCTCTAGCTGGGTGCGCCATCCTTCGGACTGGCGTAATAGACCGTCTGGGTGGGATAGGGAATCTCGATCCCCTTGGCGTCAAAGGCCAGCTTGATGCGGCGGTTGAACTCGCGGCCCGCCGCCCATTGCTTGTTGGGGATCGTCTTCAGACGGCCCCGGATCACCACCGACGAAGCGTCGAACTTGTGCAACCCCATCACCTCGATGGCGTCGGTGACGATGGGGCTCCAAGCCTCTTCGCCGCGCATCTCTTCGCCGACGGTGCGGATGGTCTCCATCACCTGATCGACATCGGCTTGGTAAGACACCCCAAGATCGAACAGGTAATAGGCGAAGTCCCGGCTCTGATTGACCACGCTGCTCACCGCCGAGAAGGGTAAGGTATGCACCTGCCCAGTGGCGTCCCGCAGCTTCAAGGTGCGGATGGTCATGGCCTCGACGGTGCCGGTATGTTCGCCGATCTTGACCGTGTCGCCCACGGCGATGGTATCTTCGAACAGGATGAAGGCGCCGGTGATGACATCCTGCACCAGCTTTTGCGAACCGAAGCCGATGGCCACGCCGACCACGCCGGCGCCGGCCAATAAGGGGGCGATATTGACGCCCAGCTCGGACAGCACGATCAGCCCGACCATCACCGACAACAGGATCATCACCGCATTGCGCAGCAGCGGCAGCAGGGTGCGGGCGCGGGCCGAGCGTTCGATCACATGGCCGTCTTCGTCGGTCTTGCCGAGATAGCGCTCGATCGAGGCGTTCAGCAGCTCCCACACCACCATCGCCCCGGCCAGCACGGCGGCGATGGACAAAGCGCTGGAGATCAAGCGGCGGCCCAGATCCGAGGACAGCCAGGACAGCACATTGACGCCCCAGATCTGCAGAATGATCAGCGCCACCGCCAGCCCGACGACGCCGCGCACCACATTGTCCATGACCGCCAGATAGCGGTTCACCCGCGCTTCCAGATGCGGCAACCGCTGGCGCAGCTCATCGCTGATGGAGAAGGCCCGCAGCACCAGCCGCCCCAGCAGCCCGACCGCCAGATTGCCCGCCGCCAGCACCAGCACCGTCAGCGCCGAGGCCTGCAGCACATATTCGAAACCGCCCTTGACCTGCAGCGCCCAGATGAAATAGCAGCCGGCGATATAAAGGCAGGCCAGCAAATGCCAGACATCGGCCAGCCGCTCGCGCAGGGCCTGCATGCGTCCAGCGCCGTCTTCCCGATCCCAATGACGCAGCCAGACCGCGACGCTCTGGCGGTTTTGCAGGATCAGGATGATCAGCAAGGTGGTGATCACCAGCCCCAGACTGCGCAGCGAGAAGCCATAGGCGTTCTTGGGCATGCCCAGCAGCTTGCAGGCCTGCAACAGGAAATAGCCCCAGACCCCCGTCATGGTCAGACGGCTGCTCCAGATGGACAGATAGGCCGAGGTTTCATCATCCAGCACCGGCAGCCGCAGATTGGGAGCGGCGGGCAGCAGCAGGGACTGCACCGTCACCAGGATCAGCCTAGTGACCGCATAGGCGAAGCAGACCAACAGGCTTTCGGCCTTGGCGTCACCGCTGAGAACCAGGGCCGGCAGGCTGCGCAACCCGTGGGAGACAAAGAAAAACAGCCCCACCGGCAGAGCTTCCAGCAGCCAATAGCCCAGCACGCCCGGCAGACGCTGCCAGCGGCGGGCATGCTCTTGGCCCTCCAGCAGGCGGCGCAGCGGCGCGAAGACCAGCCGCAGCAGCCGCTCGGCCAGAACGCCCGCGCCGAACAGCACGGCGAAATGCCACAGCGCCTGCCCCCAGGCCGCCCGCAATTCCGGCTCGGCCAGTTGATGGCGCAGCCAGTCGGCCAGATGCCCGGCATCGCCCATGTCGCTGACCACCAGCAACAGCTCGTCGCTGGTCTGGCCGATCTTCTCGGCCAGCATGTCCAGCAGTCCGGGCTCTTCGGTCTCGGCGGCCTTGTCGGCGGCTTCCAGCATCTTCAGCTGCAAGATCAGCTTGTCCCGCGCTTCCGGGTTTTGCAGCGTCTGGATCAGCTTTTCGGCCTCGGCCTTGTCGGCCGCAGGCTCCGCCGCCTGCCCCATCACCGGCAAGGCCAGCAGCAGGATCAGGAAAAACGCACGGACGACTTGAGCAAAACAGCAGGGCATGGCACACCAGAGGGAAGAGTTCATCAAGGCGTTATAGGCCGTCGGCTACGCTTGGCAAGGAGCAAGACTGCATGCCCGTCACCATTTATCACAATCCCAAATGCAGCAAGTCCCGCGAAACCCTGGCGCTGCTGCAGAGCAAGGATATCGAGCCGACCGTCGTCGAATATCTGAAGACCCCGCCCTCGGCGGCGGAGCTGAAGACCATCCTCGGCCAGCTGGGCATCGAGGCCAAGGCGCTGCTGCGCAAGAAGGAAGCCGCCGAAGCCGGCATCGACCCCGCCCTGCCGGAAGACGCCCTGATCGCCGCCATGGCCGCCAACCCTGCGGTGATCGAACGCCCCATCGTCATCGCCAACGGCAAAGCCAAGCTGGGCCGCCCACCCGAGCAGGTGCTGGAAATTTTGTAGGAGATATTAGTTTAGTCCCTCAAACGCCGGGCGCGGGTCGGTTTATGTTTGGTCCCTCAGGCGCCGGGCGCGGGCATCCGCCCGCTTGGCTCCTCCGCTAAAGCTCCGGGGCGCTCAATGCGCCAGTCGCGCTGCGCGCTCCGGGTGTTATGTTTGAGTCCCTCAGGCGCCGGGCGCGGGCATCCGCCCGCTTGGCTTTCCTCCGCTAAAGCTCCGG
>Ga0228698_1000021_pt1 | contig 171909 bp, 255 predicted proteins | sample McNCre117_Aug_MG_FD_178015 | JGI IMG/M metagenome (GOLD analysis project Ga0228698, IMG submission 178015) | Freshwater microbial communities from McNutts Creek, Athens, Georgia, United States - 1-17_Aug_MG | ecosystem: Environmental > Aquatic > Freshwater > Creek | place: USA: Georgia... | reverse complement strand
AAATAAAAGTCTGTAAAGCATACCGTCAAGAAGGTGACCTACTATATTCAAAAGAGATCCGTGGGATCATTAGAATCAATGGTGAAACGATCAAGAAAATTGATTACAATGACCACGGTGTCGTCTTCCATGAAAACAACAAGATTGAAGATGTCGTCGAGAACCGAATTATTGCGGATTACCGATCTCGTGAAGACCAGACAAAATTCATATCACCATCTGAGTATGATAACACACTGAGAGATATGCGACTGCATCGTGCTTTCAATGACGATGATGGTGACACTGTTTGGCGAGACATTGAAAGCCGTCACAAATATGAGAAATTTGTTGATCTCTGGTTACCTCGCATTGAAACGGTGATTGAGTATCGACCAATAACAATTGATATCGTTGGTAATTTGCATGCACCCTTGGAATTCGTTGAGCCGATCCGAAAGATCTCTGGTGATTTGACGAGCACGGTCTATCAGTATCGTATTTCGCAGCACGTCGCTTCTATCGTCAAAGAAGTCTTGGAAGAGAATGGGTATGAATCTCGAGACTTTACACGAACCAGTTTGTTTTATGTGCCCTTGGATGCGACGAAATCGTTTCATATTCAACCGACTGGGATTCGAGATGGAAAGATTCTCTATTCGGAAGCAGGTGGATGGAAATTCACATACTTGACTATCGCCATCCCATACCTGAAGAAGTATGAAGGTGATTCCAATGGAATCCGAGTGTTCAATGGAAGTTTCGATGAAGTCAAGACGAAACACACGCAAACGAAAAATACCATCAGGAAGATTGTTAAGCAATGGATTTCTAGCTTTACTGAATTTGCTCCGACTGCAAAGACGCAAGGTGAGATCGTTCAGAAGCTGAAAAACGTTGAACGATTACTATCTGGATTGTCAGTATACCAAAAGCATCAAAGTGATCACGAACTCACGAAAAGTGTGCTGAATGATGCAATCAAGTTGGTTGAATCAGTAACTCCTATCAATGACTAGAAAGGAATCTAGATGCTTGGAGATTCAGATTGAAAGTCAATACAGACACATTAGAGAATCGCGTTCTTGATTATGCTGTTGGTAAAGCGGAAGCTCTCCGCGGTTTAAAGCAACCATTCAACCACGATGATCTGTCCTACCCGGTGTTCCCGTCGCCGTCGTTTAGACCATCTACAGATCGTCATCAGTGCGGAATCATCACCGAACGTGAGAAGATCTCTGTAATATCACCGAAGATCTATCGAATCGGAAAGGAAAGACATTCTTTCCCTGCAAATAATTGGAGAGCGATGCACCAATACGATGAGAACGAGTTGGCCATCCATGCCCGAGGCGAAAGCCCGATGGAGGCTGCTATGCGTTGTTATGTAAAGAAGGTGTTCGGTGAATACGTTGAAATTCCGGATAATCTTCTGAAATGACCACATAAACATTGTGTGTATAAAATTCATCCATACATTGTTGGAAACTTATATGATTTCATTCAAGATTGAAAAATCAGATCACGAAAAGATCGAGAAGATCATTGATAGAGCCGTCAGTATCTTTTTGATTCCAAATGAATACCGCTTGCATCATACGATGAATCTTGTGGCATGTCATGCTAATGGGAATCCACTAGATCTCGATGCTCTTTACGAATTCGGTGTTTTGGATTTCTTTCATGATTTGATTGGAATCAACCATCATCTGAATCGTGAAAACGGGAAACTGATGAACTGTTTTCTTCCACGCAGCTCACTGAAAGTAGACTAAATGTCAGCTCATGTACATGCAGAAAATATGCGTCTCTATGCAGAAGATGCACTAGAGACCAGCGAACCCTGGAAACGATGGCAGCGTTGGAATGCCTTTTTGGGTTGTTGGGTTAATCTAGAGGCCGCGTGTGGGTGGTCGCCAAACATATTGTACTGTCGCAAACCAAAGACGATCAAAGTTATCGTTGGTGATCGTGTAATTAAGTTCAATGAACCACTTAAGAAATTGCCACCTCGGAATGATACACCGATATGGGTAATCCACGTTGGGTCTCTATCCAACGTCCTCGCTTGGTGCACCGGGTACTTCAGTGATGGCTCCACGTCTATTAACGATTATTACATCCATCTCACTGAAGAATCTGCTAAAGCACACTCCGAAGCACTCAAAATTGTAATGGGTATCTAAAATGAACAAAACTGATTTGGGTTTATTGTTAGCCGCAGCACAGGGGTATGTTCTATCAAACCCAGAAGTTCTTTGCATGGCATCCAATGATGTAAAGCGAGCATTTGGTGTTCTGCCTCCAAGGCAGCTTGCTCGTAAGCACTACAACAAACCGCTTCAAGGGTTGACAGACGAAGAGAAAGAACGCAACAAAGAAATTGACCGCAAGCGTGCTGAGAAGAAAACTCGTAAGGCAAAGGGACGCAATGAAAAATGATCATTCAATGTTGCGAGAACTAGCAACATTTCTCGGCTACACAGTCATCAATGCTCATGATTTTTTGGGATTACAAATTCTCGATAATTTGGGGGGTGCGTCGATGGTGGAATCCACTCGCAGACGATGGTGACGCTATGCGGTTGTCTGTGGATCAAAACATCGTTCATACCTGTGGCGAAACTGAAGCATTAGCATATCATTATAGTCTAAGCGGGTTATGGAGCATTCAGAATAAAGTACTCGTTGTCAATGGTGATAAGTTAGCGGCTACTAGGCAAGCAATTTGTAAGGCGGTTATCGCGATCAAGGGACGAAATGAAAAAGTCTAAACTCATCGAGATTCTAAATTCTATTGAAGGTGATCCAGACATCTTATTGTGGAACGGACTCGCCCAAGATTGGATGGACATCGATAAGACCTTGGTTCCATCTACATTGACGAAATTGAGTTTCGATTCGTACGTTAAGATGACGCGTGTAGAAGATGGGTCTCCGGTTGCATATCAACCAAATGCCGAAGAACTCGCCACCCTACGAAAAGATTACAGAAAATACAACCATTGGGATTATGATCAATTCGTCACCGAAAAGGATGTTGATTCTGGTGGTTGGCTTGTCAAGAACGTCATCTTCATTAACGCAAAGGTGAGAAAGAAAGATTCCTTTGGTCGCACCAATCTATCCTATTGAGGTTCATTATGCATGATCTGAAAGTACCCCGCAAAACTGGTTTATTGTTGATTGCTGGCTTATTTGCCGCATTTCTAATCTCCTTCTTCGGTGGATTGGTGGTTACGAAGATCTCCACTCTTGTCGTCGGATTGATCTTCTATGCAGTAACACAATCATTATTTGTTGGTGGTTATTTGCTTGGGTTGAAGGCGGCGGCCGATAGCAAGAAACTATCTGAAGAAACATCTCCTCGTTATTACGCCGCCGTGGATAAACAATCATGAAAACTCAAAGACACGAACATTACGAATGCATCATCGCTTGGGCAGAAGGCAAACCAATCCAGATATTCGATGGAGTATATGGGAAATGGGTGAATGTGGACACGCCACTTTGGTACCCTGGTAATACTTATAGAATTGCACTAGAAGAAACGGTTCATGTCATGGGCTATGAGTTGCCTAAACCGTGCCAAAAAGCCGATACTCGGCACATCGAAATTATTGGGGTCTCCGTCTTGACGGTATCCCCACAATTCTAGCAGTATCGCAATATGCTCTGGATGATGCAATAGCTGCAGGTACTGTGTATTGCACTCATGAAGATGCGAAGAAGTGGAGTCGATTCTTGACGTGTATCCGCACTAGCAGAACATGCACACAGAGATACATTGATACTGGAGAGGAATGATCATGCGCCGTAAAATCTGGAAATACTTCAGATCTAAGTACCATCATGCTCAGGTTCTACCAACACACATGATGGTTCTTTATGCAATTCTATTTCCTTTGGATTTCTTCTATTGGAAATACAGCAAAGCAGTTGGTTACGATATGACCACCGATAGATGGACCATCGCTGAAACAGAATTCTCTGACACATTTTTCTATCACATCAAAGATATCAAACCAACGAAAGATTCACCAATTCTTTGTAAGATTTACTTTGAAGATGACATCCTAATCTTCGAAACTTTGAAGGACTCAAAATGACAGTAACAGTAATTGGGCATAGCCACCCATCAGTTGTAAAGCAGAAAATCTGCTATCATTGTGGCGCAGTTCTTGAATACGTTCCTAAAGATGTGAAAGAACGTGTTGAAACTGATTACACTGGTGGCCGCGATGTTGTTCGATACATTGATTGTCCAGCTTGCAATCATTCGCTCAATATCCGATGATATCAACTACATGATTGGTGGTGTTGTAAAATTCAATCATCAATACAAGGAATGATCATGACACCACTACGTCAAGCGCTAATGAATGCAAAGGATGCTATTTTGTGGCATCATGGAATAGAACCTGCAACGGTGCAAACAATTGCCGAGCTGAGCGGATCCTGTGGTAAAGTCGTTGGTATCACTGGTGTAGAGTTCTTATCAGATTCAGTACAAATCACTGCTTCATTAGATGATCCAAAATGGTCGCGGATTCTTTTCCTTGACTTCTCGGTCATTGATGCAGAAGATCCCTTCAAAACCGCGAGAATCGATACTTTGAAACGTCTCATCACTGTACGGGAAGACGTAATCTTCAACATCCTGAAGAACTACAGAGACAACTTGAACGAACTCGCTAGTCTCCAAGTGGAACTACATAAACTTGAAGGAAATGTGGATGACACCACTACGCGATAAACTGATGAAGGCTAAGGAAGATCTAGATGCGGCGCGACCAATCGATCCCAGTCTCCTTTCTGAGTTGAATGGGATTCAGAAGCATATCAATGGGCTTCGTCCATTTGTGGAGCTGAGCGGCATTGAATTTCTAGAAATAGAAAGATATGTAGCCATCCGCGGTTACACTGATGATTGGCATCAGAAAATGCTGATTGGGTATTCGATTGTTGATGCAGAAGATTCAATCAAAGAAGCGGAAATTGTGAAATACGAGCGATTCCTAAAGTGGAACAGAGAATTGGCAGATGATCACAAACATCAGTATGAGTTTGCGCAGTCTGAGGTTGAGAAGTTAGAGAAAAAGCTAGCTGAGTTGAAAGGTGAGCAATGAGAGTAATCATTGCTGGCAGCCGTGGTATCAACAATTACGATGTCGTTCTAGCTGCAATTGAAGAATCTGGATTCGATGTCACTACTGTAGTGTCTGGTGGAGCTAGAGGAGTCGATACACTAGGTGAACGTTATGCAGAATCGAAAAATATCCAAGTTGACACATTTCTACCTCAATGGGATTTGTATGGGAAGTCAGCTGGCTACATTCGAAACTCTACAATGGCGGAGAATGCCGAATGTTTGGTCGCCATCTGGGACGGTAAATCCAGAGGAACTAAAAACATGATCGAAACAGCAACACGCAAAAACCTCAAAGTTTACGTCAAAAGGATTGACTGATGATTCACTTGCCTCAAGAATTTGTCACAACGAAATTTCCAGGATATTTCTGGAATTTGAAAGAACAGAAGCTCTATTCAATTAAGGTCAGTGGTCTGCTGAAACCCTTGACCTTCTCTCCTCGCCGATGGACACCAAACGGCATCATGGATGCGGGGTATCGAGTGTCAGTCGCTGGTCGTCGTAGATTCCTACCACAGTACTACTTAGAAAAACTGCGGCCAATGAAACGCGATGTGGAGATCGGATATGCAAAGTAAAGTATTTTGGTTGTCATGCGTTGAATGTGTAATGACACAACCAATGCAACCATGTGAAGCATGTCCTAACTATTATTGAGATGCACGATGATAGAGAAATTCAACTATGCAATAGGCCACGCTGGAAGGATTCCGCAGCTGTTGGGTTCTATAATTACTTTGGTGTCGTCCATCGCGGTACATTAGAAGACGCCAAACGATATCTGGGATATGCTCGAAAATATGACTCATCAAAAGAATGGCGAATCTTCCAAGTAACTGAGTTGGTGTCAGAATGAATATCGCTAGACGAGGATTCCTACAGATCGCCACTATGCTGATTGGTGGCGTGGCAATCGGTAAATTCATTGAGCCAGAAATTGCAATCGCTAAGACTCATAAGGATTGGATTGAAGATCGTGGTGGGTTCTATATCGTTAGAGTACCTGACTTCAAGACATTCTCTAGAGAACGATTGGACAAACCAACCATCTTCCTACTAGGTGATGAATCTGAAGTTAGTTATGTCGACGTGACTGGGTACGCCAACTTCGATATCCCCAAGACTGGTATTATTCATAGCTGTTCATTTGACGGTTCTAAGATGCATGTTGATGGAAGAGATTCCGTAGTGATCCTTAACGCTGGACGACAGATGCCTCCGTTATACAATTTGTCTATCGTTGGTAATCATTCTACAAGATGTGCGCATGTTGAATTATCAAAGACCTCCTGCGAACCAACTCTTAATCTAAAGATCTGAGTATTGGTGAAACAACTACATGATCTAGCTCCAGATAAAATTCAACCATCGACAAACAAACTGGAGCTACAAAATGAAACTCGGAATTCAAACAGGAAGCGTCATCAATCACCTCTACAGCCGTATGACGATCGATCAACCAAAACCAACAGTTGGCATGGGTGCTACTGTTCTGTCTTGGTCAGATCGCTATGCAGGAACGATCACCAAAGTCATCGAGATCGGTGGTAGCAAAGTTTGGTTGTATGAAATCGTCATCAGAGAAGATGACGTAAAGGTAATTGCTGGTTCTCAGCACGATGGTTCCGCTGAGTACGAATACACACCCGATCCAGATGGTCGTGTCTACATCTTCAGATACAATCGCAAAAATGAAGAATGGGTTCAGGGTTACATCAGTACAGAAACTGGTCGCTGGAAAGTTTCTAAGATTGCTAAGGGTGTTCGCATTGGTGAACGTGACCAATACTTCGATCCTTCTTTCTGAATACAAATAACCACATGATCTAACTTCAGATAAAATTCAACCATCGACATACAAACTGGAGCTACATCATGACAACCAGATTCACCGACAAAACATTCCGCAGCCAAAACGGCGATTGGGTGAAAGTTACGCGTGACAACAAGGAGCGGAATTTCACTTTCGCTATCGGGTACAAAGGTGAAGTCGTTGCTTATCGAATGGAAACTCTTCCATTCAAATGGGTAGCGAATTGGAAAGAAGCTGAGGAACAGTCTCAGCGCATGCTTGGATTGTAATGGAGAAAACAAAATGAGTACATACGTCACCGTCTGGAGTCAAAGCATCAAGAAACGCAAGGGTGTGCATACTGGAAAAGTTATTACTGAAGGTCATACCTACACAACAAAAACGCTAACCAGTATGCACAAGCATATCCGCGACAACCACTCAGACGCTATCACCTACCAAGATCCGAAGCGCGTGATAACCAATTTCATACCTGGCATGAACATTGGAATGCGTCCTCTAGTAGCAGGTGGAGTTATCATCGCAAAGGCTGGAGAATTGGCATGAGCAAACCAATGACAATGGTAGAACTGCCTTCTCTACTGAATCACATCAAGAAGCACCATTCTTTTTGCAACAATACACACGGCCGTCATGTGAAGTACATTGATCCTCATATTGACACCCGAACGTGGACATGTTTCGCAATCACTTTCCGCACAGGTGGAGAAGAAGTGTTATTCCATACGCAAAATGAATGCAGAAATCTACCGACTTCTCTGCACGATCGAATCATTGATTGGTTAAGCGACAAAGGAACAGAAGCATGCTAATTGCAGCAACTAGAAAAGAATCCGTCACCGTTGAAGTTTCCAATTCTGAATTGATTGATGCGGTTCTGAAACTCTATAAAGAGAAGAATCCTCGTCCGTTCTGTTGGGATTCTTACATTGACGGATTCGATGGGTGTTGGCGAATCCACTATTATGGTGGTCACAACGGCGGTGATTGGGATCTGGGGCGTGAGGCGACTGAGGAAGAGATCGCTGCTGAAAAGCGATACGACGAATTTCTCCAAGTTCTGCGGAGTCTGAAGTGAGTAGCAAATACGAAGCCGGAGATGAGGTGTTCTATGCTCAATTGCAGTTGCAAGTTCATAGTCTTGAGCTTCGGTTGAAGAACTCTCAAGATCTAAACCGAGAACTCATGAATGATCTCGAAAAGGCAAACATTGAACTGCGTCAGTTCAAATACCCACTAAAGGGAAATCAAGATGGAAAGTGAAGTGAAACTACCAAAGTCTTGGAAACATTGGTGTCGAAAGGCGAAACTCAAACCGCACCCTCGGGGTCAAGATACTCGTCAAAAAGATGCATGGTTCTATCTTCGTGGTCATGGTAGAATGTGGCGAGTGAATTGCTTTGAGATGTTGGAATGTGGTGATACGTATGAAGAGTTTGATAGATGGGCTCTGTACCACATCACTAAAGTTCGGTTACCAAAAACAGAATTGGAGATGTTGGCGGCAGTCGAAGTTTTGGTATCGGAACATAATGGTGATAGGGATGTTGGATGCTCTCTAGAATCATCTTGATTCGTGAGTACATTGTATCTATCGTCTGATTAAGAAACAGCATTCTAAGTACATTTATGAAATCATTGAGAGAAAAGATTATGGCAACAGAAGATGAAAACTGCGAGGTTCGTCCTGCAGTTCCACGAAACCCAATTCAACCCGTCGTGAGAGACAAGCACGGGGTTCTCAGGTTCAAAAGCAATATCTTGGTTGCTGCTCTATTGGAACATGGTCAGAAACATGGATTTGGTCTAAACGAATTGGCTGGAAAATACTTTGAACGCGAACATATCGATGATTGGCTCCAGCTATGTCAATTGATCGGATACTCTGTTAGCGGGGCGGGTGATCTTTCATACATGGATGACGGAACATACAGCGCCGTTCTAACAATGATTGACGAAGGTTTGACTGAGAAGGATGCTCGTATTGCATCTCTTGAGCATGAATTGTTTATGCTTAAATCGGCTCTCCGAGAACCCATCGCTCGGTTATACGGGATTCACCTAGATGATTTGAAAGGAAGAACATGAAGAAACTGTTAGTTGTCATTCCGTTGATTTTGTTAGTGACTGCTTGTGGTCGTGGTACTACATATACCACCGAAAGTGCACCAACAAGTGTTGTAGCTAAACATGAAGACTGTACAGTGTTCTTGACTAGAACAACTGATGGATCATATGTTCATTGGGTACGTTGTCAGAAACAAGCAGTGACCGAAACTCAACACACAGAAAGTTGCGGTAAAGGATGTACACGTCACGTTCGTATCACAACTGTCGATGAAAGCGGCAAATGAAACCAGAACACAAGTCATATGAAGATGCTCTGAATGTAGAAATCGGATCTAAATCAACGATTCGCGATTATTTGCATGATCTGCTAAAGACTCTTTGGATTGAAGGTGAAGGCTTTTCTGGAAAACGTCCATTCGGTGATTCTGGATGGGAATACGATATCTATTATCCTTTAGCTCGTGATGGTTTCATAGACTTGGGTGCAGCTTCCGATGACGGATGTTATGATGTCTACACGGAATCTCAATTGATAAAAGCCAATAGGTTCATTCTGAATATGATTGAATATTGTTTCTATGGTGCCGAAGGGCGCAAAAGTAAGAAAGGTAAGAAATGACAAAAGCCATCGTCACTGGTGCAATGGGTGTTGCTTTAGCCACCCTTAGCGTATGGATGCACATCAAGGGTAAAGATGGTTCAGGTTGGGGCTTCGTTGCTGTCTGTCTAATTATCACTTCATGCAGCTCTGCTTGATGTAGGATTGTTTCGATGAGAAAAATTTTAATCGGGTTTTTGTTTGCATTAGCATGTTCATCTTGCTTCTCAAGTGTAATAGCGTATGCCGTTTTAATGAATGGGTCGAAATCACCAACATCCGAGTACTACGCTGTCACCGTCACTGGAAAATCATGCTCATGTTCCTATAGAGATGGTTTGTGTTCTATTGGTGATATGCGATCTATTTACCCACAGTTCGGTGCATATGCTTCAGTTACACCAATGAGATTTGCGGAATTATGTAATGGGAATGTTCAAGTCAAGATCAAGTCCATCACATACACACCATCAACCGCAGTGATTGAGTACGAATGATTGGGGAGGTTTGACTATGCAATTTCAATTTGCTAAGTGGTGTAATATGCTGTCATGCTCCAAGCAACCTGAACCTGGAGATGCGTACACACAAGCTTTGGTGTGGGACAGATGTGATCGAAAATGAAACTCTTAGAATATAGACTGATACCAACCACTCGTCGATTGACATTTGATATCATCTGGCAATCTCCAAACACGATTTTTAGAGGTGAAGACGACGGTGACTATTTCAAGTTCACTGCAAGTAATGGGTATGAGGTAATCTCAAGATCGCGGATGGACATCCAAACCGAACGGTTGTGGTTGCTTGGTGCAAAATACCAAGAAGAATCTAGATCTGGTTCGATGGTGTTCTCCAGTGACACCAAACGAGATGTGGCGATGGCTGCATTTAGAATCGCCATTGACGAATGGGCAGCAAACCTTGGTGGATTCGCAGTTGATGTCGGAATTCCAAAACCAATCACTGAATTCAAATTACCAGATTGGCGACGCGTTCGTAAGAAACACGTCTTCCCAAACATACCTCCATTGTGGGAATTGTCAACTGAAGATGGTTGTCAAATTCGATTCTTAAATGAATTTGAATGCCAGTTCATTGATACAGCCATCGAAGCTCAACTAAACAACCACATCATGCATAGTGTTGTAAAATCCAAACCATGAAAGGTAAAATATCATGATTCGTCAAGTTACACTTGGAGTGTTTGCGATTATCGGTGTTGTGATGGCTGGATGCAGTGACGCTTCATACACGCAGATCAATTTCCCGATGGTTCCAATAGAGCTGAAAGATTGCAAATTTTATAGGCTGACGAATTCCAGCGGAACTGGCATGACTATTGCTAGATGTCCGAATAGTACCACTGCTGTGGTGGATGGTAGGCAAATGTCAGTAACATCGTCTTCAAATGATCCGGTTGAAAATAAAGTCACGATCAATGGAATCACGTACAAAGCCATCAAGGAAACGAAATGAACATCACTGAAATGATTAAGTGGCGATCGGCTCTCGCCCGCATGAAAGCTTTCGGCAATACTTTCGGGTATCGCTCAAATGAACGGAATCCATACGAATTGGTCTGTGAAGCACTTGAGTCTCTGGACATTGCTATCGACAAAGAAATATCTGGAAGGACTTGGTGGGATCGTTGCACGCAACTCGGATTCAAGTATGATGGCAGACAGCTTAAGTGCACCCAATCGCAGGCGGTCCAGCTTCTTGGTGAAATCCTCAAAGCCAACATCGTCATCATTCCAGAAAAAGAAACTGAACTTGAAGTGGGTGGTGTCTATCGTTGGAAATATTTCCCGAAACCGCTCATCTATAAGGGTCATGTTGGTATAGATGTTTGTTACCATGTGTTCGTTCTTGAAGAGGATCCGGGGACTGTCTGGTGTAAATTCAAGACAATCGATTTCGATTACATCGAACGTGTTGACAAATGAAACCAGTCGAATTAACGAACCCAAAGGATAGACCAGATCAAGGATCGTCATTCATTGAGGGATATGGTTATGTGTCAACTGCAGATCTTCGTGCTATTCAAGCTGCATGCAACGGTGCATGGATAGAGCAAATTTCTAAAATGATGAATCAAACGAACGATACACAGATAAGTGAAGCACATGATCGCTAATCTGATTTGGACCGTTCTCGTCTATTGCACTGGAGTAGGCATTGGCTTTTTGATCGGTTATTCATTGGCTTACAGGAAATTCAACTTCTTTAAACATAGCACGAGGATATAGAATGAACATTATAGAACTTCTTGAATTTGCAGCACAGGCAATTGGATTACCTTACATCAAACCAACCGAAGACTATGATGGTTCTCTAGGGTTAGCCGCTTGGGAAAACCCAATGCGAACTTACACGTGGGATCCCGTCAGAAGCAACCACGATGCATTCTGTTTGGCTGCAAAATTAGGTCTCCACGTCTTCTTCCCAGATGCGGAACCAACCGCAGTTGTTAGGTTCTACCCATACAATGAATCGTGCCGATTCGAAGAGTGTGTTTTGAAACATGATGGAGATAAAGAAGCAGCGACACGTTTTGCGATTGTTAGAGTAGCAGCTGCAATTTGGACACATTCAATCAACCACAAATTCAAATAGAATGTACAATCAATTCATAATTAAACGGAAGGTTCGAAAATGCCAGCTCATGTACATGCAGAAAATATGCGTCTCTATGCAGAAGATGCATTAGAGACTAGCGAACCCTGGAAACGATGGGAATGGTATCTACGCGGTGTTGGATGGATTCAATTAGCGTCACAGCCAGAGTGGGAGGATGATATCTCTTATCGTCGCAAACCAAAGACGATCAAAGTGACAGTCAATGATGTCAACTACGAGTACCCAGAGCCATTGAAAGAATGGCCATTAGTCGGCGAAGACATGTTTATCGTGCAAGTCTTCATTTCAGATATCGTATCTATTCGCAGTGCAACCGACAAAAACCTGAATCTTCATTGGCTCCTACAACTTGGTTTCATCCATGCTACAAAAGAAGGGGCCGAAGCTTACTTGGTGGCTTTTAAAGCAATGTCCGGAGATCAGAAATGAAATTTTACAATCCATTCAAACCACACATCATTACATACAAAGACAAGTTCTATGTTAGAAAGTTTTCGTTTTTCTTTTTTGATTGGATGTACTTGGTTAAAGAAGCTGACTTCTGGAGTGTGTTTCGATCATATTCTACGGAGTTTTCATGTGAAACGGATGCACGTGACGCGGTGCGGATGATGTACCAGCCTCAGTGCGTGAATAGCCGTCGGTCGAAAGTCATCGTTTTAGGGAATTGTTCATGGGACAAAAACCAGTAAAGTATGAATATCGATGTCTGAATCGTACACCAAGAAAATTTGTAAGATCGAGTGATTCTGGGTGGAAGACGGTTACATTACGTGATCATCCAAACATTGAAAGTCGGCTTGCAGAGATTCGTTCATTTGAATATGATGGGCGTCCTGTGTACGAAATCAGAGCCCTGTATGTTCATCCCTACGCGGAGCAAGAATCAAAATGATCACTGCACAAGAAGCAAAGAAACTGTATGATGATTCTGGTCATCAATCAGAAGTCTTTCTGAAGACTGAAGTCGAACCCAAAGTCACTGCGGCAGCAAAAGAAGGTAAGCTTTCCGTCATTGTTTACTTAGGTACTTTCCGGACCATTGGACATTTTCAGGGTGAGGTTAAACCTCTTCAGAAAGCAGTTGTTCAAAAATTACTTGGTTTGGGTTATCGTGCTGAGATCAAACCATACGGCGATCCATACATCCCAATGGGTCTCAAAGATTTAGATGGCAACGGTCCTCAACACCAAAACTTCGGCATTCACATTCACTGGTGATATCAATGAACATTAGTACTCTTAGACAAGCCCTAGATACCTCGATATTAAGGAGTGAATGATATGCCCATTTACACAGTTTCATTTAGTGTAGAGATTGAAGCAGAGAGCTACGAAGACGCATACGTGGTTCGTGATAGGATGTTCGAAGATATCTTCAAGTCTGTTGACGAAGTAATCAGTGAACCGATTGGAATCGACGTGGAGAAGTTGTATGAATGACTCATGTCATAAAAGACCATCATCAACCGCATCCGAAAAGGATATCTTGACGTTACTTAATAGCGAAGGATGCGAGCGTCTAAAAGAATGGTCTGAGATTGGACCAGTGCAAAGAGCAGCGGTTCTATCGTTCGCTGATGCGATCCTATCTATCAATCACTGTGCATTTACTTACACAGTGATTGATATCGGGCACGGAAATACGAAACCAACACTAGAGTGAAGAAATGAAAGAAGAATCAGTCAAACGTCTCAGCGAAGAGCGAGCACGTGCTCGCGGTAGAATCGTGGAACGTATTATGCGAATGGGTATCGAAAGTAGACAAGTCAAAGATTTCAATGATCTGTGGAAGCTCGCTGAAAAACAAATCCCCAAAGAAGATTCATCACACTAATTGAATACAAAATTACACAAGAGCATACAATGAAAGAAGAACAAACCAAACAGTCCGATGAGAACTTTGATGCGCAGGTTAGAGCCGCGTTTGCTAAACTATATCCATCAGACATTGGTTTGTTGGAATTGTCTGAAAACAACCCACAATACAGACTCAACGCAATTGCAGTTAGACACCGTTGGATTGCCTTCGATCTTGGTGCAAAAGCCGCTGTAGCCTTGACGAGTGAGCGCGCCAAAGGCCAAGGCGTGAGCCAGTTTTACTCACAAGCCGAGGAATTGGCGAAGAAGCTGCAGGCACTTGAGGTGCAGCGGGACGAGTTGCTGGATGCGTTGTTAAGGCTGATCGATGATACGCAGCAATGCGGAGAGATGCAGTGGTGTGGCGAGGTTGAACTTTCACCTTGGGAACATGCCCGCGCAGCCATCGCCAAAGCGCAAGCCAGCGAACCAGCGCCAAAATGCACCCAACTTGGAAGCGAATGGACTCCGTGCATGAAGTTGCCAGTGGTTGTCCACGTAAGAAACCAGCGCGAGGGTGAAAAACACGTTTCAACCAGAGAGGGTATTACACCAGTGAAGCCGGATGACTTAATCATGCGAGGCGTCTCTGGCGAAGAATACCCAATTGGGCGCGAGATTTTTGAGAAGACCTACACGTTTGATACGAGTATCGAACCAGCGCCTAAACGTGAGTGGGTTGGGCTGACAACTGACGAAATGAAAGAAGTTGCTGACAGGTATCACCTGAAGCCGCCAAATGTGCCGGTGGCATTCCGCGCCATCGAATCCAAACTCAAGGAGCTGAATAATGCTGACCGTTAAAGACTTAATTCAAAGTCCAATTTCTTCGTCTCTAGATGGAAAACACTGGGAACCCGCGTTAGCGGACTGTGCGTTTTCGTTTTGGTATCGTTTTAGAGATGCTATGGAGGTGCTTCATGGTAGGGCGCATGCTATCAGACAAACGACAAAAGAAGATTTGAAGGAACTGAATCATGGATAAAGACACACTGGGGATCGTATTGGCAACTTTAGCCGCCACGGTTATCGCTACCGTGGTGTGGGTGTTTAGCTGGGCATACGCTCGCGGTGCAGTTGTTGAAGACTGCGAAAAACTGGGGACATTCTATGTTGGTGAGAAAGTATTTGAGTGCAAAATTGGGGAGAAAAGCGATGGATAAACAAAAAGTAATTGAATTTGCAAACATTGCATTTGGTGACTGCACCAACATTCTGGAGATTGCTGATCCGTATTGGACTACCGACGAAGATCAATTGCAAACCTTCGCCCAACTCATGCGAGACGACTACCGAGCAGAGCTTCTTGCGGGGAGTGGGGAGCCAGTGGCTAACTTTGGCTGGTCGCACGTCAACGACATCGGCGTTCATATAACTACCTTTTTGGGTTATGTCGCAATCACGACAGACGCAAAAATCTACACCACCGACCAACTAGCAGCCGCCGTGCTGAGAGAACGCGATGCGGTGATAAACCACTTAATTCAATTGAACATAATCAACCCAGAAGGAAATCTAATCAACATCATTCGTGCAAGAGGCACCAAATGAGCATCATTGAACAAATAGGACCGAATCGTTATAGAGTCCCTTACTCTCAAGAGCAAGCGGATGCTCATTGCGATAGATGCTTATATGGCCTCTCTTATGGAGTCGAGGTTGGATCAGACGAATATGTGATTAAGTATCTCCGTGAGCACGGAATCCCCGCCAATAAGGTCTCGCTAGGGCTCGATGACTCCAAACTTGAATACACGGTTACCGTACTTGCATGACCGTGTAATCCTCAATTGAACGAATAGAGAATCTGAATCATGAATGAACAAATCTGCCAATCAAATGGATTGATGTTTGATAAACATGGCAATCCACGTAAGCAATATGTACGCATCAGTTTGGACGGCACGCATTGTGTAATGAAACCACAAGAGGTCCGTAAGTTTCACGAAACAGATGGTGAGGATACGAATTACATGACAAAGGATGTTTACTTGAGTGAACAAGAATTTAATGAACTTCTTGAATTTACTGGATTCTGAGGAAGCTTATCATGAACGAACAGAAAACAATTGGGGAGCATCGTTTTGATTGGTCTGCATTTGAGTACGACGGTACACCTCCAAAATATTCAAAAGACAATCCAAACAGACAAGGGCAGTGCAAACCAACCACAATATTCAGGAAAGATCTTGATTGTGAGGCTGACAAACCACCTCGTGTAACTCCATTACCGTCTTTAGAGGCGACACCCGAAGATTTGATGATCTACGATGCTATCAGTGCTAACCATTTGCGTGAAGCCAAACGTTTCTTGGATTTGTTTAACTACTATCAAGTAAGTAGCGTCTGGGAATTGGTCGAAGCTCAAGAAAGACACATCAAAAAGTTGCAGGAAAAGTTGAACCCGTTTCTTGACCAACATACACATGAAATCACTAGAGAAGGATGAGAATGACTGAAGCAGAATACATCGAACATCTCCAAGAACTTGGGTTGAGCGAAGACGTTTCCAAATCGATGGCGGATCAGGCAATAACTTACGTTAAGTACGCGACTCCAACAGCTGCAGTTTGGAACTTCACTGCTTGGATTGGTACCAAAGAGGGATGGGACTTTTGGTATAATCTAGCCTGTGCGTTAGGGTCACCTACACCAGAGCGTTATCATGAATAACGTCGTAATCAACGTTACTCTACGAGCAGCTATGGCACAGACCGTGTACGAAGCTGTGCGGCGTGAAATACCATCCCTAGGCCCTTGGAAATCATTTGATGCTCTTGAGGTACAGCGGATCGCCGATGCTCTGAAGATTTTCTTCGATGATGACCTGAATCTTATTTCAAAGGATACTAACATGACACATGAACATGAATTGGTTTCGAGATTACAATCTCTACTTGATAGAATGTCTAATGATGCCAGAACGGCTTTGATGTTTGAAGCTGATGGCGATACATTACGAGACGTGATGGCTTTCATCCGTGAGCGCCAACACATCGCGAAATCACAAAACTCGGAATTTGAGATCTATCCACCAAATGACGCTGGTTCAACTAATTGCATCGTGCGATGGATGGTAGATACACCAGATGGCTGGATTGGTGCTTGGAGTAAAGAAGCTCTTGAAGGATTTATATCCACTCGGTCGAAACAGTCAAGAAAAGAAAGTGATGAGCCATCTGAAGCCCTCTTAATCATTCGGTGTATCTCAATGATAGAAGCTGAATTGTTAATGGCTGAAATGAATGACACGAGATTGCCGCCAGTATTCGAGCAACAGATTGGTGAATTGGCTGTCAGATCATCTGCTCTGAACGCAGTGATCGACTACATCAAGGAACGACATGAAAAAGCATAAAATGGATGCCGATAGAATCGTTGATTTGGTAAGAGCTGGTGGCGGCGAAGTCTGCGGTGAGGCGGTGTTCTCTTTAGATAGTTTGGTGAAATTCGTTGAACTCATTCGGAACGAAGAACCATCCGCGGCATCTATCATGAAAGAAGTCAAGAAGACCTGTATATGGGAACGGCATGCTCAATGGTACAATGGTGGTGACGGTAGTGCACTAAGAGCCATTGATAACATCCTGGATACTTTGGAGTCTAAAATAACCACATGATCGTCACGGATATAGAATAACTCAAATTGAAAGGAAATCCTCATGACAAAGACTAAACAAATTCTCGGTTTCATTAAAGAAGGTGGTCTCTACGGTCGCTCTTTTGGTGAAATTCAACGATTCATTGTTGAACTCAATGGCCGCAATTACGACGAGTTTGAAACCGTCTACGATTTCACTCGTGGAAAGAATGTTCGTAAGCGCGTCAATCGTGGGTACTATTGCACCAATTTGGTTGGTCGCAATGGCCTGTTCAAGACTCATGGCGTCAAGAAGAACGTCGTTAACCGCTGGGTAGCGTGATGGCTGCAATTCCGAAACAACTCTTCGTTGTTGTGCGAAAAGCTCAATGGTCTCATGACGTCGATTTGGGTTTTCTGCATCCGCATCAGCCGAAGCAGTCTTCTGATGCAAACCGTAAAAAAGACTCAGACGGATTGGGCTTACGGCAGGTCAGCTTTTAAAGTCTGGCAAAAAGAAAACGGTGAATGGTGGTCAAAGTGTACCGATGGCTGGTATACAACACCGAAGGTAGTCTGGGAAAGACCATTGGATCCGAAGTATGCACCGCGAATTTGGGACAACGTTCCTCTGTCTGGGTTCAAATTAGTTAACACAGTGAGCCGTGAAAGAGGCAACAAATTGTTCAGAGTCATGGATCCGCGTGGTGTTGAATTTGAGATCACCGTCAAAAGTCTATTTCGCATTCTATCTGAAGGCACCGTCTCTAATGGCATCATCATGAATGAATGTGTTTGGGCGAAGAACAAAGATCTCGTCATTGTCAAGAAAGAGAATTCAGAATGAAAACTATCCTCATCATCTTGGTCGCTGCACTGCTCTCAGCATGCAATGTAAACCAAAATGTCACTGTTGTTGATCAATGCCTACGTCGAGAACAGTTCAATGAATGCTTGAAAGCCGTACCGACTGGACCAGTGGTTACCGGACAGAGCGATTGGGCGGAAGTCGTTAAGCAGTGTTCAAGTCAAGCTTACTATGCTAGCCTTCGCTTGGCTAGCACGATCGAGGATGGATGCAAGTGAATGCCATCATTGTCTTGATGCTGTTGGTTTGGGTTCATTGGTTTGCAGACTTCATTCTTCAGTCTGATGAGATCGCTTTAGCGAAAAGTTCCGACAACCAAGCGCTCTCTTTACATGTAGCACTCTATAGTCTATGCTTTCTGTGGGCTGGATTGACTTTTGCTCTGGTCAATATGGTACTGCATTTCATCACAGACTGGTGCACTAGCCGTGTATCTAAGAAGCTCTAGTTATCAAATGAGCGCCATTGGTTTTTCGTTGTTATTGGTGTTGATCAAGCAGTACACCTGACATGTCTAATTCTCGCATATCACTTCATGATCGGATTCAAATGAAACTCAATATAGATCTATTAACAGAAACTCTACTTTGGATCAATGAAGCAGATAGTGCTCATTGCAAAAACACTGGGTTGGATGGTGCATTTGACTTTGTGAAATCCCAAGCGAATATCAGCCGCGGTAAAATCAATAAAGTCATTACCGATGATGTTAACGGGGATGGTCCAAAAATCGAGACGATCATCGATGCATTAACTTCGGCAAAGAATGCCATTCTGGAGTTTTGCAATTTAGAGGCACAACCAAAGAAACGAGAAGGATTCTTGTTAGCTGCTAGGATCGAAGACGAACTTGAAGAACTCGAGCAGATCAAGAGCAAGAAACCGCAATCTCAAACTGATTTCTGGAAAGAACGAGCTGAGTTTTGGGAATTTAAGCACCACGAACTCGTCAAACAAATCGCAGATTCTGCGGTTTTACGCATCGTTGATTCCGAAAATTTACCAGAAATATGGGTAGAATGTAGATATGAAGATGGTATGATAACCAGATCCACTAGTGTACCGGTGGTTAAAGTCGAGAAGAACGATGATGGTTCATTCACCGCAATTGTGGATTATTGGCCTCTAATAAATCGCTTAACGGAACTACAACAACGCGAATTGGGCGATGCATCAAAGTTCTTTGAGACTCGTCCTAGTGCTCAAGCAGTGGCACTCACTCGCGGTACATTCCTCGCCATCATCAGATCGCTAAATGACTATGACTAAATTCATCCATCTAACACCAGAGGAAATAGAACTAATTGACTCTGGGATGTGCGGTATTCGAGAATTTGCCGATGTTTTTGCTTCAAGAGTTATTGATGAGTTCTTGAAGAAGAACGGATTCACCAACAATCAAGAAGTGACTCATTCTGATATTGCAGAAGACGACATCGTCACTCTTTACGAGGCTGAGTCAGATTCCATTGAAATCGTCAACGAAGGTCCCTGGTTTCATTACAGCAATGTTGGTAGGGAACGAAGAGGTGAAACTGTAGTGCTTCACAAACCAACTAACGAGCACCGGAAAATCACACACAGAATCTCATCTGAAGAGTCTTCTCCAGAAATCGTTGATGTGTGTAGAGTCGTTGCTCGCAAAGTGGTGAATGAAAAATGGGTTGAGGTTTGATGCGAACATATATGCTAATTGGCACCGACGATTCGTGGACGGATGAGATCAGCTTTGCCATTACAGTCACCGAAAGAAGCCTCCAATTGGCAAAGTTTGATTTGTTGGCGGCGCTGAAAGATCATATTGATGCTGAATTGGATCGGCGCATAGACAAGTTTAAGAGTGGTGAGATTCAACCACATGTTGATGAATGAAATAAAATTCATTCATGTCAACGAAAGTACGAAATGAGTCAAGAAAGAATTGATCGTATCTTAGCAGCTCAAGCTGAGATAGCTAATGTAAACACAGCCATCATTCAATTACAAGTACTTGATGATTTGTATTGTGATGCATTTAAGGCGGGTGTAGAGTCAGCTCGTGGAGAGTCTACAACAAAAGAATCTCCAACGAAAATCATCAGCCCCAAAGAATTTTACGACGCACTTATTAGAACCCAAGTCGACCAAATTCAAGAATGCCTTTCCAGATGCAAATTGTTTGTTCGTCTTGAGCGTAAAGTATTGCCAGAAGTTGTGCTGATTTTGCGAGAGGCTGGGTGGCTGATGTCATCATCTGGTCTGACTAAAGACGGTCATGGTTATTCACTCTCTGCTCGGGGATCAAAATGACATCAGAAACTAAAACTTTATACGAACTGACTAGAGAGGCAGCAGATCAAGTAGCCAAATACAGATATCCTGATATCGGTGAGTGGATTAACAGAATTGATGATGTCTTGCGTGCTCTCGGTGAACCACGTATCTGTAGTGATACTGTAGTTGCCATTGAAATCGGTGACAATGAAGTTCTTATTGATACTTCGTACTTCGTTCGCGGTTGTTATTCGTCCAATTCAATGTACGTCCCGATTTCAGTCATTATTGCAGATGATCCGATTAAAGCCGCGGAAATCTATTCACTTCAAGAACAACGTGGTGTTGCTGCACGGTGTCTCCAAAAGGCTAACGATGAAGTGAAACGATATGGTGAATTGATCGTTTCGTTGGAAAAACAATTGAAGGAACTGGAATGAAAGAAGCAGAAAAACTGATTGGTGTTGTGGTGGATGCTCTCAAATCTTGCGAGTACGATGTCGTGTTTCTGCAAGATCTAGGTGGTAAAGTTGCTCAACCCAGCTATGAATTCAATGTTGCTCTTGTCCGTGAAGCAGCTGATGCTATCGAAAAATTAGAAATTCTGATGGCCGATCAAGTTGCTCGAGAGAAACGTCTTCGTAGAATGCTCTGTGTGGCGACGGCAAACAAGCCATACATGGATGATGGTGAAGCTCAAGACAACAGCGAACTACCGACAATCGATTTCATGCGAGACAATCTCAATGCAATTGAAAGAAAACTTCGTGAACGGAATCTAAAGAAGCTTGCTGCCGCTGCTGATTTGGTTGATGCCATCAGATCAAAACATTCAGCAGCACAAATAGAAAATAAGGAACTGAAATGACAGACTATCTTAAACATGCACCAAAGTCACAACTTGTGGGTGGACAACCGATCTATGTCATGACTGAAGAACAGCTGCTTAAGTTCGCTGTAGATATTCGTAGTGATGAACTTGACGAAATCAGTGAAGGACGTTGGTATAAAGCAGAAGACATCGATCGAATGGTGAAAGAGATCGCGGTTGCTCTTGATGGCGAAAAAGCTGCGACAAATCCAAAACTCTGTGACATCTATCACTCGATCATCCAATCCATTCAACAGCACAAAACTGCATCTGAGATCAACATGAACATGATCTCTGTTATGAGTTGGGCTCAAGAGAGTCTAGAAAAAGCTCGTACATGGTGTGGTTGGGATACGTTCAATTTGACGAACGAAAACTTCGGTGAATATATTACAAACACCGTTCGTGGTGCGCGAAAACTCGGTAGACAAGAAGCGATCGCTGGTATAGTGAACAAATTACACGACGATTTTGAGAAAGCAGCCGAACCAAAAGTACTCGGGAAGTGATTAGAATGACAGTTCGTTTTGAAGCAACCGAGGTGGAAGCAGTGATTATCAACAAAATAGTGGATAGGAACTGCCGTGAGTATGTATCAAGTATCAGTAAATTGGGACTAATGATGGCCATCGAAGCATGCCATTGCAATGGTTCCAAGTTAGATCTTGAAGGTCTATTGAATTCTGATTCAAAGACATTTAGAAGTGACATTCTAGGAATTCACGAAAACATCGATAAAACAACCGGCAAACTGAAGAACGGATATACACCAAAATGTCTAATGAAATGAAACTCGTACCGATCGCCCCAACCGAAGAACGATGGGGTGGGCTTGCTAGAGACATCGTCATGTGGATGGACATGTACGAAGGCGGTGGCAAGAAGACTCCACGAAATCTCTTTGAGCACCTTCGCCTTTGCGGCCGTCAAATTCCAGATTGGTTGAAAGAAGAGCCGGAAATGAAGAATCTTGATTCAGTACCATCCAAAGGTACACGAGCTACAATCATTTACATGGCGATGGTGAAGGCGGCTCCTCAAACAACTACATAATCTAAGACTAAATATAATTCAATCATCGACAACAAGGATTGAATTATGAAAGCCCCAAAGTACAAACTGAATTTCGCTCGTGATGTTGATACAGACGAGCCGGGTTCAATCATCTTGAATCTACCTCGCGGGTTTCGTTTCAGCGACGAAGTCGTACACACTCGCGGATTTGATACCGAGTCAGAAATGCGTGCAGCAATCAAAGCGGAAGTCATTCCGTGTTCATGCGAAGATTGCTTGAAGGTTTCCCAAGGAGTTCAAAATGTCTAAACCAAAATACTTGAAACCAGTAACGCAAAAAACTCTCAAGGCTGGTAAATACATTCGCTGTGTCGTCAACTACCGCGGTCATTACTGGTATGAAATCGTTGATGTTTTCGGCAAACCGTACTATGACAAGAAATGTCACAACCACGGATGGAAAGTGTGTGCTGGTTCCAACAAGAGTAAGTTCGGTGGTTGGATGTATGTTGATGATTTGATGAATGTTCGTCTATTCAAATTCTCACATAAAGTAATTGCGGAAATCAAGAAGCATGAACAAGATCAGTTCACTTTCGCAGAATTCATTCATGGCGTCAAGTACACGAACAAAGAAAAAGCGACCATCTTACGTCAGCAAGAATTTGAAGCTCAACTTGATGATGAGATGTTCGATAGTTGGACCAACTTCTATGCCTCTGATACTAAAATAGAAGCATTGGTGAAGATCGTCAATCAGACGCCAAGAATTGAAGTTTCGCCCGTTGATTTTTCCAAAGGAGTCTGAAAATGAAAGCTGGTAAATATTTCGTTGGTGATCTCTGTTATGTTTTCCCTACCGGGTGGGATGCTGTTCATGGGACGTTCTTCCTCAAGCAGAATGAAAACAATGAATATGAATTGCCGGATGGTCGCAAATTCGCGATGGTTTCTACACAAAACGGTGATGGACTCTATGTATCAAATTTGGGGATTCGTTTCGCAGTTGATTCTGGTTCCATTGGCTGCATCTTGTTCGATGATTTGAAAGAATGGGATGCATGCGATGATTTTGGTGATCTAAATTCATATGGGACCGTCTACGAATTCAAGGAAGACTTTGAACTTGTCCGAGCCAGTAAAATCGAATTTGGGAATGAAATCTACATTGATGATTCTTCAGAATACGATGAGGACGATGACGATGGTGATAACTGGAATGTTTGGCTACGAGACTGATTAAATTTCGTGATCGGAGGCATCAAATGAAAAAAGTTATCACAGTCATCTTACTATCCCTATTCTTGTTTGGCTGTGGGAGTGTACCACCAAACGAAACACTAACTCAATCAGTTGTTAGAATTGGCGGTAGCAAAGAAGCTGCAGTTGGATGCCAAGCAGCTGACGTGATCACCACCAAATTAGCAATTTCTTCTGGAGTTGGTGTAGAGGGTAATCCTCTAATGAAAGGTTTGATGTCTCACGGCTTTGGTGTTTTCGTTGCATTTAAAGCCGCGATCGCTTGGGCTCTAGCATCAGACAAAGTGAACGATGAGAGCCGCTTGATCGCCAATGCAATTACATGCGGTGCAGTTGCAAACAACGCAAAGATTCTGCTGAAATGAAAAATTGCCCATTCTGCGGTAAAGAACCAGACGACATGACCGACAGAGACACCCTGCATCCTTCGGGTGTCGGTTGGATCGAGAACTCTAACGGCCGTGAATATGTTTCGTTTAGAGATGCACCAAAAGAACAATGGTGCTATACAATGAATTGTTTGGAAATTCATGGTGGATGTGGTGCACAGATGAATGGAGATACCGAAGCTGAGTGCGTAGAAAAGTGGAACCATCGAACATAACAACTACATAAAGATAGTCAATATACAATTCACCTATCGACAAACAAACAAGGAATTGCAAAATGGCTAAAGTTCAATTTGATAACAAAACCGGCGAATGGTTCTGCGTTGCTCCTAACGGCAAACGCTATTCGTCTAAACGTGAATCGTACATCACATGGCGAGCAAGTCAGATTGACGGATCCGGTGAAACGGTCCAAGCTTCAAAGGAAAGCTTTGAGGAAGACATGACATCCAACAAATATGATGTCAACCTCCGCTTCCAATTCATCACCAACTTCGTTACGATGGTTGCCGATAAGAGTCAACCGTCCGTCATCATCGCAGGACCCGGTGGTCTCGGAAAATCAGTCACCGTCATAAAAGCACTGAAAGCTGCTGGTCTGACAGATGTTTCTAACACCGAATCGTTTAATGCAGGTGAACGTCTTCCACACAAACGTTTCCGTGCAGTGAAAGGACATTCAACTGCAAAAGCACTCTATCGCACTCTCTACGAAAACAAAGATTCCATTCTTCTATTCGATGATTGTGATTCTGTTCTCCGCGACGAAACTGCTTCCAATCTTCTGAAAGCCGTATGCGATTCTTGTGACGAACGTATCGTTTCGTGGAATGCAGAATCAATCTTCGGTGATGATCTGCCACGTTCGTTCCGATTCACTGGCGGCATCATCTTTATCACGAACATGGACAAACGCAAGCTTTCGCAAGCTCTCCGTACTCGGTCTATCGTCATCGATGTGTCTATGACAACTGAAGAGAAGATGATCCGGATGACCAAGATTGCTTACGAACAAGACTTCATGCCGGAAGCCGATCAGAATATCAAGAAACTTGCTCTGGATGTTCTATACAAATACAAATACAAGGACAATGTCAAGGATCTGTCGCTGCGTTCTTTGATTCAAGTCGTGCGAATCGCTCAAACATATGAGAAGCACCCAGACTTTGAATCGATGGTGGATTACGTTCTGACGAACGAATGAGTTGTTAGTTGTCGATGCCAGGTAAAACTGGCCTTTAACGGAGTTGGGAAACTGACTCCGTTTTTTTTTTGCTTTTTCTAGATGAGTTCTAGAGGCTCACGAATTGTACCGATGGTATCTATCATACAGAATTCTGGATGTGATCTGGTGAGATTCTGGATGTCTCTATCAACCGTCTACACCAACACCACGAGCAGCTAATTCTTGTTTCAATGATCTATGAATCATGGACAGTTCCACATCCATTTCCCATGGCAGCATCTGGTCAATTGTCTGACCATCATACTTGAAGTGATAACGTAAGATGTGAGCGGCTGATAGACTATCACTCAAAGAAATTCTATCAACCGTTAGACGAAAAAATTCTGGAATCCAGAAACCGTTTTTGTGTGTAGTTTGCCGCAACCCTTACATGTGTAAGACCCAGTCAGTTTGATCTTCGGCATGTTCGCCATCCAAGCGGCGATCTGTTTCTGCTGGATCGGATTCATGGAATCCACAAAATCAATCTTCTCTTGAGTGGACCAGTCGAACGATTCGTCGTCGGTATAAACAGATACCAAACATGATGCAATGACATCACTAGCATTTTCACCACCAGATTCATAGATGCTAGCAAATTCGTCAATTGTTGGATGTCTGAACTTGACGGTGTAGTTCGATTGTGGAATCTTGATGACGATATGACTTTCCGGTTTAGGTTCAATCACGATATCTTGAATGTCGACCGTGAAATCCGTTTCGCCGGGTTTACCTTCGTCACATCCACCCTTCAGGTCCACCACTTCGCCAACTGACTTTGATCTGATCTGCAGGAATACATATTCAGCGTCGTAGTAAGGCGCAATAGATGGATCCAGTGCACCCTCAGTGCAAGCATTTACGGTATTCTTGATGGCGGCAACGATGGCATCTAGAGAGCCGTCTTGCAAAGCATATAGTAGAGCCTTCTCTTCTTTGATGGTATAAGGTCTATATTGAATCTTCTTACCAGTCGATGGTTGAGTTGTCACGTATGTCGGTTGAATAATCTTGGTCATTCACTTAAGCTCCATTTAGATAGTTATAGTCACGATAATCTGGCATCGGTTGAGTCTGCTGGACTTCGATGTTTTCTGATTTACTCGGCATCGTTCTCGGTAGAAGATCTTTCGGACCCATGTCATTGCATTCGACCCATTCAAAGACAAACTCCACACCGAACTGCAATGCATGATTGTTTGATCCGTGACCGAATTCAACGGATGTGATCATCTTCGGAAAACAACGAGCATATTTGTACTGATAGACTCTTTCGCTTTCGCGGTTTAGAACATAGACAACGATTGAGTCAGACGTATATGAATCTGGCCATGCAAATCTGCGATTCCTTGGAGTAATTGAATCAATCCATTGGTTGAAAAAGTCTTTGATCTTGTTGTCTTGATCGCCATAGAAGTGCAAGAAGAGATTATTCGTATCATGGTTATATGCAAACTTCCGACGATTACCAGCTTCAACATACGAATCATTTGTGAAGATGCTGGTCTGTGGGGTAGACGCAAACGAACACCACATATTGATCAACTTCAGGATGTCAGAATCTACCGCAAACCCTGGAGGTGGATTGATCACAACCTCATATTGATTCAACCGAGCTACATTGCGCTTCGACAATTCAGCTCGAAATTCTTTGAAACTTGACATGATCCTATTAAATTCTCTATAGTACTATAACAAAATTTAATGGTCAATAATGACTAACACTTCCAAAATCCTAAGCTATCCACTGACACTAGGACATTCTGACATTGACACAGTCGGCAATCCAGCTCAGTATGTGCTATTCAAAATTAACAATACTACATCGGCATCCAAGTTGAGGGATGATACTAGTGAGCAACCAGTATTCGTTACGACGGAACGTTTGGGTACTGGTATTTCGTCAGTGCCTACATATAGAATGCCCGCTGATAAAACAGTCTTAGAGAAATATGACACAAATTCAGTAATCGCGACACGATGGGTGCAACAGAAGGAAATGGTCCGTGTCGAAAAATCCATCATTCTACCGATGCCAGAAGACCATTCGGTTGAGACTAACATCGAGTATCAGGAACACGATCAATCTGCTCTAACAAAATTCGCGGATACCGCCAACGTTGGTGTTGGGAATACTGTTGGTGGTTTGGCCAAGTCCATCATCTACGATCTGCAGCAGAAAGGGTTCAATGCTGTTGGTGGAGCAGTAGGCGCAGGTCAGATAACGTCGTCGAGAGATCTATTGGCTGCAAACAGAAACATCGTGAATCCCAAGAAGGAACTGCTTTATAACGGTTTCTCTAGAAGGACATTCAACTTTAGATTCATGTTAGCCCCAAAATCGCAGCAAGAATCGGAAGCAGTCAATCGAATCATTGAGACATTCCGTTTCTATTCGCTACCCGAACTTGAGGCAAATAGGATGTTCTATCTGTTCCCTGGTGAATTTGAAATCAGTTTCATTCATGGTAGTAAAGATAACCCAAACGTTCCCAGAATTGCAACCTGTGCATGCACGAACGTTTCGACCAACTACAGTCCGATGGGGCAGTGGGCAACTTTACCAGATGGTTCACCTGTCGTCAAGACATTAAGTCTTACATTCAAGGAACTTGAACTCATTGATAGACGTCGTGTCTACACAAAAGATCAACCTATTATTTCTGGATTCTAAATGAACGGCTACTTCGCATCAATGCCATTTGGTACATATGTCACCGTGATAGGTAGACAGAGAAGAATGGATGTCGTCCGTGGCATCCTACGTCGATCAAAGTTCATCTCAAATGTAAAGAACTATTCAGATGTCTATCTACCTTACACAATCAAGTCAGGCGATAGTCCAGAGTCAGTTGCGGCTGCCATCTACGGTTCACCGAAGTTGTTTTGGGTCGTGATGTTGTTCAATGAACTTCATTCTTCATACACCGATTGGCCAATGACAGATCAGATGCTATATGACTTCTGTAAAATTCAATACCCTGGTACATTTGTACCAGACGGCGAAACTGAAGAAGTACCCAATATGAACAAGGTTTGGTATTACAAGAAGGACGATATTGTGGTTGGTGAATTCAGAGAATGTTACAACATCTCTACATGGGTACCACCAACAAACACAGACATCACTGCTCTACCAGTCACATTCTATGAACACGAGTTTGCACTGAATGAACAGAAACGTCTAATCAGACTGCTTAGACCCGAAATGCTAAATGAATTCGTGACTCAGTTTGAGCAATCAATTGGTGGTGCTTAATGGAAAGTCTGAAATTCCCGGGTGAAGTCTTTGTAGATACGATCAAAATTATTTCTCATTCTGGGAAAGAGATTGATGTGTCTGGGTTGGCTGAGGATGTCGTTATTTTTGAGGACATGTTTGCTACAACATCATCTGGGTATATCGTGATCAACGATGCAGTTGGTTTGATCGATAGTCTACCGATGATCGGTCAGGAATTGCTATCAGTTTCATATAGAACGCCGACTCTATCTGAAAGAATCGTCCATACGTTCTACATCTACAAGATGACCGTTCTTTCTAGGAAGTTTCGTTCTGCAGCATATTCATTGAATTTCTGTTCCACTGAACAGATCAATTCGCTCAATAACACAATCGCGAAAAGTTTCAATGGCGAAGCATCTACTTTGGTCTCATCCATCTTCAAGGATGAAAGGTATCTAGGTTCAGACAAGACACTATACACCGAGAGAACAAAGAACAACATCAAGTTCATTGCACCTTATTGGTCGCCGCTTGAAACGATCAATTGGCTTTCAACAAGGGCTGTATCCGTAGCAGGTGATACTGACTTCATCTTCTATCAAGATCGCGAAAAGTACAACTTCAGAACGATCTCATCTCTATTGAAGGGTGAGACGAAACGCGATTACGTATTTGGCGATGTTGATTCCGCAACTTCTTTTGGTCCTAATGGCGACTACGAACAGAAATATCGTGTTGTTGAATTAGTGGAAGACCAGACAACATTTGATTATATGCGCATTCAATCAGCTGGAGCAAACGCCAGTTACCTATACACATTTGATGTAACCACTAGAGCAGCTGCTCTACATGAATTCGACTATCTAAATGATTTCGATTCAAGCAGCCACCTGAACAAATATCCATTGAGATCATCTGAGTTGAAACGATCAAAGAAATCAAATTTCAACTTCGTACTGAAGAATGAATATGTATCCGGTAGACCAGTCAAGACACCATTCGATTCCGGATATTTGAAGCGGGCTGCTATAGTGTCTCTACTGAATACCGTCAAGATCAATGTCAAGACATATGGTAGAACGGACATGAAAGTTGGTGACGTTGTTAAATTTTCGATACCTGATAATAGACAGATAGGTAAAGAATCTATCTTATCGGATGTGAAATCTGATTACTACTCTGGTAGATACTTAGTCACGGCAATTAGGCACCAATTCAAATTCAACCAACACTCTATGCACATGGAATTGGTGAACGACAGTTTTAACACAAGAATAGAATGAACCAATCAAGTTTTTATGTTGGTATCGTAGAATCGAGGATGGATCCTCTACTACTTGGTAGAGTTCAAGTTAGAGTGTTCGGGGTTCATCCCGAATTCAAAGAAGACGTGCCAACTGAGGATCTCCCGTGGGCAATTTGCCTTCAACCAGCAGATTCACCTTCATTGTCTGGCATTGGTACGTCTGGTGCAAAATACCTTGAAGGGTCATTGGTATTCCTTTTCTTTCATGACGGTGAATCGAAACAGTGCCCAGTGATCATCGGCTCTGCTCATGGATACCCAATCGCAAAGAGTTCTTTTGCCGCGGATCTGCAAGCAATCTTGGCGGCAAATGTCAGTGCTCAGTCATATTCGTTGGTTGCATCAGCGAATGAAGATACTCTACTTGACAATTACGGCAAACCGATCACCACAGAAACAGCCACGGAGACAATCACCGGATGTTGTTCTGGAGTAGATGCATCTGAACTGTCTAATAGATATGGCTCCACAGTAGATTTGGTCTGTAAAACCTGCTGCGATTATGGCATCAAAGATCCTTATGCTATCATCGCAATTCTATCTAACATTGCTAAAGAATCCGGGTTCGAGTCAATCAGAGAATCGATGAACTATTCATCTGTTGCTAGATTACGTACAGTCTTCAGTTCAAAATTCGGTTCAATGCCAGACGAACAAGCAATCCTATATGTCAATCAACCAGAGAAATTGGCGAACTTCGTCTATGCTGGAACGATGGGTAATGGGTCAGTTGATTCCGGTGATGGTTGGAAATATCGTGGAGGAGGTCTGTTACAGATCTCTTTCAAGAACAATTACTTGACTATTGGTAAACAAGTTGGTGTAGACTTGGCGACATCTCCTGATAGAATCCTCGAAGCGGATGTCGCTGTGAAAGCAGCGATCCAATACATCATCATTCGTTTTGGTGGAGCCAATCGTCTCAAATTCGCTACACTTGAAGATGCACTATCAGCAATCACGAAGAAGATCAATCCAAATGGGTATTCTATAGACATCTCAAAGGTTAGATCGTTCGCTAGTATGTGCAAGATCGCCGATGAGGATGGTGTAGCGGCGACGAAGATTGCTAACGAAACTGCCAAGAATCCAGTAGATCCGTCTAACAGAATCAACTCATCCAAGTCAGCTGAAGAAATCAATTCTCAGAGAACAGCGACTCGTGACGGTTTCGCAGATCCAAACGGAGTCTATCCGTTGGAGGAATATCTTGGCGAACAGGATACCAACAGATTGTCTAGAAGGAACACTAGAAACACTGCGATAGAGAAACGAATGGATAATCGTACCGTGGGTATCCGGACGATTGGAGGTACATTTGACGAGCCCCAACCTGCATACAATGCCAAATATCCGTACAATCTAGTTAAGACAACTGAATCTGGTCATACAATTGAGTTAGATGACACACCAGGGAATGAACGTATTCATTTCTTTCATACAAAGGGCGGATACGAAGAAACGGATCGTTTTGGGAACAAAGTTACCAAGATCATTGGTGACGGATACACAATCGTTGATAGGAATGGGTACATCTCTATCGCAGGTAAAGCAAGAGTGACGATCGGTGGAGATTGCGATCTTGTAGTTGGTGGCAACGTCAACATGGAAGTCGATGGTCATATGACCGTGGATGCTGGTGGCGACATCATGTTGAAATCCGGTGGGAAACTGTTGGTTGATACTGCCGAGGGTGTATCTGTTAGATCCGATAACCTCATTTCATTGGACGGATCACAGGTCCATTGGAATTCCGGTTTGTCTACGGCTATAGGGAATTCCAAGCGATATGCAAGTGGTATTGACTTCGAGAAGCAGATACCGGAAAACTTCTTGGGAGCCACCACACTCGAACTTGATGGTTTGGATGAGTCAGAAGCAGCTGAAGGTATCTCGAAAGCAATCAGTTCAGGCACCATCACTCAGCGTGAAATCGACGAAGGGAAAGCAGCCTCATCTATAGAAACGGATACCAAAGAAGCATTCTCTAAATCTGAAATTGCGAAATCGTGTGCGATGTTCGTCAAAGGTAATATCAATGATACCCTACAGATTTCGAAGTATTACAGTTTGGATATGCTATCGTCGAAAGCGATCGTTTCGAAGTACAGGATCATTGACAATAACAATCTAACAGATTCCGAGATCGCATGCAACCTGAAGAGCTTGGCTGAGAATTGTTTGGATAAGATCAAAGCTCAATATCCAGAGATGATTGTTACATCTGGGTTCAGAGCAGGAAACAATTCTTCACAGCATACACTGGGTCAAGCTGCGGATATGCAGTTCCCAGGAAGAACTAAATCCGAATACTTTGAGATCGCTCAATGGATTCGTGATAACGTCCCATTCGACAAACTCATCTTGGAATACAAAACTACGGAAACAAGACAGCCATGGATTCATATTTCCTTTGTCTATGGCGGAAACAACAATAAAGTCCTGACTTATATGAATCATAGAAAGTTCGGTGACGGTTTGCATAAACTAGAGGCATAACATGGCTGAGATTATCGTTCAGTTACCATCAAGAGAATTTGTAGACATCGACCAGATGTTCACCAGACACCCAGAGACAGGCAACGTAATGCTCAAGAAGAAGCAGAATGCCGTAAAGCAATCCGTCCTGAATCTGCTTCAATTGAGAAAATGGGACAAACCCTTCCACCCAGAGATCTCGTCACCAATCTACGATTATCTGTTTGAACTTAGTACACCAGCGATCAGGATGATTCTTGAATCCGAAGTGGAAAAGTACATTAGTGCAAACGAGCCAAGATATGTCGTGACGAATGTCACCGTTTCATTCCCAGATGCTCACACCATTAAATGTGAATTGGAAGGTACATTGGTCAATACAACAGAACCATTCACGATTGTGTATTTCGTGAACAGAATAAGATAACGGAACAAACATGACGACACCAGTAACTCAGTTAGATTTTGATGCCCTTAAGGCAGAACTGATTGCTCACATCAAAACGAATCCAACCTTCACCGATTACAACTTTGAAGGTTCTGCTCTAAACGGCATCATGGATATCTTGGCATACAATGCACATAACACCGCGTACTATGCCAATATGCTACACAACGAAAGCTTCTTGGATACTGCTCAGAAAAGAGCATCGGTCGTGTCGAGAGCGAAAGAGCTTGGGTATGTACCACATTCCATGGTTGGATCGACTGCATACATCAATCTGACAGTATCTGGTCTAACGGCTGGTACTATCCTACAGATGTCAAGAGGAACCGAGTTCACGTCAAGTAATGATAGCGGAGCTCACAACTTCGTTTTGGTTGCAGAAACTCTATCGGTTCCTTCTGGTACACAGACAACATTCTCATCCATGAAGATTGTTGCTGGTAAGATGGCATCGAACACATATACCGTCAATTCTACACTCAACCCATCCGGTATTCTAAAGATCCCTAACAAGAACATTGACATCACTACACTTGAAGTCACTGTTAGAGAATCCGGTTCATCTCTAAATAAAAGGACATTCATTAGAGGCTTCAATTCATACGACTATAAGTACGACTCGGCGGTGTTTTACTTAGAAGAATCGTATGATGGATACTACCAGATCGTGTTCGGTGATAATCTGATTGGTTTGGAACCGTCAGACGGCAATGTGGTGGAAATTTCATATGTAGTCGTGGCAGATGACCCAACGATCGCAAACGAATGCCGTCTATTCTCGTACAACGGATCGTTCGGGGCAGGAACTACATTCGGTATCACAACAACTCAAGTTTCTTTCGGTGGTGAAGATCGAGAATCGCTTGATTCCATCAGAGCAAATGCCAAACTATCTAACACATCAAAACGTAGGGCAGTTAGTGATTCAGATTACGAATATCTGTTGAAGGAAGGTTTCCCTTTCATTAAGTCGGTTGCTGTCTGGGGTGGTGAAGATAACGATCCTCCTCAGTACGGTAAAGTATTCATTTCACCGCAACCAGTTTCTGGTCTAACCGTATCTGATACAGTCAAGACAGATGTGCTATTGCCTTATATCAGATCAATGAACATGATGACGATCAAACCAGAGTTCGTCGATCCTGAATATGTGAATGTTGAGTATAGGACACAGATCAAGTTCAAACAGAGTCTAACGAACACATCTGCTTCCACTGTAGTCGGTATGATTAGAACCGCTATCGTGAATTACACAGAATCGATTTCCGAATTCAATGAGCAATATGTTGAATCCGATCTCATTCGTTTGATCGCTGATTTAGACCCAGGCATTACTTCAGTTTACATCACGAAGAATGTCGGTATTGACCTGACTCCGTTGGTTGGTGTAGACACAAATTACATCAGAACATTGAGTAACGGCATCGTCAAGGGCAGCATCTCATCAACCAAGTTTGCTATCTTGGATGGCTCAACTGAGCGCATTGTCCAAATCAAAGAGATCCCCAGCACAAATGAACTTGGTATCTACGATGTACAGACATCCACGCTCGTTCAATCAATCGGTACAGTTGAATATTCAACCGGCAAAATCAATGTGAATCTGAATGTGTCTAGATATCTTTCTACGAACAGATTCGTTGCGATTAGATGCTACCTACAGAATCCAGACATCGAAATGTCTAGAAATCAGATCATTCGTTTGAGTGATGTTGGTAGCGATTCAGTTATTGCTCTATCTGATTCTAACGAAGTAACACTGGAATTGGTCTAATGTCTCAAGTAACAACTGTTAGTCAATTCGTCCCTTCACAATTACCTCAACATGTGCTTGAGTCAGGTAGTCTTTTACCTGACTTTTTGGAAACGTACTATGAATATGTAGATCAGAGAACCAAGGGTGGTGGATTGATCTTCAATCATGAAGCCAACTTAGACATCGATAGAACGTTACCAGAATACATCAATAAGTTCTATGCGATGCATGGTGACAAGATTCCAGTTGACATCGCAATGGACCGTAGGAAATTTCTGAAACTTCTTAATCAGATCTACGATGCTAAGGGAACTGCTAAAGCATACAGATTGCTATTCAGAGGACTATTTGGCGAAGAGATCGACATCTCATATCCTGGTGAACGAGTTCTGAGATCATCTGATGGTAGATGGGTTCAGCAGAGCTTCGTTTCTGTTGAGGCGACTGGTGCATTCACAACAGCGTCAATACCATCTGCACCTTTTTCGATGATCGTTGAATCAGAAGACATCGACTATGAAGTCCGTGTGGATTCGGTTGAAATCTTGGACTCCACTCATGTAAGATTTTTCTTCGCATCATCATCTAAAATCAAAATCTCCGCGAACCAAGAAATCGTCATCTACAATAACAATGATGAGGCGATCTTCGGCGGACAAGCAAGATCCGTGCCATCCAAAATCAAGATCACCGATGGTGGTATGAATTGGAAACTTGGTCAAATCTTCAGACTAATCGGTAGCAATGTAGATACGTTATGCAAAGTTACTGCTGTAGACCCTGGTGGTGTCTGTTCAAGCGCAGAGATCATTGCATATGGCTGGTTCATGCAAGAGAACTGTACATTCGTGGTTAGCCCACACCGCGGCAAGCCGCCAGGCACCACGACTCAATTGGTGACCAACATCGTATCTGAATCTCCTTTAGTCTATGACTTTGATATGACTATCACTGATGGTACAAACTTTACATCGGAAGAGATTCTCGGCTATAAGTGGCAAAAGTACGGTGAAGGTACTGCATACTTTGAGACAGATTATCTCGTTCTTGGTTATCTGGGGTACAAAGTCATCTCAAACGCATCTCAGACATTCGACGTCCAGATTGCGAACATCGACTACGGATTGACCATTGAAGAATGGCGAGATTCTCTAATGAACCTGACTTTAGAGAACCAAGTCATTGTGAAAACAAAGGGATATTACAAGACAGAAGACGGTTTGATCTCTCATCAAAGTATCCGTTTGCAGGATAACTTCTACTACCAAGCGTTCTCGTACTTAATTGATACGACGGTTAGTATTGGAAACTACACGGCTACTCTGAATGTATTGCATCCAGCCGGCACGAAACGATTCGTCAATCTCAACAAGACGTTCACAGATACACTTTCATACACAACATCAACTGAAGTATCTGTTGGTTAAATTCAATCAAGGAGACTTGAATGTTAACGGATAGTGTAAAAGTTACTGGTGAACTACAAATCAGAAGATTGCGTGATGGCGTCATCACTCATGAATATGAAGGCAAAAATCTTGTTGTAACGACCGGGACCAATCTTATTGCGGCTAGATTGGCTGGTTATGGCACCGTCATTTCACATATGGGTGTCGGTATCGACCAAACCGCTCCGTCATCAACAAACACTGCATTGGCTTCTCAAGTCGGTAGAACAACCGTCGTCACTACATACAACAATACCAACGAAGTCGTCTATACCGCGACATTTGCACCAGGCATCGGTACTGGAGATCTAACTGAAGCCGGTCTGTTCAATGCCAGTACAGGTGGTACCATGTTGGCACGAACAATTTTTCCAGCCTTCGAAAAGTCGGTAGCCGACACGGTCACAATCCAATGGAAAATCAAGATAAACTAAAATGACACAAGCAATTCGTAAAGATTTTCATACAGACCTGGCATCGACTGTTGTAAGCGACATTCAGTTCAGAAGATCCAACCTCTATTACTTTATTGGTAAGATCGAGTCTTGGGGTGGTGCTGATACTGCACCCGGTACAATTCAAGCAGACTCTCCAAACCAAGATTTACTGATTCGTAGTAACGCGGTCTATTGCAAGAAGATCAATCAAAACGATGTGTCGCTAGTGACAACTAGACACGACTGGGTTACTGGGCAGCAGTGGGACAGATGGGATGACTCGGCTCAGATGTCTGCATCTAACTTCTATTGTGTCGTGAACAATAGCGGCGAATACAGTGTCTATAAGTGTCTGGATAACGGTAAAACATACGACGGTAATATACCACTCTCCACAGTCAAGCCCGCTGGAAAGAGTCTGAGTGCTGTTAGAACGGCTGATGGATATCTGTGGAAATTCATGTACGACATCCCATCGTTCAAATATTCACGATTCGCGAATTCGGTCTACATCCCAGTACAGAAATCTCTATCAGATAGTTTCTATGGCACTGGTGTTATCACTGGTGCAACAGTCATCTCTAATGGTACAGGTTACTCTAGCGATTCAGCCACCATCGTCAATGTGATTGGGACAACAACAGGATCCGGTGCAACAGCAACGGTTTCAGCAGTCAACATCAACGGAGCTATCACTGGTCTAACGATTGGTTCAGGTGGAACCGGTTACACACTGGGTGTAAACGTTGGTGTAGTTTCTGGTACTGGAGTCGGAGCATCAATTACGGCAACAAGGACTGCTGGTGTAGTAACTGGTCTAACGATCGTTGCGGGTGGTGTAGGTTATAGCATTGGTGATACACTATCATTCAGCGTCGGTGGAGCTGTCGTGATTCCATCTGTCAATTCCACAACAGGTTCTATTGAGAAGTTGACGATCGCGAATGCTGGCGTTGGTTACACTGGTGCATGCACATTGATGGTCGGTGTTGGTGTGGGGCAAACACCAGGAACAGGAAAATATGGAAATGCAACCGCGGTCTTTAGCGGTTTGTTTCATAACGGGCAATTGGTTACTGCGGCGATCATCGATCCTGGCATCAACTATCCGTACTCAGGAACAACAACAATCACCGTCACTGGTGATGGCACAGGTGCGATTCTTCGTCCAGTTGTTTACGGTGGAAGAATCATTGACGTCTATGTTGAATCTAGTGGTGAAGGATACACGACAGCAAATGCTATCGTCGTTGGGTCTGGTTCAAATGCAACAGTTTCAGTCAACTTTTCTGAAAACGATTTCAAATCAAATCAGTCTACAGTCGAACAGGTAGCCGTTCCTGGTGAGATCCATGCATGGAATATCAAGAAGCTGGTACAAACTACTTGTCCAACACTTTAATGGCTCCAACGAACACGGTGGTCACCGTCACTGGCGATGGTTCTGGTTGCACGGTTGAACCAATTGTTGTATCTGGTAAGATCATCAAACTGAATGTGCTAACACCTGGCCAGGGATACACTCATGCGACTGTTTCGGTATCATGTCCCGGTAGAATCACCGCGGGGGCAATCGATTTTCAAGCGACGCCGATTATGCCTCCAGTTGGTGGTCACGGTGCAGATGCAGTATCTGAATTGTATGCCGACACGCTGTCCATCAATAGTTACTTGAAATCTGATTATACGATCAATGGCTTAGGACAAGATTATAGACAGTTCGGGTTGCTAAACAATCCACGACACATCATCACGAAGGATGTCTTCAAAGAAAATTCGCAACTAATTACCCATAACGTGACTTTCTATGATACGACTGGGTTGATTGAGGACGAAATTCTATCCGTGGAGAACATCAGATTCAGAGTTGTGGATGTTAGCGGTCTTAATGTGAAACTACAAAGTCTTTCCATTAACCCTACACCACCAACAGGTACACTGCAAGCAATTGCATCGCCATCAAGAACTTACACTGTACATCAGATCATTTCTCAGCCAACCGTTGATAAATACTCTGGGAAACTCCTATATGTCTCGAACGAAGATCCTTTCGTTTTCACTGACGAACAAGCAATCGTCATCAAGACCTACATCAAATTCTGAAGAACATGAAAAATTACAACAAAACACCTTGGAATGATGATTTCGATTCGTCTAAGAACTATCATCAAATTCTGTTCAATCCAGGGTTGGCCGTTCAGTCACGAGAGTTGACTCAACTCCAGACGATTCTGCGAGATCAGATTGCGAAGTTTGGTAATCATATCTTCAAACATGGTTCAGTTGTAATCCCAGGAAATAGTTACTACGAACTGAAAGTTCCATACATCAAAGTTAATGCTACATTTGATGGTTTGCCAGTTTCAGCCGCGGCATTTGAAGGTAAAACGATCGTTGCCGGTTCAGTCAAAGCCGTTGTGAAGAAGACAGCCAATGCTGAGGATTCCGACCCAATCACATTGTACTTAACGTACATTTCTGGCTCGGCTGGTGGTTCAGACATCATCGATGCCAACACCGAATTCTATGCTCTTGACAATAGTTCATTAAGAGCCACCACAATTTCGTCTTCTCATTCTGGGTTCGGTTCACTTGCATACGTTAATGTGGGTGTCTACTATGTCAGTGGGACATTCGTCGAAGTCGCGAAGCAATCAGTCGTTGCTTCAAAATACACTAGCACACCTACATGTATTGTCTCTCTGAAGATTGATGAGACTGTCATTGATTATAACGAAGACGATACTCTATTGGATCCGGCACAAGGCTCATACAACTACGGAGCCCCGGGTGCAGATCGTGTAAAGATCACTCTGACTTTGGTTAAAAGATCTGCTAGCGATGCAGTCAGCGAAGACTACATCGATCTAATGAAGTTTGATTCCGGTACTCTATTGGAATATTCGAGATATTCTAAGTACTCTGAATTGGAGAAGTCGCTAGCAAGAAGAACGCATGACGAATCTGGTAACTACAGAGTCGATGGTCTTGCTCTTTCACTAAACGAAAATCTCAAGACTGCTTGGAATAACGGTCTATATACCAACGGTGACGAAGATAAGATCACTTATACAGTTTCTCCCGGTAAAGCATACATTCAAGGATTTGAAGTAGAGACGATCTCTGATAAACGAATCGACGTAGACAAAGCAAGAACTCCTGAGCATATCGCGGTGACATCGATGTCACACTATACCGATTATGCCAACTACATTTACATCACTGATGTTCATGGATTACCTTCGTTCAAATTACATGAACAAGTTCAACTAAAAGACCCGTCAAACGTAACCATCGGTACATGCAACGCAATTGCGCTGGATTACCATTCCGGTGATACAACAGACAACACTACAATCTATAAGTTGTATTATCATGATCTGAACCTCACTGTTGGACAATCAATTTCGATGGCGAAGACGGTCACTGGTACATCTTTCTCATCGAAAGTGCTAACGAGACTGAGTACGTACAATGCTTCAAATACTCTAACATCTGGTGATGTGCTGTCCGGTACAGGCAATCGAGAGGCGACGGTTTGGAAACACTACATCGCAACCGGTGATCTGTTCATTTACAGAAGCAATGCGGCTAAGTATGTACCGAAGACTGGTGATATCGTCACTGCGGCATCTGGTACAGCGATTGTGTCTGGGACTACAAACGGCAAAACATCTTCTGGCATCCCTCTGTTCCAAATTCCAGCTGAAGTCGTTGCTTCTGTGAAGAATGCCGGTGGGACTGCGGATATCGAATACACAATCTGGGATGTCTACACAATTACGTTAGATGGTGCTGGAGCCGGTTCAGTAACTACATCAATCGGAGAATTCGTGGTTCCAGAAGCCGGAACCGTTGTTGCATTGGATTCTGCTGGCCACAACTTCTTGCAGTACTTGACAAGACCGTCTAATAACGTTCTAAGCATCTCTGGTTCACCCATCGTGTCCACGACGGTAACTGTATTGGCTCAAGTTAAGCGAAGCACCCAGCCCGCGAAAACGAAAACTCTAGTGACCACAACAACTTCTGGTCTTGGAGTAGGAACGACCGTCAGTTTAGCACAAGCAGATATCTACAAGTTGATCTCAGTCACAACCAATGCTGGTGCAGATGTAACTTCACTATACACATTGGACAATGGACAGCGAGACTTCTATTATGACATCGGGTCAATTTCAAGATCCGCTGCTCTACCAGTCGGAACGACATCAATTTCGGTGCAGTTCTCTTACTTCGACCATTCAGGTTCTTCTGACTATTTCTCTGTAGATAGTTACACGACGCTGGGTGCTTCGTATCTGCAGCAGATTCCTTCATACACACCAAGCAACTCCAACCAAGCCATTAAGTTATCTCAAGTTCTTGATTTCAGACCGAAGAAAACCGTGGGTGGTTTCACTACTACCGCTGGATTGTATTCTGGATCGGCTGTCATTGATAACATCATAACCTCGTCCATCAAATACTACATGGGTAGGGTTGATACCGTCTACTTGAACAAGTCTGGTGAAGTACTTGTTGCTAAAGGCATCCCTTCATTGAATCCAGTCAAGGTCTCTGTCCCCGATGACGTGCTGCCATTGCATCATGTGACTCTGCCACCATACACGTCCAATTTAGACACTGTGATCCAAATTGCTGAGAAGAATCAGCGATATACGATGGCAGATATCCATAAGTTGGCTGATAGAATCTCCAATGTGGAATACTTTTCGACACTCAATGCAGTTGAGAACAGTCTTCTCCAATACGAAGTCATTGACGCAGCAACCGGTCTGAATAGATTCAAAACTGGATATCTGGTTGATAACTTTGAGAATCCTACAACAATCTGTGACTACTACAATGCACAGAATACCGTCAGTTTTACCGAACGGAACATGTCTTCCGCAGTGGATCCGCATGACACTGAATTGGCTCTATTGACACCGAGCAGTGGTTACAAAATCATCGACGGTAAAGTGATGTTGGATTACACAGAAACTCCTCTAATCAACCAACCGCTATCAACAAGAACGACCAATTTGAACCCATTCTTGGTCTTCTCATGGCGTGGTGAAATGACAATGACACCTGCGGTCGACAACTTCGTTGATGCGGAGATGCTACCGGAAATCGCTAGAAATGTTTCCGAGACAGTAACTGTTATCCACCAACAGAGAGTACCTGTTCCATACAACACGTCGAATTGGTGGGAATGGTTTACATCTGCCCCAGCAATTTCACCATCGGTGACGAACATTACGTCCGTTCAACAGACTGTTCTTAGTGTAAACCAGACCGGTGTCTGGGTTTCCCCAACCTAATACGAGTCAATAAATCAAAACATGGCTACACAAAGAATAGATAGAACTACACAACTGATTGACAAGTCAGCGGCGACTTTCATGCGCCCGCTGACGATTTCATTCAGAGCAACAAACCTAAAACCGAACACAACACTTCATGCTTTCTTTGATGGCGTGAATGTCGATAGATTCGTGACTCCATCAGGTGGAGTCTTGGGTGGGGCACTCATCACCAATTCTTCAGGGACGGTGAATGGTACATTTACGATCCCTGGTAAAACATTTACCGTTGGTACTAAGAAATTCGTTCTTCAGCAAAGCAGCGAATATGTAGTCATCGATACATTAGGTAATACTGATGTGTATGCCGTGGCGAATTTCTCTGCAACTGGAATCACTGAGCGGTATCAGACAACAGTCTCTAACGTATCGTCCACGACCATCGAACAGAATGTGCGGATTGAAGTACCTTATCCAGTGTTCGTTGCACCGGATGGCGGTGGAGATCCTTTAGCTCAGTCGTTCTTCACTTACGGCGTTCAGGGTGGCTGTTTCATTACTTCACTTGATCTGTATTTCGCGACCAAAGACACCGCAACTAATATGCCAGTGTGGGTGGAAGTCCGCGAAATGGAGAATGGGTATCCGTCGAAGAAATTCGTTGCACCGAATGCAGTGCTTAGTTTACCAGCAGCGAATGTAAATACATCTTCGACGGGAGCGGTAGCAACAAAATTCCAATTCAGCAGCCCAATCTATCTGAAACAAGATAGTGACTACTGCTTCGTCGTCAGATCAAACTCAGACAAGTACAGTCTATGGACTTCACGAATGGGCGAAGTCGCTAAAGAAACTGGTAAGGTCGTTTTCGATCAACCATATTCCGGTTCATTGTTTAAGTCAGAAAACAACATGACTTGGACTGCTGAGCAAAATGAAGATATCAAGTTCACACTAAACAAAGCAGTCTTCGTTGATCCACAAACTGCACCAGTGCTAAATATCGCTATGGCTGCATCTCCCGTTGCTATCAACTGCAACACAATTAGCACAACGACTGGATCAAGTGTCATCCGCGCCAAGTTACCTTTCAAACATTCTTTGGACGGCAACTCAAGAGTACAAATTGCATGTGATCCCAGCGCTACATATAACGGTATCACCGGTTCACTTATTCACAATGTCGTTCTAACGGTCAACTCAGTCATAGACGATTATACTGTGGATCTCAACGTCATCGGCGCTTCAGCGACATCTACAGGGTCTATCGTGACTGGTGGCCGCGTCGTAGACATCCAAGTAAAAGACGGTGGTAGCGGATATGCAGTGGCACCAACGCTAATCGTTTCACCACCCAGCAGTGGTGTCCAAGCAACAGTGACTGCAGTTGTATCCGGTGGAAAGATTGTTGATGTCATCGTCACAAATCATGGTTCCGGTTATACAAGCGCACCCGCGGTTACCGTATCAGGATCTGCTACATTCTACGTGCTGACTGACGAGAAATTCACCATCTCAACGAATAGACTCTATCATAGGTTCAACCCATCTGTTTCTGTGTTAACACCACCAGGAACGAACGTGAACGCATATCTGTCAACAACCAAGACAGACTATAGCCCAGGTAAAACATACAGCGTAGACTTGAAGAAGGACAATCAGATTGACGACGATCTGATGTTAGTATCACGTGCAAACGAAACGACTCTATTGGCTGGTTCCGCAGCAACTGCACTTGAAGTTACGTTCGCCGATACAGCAGCGCAGCATAATCCAAATGTCAGTCCTGTGATTGACTTCAACCATTCACGCGGTCTATTCATTGCAAATTACATCAACAATAGCACCGATGTAGGTTCTACTGAATTGACATCAGATACATCAGCGACAGTCAAGAAAGCCGAATCCAGATACGTCACTAAGCAAGAAACACTAAGTCAGACATCAAAAGGTGCACGGATCATCGCGACTGCATATAGCAACAGTTCTTCTGGATTCGATATCTACTTGAGAACATCCAATTCAAGTACTGGAACGATTCACAATACATTTGCTTGGCAGAAGATGAACTGTGATGTGACACGAAATAGATCAACCAAGAAGGGTGAATTTAAAGAGTACGAATTCTACTTGGATGATATTTCTGAATTCGATACATTCACTATCAAGTTCGTTCTCACGTCAGATACTCAATATGATCCACCAATCATATCTGATTACAGAGCAATCATGTTAAGCTAATGAAAACAGTAAAAGTTGTTGGCTTAGATGGAGTACCAATCCCAGGTCATTTCAGAACAGATACCGGGTTGGTGGTGGTAGACGACGATCATGCTAGATACACCCATGACATCAAAATGGCTAAAGCAATCCAACAACAAGAACTGCATTCCAAAGTGAATAAATTGGATGATAGATTAACAAAAATAGAATCAATGTTGCAAGCATTGATCAATAAGGTCTAAGATGGCTAACATTCTATACAGAGAAACGAATTCCGGGACGACTCCACCTGCACCAGATGCGGTGAAGGGTTTGCCGTTGACGAATGCCGAATTTGATGCCAATCTGAAGAGCATCAACGACGATATCCAAACTCGAGTAACTATGACAACGTTCTCGACGACTGCAACGACATTGGCTGACAATGCCTTGGCTTTAGCGGTAGCTCTTAGTTAAGGAAAATAAATGACAGCATTCAAACTAAAACCAACAGGTTCTATCGGGACATCTGGAGTAAGTGTCTTGGATGGCACTGCTGGTAATTCAACAACCATCATCGGACTGACTGTATCCAACATAACAAACGGCATCATCTTAGTTGACGTTTACATCACTAGAGCCGGTACCGATTACTATTTGCTAAAAGGTACAGATCTACTTCCTGGTAGATCTGTTGTACCATCGGGGGCAGATCAGAAATTGGTTTTGGAGTCTGGCGATTCACTTAAAGTAAAATCATCCGTAGCAGCCTCAGTTGATGTATTAGCTTCGTACATGTTGTACCCAATTTAAGATTGGATTCAAATGAGTGCAGCACTGATTAGGGAAGCACTTAGTCTAACCGCTAAAAACATCTTCAATTCCCATAAAGAACTGTTCAGCGAAAAACTGGCTGGTACAAAGGGCACGATTGAAGATATCATCAAGAAACCTACATTAGAGAGTGCATTCAAATCTCTAATGATGTCGCCGCTTGGTGACAGACTAGTGAACTCCATAGCAGATAGATCACCAGTCTTGGGAGATCTTGCCGCTCAGATTCTAGAAAACTACAGAGCTTTAGCAAAAGAGTCTCGGTTTGCAGATACCGAGACAAAATCGTCTACACCAGAAAAAGCAAACGAACGAAAATCCGAGATCGTTAAGATCCTCAGTTCTGGTAGGAAGATGAATGCAAAAGACTTTGCGGCACATCGAGAGCAGCACAAGGAAGTCTATGAAAAGTACGATGCTTTCCTAAAGCGCGATGGTCTATCCGTAAAACAAATTCAACAGACACAAAGTGCAACCGGTCAAGCCGAACTGAAGCAACTGACTAGTATCGCGACGAACACTAAAGAAGCATCGCTAACTCTGAAGACGATGTCAGGTCAACTGCAACAGTTAGATCAGTTGATGATTGAGATGGATGATACCATCGAAGAGCGCAACCCAGAATTGCGTTATGAACATCAAAGAGAGAAAATTGAATCTGGTTTGTTTGGAAAACAAGACGAAGTCTTAAAGACGCTGGCGTCTCGAACAAATAAAAATGACGTCACGGATGTGGTTGAGAAGCAACCAAAGAAAGACGACAAACCAACATTCGTTGATAAAATCGTTTCGTTAATAAAGACGAAGGCGAAAGGGACGAAAACCTATTCCGCCGGTAAAGCCATCGTGGACAGATCAATTGATATGGTCAACGATAGCATGATCAAACCCGCAAGAACGTTTGGTTCAGATGTCGTCGACTCTACCGTCGCAAAAACTCTAGAGAAGTTGCTACCGAAAGGGACGGCTGAAACCGGTATTGCTGCAGCAGAGGGGTCAACGATGGTGGGTGGAATAATGAGCACTCTATCATCAATAGCTCAGATCCCAGCAATCGGTTTAGGTGCCGCTGGAATGGCTGGCTTTGGTCTAGGATCTAGTGTTGTAGCACCAGGGTTGGATGCACTGTCGTCAGTGGTGTCTGGCAGACAGAATACATTTGGTGGAGCTATCTACGATCTGCTTAATGAAGATGCTGGACAAAAAGCAATCACTCCATCAAAAGGAAACTTTGTCCAGTCTATTGATAACCTGAACCAACAAAGAGATTCAGTTGTCATGAGACCAGCCACTCAGAATCAACAACCGATCATCGTGTCTAGTCCACCAACTATCGTTGGATCTAACGGATCATCAAGTCAACCAGATGGTATTCTGATGGTCAGAAACAACGAATCTTCATTCTCCAAAGTCCAGATGCAGGACTATTGGTCAAAGACGGCATAAACCGTAATCGATCACTTAGATTCGTTGACATCTCGAATCTGCGAGAAGCCTTGCTCACGATATACCTCGTAGGAGCCCTCGAATGCATCCTCTAGCACATCGCGATTCCTATGTGATATAACTATAATGTTTGACTGCCGGAGTTCTGGGGCATCAAATATCTTTAGCATAGATTCGATTCCAGCGGCATCCATCGATGCATCCATCAGTTCGTCTAAAAACAGCATGTTGCATTGAATGGAATTGCGGATGGCCGCAAGTTTCCTAAATGTAAACATCAGGGCCAAATCGATGCGCTGTTTCTCACCAGCTGAAAAGCTATCATATGAGAAGTTATCACGATGGCGCGACTTAATGACCTCAGAAAAATTCTCATCGAGTTCAAACGAGACGAAGAAGTCTAATTTGTCCAAGTATTCGTTGATAGTCTGATTGATGATAGGGATGTACTGTGAAACGATTTTGGATTTCACGCCAGTGTCCTTAAACAGTTCAATCATCGTGTCCAAATAATCAAAGTCCGTCTTGATTTCGGACTGTCTTGCTCTAAGATCTAACACTTCTTTAGCAACGATTCTCAGATCCGATTTCAGTTCAGCAATTTCGTTGATTTTTGAATTGATCTTGGATGAATCGGTATCCAATAGTTTCTGAATCTCTTCGTCTAATGAAATGACGGCCTCTTGGTTTAAGAAGATTTTAGATTCGGTAGATGAGATGACTTCTGATAGAGTCTTCACTCTAGCAAACACGTCGTCGCCATCCTTGATCGTTTCAGATAGATCAGACATCATCCGCTTCAGACGACTACGATTGTTCTCCATTTCTTCGAAGATTGGGGCATCGGAAATGTCCTGTTTGCATGTAGGACAGTTGCCCGTTTCGTGAAGAGATTCAATGTCGCTAGAAATTTTCTCAATTGCACCAACAATCTTATTGATCTTCGTCTGAGTATTGTTGATTTCAGATGCCCGCGACGAAAGGCTGCTAAGTTCCTTGGCTGACACGTCAACTTCACTGGACATACTAAGGACTAATGCTGCTTTTGAATCTCGTTGAGTAGTTAGTTCTTGCAACTTGGAACTCTGTTCTGCAGTTGATTCATCTACCAAGTTCTGCAAACGGTCTAAATGTTTCTTCTGCAGCATTGCCTTTTCTTTTGAAGAGGTTAGCTTGATGTCCAAGATTTTCAGTTCTTCTTTAGACTTCGTCAATCTTTGTTTCACAATCTGATTCATGAATGTGAAGACGCGGATGTCCAGAATATCTTCAACAAATTGGCGACGCTCATAAGCTCGCATTGACATGAACGGTTTGTAATTCTCAACTGATAGAACGGAAGTCTGAGAGAATGTCTTGAAGTTTGTCTTCAGGATCGTCTTCTCCAACATCTCTTGAAAATCAGTAGCAGCAGATTGATTCAGTGCAACACCATCTTCAATGATCTCAAAGACGTTTGGCTTCACCCCACGGCGAACTAAATATTCTTTACCATTGGCACTGAATTCAATCTCAACTAAACAGTTCTTACCATTTACTGAATTAACGATTTGTGGTTTCGTAACATTCTTGATTGTCTGATTGAATAGAGCAAACGTGATCATGTTCACCAAAGAACTTTTACCAGATCCGTTCTTGCCACCAACGACCGCTGTATGATGTTTTGCGATATCAAATTCAAGAAAGGCATTGCCGATGTTGAAAAAGTTCTTGCCACGCACTTTCTTTAAGATCATAGAGACACCATCTCCATGGCTTCACTATACACTTCTGTGATCATCGTTTTCAATTTCTGTTTGTCCACATTCATATCCATCTGATCCACAACATGGTTTATCATGTCAATCGTTGATTTGAATTCAGCCTTTGCAGCAAGAGCATCTTGAACTGCATTGGCTACATCAACATCTATAACTTGGATGTTATAGGGCTTCTTTGCTGAAAGGTTCGCGATGTAACTATCGAACTGATATTGGTCGTTCTTTGAGACGACATAGACTTTTACATATTTGTTCTCAACATCGACATCTGGTACTCCGTTCTCAATAGAATCGTCATACTGAATTTTGACGAACAGAGTATTCTTATTCTCAATGAATTTCGGTTTGTTCTTGGGCTTCGCCAAGTCAACCACCCAGAAGCCCTTAGGATCGTCGTAATCACCCCAAGTCAATTCATACGGAATCCCGGTGTAGACAATGTTGTCCTTAGTGGAAATTGTATGATAATGACCAGAATAAACCGAAGTGTATTTCTCAAACAGTTTGTGGTTCATACCAGCATCGGCCATGATACCGGGATACATTGGGAACGATGAGAATTCGAAATGTCCAACAGCAATCTTCGATGATGGCGACGATGCCTTCTCAAGCGTTTCTTTGATGTTCGATTCATTCACCCATGGAAAGAAATCAACCATTTGATCTCCAACCATAAGCGTCGCTGGATATTGAGTAACAGCGTACATCTGAGGTTTGTTGACCAGCAGATTCACCGAATTGATTGAATTGGTATTCTTATATGTACAATCGTGATTACCAGCAATCACATAAAGTGACATGCCCCTATCTTGCAAGGGTTTAAAGAACTGTTCGTTCGATCTCTGCAATGTCAAGAAATTGACTGCTTTGCGTTTGTCAAACAGATCACCGGTTTGAATGACGTGTTTGATTTTGTGGAGATCAACATATTCAAAAAGTTCTTTGTAGAACTTCTCAAAATGGGAGTGCATCACAGTTGAATCGTTGTTCGCACCCCAATGAGTGTCACCCAGAACGATAGCTTTCGTCATTCATCACTCCCCCATAGATCAACAATGTCATCATCGTCAATAACCGGAGGAACTACTTCAGTAACAACAGCTTCCTTCTTTTTATAAGGAGTTAGGTTACGATGGCGCAAAGACGGATGGAGTTGACCAGTGGAATTCTTTTCAGCTCTATTCTGCTTCGATTGTTCAATGTAATCGACATAGACATCGTTTTCCTTCAGGAACTCGACGAATGCATTACCACCCTCATCATCATGTTGAGCATGCTCTGCATAGACTGACATATCCGTATTGCGGAGCATCTTTGCTTTGATTGATGTCTCTTTTTGCTCTCGCTTGATCACTACAAGAAATTCGTTCCAGCATGTCTGCATATAGTACGCAAATGGATTCTGTGAAGCATCTGGATCAAACTTGTATGCCTTCTTGACGCACTTCAAGACCGCCTCAGCAATCATCTCATCCCTATATGGATAGTTCACGAAATTGTAACTATGCGATAGCTTGGTCGCAATCTTCGTGAACGATTCAGCAATGAATCTTGGAATTGGTGGTAGAGGTTCGCCGTTTGATTCAGCTTCTTTAATGTCGCGTTTGAATGCAACATAAGCTTCATATAGATCTTTGTTTTTTACGTACGACATTGATAAAGAGTTTCACAAATAATTCAATTATAACTACCACAAATTCAAATGTAAAATTTTAGTTCACAGTCTACCTTTAGCACGTCTCGATGGTCTTCTTGACAATGATGCAGCAGAGATGCGATGAACTGTAGCGGTGGATACTTTAGCGAAGTCCTCGTTAGGCAACATCAGAGCTGTCTTCCAGTCTTCTAACGGAACTTTGATGATTCGTGATCTGATGTGACCAAACAAGTACTGTTTGATTGCCGGTCTAACCTCAGGGAATCTCGACGCATTCAATAAGGTTTCCCAAGTCAATTGAAGAATCCTTTGCTGAGAATACTTCTTCATCTTCGACAGAGCATCAATCTTTTCATACAATTTGATTCTGATTGGTATTGGTAAGTAATGGAAATTGATACCAGAGAATCCCTTATCAGTAATCCCAATTATCAGAACCAACGGGAATTTGTCATAATAGGGCAATTTCTCTTTTGTCTTTGGATCATATACATAAAAGTTCATTGCACCAGGAAAAAGTCTGGATGTCTGAATGTCTTTCGTAGTCCTAAGTAAAGCTGCTTTATCGTAATCACCCAATTCTTTGATGATCTTCTTAAACCAATTGATGGCATTCTTCTGATGAAAATCTGGATTCTGCTTAATCTGTTCAAAGATCGACTGGTTTCTGTTTTGCTGATTCATACTATTCCAATATCTTCTTCATTTAGGACAATGAAAGTCACGTTTCTTTTTCTGCAATATTCGTCAGCAGCTTCCCATTTTGCTTTATTGACTGAATAGGTATTTGCTTCTGTGATCAAACGTTCAATCTTCTTTGCATCTCTGGGAATCTTTTTTGGTTGCTTTGGTTCCATCATTTCTTTTTTAGGTTTCAATTCAATTGCATAATTTTTCACTGAACCATCTTTTCTTTTCATTTGAGCCAAAAAGTCAACGAAATAACGATGTGGTCTGTTATCTACTGGACTGATGTATGGAACTACTAATGACTCAGATGCCCATAGAATGACTGATGGTTCTAAGTCTAAGTAAACCATGAACCGTTTCTCCCAGGATGATCTGTAGATGATTGGTACTGTACCTTGATACTTTTCTGGGTACTTTGGATTATAGACACCTTGTTTGTATCTGGACTTTCGTTTGACGGATTTCATGAATAAATTTAATCTACATCCATACTATCAGATGATATGGACTGTAGTAACATCTGGATGCATCTGGATTCACTTCAATAGTACTTGTCTGTTGGATACCATTGGTATGATCTTCTGGAGTGTCTGGAAACACTGGATCGTTGATTCTCTACGCGCATGCATGTACGCGTCTAGATATTCTTTAAGATATTCATAATTACAGATGAGATCTATGAATGTGCTACGCACATTTGCATGCTACGCATGCAATTTCATTAGTTATAGGTCTATTACGACATCTAGTACAGTTCTAGATATCATTCAAGTCTCATAGATTTAGAACACGATCTCTTTGAGCGCAGCGAAAATAGATCACTTTTAGGGCTTCTATATGAATATTATAACGAGTGCTTCAAGAAATGTAAAATTTTTTTAGCGAGCATCGAAAGTGAATCTGGATATGGCTTTGGATGATTTTGATGATAGTTTGTTACACTTAGTTACAAATATTTTCATGATTTGATGATGCTGGATGTGATTAAATTCATGGACTAGGAGTTGAACGATGGCAGAAGAGTACGAAGACGAAGAATCCACTGATGGGTACATCGAAATCCATGAAAACGTCAATAAGCAGTATCATGTCTTTCTGGACGAACCGATCGTCGGAGCCAGCCATTACAGACAGCTGAAGCATCTATTGAACACCGCCACAGAAAATGATGAGGTCATTTTCTACATCAATACAGAAGGTGGCAATGTATATGCTGCTTTGGGTATCATTGAGGCAATGAATAGGTCTAAAGCCAAAATTCATTCTATCATCGAAGGCGAATGTATGTCAGCTGGTACATTGATAATGTTGAATTCAGACAAAGTGACTATTACTGACTCTGCAGCGATAATGTGTCATTCTGCTCATTACAGTCCACCGGTTAGTCATGTGACTAATGTAAAGAAGAATGCCAATAGTTTTCATGAAATCTGGAGAAACATCGAAAGAAAGACTTATTCTGGTTTTCTAACAGACGAAGAGCTTGCTGATATTAGTAAAGGTGTAGAGATTTGGTTTTCGGCAGAAGAAACTAAATCAAGAATGAAGTCTTTGATAGAATACAGAAAAATGAATAAGGGAATTGCTGAACCGTTAGATTCAACAACCTTTATCCTTAACGAATAACTATGACAGAAAAGTTAAAAGATTTCGCTGCTTTAATCAAAAAAGCAAATGAAGAAAAAGCTGCAAAAGAAGCAGCGGAATTAGAGCGGAAGAAAGAAAGTGTAGGTCCTTTACTATCTGAGTTATTTGATACAGTAAAAGAAGCCAAGAAAGTAAAAGAAGCTTCTAAACCAATTGGTAAAGAAACTGTTGTCGAATTAGTAAAAACTCTAGAATCTCAACTTGAAGAAGCTGTCGCGGATGTTCAGGAAAAACTTGAAAAGACAGCCAATGAAACCGATGCTATCGCCAACGATAGTGTAAAGAAACTGAAGGATGAACTTGAGGTTCTTCGCCGTCAACTTCAGATGATTGAACGAGACGTGAAGTCGATACCCACCATGATATCCGGTGTAGGTTCTGGTGAAGTCCAGATCACACGAATGGATGATGTTGTAGGTAATCCAATGGACGGTCAGACTTTGGTCTGGTCGTCATCTAAACGAAAGTTCATCTACCAAACACCAGGATCATCTACATCAGAGGAAGAAATGTTATATTCAAAGAGAATTGATACTGTGAGCGACGAACTGCTTTATAAAGGAGAAGCTGCTCCCGGAACAGCCGAGGGTTCCCCTTCATGGAGAATTCGCAAAATCCTGATAAATGCCGAAGGTGATGTAACAGAAACATGGGCGAACGGCTCATCTGACTTCTTATGCCGTTGGACCGATAGATCGTCGTACACATATTCATAATCCCTTGATTAAATTCAATTGTAATCAACAGGGAGGTTGAATGAACATTGTAAGTAATAATTATGCAATAGTTGGGAAGTATTTTTACTGGAAAGGTAAGGTGCTTCCTGGGGTAACATCAATAAAGTACAAGTCGACTGCAAAGGGTGTAGAACTTTCTCTATCTCTGGAAAATCCAGATTCACTGCTGCTCACTGAGCTGCGTTCGTATGGCATTTATGCGAGGGTTGAGAAATGAGTGACATTCTGTTAGTTTTTCCAGACGGTTGGATTCAATTGGATTGGTCGTATATCACATCAAGCATCACTGATATGAACGAGACGAATGTCAATAATTGGATTCAGACGAGTCAGTTCTCATACATCGAAGAGTTCTTAAAGGAACTGTCTTTGATCGACCAATCTGCTATACTTATTGATGCTAAACTCATAGATCAAAATTTCGCGATTCTTTTAGGTTAATTAGATGACTGCTTTTACCATGGCCGGCAACGGTACCCTACGAGATGTAGGTAATGCCGCAATTTGGGGTGTCGCTACTGCTAGAACTGGCGGTGACACTATTGATACGAACGGTTGGACTGTCACTCAAGATCAGGATAGCCGGTATGGTTTAGGCGGCACTACTTCAACAACATGGGGGAACATTACCATCAATGCATCAAAGGGTGGTAAGTTTATCATCGATGCAACGAAGGTCTGGTTGATCCCATTCACTGCTGGTTCTGGTTCATTGACCGCAGGTGCGCCAATTACTTTATCCACGACAACTGCAAACACAATCGGTTTATATTCAGCCGTCAACGTTGCTCCAGTTTTAACAGGTGTGGCAACAGGTTTCCTTAAAGTCACCAATGTTTCTGGCACATTGCCATCAAGTGGCACATTCACACAGGCAGGTTTCACATTCACTATTTCTGGTGCACCCACAATTGGATTCATTGAAGTAAATGGTGATGAGTCGGCTGGGTTCATAGTGAACCGCCTCGGTTCAGTTGAGATCTATGGTGCATGGTATTCAGCCGGTACGACATCTGGTCTATCAACAACAACATATCAATTACCGACTAACGGTGGTATTCAGTATTACCCAGCCGTCTATGTCGATTCAGATGTGGTCACTATCACTGGTGCTTCATATTCCGGTGGTTCCATCACATACCAGTGTTCAAGCAACACATTCTTAGTCGGAGACGAAGTCACCGTGACTGGTGCTTCACCATCTGGGTACAACGTAGCTGATTTAGAAATCACCGCAGTGACATCTACATCATTCACCGTCACCAGTGCAAATCCAGGCACATATGTTTCCGGCGGTTCAGCTGTTGTGCCTGAAGCATACCCATGTGCAGGTTCTCTTTTGGCTGCTGCGTCTACACCAACGGATGCGGTTCGTGGAAAAGTCTGTTGGGTATCTACCGCTGGCGTTCTGAGATTTGGTTCCGACGGTACAAACACTGTTGGTTATGTACCTACATCGGGTAGAAGAGTTAGAATCCCTAACATCATTACGGCAAATAATACGACGGCTGCTAGAACCGCTAACGTTTTACCGAACGCAACATTAGCGACGCGATTTGACTTTACTACTACCGGTGGTGGAGTGACTAAGATGAACAAGGTACTATTGAATTGGTATCCGTCATTCAGCCAGTCGTACTCAGTAGAGATGAGATTTGCTGCAGTGGCTACACAATTGTCTCTATCTGAGATCGCTCAGCCAATGAAGATATATCGTGTTGCTGTTGGACAAGAAGCAGCTAATGCTCAATTCGGTTTACTGATGTCTCTGTGTTTCGCTGGTGGTGATTTTAATGGCTGCGTCTTCACGTCAGCTACACTTGCACTTGCTGGTAGATACGTGTCATCCTTATCCGACATGACGGGGTTTAACTTCAATTCGTGTAAAGAATTCTCATTTGTCATTAGAGCCAATGCGACGACTGGTTGCGCAACGCTAACTCGTGTGGGATCGTGCACTTGGACGAAGCCAGTGATAGGTCATGGAAGATATCTATTAACGGCATGTAATAATCTAAAGTTCACTAATGCAGTGTATTACGATTCCGGTGTAGCAACAGCAATAACAAACCCAATGTCAGTATGGGAGACTGCCTTAGCTACGTCAGATTGCATGTTTGATGGCTTAACTTTCGGTGGTTTAGCTGATGCTCATCCTTATACCGCCATTCTATCAATCAACGCTGCTGGTTGCACTAGGATCAAATTACGCAATATTGGGACTTCCCCATTGTCTCAATTATCTTTGGGTTCTGTGAATCAGACTGGTACTGTTTGCGCCATCGGCGCTGGTGCCGCTGCTTCATATATCTATATGCAAAGGTTGTTCTGTTCAGGGACGAGGACGAATTTATATTCTGGTGACAACTCATCAACATTTATCTTCTCGGATAATTGTATGGGTGATTATGCTGATGCCCCGGTTAATAGTATGTTGAATATGACGACGCGCGGTTGTGGTTCTACACCTACATACGCTGCACAAACTGCCGTGTACGGGACACATTGGTTTGATCATTTCACCGCAACCACAACTGGTAGAATTGCGATTCTAATGAATGAGGCGACAACGGCGACTGCTTCGCAAGTTGCGTTGACAAATGGTTCTGCGTTCACTGCAGCTGGCGGTCTATACATGCCAACCATCGGGCAAACTGCAACCTTTGAAATGCTGTACTATGCCCTCGGTCATACACAATTCACCAACTCAGCAGCGGTCATGGCTGGTGGTACTGCAACTAACTATAACTACAACTTCTCTGTAGATAAAAACGATGGCGTTGGTTGGTCAACAATGACTACAGCCAACTACACAGCAACGACACTTGGTACAGCACTCAACGGCTTGGGTGTATTAGATCCAACAAAAGGCGTGAAGTTGCGTCTAAAGATAACAACGACCGTCACCAATACCACGGCGATCACATCGTTCTATGTCAATACCATTTCAACGGCAACCGCGCAAGCTAATTACTATGCGCTTGACTCCAACACAGTAACGTTCACTGGTTTACCAACTGGGTGCGATGTCGTGATCTTATCAAGTGGCACGACAACAATTCTTGCGAGCGTGGATGCAAATTCAACGTCTTCGTATACATATACATATTCTGGTACTCAGAACATCGATGTAGGTTTCATTAAAGCCGGGTATGTACCTTACTATATTCGCAACCTGGCCCTCACGACAACAAATTCAACGATACCAGTTAGTTTAGTTGTCGATAGAAACTATTCGTAAATAAATACTTGAAATTAGAGGATTGAAACATGGCAAAAATTACAAATAAGTCCCTGCTAAACGTCGGCACAGAGATCATCATCGACGAAACTGCAAAGACGATTAGATTAGTCGCAACTGGCAACTTGGTTGCGAAAGACGGCGTTACACTGCAGGCCGTCTATTCGAAATTGGTGGACTCGTGGGCGACTGTAACGTATCAAGATTCACCGTTCCCGATGTATGCGATTGACGCATTGTCAGGTCAGTTTCAGTTGGGTACTGATGGTGCAACGTATTCAGGTTGGACTTGGTTTGATGATACCACTCGCAATATGTTACGTGATGGTGGTTGGTCAGAGTATTCGTCTGCTGGTTTGCTGCAACGTCAATATGCCGGTTTCATTGGCTTGGGTTCTATCAACGTTGGTGCTCAACCGTATTACCACCTAGGTGCCACTGATTCCCCAATCAACTTCCCATTCACTGACCAATTCAACGTCGGTGTTCAAGTGTTTGGTGATGCAACGAACGGCAACCTAGATAAACGAACATACGCCAAGACATTCGTTCGTGAATATGGTAAAAAGTACAAGTCATCTATCTTGGCTGATACCGGTGCGACTGGTACAGGTGCTTACAAAGTTAACTTCTTGATCGCCAACGAAGATGACTTGAAGATTCAAGCTGCCGACGGGGCAATGACGGGTTCACCGTATTCAGGTATCACTGTGTCATATTACACGGCAAACCAATCAAGGACGATTGGTGGTACTTCGTATAATTTCAAGATCATCATCAATGGCAATGGTGCATCTTTGGAACAGATTTACACGAAGATTCAGTATCTGCTGAGACAGTCATCAGATATCAATTCTTCCGGTACAGCTGGTGCAAAGATTGGTAAGATTCAACCAGACTTGCTAACATTCGTTGGTGATACGTTGGTCACTAGCCAATCGGTCTACATTGATAACGTTGCCTCTGCTGATAGTAACAGAGTTGAGTTCTACGACGATTCAAATACAAAGCGCACTAACCCATACAGTTCTTCTGGTGTGATTAGTGCTAATTCACCTCTGATTGGTGCAGGTTCGTCATATCGTCTGATGTTCACATCTCCTCCCGGCACTGGTAATGATTACGGCGAATCCGGTGCAATCACAGTTAATGATGCATCCGGTACACCTATCACTGGTACAATTTCTTCAGGTTCTATCTCGTTTACATATGACTACGATGGCAATACGCAGGGCGGATTTACTGGTGGAACGGATAGAGCAGTTACTCTGATTGGTATTAAGCCAGGTTCCGGAAAGTTTGTGGTGACAACAGGAACACTAACAAGATCTAAAACAATTACGTTATCTCTAGTCGCTGAGCAGGACAGGGTTTACTCGTAAGCACAATAGAGGGTTAAATCCCTTTATTGTTTTCATGAACGATTAGTGATGGCCATTCTTTTCGACCCAGCATCTAAAAGAATTGTCTTGGATAGCGCAACAGTCAGCGCCGCTGAAATATATTCTAGGTGGGTTGATTGGATAACTATTGGCGACAATTCTAAATACTTACCTGCATTCAAGACGGTGGGTGGTGATGACTTGGGTGGTGGCATCTCAATTCCTCCGTATTACTTTCTTCAGAATGGTTGGCGTGTTCGCCCGATGGAAGCATCGCATACACTGACGATTACCGGCAATCTATTCGTTGATGGCGGTGGAGATCCGTTAGTCCCAACTTTGGGTACCTACAATGTTCTAATAAGATCTGTTGTTCCCGTGCAAGCACAGACAGTAAATACCTCTGGTGGTTCAGGTGCAACATTGGCCGAAATTGAAAATTCGTCAATTATCGCAAAACAAGCATCTATCTTAGAGACAAAATTGGCCGTCGAAACAATCTGGGACAAACCGATATCTAGCATGACCGATTCAACTACTGTCGGTGGATACATCGCCAAGAAACTTCTATCGGTATCCAAATTCATTGGATTGAAATAACTACATGATCGATGGTTGGATAAAATTCATCCATCGACAAACAAAATGTAGTTTTCAAAATGAATCAATATCATGACAAGTGTATTGCTTTAGCCAATGAATTACTAAAGCGCTATTCTCAAACTGCAGATTTCACCGTTCAGCTGTCTTACATGAATCGTAAACATGTAGTCGGTCGTGCTTTCTTTGATGATCATTTGATTGATAAGAAGATCTGTAAGATTCAGATCAACGAAACCAGACTCAAACTCTACGGTGAACCGTTCTTAGACGAAATTGTGCGTCATGAAGTCGCTCATGTAATTACTGCTTGTCTACATCCAGAAGCAAAACAGTCGCATGGTAAAGAATGGAAGCGCATTGTTGCGTCTATTGGTGGTAAACCATCTCGGTTTATTTCTCGAGAGTTTAGTTCAAATACTAATTCAAATCGTCAGCGGGCTGAATGCCATTGCTGTATTCAACCGGTTGGACCTATCGTCGCTAAACGAATCGCTGAGGGTAAGAGGTATTCTTGCCTTCGTTGTGGCGTTACATTGAGACTTTGTTTGCCTGTTGAGGATAAGCATGCATATAGTATCTGAGAATATTCCAGCTGAGCACTTCACCAAGTTTCATTCTATTCTGTGTGAGACTGGTGGCCGTTACATTTGGCCAGGTGCAATCAATCATGGCCATTACTACAGAGTTCATTATATGCCGGGTGATTGGAAGAAGCAGTGTTCTGAATTCAAACGACAGACAGCGAGCATCACTGAAGTCCGTCGTGATCAATGGTATCGTCGCCTCGCCCGCCGTTTGATGTTTTGGAGATCGCTATGATTCACTCTCCACTTGTATCTGAAGATTTTGCAAAGTCGATTTGGTCGAAATTTGACCAATGTACTTATGAAGTAAATTCATTTAGCGGCCCTTTGATGGAGTTCTCTGAATTACCGAAAGAACTTCAATGCTTCATCATTGAGTCCGTGTCGGATGATGGGTTTGAATTGGTTGGTGATGACTACAACAAGAATCGAAAGTACATCGATCACATACCTTCAGGTTGTGTAGAATTTCAGATGCACACAATATCGGTTACTCCGCATACCGATGATATTCATCCGAAAATCCATTTCTTCGTACTACCGATTGCAGTTGTCAATGAAGAGCGAAACTCAAAAACTATCTACTGCGATCTACCAAGATTTCAGTATTACGATTCAGTGACAAGTAAGAAGAGTTATGGTGCTCTTTATGAAAGAGCGCTTATCTTCAATCCTCGGAAAGAACACTCTGTGTATTGGTGTGGTTCAGACTACATCGTCATGATGCTTTCAGTAGTAAGGAAATGATATGGGTGGCACTGCATTGGGCTTTCAAGCCAAACGAATGAACAAAGAACAGTTCATCACGATCTCTGCTGATGTTGTAGAGAAAATCCGTTCTTTGGGGTATACAGCCGATGTTATTCCTGCATACCGAGACAAGGATGACTTTGGTGATATCGACATTGTCGTGATGCTCGACGAGACGGTGGATTCTACGACTCAAATTGATAGAGAACTTGGTGCAATTGAACATTCGCAGTTTGCTTGGGCAGACAAGAAATCTAAAATCATTTCATTGGGTATTCCTTTGGATGATGGTGTCGTACAGGTTGATCTGATTCATATCGCTCGTCAATCATACGACTTCGCTCTGCGGTACTTCTCCTACAATGATTGTGGTAACCTCCTTGGTAGAATTTTCCATAAGCTTGGGTTGAAGTTTGGACATGACGGTCTATGGATGCCAGTTAACGCAGGTACTGACAGAATCGGAAACATCGTCGTCACGAGAGATTTCTCCGCGGCTTTGCGGTTAATCGGTTACGATCCTGAAGTGCATCTAGAAGGATTCCAGACGCTCGAGGAGATGTTCAAATACGTAGCCGACAACGATCTGTTCAATCCGTCCATCTATTTACTGGAGAATCGGAATTCAATTGCCCGCGTTCGTGATAAGAAGCGCAAAACATACACGGCATTCTTGAAGTGGTGCGAATCGCTGGGAGAAAAAGATTGGTATGTATTCCCTGAAGACAAGCGTATCTGGAACGGTCTGATCTTCACTGAATTCCCACATGCTGCTCAAGATCATTTCGAGATCCATCGCCGTCATAGTCTTCAATTGATGGCTAGAGAGAAATTCAATGGAGATATCGTTGGTCGTCTGACTGGTCTATCCGGAAAGCAATTGGGTGAGTTCATTAGATATCTGACGAATGGTACAAAATATCATCAGTCTGCTATTATCGCTAGAACGGCGGAAGTAACAGAACAGTTGATCAAAGACGACTTCGAACATTGGCAGAAACATCGTCATGAACTGTTTGTAGACCATGTCTACAAACATCTGTGAGAAAAATTTTACATTCTCTAGAGTCTGTGTAAAATAAATTCTATCATCATATATCTGAGGAGTTCAGGTGAAGAAAACTGTAGGAGTTGTTATTGGGCGGTTTCAATCTGGAAAACCGCATGCTGGCCATATGCACTTGTTGGGTGTAGCCGCATCTCAAGTGGATCGTTTACTGGTTTTGGTTGGTTCAGCTAACCAATGCCGCTCGATCAAAAATCCATGGACGTATAGCGAACGTGTACAAGCACTAATCGTCGCTATGCGAAACAGCAAAATCGATCTCTCTAGAGTGGAATTTGCTCCGCTGAACGACTATCGTTATTCGGATGGGCAATGGCTCACCGATGTTAGGATGACGATTGGTTCGTTAGCAAAACCTGACGAAAAAGTCATTCTGTTCGGTCATTACAAGATCGGGAATGATTATTTGAATTGGTTCCCGGAATTTGAATTCCGTAGCGTAGAATCATCTCATGCTATAGATGCAACAACGATCCGCAACAAGTTGTTTGCTGAACGAGATCGGTCTGTACCAGAAACGGTACTAGGTGATTACCTTTTCTATGAACGTGAGAAGGTTGCATTCGCTAAATACCCATACCCAGATACACTCAATTTCAATTGTGGTGATGCTATCTTGGAATGCAATGGCCACATCCTTCTGATCGAACGAAAGTTTGCACCCGGCGCAGGAACGATGGCTTTACCAGGCGGCTTCAAAAATCGCGACGAAACCTTCTTGGACTGCGCTATCCGCGAACTCAATGAAGAAACGAATGTTCGTGTCCCAGAAAAAGTTCTCCGTGGTTCGATTGTAGGAACGCGTCTATTTGACGATCCTACACGCTGCATGGGGATCCCAAGAAGCACCCTTGCTGTTCATATTAGAATTCAACCTGATAAGGATGGTTCTCTGCCGAGAGCAAATGGGCGTGATGATGCTGCTAGTTGCCGATGGGTGCCTTTATCCGAAGCACTCAACAGTATCGCTATGTTTGATGATCATAAAGACATCATCTCAGTAATGACCGGTGTGGTTCAAGAACCGGCTTACAAATCTCAAGTGTGTTAAACCGAACATCTATAGGAGTTAAAAATGTTCAAGAAAAATGTAGTTCTCAGTGCAGATTCGTACAAATACAGTCAGACTTTAGCAGTCTATCCAAACGGAACCGAATCGATGTATTCGTACATTGAACCGCGTGTTTCTGGTAAACGAATCGTCCCCTTAGGTCTAAGTGTCTATATCAAGGACTGGCTGGAAACACCAATCACAAAAGCTGACATTGACGAAGCGGAAGAACTGATCGTTCCACACGGTGAACCGTTTGACCGAGCGATGTGGGAACATGTCCTCAACAAACACGGCGGATTCCTACCTCTTCGTGTTCGTGGTATTCCTGAGGGTCAAGTTGTCCCTTCAAACACCGCAATTGTGTCTGTTGTTTCCACGGATCCAAAGTGCCCAACCCTGGCATCGTTCATCGAGACTGCGATGCAGCGATCTGTCTGGTATCCCACCACGATCGCATCTCAGGGTCTAGAACTCTACAAGTCGCTGAAGTGGTTCTATGATATTGCATCAGACAATCCAGGAAATCTTCCATTTGCTTTGAATGACTTCGGTTCTCGTGGCGCCACCTCGTTCGAATCTTCAGGTGTCGGCGGTCTTGGCCATTTGGTTTTCTTTAGCGGTACAGACAATGTCGCTGCTCTGCAGTACGCTAAACACTATTACGGAGCAAAGGGTCCGATCGGATTCTCAGTTCCTGCATCTGAACACAGCGTCCAATGTTCGTACGGTGAAGGCGGTCAACATGAATATCTCAAGCGAATGCTTGATGTCTATGCGAAACCTGGTTCTATTGTTTCCATCGTGATTGATGGTTACAATACTTTCCGCGAAGCTGCTCTCCTATGTACGACGTTCAAAGAACAGATCGTGAATTCTGGAGCCAAGGTCGTGTTCCGTCCAGATTCAGGTGATATGTTCGAAGTCGTGCCTGCTCTGCTTGAAATGCAAAGTAATGCGTTTGGTTACAAGATCAATAGCAAAGGCAAGAAAGTGATCAACAATGTCGGTATCATTCAAGGCGATGGCATCAACCCAACCACTGCTTTGATGCTAATGCAGAAAGTGGTTGACCTCGGGTATGCTCCCGAATGTGTCGTGCTAGGCTCAGGTGGTGGCTTGCTGCAATCCGTTACACGTGACACATCCAAGTTTGCTCAGAAAACATCTGAGATGATCATTGGTGGCAAGGCTGTCAAAACAGTGAAGAATCCTATCACGGATCCTGGTAAGAAATCGAAGGGCGGAAATCAAGATTCTGCTGACTTCGTTACTTACTACGAAAACGGTAAGGTTCTTTACAGGCCAACGTTTGACGAGATCCGTGAACGTGCCTTCGCTGGTGTTAACACTTGGTTCGATACGGTAGCAAAATGAAAGAACATATCATGAAGAACATTGCCTCATTTGTCTCTGGCGTAACACTGGTTGGAATGGGTATGGTCGGTGTCTATTTCAAAGTACCGAATTCTGATGTGATCATTCTATGCGGGTTGGTTCTGGTTACGTTACCGGCGCTCAGCTAAGAAAAATTTTACATGGCGATTTTGCTGTGTAAAATAAACTGTAGATGGTGCAGTTATCCACCATCATTTTTCTTTAACATGAAAGGTATGAAATGAAGAAAACCAAAACTCAACTGGAAAAACTGGCTGCTCTGTTCGAGGCTGGCCGTTCTGTGACCAAAGCTCAAGCTGAGAAGATGGGCATCCAGCGTCTGTCTGCTCGAATCTATGATCTGCGTTACGAACATGGCATGGCAATCCAAACCAGTCAGACACGCACCGGTCTGACCTGCTATTCTCTGTAACTAGAGAATCTTGAATGGAGACCGCGAAATACTGCGGTCTCCATTTGTCTTTCTAGACAGAGATAAATAGATAGTCAGTTGCCGATCTGACAATAACAAATCGGATTCACTAAACTTCAAAAAGGAAATCAAAATGGACTTTTCAAAACTGCTTCAACAATTTGACACAATTTCACAAAAGAAAACCTACGATAATAATGAAGGGGATTCAGAATACTGGAGACCTACACCTGACAAGGTTGGTAATGCCTCTGCTGTGATCCGTATCTTGCCTGACAAGAACATCGACGAGATCCCATTCCAACGCAAATTCTCTTTTGCATTCAAAGATGCCAATACCAATCGTTGGTATATTGAAGATAGTCCTTCAACTATCGGTCTGCCAGATCCTGTCTCCGAAGCCAATCGTGAACTTTGGGAAACTGAAGTAGAAGCGAACAAGGAGATCGTTCGCGGCCGCAAACGCAAAGAAACTTACACAGTCAACATCTTGGTGATTAAGGACACTAACAATCCTGAAGCTGAGGGTGGTGTGTTTAAGTACAAGATGCCCAAGAAGATGTTTGCCAAGATCGTTGCTGCTGCTAAACCTGATGCAGATTTGGGTGCAGAACCAATCAACGCATTCGATCCAATGACTGGTGCAGACTTCAAGCTGGTTAGAACAATCGTTAGCAAGTTCCCCAACTACGACACTTCTACATTCGGTGCCGCTAAACCCCTGTTTGGTGGTGATAAGAAGAAGATTGATGCCGTCTTGGCCAAGTGCTATGATCTGAAGGCTGATGTTGCTCCTGAGAAGTTCAAATCGTATGACGAATTGAAGAAGAAGTTCGAATGGGTCACTGGGGTTAGTAAATCCAATGGCGCTGCTCGTGCTCAACAGGCTGCTCAAGATCCTGAATTGGATGCACTCGCCGAGTTGGCTGCTTCTGAGAAACCTAAAGCAACAAATCCCGCTAAACGTGTCGCGGCTGTCCCTACACCTAGTATGCCTGAAGATGACGATGATGCATTCTTCTCCAGTCTCGTTAACGACGATTGATTGGTCGTAGAATCGTTTAGATTCGTCTAGATCCATGCCCGATATTGGATACCACATCTAATTGTGTTATTTCATTATCGGGCATTTTAACGAACTACTACATTTCGTTAAATGTGCAATAATGGATCAAATCATTGAAAGGATTTGTATGTTCAAGAAATTTTTGATTGCTCTGACTATTTTCACATGTACATTCGCTCACGCTAGATTGAGTGAAGGTGAAGCAGCCATTGTTGGTGCAGGCGTCTATCGTCTATTCACACAAGTCACGAAGACTCCAGAACCAGCCGTCATCTATGCACCCGGTGTACCAATCGGAATCCCTGTGCCAGTTCAAGTCAACCGACAACCGCCGTCCTATGGACCCTATGTTGATTACTGTGGAGCATATGTGAATGATTCCGTGGCTCTTGCATACTGCAAAGGTCGAGTTGACCGTATGCTTGAGATTCAGCGTGCAGCAGAAGCAGATGCATATCAACGTGGTCGAAATGGTCAATAAGTTTAAGCATTGGCTCTCACATCTAATGAAGACGAATACCGGTGACGTCATTACTTGGCGTGATCGAAATTATGTTTTCGTCGGCTTCAGATGTCATGTCTGTGGTGAAGTTGATAAATCCAGTGTGGTTATTGTAGACACCGCAGAAGAGGACTCAGTTGGAAAAGAAATTCAGTAGAGAAGAAATTCAGTCTGTTCATTTAGATCTAAAAGATCAACTCGTTGTGTCTGTTTTAGCCATCGGTTTAACATTCTTTCATTTCTTCATGAACACGATTAGATTGGGATTTGCATTCATTAGAATGTTCTTTGTTCTACCGAATGCCATCGTCGATGACTTGATGTTCTCAGCAAAATTAGTAAAGCTCACGGAGAAACAAGATGGCGCTGTATGATTATGCTTGTTCCAAATGCGGAACAAGAACTGAATTATCCAAAAGGATTTCAGATAGAGATGAGGTGGCTACAGATGTATGTCCATCATGTAATGAAGTTGGGTCGCTGACCCGTTGTGTTTCTTCGGCCGCAATTTCGTACTCAGCAGTTACTTCTGGGTATGGGCGAATTGATAATGGCTTCCGCGATGTTCTCAAGAAGATACATGCCGAAGCACCCGGCTCACGGTTGAACAAAACTTCAAGCCATCCATTTTAAACAACTACATTATCGCTGATAGTGTACAATTGATTTGTGATAGTGCCCGGATGGTGAAATTGGTAGACACAGCGGACTTAAAATCCGCCGCTACGATCAGATGGCGTACCGGTTCAAGTCCGGTTTCGGGTACCACATTGAATTTTAGATATGTCTGCACCAAAAGTAAAACAACGAAATTATGTCGCGAAACATTCTCGGCAATATAATCGGTGTGGTGTACATAAAAATCGGAAGAAATATTTGGAAAAGTCTCGAAATCAGAAACATAGAAAGAAGGTAGATCATGAATGAAAGTGACTTCAAAAGTGCCGCATATGACACTGAATATGAAACATCTTCAGTACGGTATGTGCATGCAAAGTCTTGGTGGCAACCAAGATCAAAGTCGTTGCCAATTGAAAAATGGGAAGTGACGCAAGAAGCATCATACCCAAGATTCACGATTGCTTATGCACGCTGTGATGATTCTATTATCTTTGCATACGCAAAGATGCATAGTGCAGATCTTCGTCTGCCTTACGATAAGAAGGTTGGTCGCGCTACCGCTCTTGAGCGTTTGGTTGCATACGTGACTGGAAAGAAAGCTCCGAGGAATCAATGTGGTGTGATTCAACTATCTGAATTCAAACAATTGGTTTTGGAAAATTCTTCTATCGGCTTTGTTCTATCCAAGAACGTCGTCGATAATATGAATATGTACGACTTCTCTCATGCATTCATCTCCAAAATTCTGGAGAAAGAAGTCAACTCTTTGCTGGTAAAATGACGACCGAAGAATTCAAGGTATTATCTGACCGTGAGCATGCGCTTGCTAGATCTGGTGTTTACATCGGATCTATCACTGCAGAACCATATGAAGGCATCATTGATTGTGTCTGGCAGAAAAAGATCGTAGTCCCTGGTCTATTGAAGATCATCGACGAAATCATTCAGAATTCTATTGATGAGCATATTCGTACTTCTGGTGAATTCTCTACAGAAATTGGTCTAGAGATTGCGGATACCTATAACGGTACGATGATCACTGTATCAGATAATGGACGTGGCATTCCTCAAGAGATCATTGATGGTAAACCACGTCCAGTTTGGGCATGGACTGAGTTGCGTGCTGGTTCTAACTTCGATGATTCAAAACGAATCACCGGTGGAACGAACGGGATGGGGGCGGCGCTGACGAATATCTTCTCTACTGAATTTAGAGGAGAGACTCGTGACGGTAAAAAGAAACTCGTCCTTCTTTGTAAGAACAATCGGGCAGAGATGGATTGGAAAATCGAAAGCGGTGGAAAAGAACGTGGTACCATCGTATCGTTCATTCCAGATTTGGCTAGATTCGGTCTAAAGGAATTCACTGAGGATCATATTGACATGATTCGTGATCGTCTGGTGAATGCAGCCATTATGTATCCAAAGATCACGTTCAAACTGACGATCGGTTCAGAGACAACCAAGATTCAGTTCAAGAACATCAAACAGATTGCGAAGAAATTCCACGATGATGCCATCTATCACGAAGATTCTGGACTAGCATTTGTCTTGGCTCCATCAGGTGCTAATGAAGAATTCCGAGTTCACAGTTATCTGAACGGTATTCATGTGAAGCTGGGTGGTTCTCATGTGGACTATGGCTTGCAACAAATCATCGAATCTCTTCGTGCTTTTATCAAGAAGAAGCACAAGATTGATGTTCTTCCGAATCAGATCAAACAGCATTTACTTTTTGCGATCTGGGTTCGGAATTTCAATGCTCCTCGTTTTGAATCTCAGACGAAGGAGCGCATCACAAATTCTTGGGGTGAAGTCAGTCCTATCTTTGCGTCGGTTGATTTTGAATCGATTTCCAAAAAGATTGTTTCCACACCGTCAATCATTGATCCGATGATTGAGGCTATCCTATATAAGAAGGACTTGGCTGAACGTAGGGAACTCGCGGCAAAACAGAAACAATCTAAACGAATTACTGTCGTCAACCACATTGCCGCTACAGATAAGAATCCTGAAAACAGAATCCTTTGCATCGCTGAGGGTCTATCTGCTATCGGTCCATTGATTGCCGTTCGCGATCCGAAGAAGATTGGCGGCTACCCACTTAAGGGTAAGATCATGAATGTCCGTGGGATGCGCCCTCTAAAAATCATGGAGAACAAAGAAATCTCTGAATTGCTATCGATCATTGGTTTGGAATTCGGGAAGAAGGCAACTGATTTGAATTACGGCAAGATCGCTATCATCACAGATAGCGATACCGATGGAGCCGCGATCTTCTGTTTGCTACTCAATCTGTTTAGCAATTGGCCAGAATTGTTCACTGAGAAACGAATCTGTAGAATGTTAGCTCCTCTGTATGATTGCCGAAAAGGTAAGCAGATGAAGATCTTCTATACGCATGAAGAGTATGCTGCTTTCAATTCAAAAGGTTGGGACGTCAGTTATTACAAAGGTCTCGGCACAATGCCGAAAGAAGTCTACAAGGAATTCATTAACAACCCAGTCATCATGGAAGTTACTGCGGACGACTTCGCTCCATTGGAAATGGCATTCGGCGAATCTTCATTACCTAGAAAAGAATGGCTTGTTGGTGAAGGTTTGTCTTCTGCCTGTGAAATGATCAAGAAATGAACAAATCAATCTCAGAAATTATCAACGATGAGTACCGACAGTACTCAATGTATGTGCTTGAGAATAGAGCGATCCCTCATGTCATCGATGGACTGAAAGCCGTCACTAGGAAATTGCTATATGCATCTATTGATGGTTACGGTGGTAAGAAGACTAAATGCGCTGACTTAGGCTCAATCTCTAGGTATAATTACAATCACGGAGAAGCGTCCGCGATTGGTGCTGTCATTGGTATGGCCGCCGAATGGTCAAACAATGCACCAATCTTTCAAGCCCACGGCAACTTCGGCAGTCGTTTGATTCAAGATGCAGCTGCTCCACGTTACATCTATGTTTCTCTATCAGAAAACTACAAACGGTGGTTCAGAGATATCGAAGTTGCTCCCAAGGCTTTGGATCAAGACAATCCAGAACCAGCTCACTATCTCCCAATCATCCCTTGGATTTTGATCAATGGTACATCAGGGATCGCGGTTGGTTTCGCATCCACAATTTTACCTCATTCCACCAATGATGTTGTTGATGCCGTCAAGAAATGTATCAAGAACCCCGATGCATACTTAGCGGCCAATAAACCAATCAAACCAACATTCCCTCATTTCAGAGGAGAGGTTGTTGATAATGAAGACGGTTCTTGGAGAACTAGAGGCATCATTGAGTATGTCGGTAAATACACATACGAAATCACTGAGTTGCCTATCGGATATGACCGTGAAAAATATGTTGAGTTCTTGAACGAACTTGAGAACGAAGGTCTAATTCGCGATTACACCGACAATTGTTCCGGTGAAGGATTTGGGTTTACAGTCAGAGTCTCTGGTGAACAGAAGTCAAAGATTGAAAAGAACCCGCATAAGTACTTCAAACTTGAAAAGAACCATTCAGAGAATCTAACAACACTCGATGTTGATGGGAAACTGAAGATCTTCAATTCTGTCGCTGAACTCGTTCACTATTTCGTGCAATACAGAACAAAGAAAGTTTCTGAGAAACTTGAATATGAACTGAAGAACCTTAGTGACCGTTCGGCATTCTTGAAGGACAAAATCAAATTCATTGAGGCAGTGATCGCCAATAAGATTGATTTTAGGAAGACGTCCAAGAGCCAGCTTCTTGAATACATTCAAGAAAACATTACTACTCAAGAATACGGAAGTAAGTTCACTGGCATTCCGTTATATAACTGTACGACCGATGAGGTGGAGAGTCTTAGACTTGAAATCAAGAAATGCGAATCGGAATTCGCTGCTTTATCAAAGGTAACACCAACTGAAAGATATTTGGAGATGCTTAATGAGTGATTCCTTTGAACAGATGTACGTCAATCCGCAATTGATTATCACGGACACATCTCTACCGCTTCTAGTTCGTCACGCAGCCAAGATGCTACAGGATCGTACATACTATACGGTGCAAGACCTTCTAGACTCATTATCTACATCCGACATTGGGTGGTTCGTCTTCTTTAGTGAGGGTACTATCGATGTTATCCTCAACGTCAAGAATATCGAACAGTACACACTACCTGAAAAGGAAGCCGCTAAGAATCTGTCTCTATTGAGTGCAATTGTTTCTCAAGCAGAGTCCTTAGTCATGGAAAAAGAAGAAGATATCTTGGATAACGTCTTCAAACTATCCATCTGTAGCACCATCTACTTGAGTGCCCGCGTCAAGAATGCGGACATTGGAACAAGATTGTCGATGTCTCTATCGTTTACTGAATTGAACGATATCATGGAAAGACTTGCACCAGAGGTTCTGAAATGAAATTTGTGTCTAATACCGAAGAACTGATAGAGTTTAAGAGGTGTGCTGAAGACCCGATCTATTTCATTAGCAACTATTGTTATGTTTGGAATGGTACAGACGAGTCTAACATTTACGATCGCGCAAACTCTAAAGTTCTTTTGAAACTATCCGATGAGCAACAGAATGTTATCAAGAGCTTTGTTACCGAAAAGAAAGTTGTTTGGCAAGCCGAACGTTCGACCGGTGAGACGACTACTATTTTAGCGGCATATGTATATTGGTTTGCTAGATTCAAACAAGACGTAATATGCATGTGCGCTACACCGAATCGAAAGATGGGTGATGCCATCAGATCGATAATCTGGTACATGCATCAGAATATGCCAGATTTCATGAAGCTCGAATTGGATGTAAATTGCGCATCTTGTATGGGGTTTGATAATCATTCAAAGATTTTCTATAACACTATTGGAATATCGGCCACCAGAGGCATGAGACTTGATCTGTTGGCTATTGACGAACCTTCAATAGCATCTGATAGAGATTTGCGTGAAATGATGGACTTCGTTCATTTTTCAATCGGAACGAACGGAGGTTCTTTGATCATTGTTGGAGACAAGTCACTATCTCTTAGCACCATCAGCGATGACATTAGATTTGCTTTCCGTGTTTGATAGATAACTACCACATGAAAGATTCTTGATACAATCATCCCGTGGACAAAAAATTAACATCATGAAGGAGTATGTGAATGGAAGATGAAATCAAACGAAAACTTGCGAAGATTGTGAATATCGATTCAGTCAATGTTCACTCAAATGCGGATTCCCTCGAACTTGCGATGATTGGTGGTTGGCAAGTCGTCATCCGAAAAGGCGAATTCAAAGCTGGTGATGTCGCGGTCTACTTTGAAGTCGATTCGTGGGTCCCAACTGAATTGGCACCGTTCCTCTCTAAAGGAAAAGAACCGCGTGAATACTGTGGTGTGAAAGGTGAAAAACTGCGGACAATTCGTCTCCGCGGTGAACTGTCACAGGGATTGCTGTTGCCTATCACCATCAAGCAAGAATTGTCGCTCCTTGAACCTGGTTCCGATGTAACTGAGCTTCTAGGTGTCCTCAAATACGAACCACCGATTCCAGCTTGTTTGGCTGGAGTTCAGAAGGGCAATTTCCCCGCCACTATCCGTAAAACAGATTGCGAACGAATTCAGAACCTCAATCGTTCATTGGAACAATGGATTGAATCTGAAATGACTTGGGAAGTGTCTGAAAAGATCGACGGAACGTCTGTCACGTTTGCTCTGATCGATGGCGAATTCATTGTCTGTTCACGTAACATCAATCTCGTTGAAGACAAACAGAATCTCTACTGGAAGACTGCTCGTGAATATGAGATTGAACAGCGGATGCGTGCATACAATCTGGATGGTTATGCTCTCCAGGGTGAAATCTACGGCAACAGTGTACAAGGCAACAAATACAATCTCAATCAGACTTATCTAGCTCTGTTTACAGTGCAATCGAATGGAAATTTCCTGACACCAATCGAACGCCAAGATTTGTTGACAAAGATGGCTCTACCGCAAGCACCGATTTTCAATTATGTGTCGTTCAAGTTCAAACCCGGCGATACAATCAAGAAGATTCTTGAAGCGGCGGATGGTAAATCTGTTTTGGGTACAACGGGAACTCTACGTGAAGGCTTGGTGTTCAAATCAACCGATGGTAAGGAAATTGTGAAAGCTGTTTCCAATGCATGGTTGGAAAAATTCAAAGACTAAGATGTCCTACATTTGGTTTTTGATTTTGTATTACGTTTCGTGGAAGTGTTGGTTGCATTTCGCGGCTAAACTTCCAGAGACGACACATCCTGTCATTAGATCACCAAAATGGTGGCAGTTCTTTATTGTGTTTTGGTTGATCTGTAAGGTATTTTCACGATGATCATCGTAGACTTTTCTCAAATCTTCTTGGCTCCCATTCATACGGATGGAGTTCTGAAGTCGGCGGCAATGAATCCGTGTGAAGAATCGAAGAACATTCTAACTCACACTGTCTTGAATTCGTTGCGTTTCAATTTCGTCAAACACAAACCAACATATGGGACGGAGATGGTGATTGCATGCGACAACAGTTCATGGCGCCGTGACTATTTTCCGAACTATAAGTACCGCCGTCGTTTGAATCGTGGTTCGGACGAAAGCGGCATCGATTGGAAGTTCATTGGAGAAGTTCAGAATTCAATCATCGAAGATCTGAAAAACTTCTATCCTTTCACTGTGGTGAAATATCCTAAAGCGGAAGGTGATGACATCATCGGTGCTTTAGTGAAACGTGTTTCTGAACGTGTTAGCGAAGACACCAACATCTTTGGCGATCCAGAAGTAGAAGAAATCCTCATCATCAGTTCCGACACAGATCACTATCAATTGCAGACATACAAAAATGTCAAGCAATGGCATCCGGTCAAGAAGAAGATGGTGAAAGGCGATTGCTCAGCCGACATCTATCTACTGAAGAAGATTATTGGTGGTGACGGGGGTGACGACATCCCCAACATCCGAATGGGAGATAATACATTCGTCAACAACGACCGTCAGAAACCAATTACCGAGAAATTTTGTGCATCATTCATTACCGCTCATAAAGCAGGTCGTGAGCCACATGAAGGGCAGCCTGACGACATCAGAGCTGGATTCGATAGAAACAGAACTCTCATTGACTATCGAAGGATCCCAAAAGAAATTTACACGGGCATCGTTGAATGTTATAATGAATCAACCAATCAAAGAAATTTCAACAAAATGAAACTCTTGAACCACCTTTCGTCTCGAGGGATGAAAGAACTATACACCAAAATCGGAGATTTTTTCTAATGATCAAGATTGCATACGATATGTTGGACGAGGTACTTGCTAAAGCAAATGAAAGCGCCGATCCAGCTGAATTCCTTAAGAATGCTTCCAAAGAGGCTCACTATCTTAAGTTCTACATTGAATTGGCCACCGATGACCGTTGGTTGGATTTCGATATCGCCACCGTGAAAGGTGTTGAATATCCTCGCGGTACCGAAGGTGCTATCCTTTTCAATAAGCAGACATCAATGACTATTGAGAATCTGTTTGAAATGAAAATCACCAAACACGTTCGTGCAAATCGTCTGGGTTGGTTGATGCAGATTCTCCACAAAGATGAGAGCGATGCACTAGCCCTCGTACTGAAGAAAGATCTGGCTTCAAAATACTCGAAGCTGACTCATGAAGTGTTGTGTTCATTTTTGGATTCGATCAAGAAATGACCGCAACTAAACAGATGACGATTAAGGAAAAAGAGAAATTCGTTCTGTCCTCTCTAAAGAATGCCGTTATTGAAGACAGTTCGGATTTCGTGCAAGTTGCTTGTGAAATCAATCAAGTGATCTATCCGAGCTTGGCTCAGCACCTCAGTCCTATTCTGACCATTGAAAAATTCAACGATGGCGAAGATTGGGCAGAGAATGCATGTAATAGTCAAGCAATGATCGCTCCATTGAAATTGAATCAAGTGGAAGCTTGCATGAATGGTTACAGAGCCGCTCTGAATTTCATGTTACTCGACGAAGAAGTTTCTGAAGTATTTCCAATGGATGAAATTGACTTCACTGGCTGGAGAATCTGGCGAGAACTTGATGCCAAATACAGATATGCAAAGAAGTTGTTTGAAATTCTGACATATAGGAAAGAACATGGAATTGATTGAGCAGCCTTTGGACAAAAACATCTTTCTATCTAAAGCGAATTTTTCGTTGAAGATTGAGGAGATGGTTCTGACTGGGATGTCTTACTTTGATGCTGTGTTGGCGTTCGCCGACGAGGCTGATAAAGATCCCGATGAGCTGGTTGAATTCATGACGCCAGTTCTTGTTGAGAAATTGAAAGCATGTGCAATTGAATCTGGTCTAGCAAAAAGTCAAAATAACGCAATTGATGATCTATGAACCGCTTTCAAGCATTCAAGTATTGGTATGCAACTCATTTGCATTTCAAGAACTTTTCCTATCAAATGGCGAAGTATGGATGCAACACTGCTAACATCAATAAGAAACTTGAATCCATGTCAGAGGCACAGATGTTCAAGTTTGAATGGTTTGCGAATGAGTACAAAACAAAAGAGATGTTGGTGTTGACTTCGGTTGAGTGCGAACTATCTGATGTAGATGTGCGATATGCTTCCAAGGAATCTGTACGAGAATGCAGTAATCGCATGATTGGTAGAAGAGATTCGGCTTCATATCTCATTAGGGAAATGAACGAATTGCACCGCGAGTCCAACATGCAGAATCTGATTCTTGGATTCATGGCAAATAGGATTCCGCCTGAATATATTTTATGCAGGGATCCTGATTGCAAAGAGTTGACAGAGATGCGGAACGATTTAGATGTTCTGTATCTCAAACGACCAATTGAAAAGATCATTAAGTACCGTGCATTTTTCAATCCTTCTAAATACAGAGATTTAGTTCATGAAGAAGTTCAGTCATCGTGAAGACGACAAAAGAGACTTTGACAACCAGAGTCACGTAGAACACAAGACAATCGCTCAGATCGTTAGAAAGAAACGGTATGTCGATAACCTAGAGGAATTTGGGTTTGACGACGAAGAAGAAGCAAACGAATATTATAGGTATGTGAGGTAATCATGATTATTACTATTCCAACTGATTATGAAATGGCTGGTGTGACGGTCTATTTGACGAATTTTACCACTCGTGAAGCCGCGGATGGGGATACATATCTGGATTTCAATTACGAAATCTCAGAGATCCCATTCTTTCCGCATGATTCGTTTCAAGAGATGCTAGAGGCCGACATTTCAAAATTCATCCTGTCTGCATTGTCTGAAGCAGTCCTTAGAGAACATTGGTTGACAGATGAGACAGAATGATCTTTTGTTGATTGCTGACTTTGCTTCACGAATAGCTCAGGAATCGAAGGCTCAGCGATTGAAAGTTGGTGCCGTTGCATTGACTAGCGACGGTGATATCATCTGCTATGGTTACAATGGTACACGCCGTGGATCTAACAATGAATGCGAAGTTCTTGTTGATGGTGAACTTGTAACCAAACGAGGCGTCATTCATGCTGAAGAGAATCTGATCGCACACGCAGCTAGAAGAGGTGTCTCTTTGAAGAACGGCATCGTTGTCTGTACACATAGTCCGTGCGAGCATTGCGCAAACCTTTTAATCCAATGTGGAGTAAAGGACTTCTATTTCTTGGAAAAGTTCAGAATCTACGACGAAGTTATCGCTTCAATTGGAAATGATCTATCAATCAAACAAATCGTAAAGTAACATGTCACCTTCATTGATCATTATCACTGGTCTCATCTATGCATACATCGCGGCTGAGCAACTCTTCATGAAGTCATCGGTCCCTATGGCCATCGTCTATTCTGGATATGCATTCTCTAATGTTGGGTTGTGGTGGTTGGCTAAGAACGGTGTCGGCCATTGAATGCCTTCACGCAAAGACTTCGGTTCTTGGCTGGATGACTCTTTCAAGAAACATTCATACCGGATCGGTTATGCCAAGTCTGGTACGATCGGTCTAGATGGGTCTACAAGAGAGTATCGGATCCATCCAATAGATACTAACACACCACCGCTAGTAAATGTACTGGATGTCATTCCAGATGTCCTGGTGTCGTATCCAGGATCTATCTCAAGAATCAAGTTCAACGAGATCTCTGTAAACAGTTCAAAATTCCCAAGTTTCAGTTTTACGATAGAAGACGTTGACTATGATTTGGTGATTGCTTCTAATGGTAACGGTGGTCATAAGTTCGAGAAGCAGATCATCGATTCTCTACGTAAAGCAATCTTCGACGGCGAACAGGGAACAAAGGGATCTGATTTGTTTACCAAGCTGGTTGACTTAGGGTTACCGGATAAGCAAAACATCGCTAATGTATCTGAACGTAAAGGTTCCACTAGAAAATCTGATGTACCAATTGAACATCTTGGGTCTGTAGTTGGTGATGCCGTCGTGACAACGAAAACTGGTGAGAAACATTACATCTCATTGAAGTCGGCACACGGCGATACGTTTTCGTCATATAGCGGGGCGAAGTCGTTATTTGATGGTACTACCTTAGACCAGCATTCGTTTGGTGCAAAGTTTCTGCAATCCTTTGGTGTTAACTTGAATACACTCCAAGAGTCGTTCGATACCAGGAATGGGATAATACTGGATAGACAGAAAATCCCAGCCACCGGTCACAACAAATACGAAACGACAGACATCATGCGCCGAGCTTGGGGTTGCAATTACTATTATGCAAGAGATCGCAAAGACGGTTGGGAAACTTTCTTCATAGACGACAATAAATTGAAGACATTGGCTGATGTGGAAGTCGAACGGATAGTTTATCCATCAGAAACATCCAAACAGTTAACGATAAATTGCTCATCACCCATTAAGGATTATCGAATAGAGATCCGAAATTCAAAGGGTGGTGAATATCCAAATGACATTAAGTTTAGAGTGAGGTGAATCATGGCTCATGAAGCAGGTAAGGGTTCTAAACAGAGACCTACTGATTACAGTACGTTCGCAACAAATTACGATGCGATCTTCCGCAAGAATCCTGATGCACATGTATCCGAAGGCGCAGATGGTCTTTTCGAGATCAAGACTCCTGAAGATGCAAAACGCTATCAGACTCAAGAACAGTTGAATGGCTGATCGAGATCCCAGAGTTCTGAAGGTGATCGCAACTGGATGTGATGTTGCAGTCTGCTCGGAATGGGATAAAACGATCGGTGATGCTATGGAAAAAATCTGGTGGTTGATTGGAGAGGATGCAGTCAAGTTCACACAGATCAAATCGAAATTTGGGTTCTTGTGCATTTACTATCATGTAGATAGCAATAAGGTGGCATTAGAAGAAGGTGGCCCGTTATTCACCGAACTGATTTCTCAAGTTGATTCAACCATTGAATGGGCAATGAGAGAATGCAGGCAAATGAAAACAACCACATGAATGAGTCTTGTATAAAATTCATCCATCGACAAACAAACAGTCGAAAACAAATGGCGGTTACCGCTGTATGTAATGTTCATTAAAAATTAAGTTGATTCCTTTGGCTCTAGAAATAGAGCCAATTCAAAAGAACGATGCGGACTCTTTTCCAAGATGTTGCCGCCACCAACATGGCTTTGATGTGCCTGATGCATTGAAGAGACGTTATTGTTCTTTTGAATTGTGGGTTATATGAGCGCCAGTATCACAACGCTCTTCTAAAGCGTAGCAGTGTAATGGAATCAATGCTGGTTCGAGTCCAGTCTGGCGCTCATATAATCTACTGAAAAACTTTTACATTCGTTCAAAGACGTAATGCATATCAATTTCACAGAATTGGAAATGATCGTTATCTTTTCCAATTGTTGTTTCATGACGAAACTGTTTTTCGGGTCTAGATAAACATCGTAATCTGGTAAAAAGAAGTCTGGGAAATAGTGGTGTTGTTTACCATTCAGGATATATGGTATCGGTTCATGCGGTCTTGTCCATTCGATATCTAGTTCATCTAATCGTGTTGCTAGTGCATCTTCCCATGAAGAATCGAATTTATAAACACGCCCTCTTTTATCAACGAACTGGTGTGTTCTTTTGCAAATTCTTCTGTGTTTCGATTCTCTAGCAATCTTTGATAATTTTGCTTTAGTTTCTATTGAGTGTGAATGTCTGGGTTTGTTCTTCTTTCTGATATTGGATGCATCGTATCGCCCACTAGCGTGGGCTGCTTTTATACCAAGAACTGCTTTTGATCTAGCAGCGGGTGTGTTCATTTGATTGCAGATGGCTTGTCTTGAACCATTCATGAAGCCGCGTTCTGGGTTTTCTTTGCACCATTTTACGTGATTTCCACGTTCTTTGTTTTCTATTTCTGCCATGCGCAAATTGCAAAATCTACAATGTCCGTTTATGATATTTGGTTGTTTGTATGTTTGACACGATTTGCTAGACACATGTGTGGTTAATAAATTAGCAGAAATCAGTCTTTTACATGACAAACAGGATGACTTCAATCTTTGGTATGACATGACAACAGTGGTGTAATAAAGTTTGATGATATTTATGGAGTTCGAATCTCTCCAGGCGCACCAACAAAGCATTCATGGAGTGGCTGTAACTCAGTTGGTAGAGTTATGAGCTGAATAATGCACAGCCGACATGTTAATGAGATGTACATTTCCTAACATGGGCGAGTCGTGGGTTCGAATCCCTCCAGCCACTCCATGAATGTTATTGATAGTCAAGATCTCTAAGTCCATATGCGGAGTGAACCGCAGTAATCAAACTCGAGTGTGGGTAGTGGAACCCCACTGCTATCAATTCTGCCTTGGTTCGTTACCAGCAACGCGGAGCACCAGAGTGACTGGTAGGCAGAATTGATAGTAAATGCGTAGGCTGATACGCATCACAGACGCGAACTAAACGATGCAAAAGATGGAACGGCAATACTTAATTTGCAAGTTTACGAGTAGCAATGCAGATTAGTTTGTGGTTGTGATGGTGAATGCCGGAAATTACAGTGGCAACTACTATCAATGGAATATTTCGACTTCAGTGTTTCGATGCATGGACAAAAGCAGTCATCGGATAGGGCAGTTTTGCTTCTTTCACTCACACGAATACTTCGTGTTTTGTAGGAAAGATTGGTGGTGAAACGCCACAGCAATCGGGTCGCTCCCGTCAGCTACAATCAGTAACGTCTTGGAAAGCCGATCTTAGCATGCATCGAAACACTGAAGTTGAGATATAGAATATCATTTCAGTGGCGGCATGGATAGGACATGCAGTAGGTGAGTTGCGATACGGTTCGAGACGTACTTGTGATCTTCTCAAGTACGTATCAAGTCGTACCCATTGAAGTGATTTTAATAGATGATGTTCATCACTGATAGCAGACCGATAAACTTGGCTGGTACCCGAGTCTCGGTATGAAGCAGCCTAACCAGCGCGGTGAAAAAGACTCCAGAGGTCAGAGCATCATCTGTTAAAATTGATTTTTCACCAAAGATCAATCGAGAGACTGATAAATAGTCATCAAACGAAATGTTTCTCGGATTAGCTCAGTGAGTAGAGCGCATGGTTTGGGACCATGAGGCCGGGGGTGCAAATCCTCCATCCGAGACCAATTCAATGCTCAGTTCGTCTAGCTGGCCTAGGACACCGCCCTTTCACGGCGGTAACACGGGTTCGAATCCCGTACTGAGTACCATTGTTGAAACATGTTAATTAGCTTGGGGAGGATGACCGATGCCCCTATAGCGTGGTCCCATAGCATGTTTCAACAATGGTACCGCATGTCGGTCTTTATACACCTGGTGATTTGTTGTAGATGTTGAGAAAGTGCGGCTTCGAAACCCGTGCGAACGAGTGAATCTCTGCGAATGAGGCTAAACTAGTAAACTCCGCTATCAACTAAATTCTACGTACCACAATCCGAGCAGCTGCTTCATCGTATCGGTAAAATGGTCACGAATAAAACTGGCGTGACGAATGAGTCGTCAGGTGTATAAAGTTCATTGGGTGTGTTGATGCTATGGTGTGTGCATCGGCGGGCTGTAAACCCGTCCCCTCGTGGTAAACATTGTTGGTTCAACTCCAACCACACCCACCACATTTGATAGGACGATCTCGTTTATGAAAACAGTAGAGCAATTGGTTGAAAAGTGGAAATCTGTGTTCCTCCATCATGGAAATGCTGTTTTGATAGAGAGTAAATCTAAAAAGATTTGAATATTCCACTCGTGCTGGCTAGGCGAAGGCACCCGGCTGTTAACCGGAGGTTCTGAATTAAGTAGGAGCGAGGTTCGAATCCTCGGAGTGGAGCCAATACGATGTTAGCTCAGCGGTAGAGCAGCGGACTCATAATCCGTCGGTCGCATGTTCAAATCATGCACGTCGTACCAATTTTGTTGGGGAGTAGCCAAATGGTAAGGCATCGGGTTTTGATCCCGACATTCGTAGGTTCGATTCCTACCTCCTCTGCCAGACAATGGCGCGGAGGCTGCAGCGCGTCTATATAAATTCTGCAGTCGGATTTCCTGAGGATTGTATATGCAATCTTCAATGGTTCGTTAGCTCAGTTGGTTAGAGCGCCACCCTGTCACGGTGGAGGTCATGGGTTCGAGTCCCATACGAGCCGCCATGTTTATGGTGTAGTTAGTTTAGTGGTAGAATAATTGGTTGTGACCCAATTGGCCAGGGTTCGATTCCCGACTACACCCCAGTGCGCCGATGGCAGAGTGGTCTAATGCGATGGATTGCAAATCCATTTTTCGAGAGTTCAAATCTCTCTCGGCGTTCCATGAAATGAAGGGTTTGTGATGTGGAGAATTTGGGCAAAGGCTCTTGGAGAAAAATCTGGTTCATCTAACAATGAAGCCGATAGAGTCGCAATCATTAGATCAATTTTGGTCTTGAGCGCGGTGATTACTAACATTTTTATCATCGCTGGTGTTATCAGACATTGGTGATTTGGAGAATCGCATGAGTTTGGATGGAGTTTTTGTTTGTCTAAATCCTGATGAGGAATCTAAGGATAAGTTGGACGCTTTCGTTGAAAAGTTTGGTCTATCTGAACGATTGGACCCGGATACGTATCACGTCACAGTGATCTATTCGCAGACACCTATCGACGATATACCGATCAAGAAACCGTTTACTTTAGCAACACCAAATTCATGCACGGGAACTCCAGTTGAATGGGAAGTCTTTCCGACAAAGACGGAAGGTAAATGTCTCGTTCTGAGGATAGATAGTCGTTATGCCGCTGCATTGAATAGGGTACTATTGAATAACGGCGCAACGAGCACGTATCCTTCATATAAGTGTCATATGACTGTTGCCTACAACATCAAAGACGTGATTGAACCGTCTGAGTTACCGATTCCAGATTTCGATCTGAATTTCACAACGATTACTTGGAAACCGTTGGACGAAACGTTCGTTCCCAAGAATAAAACAACATAAGTCTGTAGCTCAATTGGCAGAGCGTCGGTCTCCAAAACCGAAGGTCGTAGGTTCGAATCCTACCAGATTTGCCGCGGAATAGCTCAGTTGGTAGAGCAGTGGCTTCATACGTCATGTGTCGAGGGTTCAAGTCCCTCTTCCGCGTCCAACATCGGCGAGATGGATGAGCTGGTTTAAATCAGCGGCTTGCTAAGCCGTCGGGTGTTGAATAGACGCCCCGTGGGTTCGAATCCCACTTTCGCCACCAAAACAACCACATGTTGAGCGTATGATATAATTGCATTCAACAATGAGGATATCATGAAATACAATGGAACTCGTGATCAATGGATAGAAGAAGTCGTTCACACAGTTGGTCTTGAGTTTAAGGATTCTGAGAAATGAATGAGAAAGAAATTGCAAGTCTTGGTGAATTGCTGGAAGAAGATGCTCGACTTCGTGCAGAAGCAGAAACTTTGCATCGATTGTTCTTTCAGCGTCGTGAAGCAGCTGAAGCTGAATACAAAAAGAAGTTTTTCGTTCGGTTATTTGGTTTGGAATGGTATGGCTCCGTTCATTGGCTCAAGACTTATCCGGACGATGTACTGAGTTTGCTGCAAGAGAATCTTTCCAATACCGTAGCAAATTCGTACAAGATCACTCAGTACATAAGAGAACATGCTTCGGTAACTCAGTTGGTAGAGTATCATCTTGATAAGGTGAAGGTCGCTGGTTCGAATCCAGCTCGAGGCACCACAAATTGTGAATAAATGATAAACAGTGCGAGAATGGCGAAATTGGTAGACGCACCAGATTTAGGTTCTGGCGGGAGTTAAATACCGTGAGAGTTCGAGTCTCTCTTTTCGCACCAGATCCATCTTAACTCAGCTGGAAGAGTATCCGCCTTGTAAGCGGGAGGTCGTTGGTTCGAATCCAACAGATGGAACCGTTGAATTGTAGGTTTTGATGCGGGGTGGAGCAGTTTGGTAGCTCGTCGGGCTCATAACCCGAAGGTCATGGGTTCGAATCCCATCCCCGCTACCAGTTTGGAATCAACTTAATTATCGGAGACGTGGCAGAGTCCGGCTGATTGCAACGATCTTGAAAATCGTCGGCTTAGAAATAGGTCCGTGAGTTCAAATCTCACCGTCTCCACCAATCAACTACATGATCGAATTTGAAATAAAATTGATCTTGAAGTTATTTAAAATCATGCGGGTGTAGCTCAGTTGGTCAGAGCACTTGCCTTCCAAGCAAGCGGCGAATAGTTTACGCAGGTTCGAATCCTGTCACCCGCTCCATTTCGTTCATTATTTTGGAGTGATCTATGTCTCAATCTATCATCGTCTATCGCAACCCATTGGAACAAGCATTCTGGGAATCCCCTTACATTCTCCCGGCAATCCTTATCGTCATTCTTTGGATCGGCATCTTTCTTCTAATTGACGCGGCCCTTCATTCAAAGTCGTTCTATCGTAAGAACAAGAAGTGGATCGTCAGATTGCAATTGGTCATGTCTGGTCTATTCGCGGTTCTTATCGGTAAGGCCGTCTCGTCTTGGATCGGATACTGATTCATGATGCTTCATGTAGTCAAGACGATAGACAATTCAAATTTTGTCTATTGGCCAATCCTCAAAAAGAAATTCCTCGAACATCTGGTTGCACTGTCGGAAGATGATCGACGCATGCGGTTCTTCGCCAATCTGAAAGACGAAGCTCTGTCGGATTACATCGATAGGATCAACATCCATAACGATCATGTCTGCTACATCGAAGATGGTACGAATGTGATTGGGTTCCTTCACGCAGCCAAAGTATCTCATGGTGTCTATGAGATTGGTGTTTCGGTTTCTAGCGATCGTCGTCATTCTGGTGTAGGTTCTGCATTGTTTAACAACCTCATCCTCTGGGCACAATCAACTGGTGTAGAGAAGTTGCAGATCAATTGTCTGTCTTCTAATGTTTGGATGAACAAGCTTGCTCGAAAATATTGTGATAGAGTTAATATTGTAGACTATTCAGAACGCTCTGGATTCATTGAGTTCCCTGGTACGGTAGATCCATATTATGCAATGGGCAATTATGTAATCAACGGCATTCTGGTGTGCGATTCGGCCATCAAGACTGCTTTGACAGAAACACAAGAGAAAATCCAACAATTCCTGGCAGCACCACGGGCAAGTCTGGTACCTTGGTGGGTTCGTCCAACATCGAAAGGCGAAAAATGAGAAGTTGTGGTGGGTGTGAATGGTTGTCCAACAATAAGTACACTGGCAAACATGTGTGCGAGTTCTACGACATTCCCGTAAACACTGGTGATTCGGCTGATGCATGCCAGAAATTCAAACCAATTCAATGGTCTAAAATCAAGACAGATGTGTATTCTGATTCTGACGTAAACCAATTCAACAAGGAACACGAATGATTACTTATCGTCAAGGTGATATCACCCAAGTGAAATCTGGTGTGATCGTTCATGGATGTAATTGTCAAGGCGTCATGGGTTCTGGTGTAGCGAAAGCACTACGAAATATGCACCCAGAGATCTTTACACCATACAGTGATAAGTGCAAAGCATACAACGATGCATACTGTTTAGTTGAGACCGACGATCTTCTAGGTCAAGTCGTTCTTGTTGAAGTGGCTCCGACGCTAATGATCGCGAACGCGATTACTCAAAAGTACTATGGCAACGATGGGCGGAAATATGTGTCGTATGATGCAGTCGATGCTGCATTGGATGTAGTGGGAAAATTTGTACGAGCAACGAAGCAGCAAATTCATATGCCAAAGATTGGTGCAGGTTTGGGTGGAGGTGATTGGAGAATCATTTCGTCCATTGTTGAAACAAGACTGAGTGATCGTGATGTCACTGTCTGGAGTATCTGATGTCAATGATCGAAAATCTGTTTAGAGAAATTGATGATTGGGAAGAGCATTACAGAGATGTCTGTAAGAACCATGAAGACGTCAGAAACTCACTAAGGTCGAAACACGCAGCATCGTTCTGGTTTAAGTGGTTTTTCATTCCATGGGAACGGACTAGAGAGTACAAAACAGTCATCAAGGAACATCTTCAGATTGAGGATGAACTGTATGAACGTTTGACTTGGGCATATGCTTTATGCGGCCAACTAGTTAAGGAACGCGGCATTGATGCTTTTTCCGCTCCACAGAATCCAATCATCGATTCTATAGTGAAAAGATTGGAGTCTGGGAAATGACAAAGTTCACGGTGACACGACATGTCAATGAAGTTGATGATGGTCCAAATTACTGGAGAAAAGCAATGACGATCGTGAAGAAGCTCCAGAGTAGGAAGAATTCGCCATTCGTTGAATCCATTGATGTACGCTACACAACAATTGGCGTAATCATAGAAATTGAATTCAGATCAACTCGTACCATCGTGGCTGAGAAATTGGAGCGATACAAGAAGCGTCTAATGAAAAATGCTACATTAGAACTGCGGTGATACAATTTCATCATCGCATTTAAGGAAACACCATGAAATACATTACACCGGAAGATCATGAAGAAATCGCTAAGCTCCGTACTGGAGAGATCAGTGAATTGAGTGAAGGGTGTATGGGTCGACTGTTTGAGCACTATCTCTCTACTGGAGAAATGCCTTACGGTACCGCGAAAGCTCGCACGGGTGATCCAGATGAGTGGATCTATCAACAACTTGAAAAGGAAAGCGTCTAAATGACGGTAGCAACAAAATTTGTGAATCATCTTGGTCAAGAGATCGAACCTGGTGAATCTGTGCTTTGTATCTGTCGGGGTTATAGAAGTACCAAAGTCAAATCTGGTACATACATTGGGATGTCGCCTAGTGGTTATCCACAAGCTCGCGTGAAGAGCGTCAATTACCTCGGTCGTACCACAGAGACCTTAGCGACATTGGTTTTGGGTAGAGTCTATAAATATCACAAGTAAAGGATGATATATGGACGAAACCACAAAATACGACAAATCGCGCGGCTCATTCTACGATCGTGGTAAAGCAGATAGTTACTATCGCCGCCGCCCGAATCCACATAAAATGACTGCTCCGGACTTCAAACGTGTTGCTGCAAGTACACCAGAAGAGCATGCTGCGTATCATGCTGGTTACAACTTCAATGAACATCTGGGTAACTTCAAAGACTATGGTGATTAACCACATGATCGTTGGTTTGTTACAATAGTTTCATCATACTTAATCATTCAAAGTGAAATATGCAAGTCAAAGACGTTGTTAGTGCCATCGCAGCTGTTGGTTCCAAGAAAGTCAAAGTGCAGTTGCTTGAAGAAAATTCCTCAAATCTCGTTCTTAAACGTTGGTTTGAATTGTGTCTGAATCCACGTATCAACTTCTATCAGAAGAAACGGATTGATGCACCAACAGGTGCCGAGAGTGGTGATGGTGCATTGCAATGGGCGATGGATTGCTTGGTTGCAGATATCGCATCCCGTAAATACACAGGGAATGCCGCTCGCGAACGAATCACGCAGATTCTGTCTATGTTGGACGTAGAAACTCAGAAACTCGTTCACGCAATCTTGCAGAAAAAACCAGATTGCGGTGTAGATTCTTCTGTGGATAAAGTTTGGCCAGGTTTGGTGCCATCTTTACCTTGCATGCTTGCTAAACCATTCTCATCCAAATTGGCTGAGCAATTCAATTGGCAGAAAGGTGTCTGGTCTGAACTGAAATCTGATGGATGCCGCACCCACATTGCAATTAAGAAAACCGGTGAAGTGGAACTGTACACTCGCGGTTTCAATGATATGACCGTCCATGGAAAATTCGATTTCCTCGGTTCAATCCCAGAACTTCGCGGTCATGTAATTGATGGAGAACTTCTGTCGGTTGATGCAAAGGGTAAATTCCTCGATCGCAAAACCGCCAATGGTATTGCTAACAAAGCAGTGAAAGGTACTATCTCCGAAGAAGAGGCTGCACGACTCCACCTTGTTGCTTGGGACGTCATTCCAATTGATGATTTCTGGAAACGCGGATATGCTTCGCCTTATACCGCTCGTCGTCAGAAAACATCAGAGTTTGTGAAACTCGCTACAGCAGTTTCTCCATATTCATTGTCGCACATTCCTGGAAAGCTTGTTTATAGCATCGAGGATGCTCAGAAGCACTTCCAAGAACTTCGAGATCTTGGGCAGGAGGGATCTATGTTGAAAGAGCAGGATGAACCTTGGGCCGATATCCGGAGCACCAAAATTCTGAAGCTGAAGGAAGGTGACGAAGATCCAGCGGATATGCGCTGTGTTGGCTTCAATCCAGGAAATGGTAAATACGAAGGAATGATCGGTTCTCTGGTTTTTGAGACTGACGATGGTAAAGTTCGAGTCAATTGTTCCGGTATGACAGACAAGATGCGCAATGAAGATCCCGGTGAGTTCGTTGGGCGAATCGCAGAGATTCAATACAACGAACTGATTCGTGCTAGAAATTCCGCAACAGCAAGTCTGTTTCTTCCTCGATTCAATAAGTGGCGGGATGACAAGAACACCACGACCGCCGCTGAAGATTTCCGCACAATTTCTGGAGAATGAAAATGAAACAAATTGAATCAAAGTATCAAAGTGAATTCGTTGAGGAACTGACGAATTCGTATGCAGCCAAACGTGAATTGCATAAAGAGTTCACTGATATGATGATGGTTCGTGGTTTCGATTACACTAAGAAAGTATTCGTCAGTGAGAAGTTTCCAAAGTTTCCAAAGCGTCTCCGCGAAGTCATTGAAACAAACATCTAAGGTATCGTATGTCCAAAAAAGAAAAAATTGTCGTTGCTGTGTACCAAATGATGGTCAATAGTCTGCTTGCTGGCAAACCGAAAGTTGAATGAAATGTTTAGTGATCGCTTATCATCTGTTGAATTTTACATTGATGATCTAATCATCAAGACATTCAAGATGGTGACTCCACGAGTTGCCTTATTTGAATTCGGTGAACGCGACAGGATTCTAAAGGAATCTTCTAAGGTAGGGTATGCTCTACTGAAAGTCAATACAGCATTCTGGGATGTTATCCGATTCCCAGAAAAGACTTATCGTGGTCTATCTGCTAATATCCGTTGCCGTCGAAACAAGACGCATGTCCTTAGAACTAGAGAAGGTAGACCGGGTGAATGGTACGACCTATGTGAACGCATTCCGGATGCACTATTGACTGCTGTTGTTGACTTCGTTGAAGTTGAATGCAGCCACATGACGGTGTGGTGTGCCAATGAAAGCCTTCGCAAAGAGTACAAAGCAATGATCAAAGCAGATCCTTCTGTTAGAGCCAAGCTGGGTATTGATTGGTTGTCGTTCCAAGCTACTTCCGATATTAGAGACGAAGAGGGTAGAACCGCTCACGAACGGATCATTGGAGTCTACAAGTTCGCGAAAGAAACGAAACCTTTCTGGGATAGCGCATATGATTACAAAGACTATCAAGAAATTACTCGTCTTGAAAAAGAGTACGACGAGAAGATGACGCATTTCTTGAAAGAAATCATTGAACTCAGAAAGTATCTATGGACTTGATCAAACGTTTCTTTTGGACAGCAATTAGAAGATTGGCTGCAATTTTGGATCTTTTGCTCCAAGCAGTACTCTCGGCCGTTTTCGTTGTAGTGATTTTCATCGTATTGATTACAATCGCTATCTTCGGTGGTTTTGATGATGCAGGTGCTCCAAGTGTCATCAGAAAAATTAGTGGAGCTGCACAGGATGGGTTTGAATGAAAACGCCTGAAGAACAGATTCATGATCTCCAAGACAGAGTGAAGAAGCTGGAAGAAATTGTTTTGGAGTTGGCGCTGCTTCTCGATCGTGGTCCAGAATATGTGCCACCTTATCAAGCACCGATGTATCCAAGCTATCCTGCCACCAATCCACTGTGGATCGTTACTTGTGATTCAACCACAAAATAAGCATTGCATTACAATAACACCATCGTCAACTGAAAAGGTGAAATTGTTATGGAACTTAAGATAAAACACGCTACAGAATTGCGGGCTATCAAAGAGCGTGCTGTTACTGAGAATACTGCCGCTCTTCATGCAGTCTGTACTGGTGTCGTTGAGATCATCATCAAGGGAATGGAAGAGATGGTGGTTTTGCTAAGAAAGTCAGAACCACGTACATACGGTTTCTACGTGAAGCATCATTTCAACGATATAAGGGATATGCTTGCAGATGTTTCGGATGACAACAAAGTCATCTTTGAGAGAATTAAAGATCTCCATGAATGGGAAACTGACGTCTTGCCAACAATCCTCTTCATCCTCAACGGCTTCGGATATGATGCTGAGGGTGTAACTGATTGCTCGTGGACCATCTACATCAAGTTCTAATCCTATGAAAAGAAAACTCAGAGTCATCTCTGACATCCATTTGGATATGTCATTCACGGCAAAATTCAAACACGGGATGCGAGAGTTTGACATCATCTGGTCGCCAACACCACACAAAGATGATGCAGAATCAATTTTGGTGATCGCTGGCGACATTTGGGTCGCGGATGAAGCATTCAAACGGCGACATGATCAAGATTCTTGGATTAAGAATGTCGCTAAGACGTTCCATGCTGTTGTGATCGTTCTGGGTAACCATGACTATTGGGATGCTTCGATAGACACGATCGTTGAGAAATGTAGAGCACATTTGGTTGAGCAAGAAGTCACTAATGTTCAGATTCTGCACAACTCCACGATCACGATTGACGACATCAAGTTTGTCGGCGGTACTCTTTGGACCAGTTTCAACAACATGAACCCTCTAGTCGTTTATGGTGTCATGAATGGTATGAATGACAGTCGGTATATGCGTACTGATGGCAATTCTCGTAAAGTTCAAGCAATGGACTTTTTCAATGAGCACAAGAAAACATTGGCTTGTATTGAGGCTAACGCTAAACGTGATTATCCAGAGCAATCCGTCGTCGTGGTGACACACCATGCCCCATCATATAGATCCGTACACTCCAAGTATCGAAATTTTCAATACACGGACTTGAATTTCGGATATTACACCGAACTATCTGATATGATGTACGATCCAGATTTTGCGGCTGATTACTGGATCCACGGACATATGCATGATGCGATGGATTACGAAATCAATAACACAAATATTATCTGCAACCCAAGAGGGTATGGTGGTTTATCTCAACAGAATACAGGATTCAATGAGTTCTTGTTTTTGGATTTTGAGAACAAAACGACTACATGATTGATGGTTGTATAAAATTCATCCAACGACAAAGAAATTAAGGTTTATGATGTCCGACCCTCAAATCAAACATTTTCGGTACAATGCAACGGAATTCAAAGTTGCGTTTTATCATGCGATGTATGTCTACGCCAAAGCTCAAGCAGAAGGTGTTGACCTTTCCGGCGATCCTCACGATGATTGGGAATGGTCTTACGACGGTGAAATTTGGGGTGACGGAGGTGGAGAAGTTCCGTCGTTTTCATATGGGACGATCTATCGGTGGAAATTCTAATCATGAAAACCTTTTTGATCTTCTTCGTCATCATGTCCGTCCTTTCGTGGATTTGGTTCGCATTGGAATACACTGGGTATACTGCCGAGATCAAACGTGGTAATGTGTTCTGTACATATTCCGCGACACCATTCAAAACTGCGATTGTTTTCACGGTGGCGAGTATTGCGATCTACTTCGGAAACTAACATGCCTACGATTTACACAAATGACGTGAATGTCAGAATCACAACTTTCAACAGTCTTCCTAAGATTGATGATCTATTAGATCTCGATGCGATCTTCATGCGTGGTGCACCGGGATCTGGTAAGTCAACGATGGCCAAGGAAATTTCCGATGAGTTCGGCGATCGTGAAGGTCTATCTATCGATGATTATGCGGTGGTTTTAGAAACTGATGATTATTGGATTCGTCCAGATGGTTTCTATGATTTCCAAGCAAAACATCTTGGGCGAGCTCATGATTGGTGTTTCGAGACATTCGTTCATCATATCGCTATCGGTCGTCGTGTCATTCTCTGTAACACCAACATTGAATTGCTTCACATGGCTCGGTACATTGAAGCAATCATCAACGATCGCGGTAAAGCAGATGTCGCCTTCATTCAACTGAATTCCGATTACGGGAATGTCCACGGAGTTCCGAACGAAGTGGTTGATCGAATGCGCAATCGTCTTGCTATTGAGAGCACACCAGAGCGAATTCAAGAGTTCGCTAATACATTCAAGAATTGCGTTTCAATCTAAAGGAAAATCATTATGAATCAAAAAGTGTTTCGTGGTCTATTTGCGGCTGGGGCAGTTCTTCTGCTAGCGGTTATTGCACCAGTCATCTGGGCTGCTGTTAGTGCAGGAGTTGGCCTTCTTGCTTTGGGTGTAATCGGTTTGGTTGGAATGGGCGTCATTCAATTGATTCCGTTCCTAGGTCAGAAGATGGAAAACTGGGTTCTTTCGTTGCGAAAAGCAGAAGCGCGAAACAATCCAATCGAACAATTACAGAACTATCTGATGCAGAAGACTCGGCAAGTGAATGAATTCAAACAAGCAGTCGCTGCAATTGGTGCACAGATTACTTCTCTGAAAGACATGGTCGCTCAGCGAAAACGAGAACGAAAAGATTACGATGCATCTGCACAAGAACGTGCTATCATCGCAATGACGGATGCACATCAGAATCTGGTTGGGAAGTATCAAGCAGCACTAACTGCATTGGACGAACTTCGTTTGGCTGTGGAGGATCGCGAATTCCAATGGAAGTTCAAAACTGCTGGCGATGCCGCTCTCAATAGTTTGAATTCCGCATCTGGTAAACAGATCATGGATACGCTGCTTGCCGATGAAGCATTTACTTCCGTAGCAGACAACTTCAATCGAGTGTTCGCTGAACTTGAAATGGAATCCGTGAAACTGACGGATGCCAAACAACTCAAGTTTGATGCAGGCATGACGATTGATGTGTCCGCAATCAACCTTACAGCAAAAGTCTAAGGAGTACGACTGATGTTCTACAAGATTCTTAAATATACGCTGATGGTCGTGTTGGTTGCCATCATCGTCATCGGGTACCTCTCGGCACCTGATGCAAATCAACCAACTAACACAATCCAACAACCTCAATCTCAATCCAAGTTCAATTTTTAAGGAACAACTGAAATGAAAAAAGTTATTATGATGCTGTTGAGCGCCAGCGTGGCACTCTCCGCGATTGCTGCAAAGGTAGACGATGCCCCTGCAGCAGAATGTGAAGGTCTGACCGTCGCAACGGGTCCTGCCGGCAAAGGGTATTCGAACCTCTTCGCTGATGTGAAGAAGGTCTGTGGTCGAAAGGTCAATCTCTGTGAACTAACCACGGGCGGCGGTCTTGACAATCTGAATGCTCTGTCCACCAAGAAAGCAGATGTTGGCTTCGTTCAAGTGGATACGTGGAAAGTGATGAAGAATGGTGACGACACCATCGCTGCTCTCCAAAACTTGATGGCGGTGAACAGCAATTACTTGCACATCGTGGTCGCTGCTGGTGGTTTCAATGTTGAAGGTCCAAAGAAACTGGGATTCATGAAGGGTGATCAGAAAACAGTAGTGATCCAATCATTCTCGCAACTCCGCGGACAGACTGTCGCTGTTGTTGGTACTGCGCAGATCCTTGGTCGCCAATTGGATAAGCAGTATGGTTACGGAATCCAATTCGTCGATGTGAAGTCTGACAATGAAGCATTCGCTCTCGTCAAGAACGGCAAAGTCGCCGCGGCATTCACTGTCTCTGGTTGGCCTTCAGGTACAGTCAGTGCACTGTCTCAATCTTCTGGGTTGACATTGGTTCCGTTTGATGCTCCTGCTTCCGACCCCTATCGTGTTAAAGCTCTGAACTACAAAAACATTGCTGTCTACAACATGAATTCATTGGGTGTTCAGAACATGATCGTGACTCGTCAATTCACTGGAGCTCGTCAAGCAACAGTCGCTGCATTCCGTCAATGTATCACTGCAAACATGGACGAACTGAAACAAGGTCGATATGAACCTGGTTGGAACGAAGCGAATCCCAATTCTCAAGTATCTGAGATCACTCCATTCAAATCAAAGTAATCTGACTTTGAACTAAAGATGAAGGACTGCAATGCAGTCCTTCGGTTGTTTCTACTACATAAAGCAGTCTTGTATAAAATTCATCCATCGACAAAACAAATTGAGGTACGGCATGAAAATGTATTACACAGTTAGAGAACTGACAGAAAAGAAACACCCTGTTAGTTTTGCAGTCAAACAAGCAGCTTATATTCTTCGTGAAAAACATGGCATCACTGCTATCGATACAACCGCGGTATCGAAGTTGTCTTCCGCTGATTTGTTGACAACCGCAGAAGTAGACGATCTCGTCACTGAAATGTGTTTGATTCACGCGGCTTTTGACGAAGGACTTTGAAATGGAAAACACAATGAAACAGAATGGCGAAATGCTCAATACGATGATCGTGATTGCAACCAATGCTCACAATGGTCAATTTGATAAAGGTGGATACCCATACATCCTCCATCCAATGACGGTCATGAACATTTACCGCACGAACTACGGAATCACCAATGCCAGTGTAGAAGCACTCTGCATGTGCATCGGTCACGATCTCTTTGAAGATACTTCAGTCACTGCTCATGATCTTCGTAGCGCTGGTGTTTCGGAAGCCGTCATTCAAGGTATCTTCAAGCTGACGAAGATGCCTGGTCAAACTCATGAAGAATACGTGAAGCAAGTGATCTCTGGTGGCATCGATGTTATCCGTGTAAAGAAGTGCGACATTGAACATAATTCAGATATCACACGTCTGAAGGGTGTCCGTGAAAAGGACATTGCTCGTATGGAAAAATACAATCGCACGTTCTTGCAGCTGACTGTTGCTGAGAATGCCATCATCGATTCGTTGAACTCAGGAATGTGAACATGTTCATTAAGGTCAATCACAAAATACCAACTTTGGCTGAATGTCGAGCAATCGCGGCAGCCAAACCGGAATTCATTGAAATCGCGAAGTCTGACTATATCGTCTTTGATTATGCGATCAACGATAGTCATACCTTTGATTTTCCGTCTTCATTGGAAATGCGTGGAATTGCTTTCAATGCAGAAACCGGAGAACTCGTCGGTCTTGGTCTACACAAGTTCTTCAATCTTGGCGAAAAACCAGATCAGAAACTCGTTCTTTCAAGTGAAGCAGAAGCATTGGAGAAAATTGACGGTTCAATGATCCGCGTCATTCGGACCAATACAAATCCACGTGGTTGGGTTCTCGGTACTCGTGCTGGAGAAACGACTCATTCGCAGTATGCTGAGGATTTCATTGCCGACAAACCAAAGTATGTTGCTTTCATTGACGCATGCATCGCTGGTGGTATTCATCCGATCTTTGAATACTGGTCTCCATTGAATTCAGTAGTCATTCGTTACGCTGAACCGTTTCTCCATTTGATCGCGATGCGGAATCGTCTCGGTGATTATCTGTCGTATAAGGACATGAAGCACATCGCGGATTCGTTCGGCTACATCGACATAGCGAATTCCTACACGGCGGATATCAAATCAATTATCAGTTCTTATCACCAACTGAAGGGCATCGAAGGATTCGTCATTCGTTCCAACAGCGGCTGGGTTAAATTGAAAACTGACGAATATTGTCAACTACATAAAGCCGTCTCAAAATGTCAGTTTGACAAAGACATCGCAGAGATGGTTCTTTCCGGTACAATTGACGATGCTATCGCATTGCTGCCGTCACCACGGAAAGAGGAAGTATCTGACCTTCGTGATAAGATCGTCCATTTCATGACGACCACGAAACACGACATCAGTTCATCTCTACCAAACCTGATTGCCGAAACGAATGGCGATCGGAAATCAATTGCGCTGAAGATTGTGGACGATAAGTTCCGTGCGGAAATCTTCGCTGCATTGGACGGTAAGTTGGAATCCACAATCAAGAAACGAATCTTTACAGCATCTCGGACTCTAAGTTCGTGGGAAACCTTTGCTAAAGATTTTCTGTAACACCAGAATGGAGTATTTGATATGAAGAAGACTTTGATTGGTATAACTCGTGCATTTAGTAAAATGCCACAAGTGAAACTGAAGTTCTCAAAAGACGGTACCTACAAAGTAGTCAACCGGTTTGGGTGGTTGAAGGTTTGCGCCGCAGTGATGGCTGCAATCATTGCAATTGGAGCATTCAAATACACTTCAGTCATCGTCGGAGAAACTTACCGTAGAATCTCCTATCTGTCCAATGATATTCGTTCTAGCGTCACTGGAAGTGCTCTATCAAACGCGATTGCATCTATCATCCATCGTGACGGCGGAATCGATATGAAATTGGCGAATACCTATGCCAAATGGATCATGGATTCGGCAACGAAGTGGTCTATCGACCCAATGACGATTCTTGCTGTGATGGCCGTTGAATCAAAGTTTGACTATACGGTCGTCAGTAGCGGCAATGCAGTTGGTTTGATGCAGATCATCCACACTTGGCACAAAGAGAAGGCCGAGAAGGGCCAACTGTTAGACCCTCAAGTGAATATCGACGTTGGGGCCCAGATCTTATCAGAGTACAAGAAAATCAGTAGCACTGAAGCCGAAGCACTATTGCGGTACAATGGCAGTCTTGGTGGTGCAGGTGGTTATGCAGCCAAAGTTCTAATGAAGAAAGCGATCTATAAAAAGCAGATCGTCGATCAGATCACCACATAAGTGGAACCATCTGCTACCGTCACGGTAGCATTGATAGTCATAGGGCCTGCTGATAGAGCATTGAATCCAGCGGGCACTGTGAAGTTTGTATTGATCGTCTTCTCGTTGATGAACATCACTCTCTCAGTGCCGCCGCCTGTGGCTGAACTTTCTCTAATCGTATTAAGAGCATCGGTTACCGTTGAACCAGGAACATTCGAAATGTTCTGTACCTGATCGCTAAACAAATTTGTAGCCATTTTAGAATTCCTTTATGTCTATAATCGTCGAGATCTCGACGGACATTGATACACCAACCACATCAATTAACTGATCGGCACGTCTCAAACCAATTTGTGCCATCGTGGATAAAACTGATTGTCGTGTTAATCGCACCAGTCAGATTACCAGCCATACGAAGGTTTGTACCATCAACTAAGGTCGTGTTTGCATTGCCGAACATTACCGTCAAGCGTTGACCAGTTTTCCCACCAGCGATGCTGGTGACATTGGTTGCCGATGAATTGTTGAACAACACCAAATCTTGAAGACCGGGAAGCGTTGGTGATGCGCTGTTGTCGCTAATCATCGTCGGGAATGCTGTATAGTAAAGTAGCGTGTTCTGTAGAAAGTTTTTCTGATATGTACCAGAAATATCACCACCAATTAAGTTAACAATACACCCAGCATTCTGTGTGAGAGCGGAATACCTTACACAGAAGAGATTTGCTACAGTACTAGCGCCTATCGTGATCGCATTCACTTCACTTTGAGCGATGCTGAAGTTCCGTACCGTACCTGATGTCAGAATCGAACCACCCTGGATGCCATTCAGGGAGCAGTTGACTGATGTTCCATTCAAGACGAAATCGGCACCATCCGTAGGTGCCACGTTGGTGTTCTCAAAGTGAGCGCCGAAGAACTTTGGATTACACCCAGTAGAATACACAAGAGACTTCGTGAAATACCCTTGGAAGGTGACTCCATAGAAGTTGGCTTCGAATGACTGCGTGCCACCCGTACTGGATGTAGTGTCAATCTCAAGCGCCCGTTGAATTGTCCCTGTACCAGATGACCCAACGACTTCGACATTTCGCCAATTGACGGCATTGCACCCATACTCTATATGGATACCGACCGTTGCTGACTGATAGATTCTCAGACTCTCAACACGTGATGTCTGAAAGTTTGTGCCCCAAAGTCCATATGCCCAACGCCCCGAGCCAGTCGCAGTAATGTTGACGCTCTCAATTTCGTCATTGCTAGCTCCCAGAGTTTTATTACTAACGTTAATAGCCTTGCCCGCTGATGCGTTTGTGGTCTGTAACTGAATGTCCATCAAGCGATACTGAGCATAGTTAGCTGAAATAACAACTCCATCTGTAGCACATGTGAACTGAATGATGCTTGCTTCTCTGCCTTGCCCTTTTAATGTGCAGTTATCTGGAATAGTAATTGCAGCAGAACTTAAAGAAGTTCCCGCCAATGATGTTACAACACCGCCATTTGTAGATATTGCAGTCAAACATGCAGCAATTGCTGCGTAATCATCAGTGATTCCGTCTATCTTTGCCCCGCCCATTGTGGTGTCAAGATTTGACGAATCAACGCGAACCCAAACACCATTCGTGCCGGAGGCTGTTTCACCTGTTCCAATGAGAAAGCCCGAAAGTGTCTGTCCGCCACTGTCAACGGCTGGAACGGTCGGGCTTATTACTGTGATGCCGTTGTGGCTGGACTTCGGCTTGTTCGCATTCCAAACAAACAAGCCACCGCCCTGAGCGCCACGCGTTGTTGCTGCAAATCCGTTGTAGAATGAAACGCAGTTATATTGCACTCCATCTGTTGTTGGGACCGACCCATAGAGGTTCTGAATTGTGTTACCACTAGATTTCCCGAAGTCAGAAGCCGAGACAGTGATTGCCTTTAGAGCAGACTTTGATTGGATATCTAAAACGGGGACTGATGAACCGCCATCAATTGGCGTCAGTGTTCGTAGGACTAGTTCTGATGACATTGTATTTCTTTAGAATTCTATTGATGGATTTAATGACGCTCATCAAGTCATTGCATTAAGTTCAAGTTCGTACTGCAATTCAATGGTCCTAGGTGTACTTGGTAAAGAGAACGTCACATCAAAACCTACAAAATGTCCAAATCTGCTAGCACCAACCTGTGTCACACCTGCATGTGATATGTTTGAAATAGTGACGGTGGATGGATTGGCTGAAGCCGGGAATGCTTCATTTGTTATTGGTGTAACATCGAACGCAATAGCACTAGTACTAACGATGGTGTGAGCGAATCCATATTTAAGTCTACGTGAACCTGTAATGTCTTTCACGATGATCACTAATGAACCGCTTACGTATCTCAGATACCCAGCAGGGCCATACCCAAAGTCATCATAAATTTTACAACTGATGATAGATCCGTTTGTTGTTGACGCACTGGGATATAGTAAGCCCCGGCACTTCGCGGAATAACCAACAGTATCTATGAACGATTTAGGTGTCTGAATTTCGTAAACGCTTGAATTTAAAACGGCATCCAATTTCTGCTGATTCCCATTCACGCTGGATACATAAATTCTGGTATTACCTTGAGCCGCGAACACACAATTGCTATCAATTTTCGCAGATGATGCATTAAGAGCAGTGCCACCGCTAACAGATAATGTAATGCCGGGCCAATAACAATTCTGGAGTCTGATGTTTTTACCAGCGACAATGTCCAAATTGGCTGTGCTAGGACCCTGTATCCTAAAATCGTCTATTTCTAAATCAAATGATTGATTCAGACTTGAATACGATGGCGTCAAGAAATTATCATGTAATTGCGGTGAACCGGACAGGGCCACTATGTGTTCTGATTGCATGTTCTGGATGGTTACACCAAGTGCTCTTAATGCAAACCACTCAGAAGAATTATACTCTCTCACATTTCTATATGAAATGTTAAACGCAACGTGACCATCCAGTGCACATGCGCAATTATGAGTCGTGACACCGTCCACTTCTATATTACTTGCACCAAAAGACGGAACGACTGGATGACGCCCATTGTACATCGTAGCACCGCGAATATTGAATTGACGGCCACCGATTATGCTTATCCCGTAAAGCGGGCCATTGGAGTAAAATTTGTTGACTTCCAGTCCGTAACATTGCTGAACATATACCGCATTGTTGAGTGTAACTTTCTGAGCACTGGTCTCGAAGAATCTACAATCAGAGATCGTTGGATTTACCAACCCAGAATAGACTAAACAATACAGATTGGACCCAGGTACATTGGGCATATAGAAATCAATGCCGCTAACGTTCGCGCTTGCGGCCGCTCGAGACGTCACTGTTGCACCAGAGAAAAGAGGATACACTAACGGATCTTTTAAATTGATGGTCGTGCCGACCACTGAAGTTATTAAAGCCGTAGTGTAACTACCTCTATTGTAAGCCGAATCCATGACCGTTGGGTCGTACACAACGAGTAGTTGCCCAGCAGCGAAATTGGTAGCAGAAGAAACTGTGACAGATTGTGTCCCAACACTAGAGCCAGCGGAGAGTGTAGAATTTCCTAAGATGTTGTTGTCGGTCTGAAATTGAAAACGGCCAGTTAGGATGATCTTTGGCCGATCTACACCTATCATAGTAATCGGCAGCGAATATAAATTACCGGTATAGTTATATGTCCCTGACGGGATCGTTAAAGATTTGCCACTGATTTGACAATTAGAAACCGCTAAATTGAATGCAGCTGTGGAATCAGATACACCAGTTGGATCTGCACCAAAGTCTAGTACTGAGACAGTATCTTTTAATTTGGCTCGTACGTCACGTTCAACAGCTCCTGTGCCAGTTTGGGTAAACTTGACGTCTTGGCTATTGATGTTAGATAATTGGAAATTACCATAAGCAACGACATTGATTTCGTCACTGGTGCTTGCGCTAACCGCTAAGACAATCGAAGTACCTGTGCTAGCAGTAAAGTCAGTTTGGTCTAAACGAATACCATTCAGATAAACATCAACGAAACCGACGTCGTATGACATCGTCTTTCCGTTATAATCAGATCCACTGAAAGAAGTTTGTCCTGCTGTGGCGACGTATCTAAAGCGTCTGGATGTACCATTTACAACAGATAGCTGAACGACCGAGAAGTCAACGACTTCTCCACCAGTCATCCCAGAACTGAATGTGATTCGCGTAGAATTGTTCTCAGTGTAAAGCGCTGGAGATTTATAGACACCGTTGACGAAAACCGATAGATTCTTCGCACCTGGTGTATAAGTGATTGTTGCTAAGTCAAATTGCGTTTGCCCGGGGGATGCAGTTTGTGTTTCTTTTGCCAAACCAACGATCCCACTTGCAACACCTGGCGTTAGTTCTCTGACTAAACTGGCGGTTGCGGTAACGATGTCACCAGCCGCCAAAGAATTTAGCATGACAATAGATGATGTAGACGGCTCAACGAATTGAGTTTCGCGTAGACCATTCACATAAACATGCAAGTTTCCAGAATTAGGTGTATACCTTAAAGTTTGGAAAGTGATTGCCGTCTGACCTTCAACCACAGTCACTGATTCTGTTGATGACGTCACGATATCGTGAATGTCGGAGATCTTGGCCAATTGATTGACTTGGATGTCTGGACCACCGACCGTTGAGATGATATCTGCTTTTATCCTGGATGACATAGTTCTTCTTCGTTGAGATTATTGATGGATTTAATGACTCTCTTAAATGCTCAATCATGGATTATTAGGCAAACTGACGAATGTTACGAGTGCACCTACATATCTCCACTTAGCAGTCCCATCAGATATCCCGTCCCAACTCGATGTAGTTCCGGTAGGACCGCCTGAACTAGATGAAGTACCGGGTGTAGTCAGTTCGTAAATCTTACCAGTGTCGTTAGTTACGAGCATCCCGGGGACTTGGTAATTTGTTGATAATACCCATGTAGGTGCTAAATATCCAGAACTACTACACTGCCAACCAGCCGGTTGCCCCGATGCAGCACTACGGTTATACACAATAGAACCGCGTTGATAATACCCAAAAGTACCAGCTGTATCTGGTTTAGCCGTCGCCATTCTTTCTAGACCATCTTCATCAGAAAGAGAAAATACTCGTAGAGACCCACGCCCAGAAGAAAGTGGTCTAGCTTCACCAACCAAATTAGGTGAAGAAAAACTTCTAACAGAAATGCTTTTCACTAAGGCTTGAGTTGACGCACCAACAACACCAAAAATCAAAGTCTTCACTTCTGGTCGTACAGTAACACGTACTGTCTTATTGACACTAGAGTCTGCAGACGGTGAATACATTGGGGTACCTATGGTCAACATCTGCCCCGCGTCTCCTATATAAGAAACCGCCTTTACATATTGTTCATTTGAGTACATGGTACCAGAGACCGGATTCGCAAATGTCTCTGTAGCACTACCAGAAAGTATTTGACCTTGCGAATCAAGAGCAATGAATGTTGGTCTACCAACAAACCCATCTAAGCTATTATACGAACACTCGAAATCTTTGATATTGCTGCTATCTATAGCAACACATAATCTAACATATCCACCGGAATCCAATTGGATTCCGTTCCTATTCATCTTGATTGCATTCGCAAATACAGATTCCAATCTCCTAACATCAGCTAGCGTGGGTGTTCCGTTATTGAGGAAAAACAATTCCTTTCCTCGTAGATAAGATACTCCAGCAGCACCACCAGATGTGATTAGCTTTTGAAGGTCTCCACTGTTCCAATAATCCGAAACGCTACCAGCACCAGTTATGACATTACCGGCGGCCCCATTGACCTGTCTAACAGAAATTTCTTGACCTGTATAGGAAATGTAATCGAGGTTAATTGTTGTTCCGTATGCCCTAGATCCACCACCACCATCGAAAAGACCGACTGGCCCCTTACATCCCTCTACTCGCACATGATCAAAAGAATTGATGCCACCAACACCATCAAACCAAATCGGCATTTGGTATGTCCCAGCACCATTGCTTTCGAGGCATGGAGCTATAAACCGATTAGCATTGTGCCCTCTATAACTAGAGATCTTATCCCAAGTGAATACGATCATGTATGCATTACCGAGACCGGATGAAGAAGACGATCCACCTATTTTACCGCCGATTCTAGTGTTTTCATTAGCGAAACTATAATCGGCGGTAGATCCTTCTGTTGTATAGACTAAACCGAATTTAGAATCGCTAATGTGTTTACCATTCATGGTATTGTATGCACAGCCACTATATACAATTCCGTTGGTGAACCCATATATAAAATTTTCATGAATTCGACATCTGATTGCTTGTCTAATTCTAACACCGATGTCTGATGTAGCCAACGATCCTGGCCATTGGACAGTCCCATATGCACTCAGCCTAGGTAAGAAAATGTCAGTTTCTGTAAAATATCCAGAAGCACCAGGTGCTTCTCCGATATCAATCACGATATCTGTTCGACTGCCCGTGTATGAAAAATCCACATTTCTTAAATCTATTGGCAGACATTTTGGTGCACCATTGTACGTGACTGTGACTCTTGGGAATGTCAATTTACTTGAAATTTTAGAGTTGATGGTTTCGTTACAAATGAAACCTAATTTATTGGTTGCACAATAATCAATCCAAGCTAACCACCCAGCGGTATCGTCCGCTACGCCATCACCCACGACACCGAACGTCTTCACTGAGACGATACTATCAAGTTTCTTTTTTGTTATTAGTGATTTTGACATCTATTGTCCTTTAATGTTTACAGTACTGAGTTAGCTGGTGGTTGACGAACGAAGAGTGCCAATCGACGACGAGTTTCTGATCTTGCAGCAGTTCCTGAGATCGTGATAGTTCCTGCTGTATGATCTCTAGCAGTGATCTGTGCCGTATTCGGTCCAGTGATCCGATCCATAGTATCCATCACAACCATATGATCATTGACGGCGATATCACCATTGTACCAAGCAGCATATCCATCATCACGGGCACAGTTCGTAATCGAACCAGAACCAGAAGTGGTGTCGCCGCGTAGATAGTATTGTGGTGTATAGATTCTACAGTTTGCCGACCATAGATTACCAGACGTTGTTGAGAATGCAGTGACTTGGTTGAAACCACCCGCACCGTTCGATTTGTAATTGTTCTGCAGGATGGCGGTGACAGCAGTTCCTGTACGAGATTGAACGAAGAAGACGCTTCCGGATTGATCGTCATAGATCACATCACCGACATCAAAACCACGAGTATTGAATGCCCAATCTGGCTGGCCTGTGTAAGTGAACGTCAGCGTCTTATTAGTCAATGTCACTGAAGCCAATGAAGTTTTAGCCACAGCCCAAACCGCTCTTGGTGTTTTTACATTGTCCCCGTACGATTCAGATTTTGCTTGAGCGAATGCTACATAGATTGGTATGCAGGTTGTCCTATCGGAAAATTTGTACCCATCTTGAGCAAAAGTAGTACCACCTTGTGCTAGTGTGTCGAGATTATATCGCTTGAACTTAATCTTCTGATTTCTCGGTACATGGAAACCAACACCATACCCGAGCTGGTCAATCACAACCCCACCGCAAGTCGCGTTATGAGCAACACCATAATATTCTGCCAAGATCGACACATCTCTGGTTAACGGCTTCATCATCGTACCATCAAATGTACATGCTTGGTGGTTTGTTGTCCAGACTGAGATGTAATCGCCTTGCGCTCCGCCGGTAAATTTGATGTCGCAAAGAGAACCACCACCATCTAAAATATACGCAGGAACACCGCGAGTCGCGTCTTGACCAGTGTATGACATCAAGCAATTGACGAAGTGAACTGACTGGTCATTTGACGACGTCGCTGAGATTGTACCAAGACTATACTGAGATTCGCAATATAGGTTCGTAACCGTTAGTGATCCTCCATATGCAGTCGCCACATCGAAGATTTTGATACCAGCGCCACACGACACATTCTTGATATCACCACCAAATTCACCAATCTGTTTACCATGTTGACGATTGGTGAATAAGCAGTAATATTGTCCTGCCACCAAGTTATCAACTGATACGTTTCTGGATTGTGAATTGCCGATCGATACACCATACTGCACCATCTCTATCTGGCAACCAATCAACTTCGTGTAATCTCCATTACCATCAGCGTTCGACGGTTGGTTGGCCAAACCGACCACCCAACCAGATATCTGGACATCTTCAAGACGGCAATCGCTAGAGAACGATTTGCCATACTGAGAAACCGCGCCAAAGAATGATGGATACGATACATCAGGATATGATGTACCCGGTCTCGTGCCAGAATATGCATCAACTGTCACTGCGGCATATGGTGCATATCTTGAAGTTGTGATTGTTGGATCTACCCAATTGGATGCTACCGTATCATCATTCAGAGCACCGCCATAGACACCCATATTGTTACTCTGAATTTGAGTCGTGTTAAGACCGATGATAGACATCGCTTTCAGTCTACTTCCGCGACCACCTTGAAAGTTAAACGCTGGGCGATCTTTTCTAGTTGTTACGATAGATGTCCCGTTGAATGCAGTCGAACCGCGATATGCATACCCAGAACCAATCAAACTAACCGAAGTAAAACCACCGACACCATAACCTAGGTGGACGACATCATCGATTGTAAAAATACCACCCCCAAGTCTAACCGAAGCATGACGACCTTGTGAACCGCTATTATTCTTATTGTAGATTGCATAATCAATTGCACCTTGGATCGCTACCGTGGAGATGATAGATCCGGTTGGATCTGCACCGAACCACTCTACCCAAATCTCTTCAGTTGGCATCACCCGGACCCAACAACCATTTGTTCCGGTTGCAGTTTCTCCAGTCCCATTTAAGAAACCAGCAAGAGTTTGAGATGTACCATTGTATGCTGGGACTGTTGGGCTGATGATTGTTCCACCATTATGTTTGCTTTTCGCCAATGTAGCATTCCAAACAAACGTACCACCACCGCACGGTCCTCTTGTCGTAGATGCGAAGCCGTTGTACCATGAAACGCAATGATAGATCGTTCCATCAATGGTTGGTGTCATCCCAGATAGATTCTGAACTGTATTACCACCGGTCTTACTGAAATCAGAAGCGGCAACTGAAATTGAAGTTAGATAGGATTTCTTCGCAATATCGCCAACGGTGACGGATGAGCTATCGTCTAGCGAAGAAATTGTGTTTACGTTAATCTTTGACATGTAGTTCCTACACAAGAGTCATTTGTTATTGTCAATTTAATGGACAGAAATCCTGGAAACAAAACAGTCAAGAATCTAAAATGACTACATGATTGATGGTGTTATAAAATTCAACCATCGACAAACAAACCGGAGAATTCAAATGATTGACAAGAACCGTATTGAAAAATTGCGCAACGAACTGAAAATCGTTCTGGCCAATTTCGCAAAAGAAAACGATTTGAAAGTTTCGCCATTCAATGTTACGTACTCCGAAACACAATTCAAATTCACCTGCACGATGGGTGAAGCTGAAGTCTACGGAAACGACGTTAACCCAGAACATGCATTGAAAACCAATCGTTATGGCTGGGTCTACGGTCTCACCCAAGCAGATTGCGGAAAAGAATTCATCTACAGAGGAAAGAAAGTGATCTTCTGTGGCATGACTTCCAGTACAAAAGCCGTCTACAAACTTGGCGATCAGAAATTCAAATGTGACTTGGACTTCTTTGCAAAAGAAATCGGTAAAGAAAAAGTCACAAATTACAGCTTCGGTGCATAATGAATACTGCTCAATTCGCAACCAAACTTTTCAAGTTTACTTGGAAGGAAGGTTACATCAATACGAACGACCAGATTCATGATCTGTCTTGGATGTCCGATCTACTCGGATTCTCTCAGAACGATCGCGAATCTGCATCAAAACTGCGGATAGGCGAATCTGCGAATTTGCCTAAAGTATCTAACCCACTAACCGTAACGAGGATTCTATGAAGCACGATACTCATTGCAAGCTTAACGTGATCTTGGATCGTACTGAGATGACATTATTTCTATTGAGTGTCGGCGCAAGCTTACTTACGTTAGTTTTCTCGGCGGGATCCTTATTGCAGTTTCTACAACCTAGCAACGAAGCTGAATATAAATTCTTCGCGTCTTTGTTAGTGTCTTACATACTGTTGAATTTCTCCACATTGTGTGGGATTGGGTTCATTTGGATCGTGAAATCTGCAATCAACAAACCAAAACTTGAAATAACCAGGAACATTCAATCATGAAGTACATCTCATTGGATTCGATCAATGACTGTCTAACGACTTTCGCTGGATTTCTGATCATCTTGATTGCCGTTTCGATTGGACTATCTTCGGTTTCATTCATCTGGTTCCTCATCACTTTCTTTGTTGGTGATGAAGCGTTACATGAACTTTTCAAATCTCTATCGATTTTGTATCTGATTGTGATTGGTGTGTCGGTTAATTGGCTGGCGATCGTCGCGATCACGAAGGACATGATCAACAAACCCAAATTTGAAACAGATCCGGACATTCGTTAATATGAACACAAATATTTGGTACCCAGACTCAAGCCCACTCTGGATTGAAACACATGGAAAACAACCGCACTCTATCTACTTAGGTAGCAAGTTTTGTATTCTCCATGCATGGCAGCGAAAACATCGTTACCCAGTTGAACACATGACGGTCTATTCAGCAAGTCAAGCGGATTCAATCCAATGGGAAAATGTTGTTGCATTCTGTCAAGTACTGCAAACAACCACATAAAGGTACCGCGAATACAATTCATCCATCGACAAAGGAAACTATCATGGATTACATTGATTGTGCAGTAATTTTCATTTCTCTGCTTGCTATCGGATATCTGATCGCTGAAAGGAAATCATGTCTTACGAAGTAATGAATGGTGATGCTATCGACTTGAAACCTCGCGACTTCCTCGCGATCACTACGGCAGATACATTCCCAGAAACAGTCTTCTACAAAATCAAGAGCATCACTACACAATACGGTAAAGTGAATGTTGTGATTCAGTACTACAACACAGAGATGGAAATTGTGTTGGGTTCCAATTCTTTCGTCAGCTTCCGTCGAAAAACCAATAACTCCTAAAAAGGAATTTTCATTATGAATTTTGTGAATTTGAAAAATGCAGTTGCTAAGCAATTTGCAGAAATGATCAAGAGCGAGAATGCTTTTGAAACTAGCATTAGTGGAGATGATCTTTGGAACACATATCTGAAGTCATTCCCTGAAGGTTCAAATCCAATCTATCGTGAACGCACTCAGCACGATTGTTCTTGCTGCAAGCATTTTATTCGCACGATCGGTGGCATGGTTTCTATCGTCAATGGAAAAATTCAGACGATTTGGGATGGTGCAGCGGAATCCGACATTGGGTTCTACAAAGAAGTCGCACAAGCAATGGCGGATCTTGTCCGTTCTGGCACGATCGTTGGTAAGTTTCTCCATTTCGAGAAGACTGTTGGTACCGACAAATCATTTGAAGCAACTGTTTCTGGTGAACCTAAACGTTGGGACCACTTTCATCTGAATCTGCCACCTTTCATGGTTGCACCATCTAGCAGCATCGGTACATTGTCTGGTGAATTCAAATCTACCTTCGATGTATTCTATCGTGGTCTGACAGAACTTACACCAGACTCACTGGATACATTCATTGAATTGACCAATCAAGGTTCTCTGTACCGCGGTGATGAATATCTTGGTGCGGTCAAAGCATTCCGCGATCTGCAGAAAGCAGCGAACAAATCCGAAGATCTGAAGATCTTTGCATGGATGAAAGTCGGGAAACTAATTCCCGCAGTTACACGTCTTCGTAACACTGCAGTTGGTACATTCCTGATTGACGTTTCTAACGACGTCGATTTGGAAGTCGCTGTGCGAAAATACGAAGCAGTAATGGCTCCTGCGAACTACAAACGACCAGTCGCCATCGTGACCAAAAAGCAGATTGATGCTGCAAAGAAAGTCGTGAACGATCTCGGAATCGCAACTGCTTTTGATCGCCGTCTCGCTATTGAGAGTGACTTGTCTGTCAATGACGTTATTTGGCGTGCATCACGGGCCGCGAAGAAGATCTCTCAGAATGCTTTCGATGACTTGGCTCCAACCAAAGCAGTCAAGGCAAAGGCAACCGTGTCTGGTATCGAAACCATCTCGATTGAGAAATTCATTGAGAATGTCCTACCCGGAACGAAATCCTTGGAAGTTCTTATCGAGAACAAACAAGCGGCCAATCTGATGACATTGGTTGCACCATCCGATCCAACCGCTGGGAATATCTTCAAGTGGGACAATAAATTCAGCTGGGCATACAAAGGCGATGTCACGGACTCGATCAAAGAACGTGTCAAAGCCGCTGGTGGTGCAGTTGAAGGAGATCTGATGTGTCGCCTTGCATGGTTCAATGAAGACGACTTGGACTTCCACATGTATGAAGAAGTCAATGGAAATGCGAAACGCAATTACGACTACGGTCACGTCTATTTCGGTAATCGCCGTGCACTATCTGCGAATGGCGGCATGCTTGATGTAGATGCGAATGGCATCGATGGTATCAGAAAAGATCCATGCGAAAATATCGTCTACAAAAACAGTTCAAGAATGCGCCCAGGTGAATATAAGTTGGTCGTCAATCAGTACCACCGCCGCAGCAACCAAGACATTGGTTTCGTCGTTGAAATTGAAATTGGCGGCCAAGTGACAACGTTTACCCATGACCAACGTGTACATGGTGATATCCATGTCGCCAATATCATCAAAGATCAATCTGGAAACTTGACGGTAAAACCAGTCTTGAAGAGTTCATCTTCAGTCAAGACGGTCTGGGGAATCAACACAAATCAGTTCGTTCCTGTGAAATTTGTTCTGAATTCGCCTAACCATTGGAAAGATGGCGGTGGGATCGGTAATAAACACACATTCTTGATGGATGCAAGACAGATGAACCTGTCCGTGGATTCTATAACGAGTACGTCCGAGAGGATTTGAATCAGCACCGCCGAGTATTCGAATTACTTGGCGCTAATAACAAGATCAACCCAGAGGGTGATCAATTATCTGGTGTAGGCTTCTCGTCTACACAACGCAATACCCTTCGGGTCCGGGTCAATGGAACCATCACACGTGAACTTAATGTAACTTTCTAAGGAGTTTATCATGAATGTATTTTTGCAAGCAGCCCGTTTGAAACTTCGCTTTGCGACAACCAAAGGCATCTTGACCGTTGAAGATCTGTTTGATCTGCCGTTGACTGCTTCAGGTGGTCGTGTCAGTTTGGATTCCATTGCAATGGAAATCTTCAAGAAGCGCAAAGACGCTGAGGTTCCTTCGTTCGTCACTGGTGAACCGACGAAAGTTGACCGTGAATCGGCTATCGCTCTTGATGTCTTGAAAGAGATCATCGAGATCAAGAAAGCCGAGAAAGTCACTGCTGAACGTCGTGCCCATCGCAATGCTTCTGCACAGAAGATCATGGAATTGATCGAAACCAAACGCAATGAATCGCTGGGTACCAAAACCATCGATGAGTTGCAGGCCGAACTGGCTGCATTGATGGCTGAAGAAACTACAGCCTAAACCAAGTTAGGGTACTCGTTACCCTAACAACCAATCTTTCATTGGGTCAGGTGTTCGCATCTGATCCAAGTGTGTCACTGGATCTGCACTTTCTTCCGTCCCATCAGTAATGTATCCAAACGGAATCAGACTTTCCAGAATAGAATCCTCATACTTTCTATTCAGAACTGCTCTGATGTTCGTATTGGTGATGTCAGCAAACATCGGTTGCTTTGTCAGCCACGCAAATAACCAAAGACACGTCATCAAGTCATCATTGATCTGAGTATCGTCGGCTGCATACGATGCACCCTTGGCAATGAAGTTGTTCATTTCATTGATGATGTCATATGAATTCACGATCAATTGGTTCTGTTCCACCAATTCTTTCAAGACTGAACAACCGACGCCCTTTACACGTTTCGTGGAACGAACTCCAGGGTATCCAAGACCTTCTACCAAGTCGTCCTTATGAGTCCAATAGACATTGGCATATTCACTATCGTAGAAGATGGAATTGGCGACTTCACCACCAGCATCATTGATCTCAACCAGACAGTAGGCATCGTTGTATGCTTTACATGTATTGATGATCATGAACGGGTAAGTCAGTGTGGATATCGTATTATTCTTGAACGTAGCAACGATCTTATATGGCATCACCGTCACATCATAGATAATGAACGCTGAACTATCTAAGTGTTGACCTCTAGAGACGTCAACCGCACAGACATACGAATGACCTTGGATTGACGCCTCATACATCTTCAAGTTGTCGGTCGTTTCATGTAAAGGTTCAATGAATGGGATCTGAGCAATCTTGTCACCATCAATCAGTGTCTTCGACGAACCGACGAAACTGCAATTGTGGTTAACAACACAATCCGCAATATACGCATTGCCATCAGCGACGTTAACCGGGTCGTAGACGCTCATCGATTCATCAATGGGCACGACTTCATGAACAACACGCCCGTTCATCTCCTTACCGGTTTGCACTTTAGCGGCTTGTATGAATTTGCCATCAATAAAGAATCGGTGATCACGAGTGCACACTAATGGTGCCCCATCTTCAAAAACTATTTTTAATAAAGACGAAGACTTCTTTCTTCGAATCCCATCGAACTTGCACCAACCACGCGGGCCATGAATTTCAAACCGTGAATTTCGTTTCATCGATGACTTTCAATCGTTTTCCGTTTTGATCTTTAACCCAATGCGTTTTACCTGTTGCATCTTGAAATCCTGGTGGAATTTCGTCTGTTAGCTTAAATCTACGAAATTCCTTTGTTTCTATGTTATAGAAAAATTTACTTCCCGTGTTTATGTTAGAGAACATTTCACTCATTTTTGATCTATAATCATCATTACCCCAGCGCTTTCTCATCCGAGCAGAAATTTTATCTCTCGCCTCCATAGATGATGATGGGTTATTTTTAATGAACATGTTACGGCGGTATTCTCTAAACTCAGATGTCTTTAAGTGTGAACCGCTGGAATTTGCATATTTGCTTTGCGCCAAACTTTTTCTAATTCTAGTCTCATCCGAGTCCTTTGTCCCTAATTTACTGTCTGCTAGTTTCATTCTTGTTGCTTCGGTGCGGCCAAATTGCCAACCAGCATTTATGTAATCGTTTAATTCAACATCCTGCACCATCTTATCTTCGATGTAGTTATGAACCCAAATACGTTTTACATATTCTCTCTTGACACCCTTTTGTGCAATGGACATTTTCAATTTGGTCTCTAGCGAACGTTTTGAGCCAATGTTAGGGTTTCTCTCGCTATTCATGAATAGCGAGTATTCATATTTTCTCAATGATCGGTAATATATCCAGCAATTCAGCATCAGTTCTTGGAAACGCGCAACTATTGCCAAGAGTAAACACCATCGCCGCGGCAAATTCTGCAGCACGTGTTGCTTTATACAACAAATAGTGAGCGTGAACGTGATCAGCGAATCGTAAGTGAACTAAATTCCACTTTGCTTTTCTAAATTCAGGAAATGCCCTATTGCATTTAGGTAGAATGTGGTGGCATTCCGTTTCAAATCTAATCTTTGTTGGTAGAGCCTTTGATAAACACAAATCAACATATTCATTTAGATACGATTCATCGACTATAATATATCTACTACGAAGCAAATTTCCAATGTAAGTATGTTCTCTCATATGATCTTTTTGTTTGTATTTAACAAATTAGATCATATGCTTCTTCTAAAGACACATTCAAGATTTCCCCTGTCACAACATCTCTTAATGTTATTTTGGATTTTCCCCAAAGACATTCCACTTCTTGCTTGTACTTGACGGGCCCGAGAATTGCTAATTGCTCATCCGCCCATTTCTGGTTTCTCTTGGGATGTTCTCTCCACTTACCCTCAACCGTTATGAAGCCATTCTTCCCATTCTCAGCATCTACCCACAGTTTGTAAAACTGATTCATACCCTTTGGCGTGGATACGATAATCAGCTTCGATTCCATTGACGACGAGATCGTCGGGAAAACCGATGCAATAAACTCTTCTGCTAATTTTGGAGCCAAGTGGGCAAATTCGTCGCAATTATGTGACAGAACATCATTCGTAAAATACCTAGAATTCTTCTTTACACCGACTAAATCGAAAGTCTCACCTTCGCCACCATCATTTATTGAAATGACATCGATGAAGCCATCTATGGACTTTACATTATCACCAACATTGATGTTTTTTGCAGCAACCCACCCATCAGCCGTCATCAACAAATGATCGGCGGTGACTCTTATGCTTTCTTGATTGGAGAAAGATATTGATACGAATGCACCCCGACCTATCTTCAGAGCCGAAAAATCGGACCACCCTTCATCCGTCAAAACTTCCCATTCATTATTTTCTAAGAACATATTCAAATCCATTGGGTAATGTTTCCGTTTGACAGACATACAATCTATCACCATTCATGTTCGTCGCCAATCTTACTGCTTCATCAGTTAGATTCAAATTCTCTTTCATTGAATTGGAGACTTCATTCGCAGGTACATATACGAACTTCTTAGATAATTTGTTGAACAATCTTTTCGTACCAGCAGTCGAAGCTTTGCCCCCGTTCGCGATAAACTTTCTTCTCCCAAGACTCATTTTTAATTTCTGACTTTCTGTGCGAGTAGTGCCGCGATTTTTATCAGCTGTCTTCTTTATCTTGGATGGATTTTTATTGATCTCAATTACGTGAGGTTGTGGTCTACCTCTACGTTTACTTGCCGCCATTCTAAGATTATCCAAATGAGACTGCGAAAAATTGAGCCCTAACACAAACCCACTGGGTATTTCATCACTGATCTTTAGACGTCTATTTTCACCAGTCTCTAGCGACTTTATGTGTTTGGTGCCACTCCATTCATGCTCATCTCCACGGCGAACCCATTCGTAAGTTAGATTATGTGAGGATTCCTTGGCTGAGTATGATCTGTGCAGACGCTCTTCATCTGATGTATATCTACCAAGAACCCATTCATCTGAAATGTTGTTAAGATCGTTTTCAGATACTCTACGATTCTCTCTAGTCTCAACATTCGTGACCCAAATGACCTTTTTATTTTGTAGAGATTTGAGGACTTCGCTTAGACGTTTTTTCTTCTCATTTGTCCAAAATTTCATTGAATTACGTGTCTTCTTTGTATTCAGTATTTTCTCAATAGTTTCCGGCGAATGGGATTTACCATAAAAAGGATTGTTTTCGCCGTTTGAAGATTTAGAGTTTTCAATTTTCGCTTCCTCAAATAGACACCCTAACACAGTGATGTCATCATCCGAATACGATGATATTTCAGATAACCGATATTCATTGCAGCGAATGAAAGAAAAGAATGCTTTTGACATCTTCAAGTATTCAGATTTCATCCCAGCGGCTTCATATAGCTTAACCAACAAATAATGAGCAAAGAAGTGATCTTTATATGACAGCTTCTTTATGAAGGAATTGTCACCAAATATCGATTTTGGATATATGTGATGTTTTTCACAATGTTCGTTTGGTTCTATACATTCTTCTATGAATCTTAGATAATCGTCAGTTTCTTTAATTGAGGGAAATTGAAAATCCTTCATCATCTTCCTCCTCTCTTCTAAGCAAACCCTTCAAGTCAGATATAGGTACTTCAACAATTTCGCCAGTTAGTTTATTTCGAAGATGAACTTTTGTCTCACCAGCGACGCAAAAAAGTAGATTGATCGACTTACCCCTAACAGAAGAAGGCGAACTTGCTGCACAAAAGCACTTGGAACCGTTCTCTAATTCCAACGATGTCTTGTTCCATTCCAAGACACCTTGCTGCAACCAAAAAGGAAGGTTCTCGAGAATGACTTGAATCCTACTGAAGATCTCCCTAGCAATCGATGCTTTGTTTGCTAAGATGGCCGCTGTCTTGTGTCCATTGAACGTGATATACCAAGAAATGTATGCAGCGCAGATCGCGGATTTACCAGCCTGTCTAAAGATCTTACCCACGACCTTTCGACCATGGTGCATCGCACGAATCATTCGTTTCTGATACGGATACATCTTGAATAGAACAAGACCTTCGTCCAGCGAAACGATCCTTACATAGTTCTCAATGAAGTAGACCGGATCACGGGCGCACTTAGCATATTCCTTAGCTTGCTCCATGGTAAATTGGAGCGGCTGTCTAGCGGCTTTTAATAAAGGATTGCCTAGGTAATGTTGGATACCTTCAGCCAGTTCGTTTCTTTTCATCTACTACCCTGAGAACACATTTGGCGAACCGTTCGCGACGGTTGACCCGCATGCTATAGTATCACCCACACGTCCAAGTGGACGGCTATTAACGAAAACAGTAGACGAACCACCAGAAAGTTCAGATGTATGTAGACAGTGCTGTCCCCACAGATCATGTTGTCTGTGTACTGGTTTTGAATTCGCAAAGACGTCTGGAGAACCAGACGTTGATGGTCTAGGTGAACAAACTCCGTGACCAGAGCATAAATCACCCAATCTTGTTACTGCTGTCATGCATATATTTAACCGACAGCATCGCGATAGTTACTGGAGAGCTGGATATGTCCTTCTAAGCTCTATCAATTTGTTCAGCCAATAACCGACTGTCTCGGCGTATTCATATGCATTGGGGTCACCATCTACCGCCATGATAACGACTAAATGCTTGACTCGAATCCCATACATCTCGTATGCCATTGCAGCATACGCAGCCATCTGAAGAAAGTACCCATCAATCTCATCTTTGTACTTGATTCTACCAGATGTTTTGAAGTCAATGATTGAGATCTCATTGTCCCAGGAAGCCAGCAAGTCCGTCGTACCAGCCAGCTTAAGACGTTTCGAGTACATCCGCAACTCAGATCCAATTACTTTAGACAGTTTTGCATCCAAGAGTTTCTTGATTGATAGAAAGTCTGCTTTGCAGAACATCGAGATGTCCTGCCATCGCAACCCAGCGATGTACTGTTCGCATGCAAGGTGGACTGCAGTACCCTTTGTTGCTGCTGCTTCTGATATCGCATTAGCCTCTTCCAACCCAACTGCATTCTTCCAAGCTTGGAGACTGGCTTCTTTAGAAGGATCTGAGCGACCAATGAACGATGTCACTGACTCATATTTGTTTCCTTCTTCGTCAATGTAAATGCGATAGGGACCAGAATCATCCCTATCAAGATTCACTTCTTGAATCTCTACATCACCTTTAGTGAATGGCCCATCTAGAAAGTTCATGCGGTCACCTTGACATCGAATCTATCGGCCCACAGATTCTGATCTGATTCGAACAGTGTCTGGGACGATTTGTCTAAAAAGTATGTAGTTGCTGTGTCTGTTTCTGAACGAATTGATCTTCCTACACCTTGGATGATCTTATACAAACCGATTTCTCTATAGACATGACCGTAGACATCACAGATGTATTTCATCCGTTTATCACCAAGACTTGGGTATGGCGTCTTCATGATAATCTGATACCTCGAATGGTCATCTTTGAAATCAAGGCCTTCAAAGATGCTAGGGCTAATGAGAATCGCTGAACCCTTATATGATTTGAACTGATCAATGATCTCGGATACTTTCGTGCCTGACTTGTGTTCGAACACCTTCGTCCCTTTCAGATTCCTACACAGCTTCTCGGTCGCTGAGAACGACGGAGTCAGCATGATGCCTTTCTCATTTTTATGATGAGAGATGATCGCATTCGTCAGTTCGCTCAATCGCGTGAAAGTATCTTCATTCTGCATCGTCGTGTAATTCAGATTCCGCTTACCCAAAAAGAACAATGGTCTATTCTGTGGAGAAAATACAGTACCTGCATCGATGTAAGCCGTGTCCTTCGCTGGTAGAGACATCGTATCCTTGGCATAGGCCATCGACATCGTCGCGGTCATGAAGAGATTCTTTTCTCCCAAAAGATCTGAGATGGAATCAGATACGAAGATTGGTTTGATGGTGATTTCGTTAGGATTCTTATCTTCAAACACATGTTCATATCCTGGATTGAAGAACGCTTTCATCCTACACCCCATCTTATCGTACTTGGATGCTGCTTTCTGCATCTTCTTTCGTACCATCAAATCCGGAATCATGGAAGATAACCACATCATTTTCGAATGTATTCCGATGAACTGATCTCGAAGTTCCGAAATAAACTTCACATAGTTAGTTTCTTTGATCTGCTTCGCAGCAATACGATCTCTCATTTCTGTTAGAGTATCTGCATAAGAATTCATTTTACCGTTCTGATTTTTCAGTTCGGCGATGTAACGGTTCAGAGTTTCGACTGAAATGTGAATGGAGAACTGTTCGCAGAACTGATCGTTTAGCAAATGAGCTTCGTCGAAGACGTGTAATCTACGAGCTGTGTTGCGCAAATGATGCGTTGTGACGTTTCCCACCATGAAGTATGAATAATTGGTGATGAGGTTCTGTGTCGTATAGATCGCTGCTTTCGCTGACTTATAAGTACAGTTACTGCAGAACTTCTGACGTTCTTGTTCTGTAATGTCTTTAATGACGCAGTCTTCACCAGTTGACTGCAGATTTCCTTTTTCTCTGAAGTAGACACATGGATAATTGGAAGCACCTTTGATACGATGCCAATCACTTATCGGCTCATCCTTGAACGTATTCGCATACTGATCAACCAACGAGTTCGTCGAACTGACATAAATACCCTTCTTGGCATCAGAAGGAATCTCTGTTGATAGAACTTCTGCAGTAACTGCTGCAATAATTGACTTACCGATTCCAGTATCTGCACATAGAATCACGTTTCGTTTATTCTGATCTACAAATTCATGGATGATTCTGTTGACGATATCGACTTGGTTGTTTCTTGGTTCGAAACGAAGTTTCTTGAAGGCTTCGTTGATTTGGTTAGTTCTGTTCATTCAGTTATAGTAATCTGACTATATGTTTCTGTAAAATTTTCTAAAGATTGTCCAGGATGCATCTAAAGCCCTGGATTGATGTCTGTATAGATGGAACGATAGATTCCTAATCGACAGATAGAAATGAAGAGTGCAGTGTTTAAACACTGCACCGCGAAGCGGTTCATTGAGGATTCTTGAACTTACGTTCTGGATTCTCCGATCTAGAGATATCTAGTAGAATTCTCTATTACAGATCCAGATTATCGTAATGGATGAGACGGTGGCTAGCCACCGGCATGTTACACATGCAATATTTCATCTATACAGTTCTAGATATCATTCAAGTCTCATAGATTTAGAACACGATCTCTTTGAGCGCAGCGAAAAAGTAGATCACTTTTAGGGCTTCTATATGAATATTATAACGAGTGCTTCAGGAAATGTAAAATTTTTTTAGCGAGCGAAAAATCTCTCTGGATGCCATATCCAGATTTGCTTTGTGAGTTTTGCACACAGTGTTTACAAAACTTTACATATCAAAACTGAGGATAATCAAGAAAATTTTACATCAGTGATGGTGTTTGATATGATAATCTGATTGTGAAAGGATTAGTATGACTGAGAAACAACATAGTCATTATTTCAAGGATGTCACTCATTATGACCATGTGGATATCTATAGGATCTTACGTTTATATGACGTGACAGATCCATGCATCGCTCACGCAATTAAGAAATTGCTTGTTGCTGGCGGCCGTGGAGCAAAAGATACAGAAAAAGATGTTAAAGAAGCGGCAGATTCTTGCTTGCGGTATTTAGAGATGGTAAAAGAGGACCGTAAAAATCACACTGCAAAACGCGGTGCGCTTCGTAGCGAACAATCAAGGGATGAATCGTGAGTGATGTAAATGTAATGATTGACTTGGAGACACTGTCTTCCAAAAAGACCGCAGCCATCATTTCGATTGGGGCCGTCAAGTTCAACGATACAGAGATTGTAGATAAGTTCTACATCAATTTGGATTATCGTTCACAGTCGACGGAATATGGCCTCCACATTTCAAAGTCTACGGTTGATTGGTGGAAAGAACAGAAGCAAGCTGCTTGGGAGGCCACCAAGAACAATAGAGTTCAGATCGAAGATGGCTTGACTAAATTCAGAGAATGGTACGGCCCTAAATCATATCCAACATGGTCATGCGGTGTTGATTTCGACATCGTGATCCTAGAGAACGTTTTCGATACTGTTGAAGGAAACTCTACTTCAACAAAGCGTAGTCATTCTGATACCGTGATCTTGGAGAATGTTTTTGATGCCGTTGAAGGAAACTCCCCTCCATGGAAATGGAGTCATTCCCGCTGCTTTAGGACATTCAAGGAATTGTTTAAGATTGAACATCCTCGTGATGGCGTCCATCACAATGCTTTAGACGATGCAATTTACCAAGCACAGTATATGCAGAAAGTACTTAAAAAATGAAACCGAAGTTTGTTATCATCGAGGGCCCAGACCGCTGCGGTAAATCCACACTGACGGCAAATCTAGCCCATGAGTTGGGGCCATATGTTTTCTGTAATCATTCCAGTTCTCCACCCAAATGCGATGATCCGTTAGCATGGGAGATTTCCCATTATGGAGCGATCGTGACCGCGTACACAACGTTAGCTCATGAAGATGCTGCATTCAATTTCATTTCAGATAGATTCCACATCGGTGTTCCTGTTTACGGTCAGCGATATAGAAACTATTCGAACACGGTTACATCAGCCTCGATTGAAGAAAAGATCTTCAGCGGTTACAACAAAGACATTTTCAGACTCGCTGATGTCTATCTAATTCTCGTAACAGATTCGGTTGAGTCAATCATGGCTCGTGATGATGGTATGAGTTTGGAAACAGATCCGAAGCAGATGACAGAGACTCTTGAAAATTTTACAAAGCAGTTCGATCTCAGTACAATTGAGAAAAAGGCTAAATACAATGTATCGCAGATTGGTTTCGCGAATCTGCTACCACAAGTCAAAGGATTCATTGGACTATGATCAGTAAAACTTTACCTCACACATTCGAAATCAGGAATCAGTTAATCGAACTCTTAGAGAAAAAGGAATTCGTTGAAGACAAGACTGGTGTCAAAACGATTGAGATTGTTGGCGCTTCGTTTGTTGCAGACGAGCCAACTATTTTCGGTGCAGTGAACGAGGATTGGAACCGTCGTGAGTTTGAATGGTACAAATCTCTATCTCTAAATGTTAATGACATCCCACCACCCATTCCCCAGATCTGGAAATCGGTTGCATCCGAGGATGGTGGAATCAATTCAAACTATGGGTGGTGTATTTGGTCAGCCCAGAACAGTTTTCAGTATTTGAGTTGCTTAGAAACTCTTCGGAGAGATCCGACTTCTCGCCGTGCTTGTATGATTTACAATCGCCCGTCGATGCAATTCGACTTCGACAAAGATGGTATGTCAGATTTCATGTGTACGTATTCAACACAACACATGATTCGTGATGGGAAATTGGTTAGTTTGGTCTACATGCGATCGAACGACGCCGTCTTCGGATACAAAGGTGATTTTGCATGGCAAAACAAAATTCATAGGATGCTAGCCGAAAGTTTGAGTATCGAACCCGGTGAGATCATCTGGAATGCAGCGAGCTTACATGTATATGAGCGTCATTTTGGTTTAGTCTGTGACTTTAACTTGGCGAAGTAAATGAACTATCACAAACGAATCATTTTAGACTTTGATGATACCTTAGCGTTCGCTGAAGGTAGAAATTGGGATGATGCTGTACCAAACAGATCACTGATCACGAAAACAAATGGGCTGTTTGATAATGGTTGGCAAATCGACATTTTTACTGCTAGAGGTTCGATTTCATGCCAGACTCGTGCTCAGGCTCGATTGAAGTATGAACGCGGCATGAAGACTTGGCTTGAGAAGCACGGTGTCAAGTATCATTCAATCTCATTCGAGAAACCTTTAGCGGCATACTACATCGATGATAAAGGAATGAGTCCAGAAGAATTCATTATGCAAGACATTCGTCAGTTGCATGGTGGTCTATCTGGCTCGGATATCTATACCGATGGTGCTATGGTCCATAAGCAAGACAAGAATGCACATCAAACCAAGGAATGGTATAAGACTGCCTGCTATTCGCTCAATGTGCCTTGTGTAGATAGAATCGTTGGTGATACAATCACAATGAGATACATTGATCATGATGTGGACTTCTTCAGAAACAATACATTCATTGCTCTTGGGTTGATTCAGGATGCTTTAGCAAAGATGTCCGCGATTCCATTCATGGACGGTGGACTGACCTTCTCATCGTACATCGATAGAATCAAAGACCATGCTAAGAATTCTGGTGTTCAAGCGGCAATTGATAATGCAAGTAAGCTTGAATTGATCAAGCCACCAGTCAGAACATTTGCTCATGGTGATTTCGGTATCACTAATATGCTGTTCGGTGATGGGAAGCTGCATCTCATTGATCCTATCACTAGTGTCTATGGTTCCACTGAATTGGATATAGCGAAGTTCATTGCTTCTCTGTACATCAATGAATACCCACAGAAAATGATAGATACATCTCTTCGGTCATTGGTTGCATTCAATAACCTATATCATTCAACGATGATAGTTTTGGTTTGTGCCGAGATCACTCGTGTCTACAAATATCACCCAAATAAAGAACATATTAGAAAGTGCATTGAGAATGTTTTTCAACAAGGTTGAACTAGCGAAGAAACTTGGGAAAGATATCAACGACATTCGTGTAGGTTTTACATGCTCGACCTTTGATCTGTTTCACGCAGGTCATGTCGTGATGTTACAAGAAGCAAAGACGCTGTGCGATTACTTGGTAGTCGGTCTTCTGATAGATCCCACATTGGATAGACAAGAGACAAAGAACAGACCAGTGCAGTCTGCGTTTGAACGATATGTTCAAATTGCCGCTTGTAAGTATGTCGACGAAGTCATCCCATTCACCACGGAACAAGAAATCGTTGATATCATTCTGACACTCCAACCCGATATCAGAATCGTTGGTGAAGAATACAAAGGCACAGATCATACAGGAATTGGTCTATGCCCTATCCATTACAATAAACGGCGACACTCATTCTCAACAACAGATTTGAGATCACGAGTCGCCGCAGCAGAATCAAATCGAGTACAAACGAAAGGTACAGCATGATCTCTTATACATTCAGCATTGAATTCAATTCAGTAGTCTATGGCGGCGAATATCATCGCTACATGAGAGGTTACTCATACAATGGGTAATGTCCTTTTGTATTCAACTCGTGGCTTGACTAGTAAGTTCGTCACGAGTCTGATCCAGCAGTTCTTGGTGTCAGAGACACTGGGCGTTTGCGATATCATGCTTAATCAGAAAACCACAAAGGTTTCAAAGTACATCATGGATGTTTCTGGTTTGCAGATCAATGAAGTAGTGATGCCCTATCATGAGTTCTATCACACAAAAGTGTTCAAGATGTCTGATTGGGTTGAGGCATATAATTCAATTGACTTGACTCCATTGGCTAAATACAAGAAACTGGTGATCTTCGGTGGCATTCTATCCGAGAAATCATATTTGCAGTATGGTTCAAAGAGGCTAATGAAATTTCCTGAAGATCGTGGCCAAATCAATTTCTTGAGTGTTGGTTCCACGATATTTCATGTCTTAGCGATGTTGAAAGCCAATCGTGAACTTGGTATTCCATTGTACGAAGTCATCTACGACCCTCAGGAAGTTTCGTTGAACGCTATCAATCTGAAGTACCGCCCAATTGACAACTACAAACTGTTTCATGGTTATACGGATGAGAGTAGATCATTTGAGCGTTTAGATTCGATGCAATACTTCTTGGAGATGTATCAAGATCAGAACATCTTCGGTGCTCCAAAGAAAGACATTGACTTTACATTCGGGATGACTGCTCTGACTCAAGTCCGTTCTAAACAGATTGAGAAGGCTAAAGAGGCCGCCAGACATTTCAAGAACGCGAAACTGTTTCTCCATGATAAGTTTTCAGATGAACCGTCGTCATTCATTGGTAGAGAACAGTATCTACAGTTAATAGGGAGGTCTAGATACACCCTGGTTGTGCCAGCGTACGATGCAACACAATTCTCTATTTACCGGCTAATCGAATCACTCCATGCGGGTTGTTTGCCTCTATTGCATGACGATGTGATCTGCGAAAATGTAGAGAAATCTTTCGGGATAAATCTTTCTTCACTGTATCTGAAGAATTTTGACTTTGGTACGACAGAATCAAGACGATTGGAAATCGTTGATGATCTAAGGTCCAAGGTTTGTGAATATAGAAAAGGTTTTTGATAATGAAGCACATTGGTTTTGCTAAGATTGGTAAGTCATTGAAGTTTGTTACGCCGTTCAGTCCGATCGGTGGTGACAATGAAGGGCCAGCGATGATTCAACTTTTGGCGAATCATAACCCAGATAAGAAGTTCTATCTGATTGGCCGTTCTGATTTCTCCAAAATGACGGAACACGAACGTCTATCAAGATTTCCCTACAATAATGTCATTGACCTCCATTCCAAGTCAAAGATCAAATCTGAACGCGACTATGTGAAGAATCGTTTGGTTGAATTGAGCGTAGAGATTGACCATTGTGTCTGGATGGTTGGCCAAGTCGGTAACGTCTCTATCCCCAACAGAATCCAACAGATCAAAGATCCGAGTCAGATGACGACTATCATCGATATGACATTGGGTTATACTACACCAATTTCTGAATGGTGGAACGACAGTAAATGTCCAGCGATTGAAATCATCAATGACCCTCGCTATACATTGGCTCAGTCAAGAGATATCATCCCTAACCCAATTCGTTCACTCTCTCAGTTCAATGGATCATATGTGAAGCGGACAATCCGATCATACGAAGATCAGACTCGTGATAGTCATACTATCAACATGACCTATTCTGGTGTTGAACGTGTTTTCCTGTATGGTCGCGGTGGTCCAGAGAAATCTCGTGATAGAAGTGTGCAAATGGCTATCGTTCTAAATGAAGGCGATCCTAGCAGATATGATATGCTGAATGATTGGATTCTGAAGAAGGTCGATGATGTTGAAATCTATGGCAGATGGGAACATCCTAAAGCCGAAGCTGATACCAGATTCAAAGGTGCATTGAAGTTAGAACAAGTGCAGAAGAAGATGCTGAATGTAAAGTACACGTTCATTATCTCAATCGCAAATGGCTGGGCTACATCAAAGTACATTGAGATGATACATGCAGGTGTTGTTCCATTCTTCCATCCCAACTATGCAACAAATATCCCTGAGATCAGATCTCTTGTCCCAGACATCCTGTTACCAAAGACGCCTGAAGATCTTTTCAAGGGTATCACAAAACTTGAAGAAACTGGTTCATATTCTAGGATGATTGATCACCTACAGAAAATCTTCTGCAAACCGTCTGACTATTCCGGTGAAACGCTCAATGACACTGTCATGAAGGCTCTTGACGAAAATTACATCAGACCGGATCTATCAGAATACTCTATCGAGGAATCGTCTAATTCCATTGACGAATTCTTTCAGTAATAGCCCATAAATAATTCCTTTGAATAGGTTAATGATGAGTAAAACAAAAACATGGACGGCCCTTATCCCTTTGATCGGCGGATTCCCTTTGGGTGCGGAGCGTAGAATTGGGACTCCTCCGAAGCAGATCATTGGTTATGGTTTTAAGAATGACGAACAGTATCTCAATTGGGCCAATGTAACAAATTCATATGGTATTGAGTACACGAAACTGGACGAATCTGGTGAAGTCGTTTCAGGTCCTCCAATCGAATATGCCGATATTGTTGTAGCAACACCGCCATGTTCGGCGCTGTGTGGTTTGAATACAGCTGGGAAAGAATCTGCTTCTGTCGGTGCCATGGCTGCATCTACTAGATGGATGGACTATTCATTGAGAGAGGCCCTGGGTAAAATCAAATGTCAAGTGTTCATCATGGAGAATGCCCCAGCTCTTGCAACGAACAAAGGCGCAGGTGTCGCTGCTAGATTGATTGCAGCGGCTAAAGAGTATGGGTACTCTTCTTCGTTCTACAAGACATCAACAAATCATCATGGTGTCCCACAGGCACGGCATCGTACATTCTATTTTGCATGGAAGAATCCGACCGCACCAATCTTGCCTTGGTACAATCGTGACCATTTACATTTCACAGATTACTTGAAAGAGATCTCCCCTACAGATCTTCAACAGGATCTGATTGTTAATCAAACAATCATCAATGAACCATGCAAAAGATTCATTAACGAATCTTTGGGTATTGCAGACTGGCGCCAAGCGATCATTGAGGCAAATGTGCGTACTGCATTTCAATACATTCATATGCATGAATTGATGCCAACTGCACTAAAGTGGTTTGAAGAAGTTAGCGACGAGAAAGGTGTCAAATTCATGACACACGCTATCAAGAAATTTGGCATGAACAAAGGAATCTGGGACGGTAGCATTCACGTTTTCGATGGTCATATGAATGCTCTCGTCGGTAGAAATGTCTGCGATACAATTCACCCATTCGAAGATCGCGGTCTATCTATCCGAGAAGCTATGCACATCATGGCTATGCCCAAGAACTTCGAACTCTTGGGTGGTGTAAAGAACTTCAATATGATCTGTCAGAACGTACCTGTTTGTACCGCAGCAGACATGATCGACGCAGCAATCAAGTTCATTGATGGTGAATTAGTTGATTCTAGCCACGGCGATTTCTGGCAGAACAACGAATCGCAGAAGTTCGTTAAAGCTTCGCCTAAAATCGAAGCACATGACATTTTCGAGATCGCTTGAAAATTTTACATATCTCCTCCGTGATGATATGATTTACTATAAGTGAAGGAATTGTTATGAATGGCATTGGTGTAAAGAATGTTAGGGCCAACGATGATGGTAGTGTCTATTCGGTCACCATTGATGTCCCGGCTTGGTTATACAAATCATGGACCGAACAATCAAAACCACAGCGTTGTTTTGATTGTAGGTTTGGTGATGTGTTTGAGTTGATGAGTGATTATTTTAAAGAAGGAAAGTGAATGAGTAATAGTGATATGGTCAATGACATCGAGAATCTTCATACCAAATTTGGTGTGAACAAACGAGTCAAAGATTTCGATAAAGAAACCCTACGAACATTCTTCGAATTTCGTCTCAAATTCCTGAAGGAAGAAATGCAAGAAATTGAGGATGCATGGAATGAGGGTGACTTTGATGGCGTTGTTGATGGTCTAACCGATCTCAATGTGGTGTCTCTGGGTACGATGAATGCATTTGACGTCAATCCTAATTTGGCTTGGGATCGTGTGCATACTGCTAACATGCAGAAAGAACCTGGCATCAAACCATCGAGGCCAAATCCTTTGGGTCTACCTGATATGATCAAACCAGAAGGATGGACTGCTCCATCGCATGCAGATAACATCGGCTTGTTCGCTAAGCTAAAATAATTTTACATTCCGGTTAAACCGTTTACAATCTAAATTGGTTTAGCTAAATTGAAAGGAAACTTCGTAATGAAACTGTCTAAACAAACTCTCGATGTGTTACGCAACTTTGCCACCATCAACCAAAACATTCTGATTCAACCTGGTACGAAATTGAGTACTCGCACGGTCGCAAAAAATATTTTCGCGACCGCTGAGGTACCTTCTTCTGACGAATTTGATACTGAATTTGGTATCTACAATCTGTCAGAATTCTTGGGTGTGGTGTCCCTATTCACTGACCCAGATATCTCCATCTCGCACAACGTGATCACTATCAGTGAAGGTAAGAATGTCCTGCGTTATGTCTGTGCAAATAAAGAGATTCTGGACTATCCCGAATCGAATGTCAAGATGCCTTCAAAAGATGCTTCGTTTGAATTGTCTGAAGAGGTTCTTAAAGCTCTCCTGAAGGCTGGTGCAGTTCTGGGATCCACCGATCTGCTGCTTTCTTCTGATGGTAATACAATCACCGCTTCTGTCGTTGATCCTCAGAATCCTTCAAGCAATACGTATTCCGTTGAGGTCGGTTCGTCTCCACGCAAGTTCGCTGTTTACATCAAACTCGAAAACTTGAAAATGCCAGCTGGTATCTACGACGTGTCTCTGTCTGAGCGCAAATTGGCACACTTCAAATCAAAGACCGTAGATTATGATATCTACATTGGTTGCGAGAAGAAGCCAACTGTCTGGGAAGAATGATGATGCAGGTGGAGCAAATGCTCCACCTTTCTTTTTGATTATGAGGATTGATGATGAGTAGTGTATTTGATAGTGCTGTCTGGGAACATAAGTATCGTCCGAGAAAAATTGATGATACAATTTTGCCACCAGAAACAAAGAAGATGATCAAAGAGATCGTCGCTGCGGGCGACATTCAGCCTATGCTATTTTCTGGTACTGCTGGTATCGGTAAGACCACATTGGCATATGCAATCTCTAAAGAACTTGATGCTGACATTTTGTTCGTCAATGCTTCACTTGAAGGCAACATTGACACGATTCGAACCAAGATCACACAGTTCGTTACATCAGCGAGTCTGACCGATAGCCCAAAAGTTGTTCTATTGGATGAATGTGATTACTTGTCAGATAAGGCTCAACCTGCTCTGCGTGGATTCTTGGATGGATTTTCTGGTTCAGCGATCTTCATTCTGACTTGCAATTACAAGAACCGTTTGGTTGATCCGCTTTTGTCCAGATTGACGGAAGTCAATTTCAAGTTCACTAAAGCTGAGGCTGCAGATGCAGCCAAGCAGATGTTGGCTCGTTGTTGCTACATTCTTGATTCTGAGAATGTCAAGTATGACCGTAAAGCTGTTGCTGGTCTTGTTGCAAAGAATTTTCCTGACTTCCGCCGCACAGTCGTTGAACTCCAACGCTACTCTTCCTCAGGCACGATTGATTCTGGCATCCTTGCTACAATCGATGAGGGTGGTATCAACGAATTGTCTGACTTCATTAAGAACAAAGAATTCAGCAAAGCTCGTACTTGGGTGGCTAACAATCAGATGGATTCGTCTGCTTTCTATCGGATGTTCTATGACAAAGTTTCTAAGAAACTGCTGACCCAACATGTACCTCAATTGATTCTGTTGATTGCTGAATATCAATTTAGAGCAGCGATGGACATCGATCAAGAAATCAATCAAGTTGCTTTCATTGTTGAGGTGATGAAGTCATGCCAATTTGCAGGTGATGCATGAGTCCGTTTGACTATGTGAAGTCCGTCACTCGTACTAAAGAGAATTTGTATTCCACGGAGGAGATGTTTCAGAAGGAATATGTACCGTTCATTGTGAACCGTTCGTTGTCCAATAGTGCAAACTTTTGTATCTTCGCAGAAGCGATCAATAAATATCCCGGATTGGATAAGAAACTGCAGTATGATTTCTATCTATACGGCATTCCTAAATCCAACCGATATGAGCAGTTGTGGACAAAAAAATCCGAAACTGATGTGGATGAAGAGTTGATTGAATTTGTTGCTACGGAAATGAATTGTTCAATGTCTAGGGCTATGTCTGTTATGAATCTTCTTGGTCACGACAAAGTAAAAGAACTTTATGAATCGCGAGGCGGTCGTGACGGACGAATTAGAAAAACAAAAGTATGATGATGTAGGTGTGTTAATTGAATTGGCGAAACCAGATGATTTTCTGGTTATTGTTGAGACGTTGACACGAATTGGTATCAAGTCCAAGAAGACGAACACTTTATTCCAGTCATGCCACATTCTACACAAGAAGGGTACGTACAGAATCGTACATTTTCTTGAGTTGTTTATGTTGGACGGGAAGATCAGTACGATTTCTGATGAGGACTACTTGAGACGTGATACCATCGTCAAACTGCTTCACCAGTGGAAACTATGTAAGATCGTTGGACAGAACATCAATATGTCTGCCAATGCTCAGGACATCAAAGTTGTTCCGTTCAAGGAAAAACGAGATTGGCTTTTTGTTCCGAAGTATCAGATCGGTAAACGGAACAAGGCTTAAGTAATTTGAGGGAGTTCCTCAAATCGTGGAGATGCCATTCGGGTCTCCATGTAAATTCAACTTGCTATAAGGAGTTAAAATGAACAGGAACGCACTATCTTTAATCGGCTTCGATTCTCTATTTGATGAGATCGGTAATTTCAAGAAATTTGTATCTTACCCTCCCAACAATCTGTATAGAGAATCGAGTTTGAAGTATGTGGCGGAAATCGCTGTTGCGGGTTTCAAGAAATCGGAAATTGAAGTTAAACGTGAAGACGGGAAACTGAAAGTATCTGGTAAGAAATTGAGTACAGACGATAAACCGTTCGAGTTCTTCCATCGCGGACTTGCAAGTCGCGACTTCACTCTTTCGTATCTTCTGAACGATGATATCGTTGTGGATAAGGTCTCTCTTGAAGACGGTATCCTGAAGATTGTAATGACACGTGTTTTGCCAGATGCGGCTAAACCAGTGACATTCAGTATCGAGTGATGATAGAAGGGGTGATCCGTGAAGATAAATTCAAACATGAATCACCCCAACGAAATTGTGTCCAGACCAACTGAAATTGTTGCAAACAGGTTTCTCGTGAAGTGCTCGGCTATCAAAGTCGGTCAAGACACGTCAATCCTGGTTGCTGTGCAAGATGTTGTTGAGGGTGCATTTAGAATGAAGTACTTTGTCGAACCTGAAAAGGCGGCATCTTTTATCAATTTGTTGAAGTCGGCTTGACTTCAATTTGAAAGGTCATTATGAGTAAGAATCAAGAAGCTGGTGTGGTCATCCCTTCTTCTCCAGAAATCCAAAAGAAAATCAAAGACGCACTACGTGAAGCGTCTGCTTCGTACACGAGGATTGAAGGTGAACGTGATTTCCTAAAGGAATTGTTCTCAGATCTATCAAAGAACACTGAGATCCCTAAAGGTTACTTGACACAGATCGCGAAGTTCTATCACAAGCAGAATTTCTCAAAAGCAGTTGCTGATAAAGAGAATGTGTTTGAACTCTACGAACGTCTGTTCCAAGAGAGTCAGAACCGCGGTGATTCCAATGACTAAATTCGTCAATTTGTTCCAGAAGCAGATCGCCTCCCTAACGAAGCCACGGTCTAGACTGTATTACATGTTGGCCGAAATTGCAGATGATCGTGTAGAGGCATTCCAGCTCTGTAGCGTTCTGTATTTCGGCGATGATGAGTATGTCGATGAGATTCTGTCCGATCGCCGCATCAGGTACACAGAATCATTGAGTTGCGGTGTATTTCCGGTTTTCGTGAAGAACTAAAATTTTACAGTTCACCTTTCATGGGTTAGAATTATCTAATGACAAACCCATGAAAGGACCGACTTGTCTATGTTCTATACCTACTTCAGTAGAGCAGGTAACAATGTTCTATACCGCGGCTATGATAAAGATGGTCGTCGCATCACTCAAACAATCCAACACAAACCTTACCTTTACGTCAAAGACGATTCTGGTAAATCAAATTCGTTGTTCGGATATCCCGTAGCAGAAAAGAGATTCAATTCAATCACTGAGGCAAAGACTTTTGCTTCTGATTACGGTAAAGCATTCAACATTCATGGCAATACTGCATATGAATATGATTGCATTCACAGGATGCACCCTGAAGAGCTCGAGGTTGACATCTCGAAGCTGCGCATCGCCATCATCGATATCGAAACCGAAACGGAATCAGGATTCCCAAACATTGAGGATCCGAATGAAGTCGTTCAATTAGTGACATTCATTGATTTCAATACCAAAGAAAAAGTCACGTATGGCATCCACCCAAGCAAACGACCGAACTATGTTCATTGCGCAAGTGAAGCGGCTCTTCTGCAGTCGGTCATTGCTTATATCATCGATAACGATGTAGACATCATCAGTGGATGGAATTCTGTTTACTTCGACGGTGCATATCTCTTTGGTAGAATTGAAAAGATTCTAAGCAGTAGTGCTTTATCAAGACTGAGCCCGTTTGGTCGTGTTTACCGCAAAGTAGACAACTTGATGGGTAGAGAACAGGTACGGTATGACATCGTCGGCCGCATCCAGCTTGATATGCTGGATCTCTATAAGAAGTATCGTTTCATGAATCGTCCTAGGTACAAACTTGGATACATCGCTCAAGTTGAGATTGATGATACCAAGAAGGAATACGATGGTACATTCAGAGAGCATTACACAAATGACTGGGAATCGTTTGTTGAATACAACCAGCATGATGCAGTTCTTGTTGAACGATTGGAAGATAAGCTAGGTCTGATTTACTTAGCAATCACTCTTGCATATAAGACCAAGGTTAATTACGATGACGTCTATTCTCCGATTAAGTTATGGGAGAATTACATCAAGCATTCTTTGCTAAACGAGAATATCTTCTGTCCGATTACAAAAGAACCACAGGTTGACCGTAACATCGTCGGTGGATATGTAGCAGATCCGATACCAAACATCTACGGATACAGCGTTGCTTTTGATGCAACGTCCCTATATCCTAAGATCATCACTTCACTCAATATGAGTCCCGAAACTCTTATTGATTACATTGAAGGAATTGATGACGAAGTTTGTCTAAAAGGCGTGCGGATTCCAGAAAAGTATGCCAATGGAAAGTATGCGATGGCTGCTAACGGTGCTATCTTTTCCAAAGAGAAGATCGGCATCATGGCGAAGCTAACCGATCAGACTTTCAAGCAACGATCAGCGGCCAAGAAGAAGATGCTCTCCGCAAAGACTAGGAAAGAAGTTCTAAAGGAAGAATTGACGAAACGTCAAAGCGGATCGGAACCATCTAAGGACTACGCAGCACTTTCATTGGATCAGCTCCGCAAAGAAATTGATGCATGCGACAAAGAAGCATCGTTCCAAGGGGTTCTTCAATTGGCCCTGAAGGTTACTCTAAACAGCTTGTTCGGTGCAGCGGGTAATAAGTTCTTCATGTTCTTTGATAACCGTATCGCTGAAGGTATCACGATGACTGGTCGATTCGCTGTGCGTAGCGTGAACCGCCGTTTGGATGAGTATATGAAAGAGAACTTCAATCCGAACAAGTTGTATTCTATCTATGCCGATACAGATTCAACTTATTTGTTGGTTGACGATCTTGTGAAGAAATTACCAGCATCTTCTCCGCAGAAAATTGCCGACGCAATTGATAAGTATGTGAAGATCAAGCTCGATCCTGTTCTACAAGAGACCACGGATAAGATTTCTAAACAATTGAGTTTCTATTCAAATGACTTGCAGTTCAAACGTGAGGCGATCTCAAGTTCTGGTTTCTGGATGGCTCCGAAGAAGTATTCTCTTAAGGTGATTGATAATGAAGGTGTTCGTTATGCCGAACCTGAATACAAAGTCACTGGTATTGAGACGAATCGCAGTTCAACACCAGACGTCGTCCGCGGATGGTTGATGGAATGCATCGTCGCTATTCTTGACGGTAAACCTGTTGAACATGTTCGTGAAATGATTCAGAAATATGAAGTTACATTCATGGCTCTTGAACCACATGAAATTGCATTCCCAAGATCCGCGAACAACCTTAGAGAATATTCAAGCAAGTCAACGATCTACAGGAAAGATGTTGCATGCCCTATCGCGGTTAGAGCAAGCCTATTACATAACCATCTGATTGATAAATTTCAACTGGTTAGCAAGTATCAGAAAATCAATGAAGGTGATAAGATCAGATTCCTTTATTTGACTGTCCCAAACACGATGAGAATGGGAGAGAATGTGATTGCTTTTATGGACAAGTTACCACCTGAGTTCAAATTGGACGAATACGTGGATTACAAGCTGCAGTTCAGGAAAGTATTCCTAGATCCGCTAACTAAAATCATGGAGGCTGTAAAGTGGTCCGTTGAAGAGGAAAACGATATCAGCATTTTCGCATAAAGTAACATTTACATTACAATTTTTCACAAAAGGAAACATATATGTCAACTCTAATGAGTAAACTCAAAAAAGCTTCGTCCATCAAAGAGGCGGAGGTCTTGTCTCAGTCTACGTTGTTTGTGGATAAGTCTACTACACCAACACCAATCTATGCACTCAATGTTGCTTTGTCTGGCGATATTGATGGTGGATTCCGTTCTGGTCTAATTAGCTTGGCTGGTCCATCTAGACATTTTAAGAGTACGTATGCTCTCGTTCTTGCATCTGCTTATCTAAAACGTCATCAAGACGCAATTCTTGTCTTGTATGATTGCGAATTCGGTATCAGTGAAGCTACTTTAGTCGCTGCTGGCATCTCTCCAGATAGAGTTTTGCATATCCCTATCACTTCTGTTGAAGAACTGAAGTTCGATCTAATGAAGAAATTGACTGGTGCCGACGCAATCAAACGCGGTGAGAAAGTCATCTTCATGGTTGACAGTATCGGCAATCTTGCATCAACGAAAGAAACTTCTGATGCCGAAAAAGAATCTGCTGCAACTGACATGGGTACACGAGCCAAGTCGATCAAATCTCTGTGGCGTTTAGTTACACCGCACTTAACAATCAAAGACTTGTCTTTGCTAGCGATTCAACACGTCTATGAAGAACAGGGTATGTTCGCTAAAACCATCATGTCAGGTGGGACGAGCGGAATGCTATCCTCCGATGTGGTCTTCTTCATTGGTAAGTCGCAAGAGAAGGATGGTACAGATCTGGTTGGTTGGAACTTCAAGTTGAAGGTTGAGAAATCACGATATGTTAAAGAGAAGTCAGTGATTCCGATTGTGGTTACATTTGAGGGCGGCATTCAACGATATTCTGGTATCCTCGAATGGGCTATTGAATCTGGTCATGTCATCAAACCGTCTAACGGTTGGTATCAACTCGTTGATAAAGAGACTGGTGAAATCATTGGTGGTAAAGTCCGCGAAAAGGACACTGCAAACGAAGAGTTCCTTGGTAAAGTTGTTTCCAATCCGTCATTCAAAGAATGGGTACGGAAACAATTCCAACTGAGCCACGGTACTCTTGTAGCTGAGGACGACCCGTCGTCTAATTGATGGGTAGAAGCCGAGCGGATTATTTTACATGTCCGCTCGGCGGTATTACAATTTAATTTTGTTATGAAGGCGCTTGATGCGTACAGAAGATCTAATTTTTTCACAGCTTATAACCAATGAGGAATATGCTAGGCGAGTGATGCCTCATCTACGTGATGAGTACTTCCAGCAGAAAGAAGATAAAGCACTTTTCAAGATCTATTCGCGGTATTTCACCAAGCACAATGGTTTACCATCAAAACAAGCACTGTTGGTTGAGATTGAGAATCTCAAAGGTTCCGCTGAACTGTATGCTGGACTGAAGAACGTCATTTCTTCCACCGTGGAGTTTACTGAATCTCTGAAGTATCTCATGGATGCTACGGAGAAATTCTGTAAAGATCAAGCAATCTACAATGCTCTAAGAGAATCTGTTTTGATTGCGGATGGTCAGTCCAAGATGACCCCTGATGCTATCCCATCAATCCTCACACAAGCTCTATCTATTTGTTTCGATACACAAGTAGGCCACGATTACTTGACTGAAGCCGAACTCCGTTGGGAATACTATCATTCGGTTGAAGCTAGGATCCCTACCGGGTCTGTGATGTTTGACAAAATCACTGGTGGTGGATTCCCGAGGAAGACTCTCAATATTCTGTTGGCACCACCTCACGGCGGCAAATCGTTTGTGATGTCTAACTTCAGTGTTGGTGCTCTATTGGCTGGTTACAACGTCTTGTACATCTCCGCTGAGATGTCTGAGTTTGAAATCGGTCTACGTCATGACTTGAACATGATGGGTGTGGACACAGAAACACTCAAGATGTTATCGAAACCAGTTTTCAATAACAAGTTCAAATCAGTCATCGAGAAAAGCAGAGGTGTTCTGAAGATCAAGGAATTTCCCACGGGTGCTTCTCATTGTGGGCATTTCAGATCATTACTCCAGGACTTGAAGACCAAACAGAACTTCGTCCCCGATTTGATCATTGTGGACTACATGGGCATTGTTGCATCAGAGAAATTCAAACCTTCGTCTGGTGCAAACTCATACACGATCCAGAAATCAGTTGGTGAAGAACTCCGAGCATTGGCGATTGAAACAAATTGCGCCGTGATTACTGCGGTTCAGACAAACCGTTCTGGTGTAGGTAACACAGATGTCGACATGACATCTACATCCGAATCTCTAGGTACACCGATGATCGCTGACTGGTTCTGTGCCATCATTAACACGGATGATTTGAAGCAAATGAAACAATTGATGTTCAGACAGTTGAAGAATCGCTACAAATCATTGGATGACCCTAATAAATTCATGATGGGTGTCGATTACTCGAAGATGCGGATGTATGATTTGGACAACCCATCTGTGGAGAAGGCTCAACCACAAAAAGGTAGCGGAAAAATGTTCTCTGATGAGATCTGGGAGAAATCCAAAATCTCTGAATCGAATACCACATTTGACGATTTTAGTTACGATTGAAAGTGATATATGATTTTGAATAGCAACGGCCAACAGTATGTCAATGGAACGTTCTTTAAGAAAACTGATGCCGGTTTGTCCGAAGTCGGTACATTCCGAGAAGTATGCGATGATCTAACAACAGAGACTCTGAAGGGAATTCTTGCTGCTGGTAGAGAGTTCGTTATCGAAAACCCCAATGTTGATTGCGATTATGTGATTGTGTTTGATTTGGTTTTCAGTAAAGACTTGTTTTTAGACTGCATCGGCTTCATTGACATCATCAAAGCAAATCAACCAGGTTCGACTTTATGCAATAGTGCAAACTTGGCTTTGTCGGAGATTTTGAGCGGGATGTTGATGTATGCCGCAGATATCCATGAATCTGAGGGAGATGGTGTCATTATCACCGCAAGCTAATAGAACCATATAAGATTCTAATCTAGATGGTCTGGAAGTGCATTTTCGTGCTTCCGGACCATTTTAGCATCTCCTTACTAAACCGTTCTATGATAAATACAACAGCAAACACATACCGGTTAGTAACAAATCATGAAATATTTAGGCAATCATAGTTCGGCTGAACGAATCGCTGCAAATGGTGGGACAGTTTACACGACAGTTTCAAGGGCAACTGGTTCGGACGATGTCTTCATTGATGGGGTATACCAATTCAAGAATTCATATACATTCGTTGGTAACACATTAACTTTCACTACACCGATTTCCGCGATTCATACCATTGAGATATCATACAAATGATCATCGGTATTGATTATTCCATCTCTTCACCAGCAATTACGGTGAAAACGGATGTTAACGAGATTTTACATTTTGCATTTAAGCAAAAGAAGAAGCAAGATTGTTGGTCGAAAAAGGTGACTCTATTGGAATTACCGGAATGGAAAACTCCAGAAGAACGATATTCGAAGCTATGTAATACCTTACTTGATGCCGTTCTGAAATTGGGTACCGTGGAGAAAGCGTACATTGAAGCATATGCATTTGGTGGTTCTGGGATGCTGCTCAATATCGCAGAAGCAACTTCGGTCATGAAACAGTCTCTTTACGAGTTAAATATCCCAATCGTCACGTTGGCTCCAACAGAAATCAAGAAAGCCTCCACCGGCAAAGGTAATGCCAAGAAGGGTGATATGGCAAAAGCTTTCATTGAAAAAACTGGTGAAGACATCTTCTCTTGGTTCAACATCCACCAAGATCTGGAAAAGATCCCGGCACCACTAACCGATATCGTCGATTCGTATTTTGTTCTACAGACAGGCATACAGGTAAATAGATGATTGATACACGACAGAAGTTGATTGAATATGCACTACGGAAGTTAGGTGCACCAGTCATCAACATTGAAGTTGACATGACTCAAGTTCAAGATAGAGTTGATGATGCTCTACAGTTTTTCCAAGACTTCCATTACGATGCAACTGAGCGCGTTTGGTTGAAACACGTAATCACTGGTACGGAGATCACCATGAGTACTTCTGGATTGCAGAAGGGTGATAAAGTGACGGCGGCTAACGGTAATTACTTCATAGTCGATGACATGAAAACACCGACTATCGCCATTACCAATGGAGTATTTTCTCCAATTGGTGCTTCTGGTCAATCGTTAGTTCTTAACGAAACACTGACAAATCAGACAGGATTCACCACAACGTTTCTATTGAAAGTACAGGGTGATACGGAAAACGGGTATGTTTCGGTGTCGCCATTAGTAACTGGTGTCATTAGAGCAGTTCCGTGGACTCCAAACTACTCGTCACAGAACTTCTTGTTCGATCCGATGTTCAATCTAACAAGCCAATTATCGACATTGGGTTCGTCATCGTTGATCTACTATGAACAAGTCCGTGAATACATGGAATTGGTCGATAAAACAATTAGACCTCTTCCACAGATCAATTTCAACCAGAAAATGAATCGTATCTATTTGGATACTGATATGTCGGGTTTCACGATTGGGACGACGATCGTGTTTGAAACATATCGCATTCTTGATCCAGATACATATGTGAAGATTTACAATGACCGTCTATTGAAGAAATTAGTGACGGCTGTGATAAAGAAACAATGGGCATCCAATACATCTAAGTACCAAAACATTCAGTTGTTGGGTGGAGTGACGATTGATGCTAGTACTTTGATGGCACAAGCGGAGGCTGAGATTCAGTCAGCAGAAAATGAAATTAGAGACACTTATGAACTTCCACCTATCGGCTTCTTGGGGTAATGAAATGAATATGGGTAAACAGAATCATTGGCATGCATACACATGTGTCAGATTATACCTTCTGATGAGCATGTTATTTACCGTTGTTAGTTTGTTCTACGACAGCACATTTGGTCACCATTTCTTTAATGAGGCGATATCGTCTAGTACAACAACGATTCTATCATCGTTCTTTATCGTTATCGCGATTGGGTTATACGATACCCTTACATCGGACTTCAGATCTCTAAATAAATATGTAGTAGATAGCATATCGCATAATAGACATGTCATCTACATGGTTTTAGCGCTATTCATATGTTTGGTTACCTCGGCGATTGTTTTGACGATCAAAGACCTTAACTCGTTGTCAATAGCTCGATATTTTCTCGATGGGGTAATTGCCACCATCATTGCTGGGTATGACATCTTTGTAAAGATGACGAATTGCTTTGAAGACAAACATGCAGAAGAACAACTTCATTAGAAAAATCGCCATTGCTAAAATCTTACTGTTTTTCCTATGGCCTATGGCCGTTAGTGCCGCAGTAGCGACTACTCCACCAGATCCTTTCGCTAATATCAGCATGACGCAAGTCTTGGTGATGGCCGGTGTTGCTATTCTATCTGGTGCGACTGCTCTTGTTATCCGTCTGGATTCAGAAATGAAGCGCAAAGCTACCGGAATCAGTAGAATTGGGTTGTTTGCGACAAGCCATATGCTAGGAAGTTTCTTGGCTGGTGTACTGATGTTTGCTATTTCCAGACACAATGAGTTCAGTGTTTGGTGGGAATTGGCTACAGTCATCATGGCCAGTTTCTCTGGTGCAAAGTTCCTAGAAAAAGCAGCCGAGATGTACACAAAAGGATTTACGTCCTCGAAACAAATTTCAGAATCTGTAAGTAAGTACTAATGTCAGATATCGTCAATCGGATTACACCAGAAATCCTTCAGTCATTGTATGGCCGAAGGGTTAGTTCTGTGTTCGTCAATCCATTGAGAATTGCAATGACCGTTGCGCAGATCGAAACTGTTGAGCAGTGTGCTGCTTTTCTAGCGCAAATTGGTCATGAATCTGGTAGATTGCTTTTCATGAAAGAGATTTGGGGTCCAACTTCTGCTCAAATCAGATATGAACCAGTGACGAGTTTGTCGAAGAGACTTGGTAATACCACGAGCGGTGATGGTAAACGGTACTATGGTAGAGGATTCATTCAGATCACTGGTAGAAGCAATTACAGAGATCTTGGTGCTTATGCCGTTCAGGTAATGAAAGTTCAAGTTCCTGATTTCGAAGAACATCCTGAGGAACTGGAGAAACCGTTTTGGGCGGCTGTCTCTGCTGGTTTGTATTGGCGTAGAAAGAATTTGAATAAGTTCATTGATAACTTCGGTGAACTCACTAGAAGAATTAACGGTGGGTACAATGGTTTGGCTGATCGTCAATCGCTGTACACTAGAGCATTGATTTTGTTGGGGTGATAAAATGGTTGGTGAAATTGTTGGTACTATAGTTGGTGGTATTTTTTCCGGTGGAGCCACTGGCTTGATCGGTGTGTTGATTCAGCGGTATTTCGATTATCAGCATCGAAATCAAGACATCGAAACATTGAAGTTGAATCATGCAAATTCCATCCAATTGGCGACTATCGAATCTGAATCGGCGAAAAGACGAGCAGAGGCAGACGAAGCGATCGCGTCAAGTAATAAAGATGCAGCGATTGGTGTGGCTGAAGCAGATGCCGATGCAAAGATGTTCTCCGCCAGTTTCGAGAATGATACTGCAAAATACTTAGCACCCGAATCGCAGAAGCGACCAGGTTTCGCTGGTGCAGCCGTTGTTCTAATGATGGGTATTGTTGATTTTGTTCGCGGCATCCTTCGCCCGGGAATGACGATCTATCTATGCATCTTGGTTACAATGATGTTCCTTTGGGTAAAGGATCTGAGTTCAAAGTATGGTGTCTACATGACAGCTGATCAAGCAATGCAGATTCAACTGCAGATCATTAGTACCATTACATACGTCTTCACTACATGTTCTACATGGTGGTTCGGTTCACGCCCTCCTAAGAAGCAATAATGGCACTAAACCCGTACTTTCAAGCTCAGATTGGTGTACCGTCTGAGCAGAACATCGTAGAACAGATGGCGATTGAGTCAATTCAGATCGCTGGTGTTGATTGCGTCTATTTACCGAGGACTCTGGGTAAACTAGATCAAGTCCTGGGAGAGGACAATCTTTCATCGTTCGATTCTCATGCGATTGTTGAATGTTGGATTGGTGACTACACTGGGTATGGTGGTGAAGGTGAAATGATCGCTAAGTTCGGTCTTGAAGTTCGAGATACCTGTACGATGATCATCGCTCGCAAACGATTTACTGATGTCGTTGTACCGATCGTACCATCTTCACGGAATGCTACGGTTAAATGGAGACCAAATGAGGGTGATCTTATTTACATCCCAAATTCGCAATCTCTGTTTGAAATCAAATTCGTTGAAGACGAAGAACCTAGTTTCTACCAATTAAATAAGAAGTATGTATGGGAACTGCGTTGTGAATTGACACAGTTGAACAACGAAACGTTCAACACTGGGTATGCTCCTGTGGATAGTGTGTTTGGAAAGAATATGGATCGTTTGAATACCAAGCTTGATGTTGGTACTCCTCCACCAGAATTCGTTACAGATCCAGCATATACATCTGCTATCCCATACGACGACGTTCTTGGTTTTGGTGACGATGACGAACTGAAACAAGAGTTCTTGGATATCATGGATTTCTCTAAGAAGAATCCTTTGGCTGGTAAATAATAGATGATCACTACAAATCCTTTCTACCATGGCACAATTAGGAAACTGATTGTTGCTTTCGGTGGTTTGTTCAACAATCTTATGATTAGAACGAAGGATGACACTGGTGCGACTAGGAAGATCGTCAAAGTACCAATTGCTTTCGCTCAGAAAGAAAAGTTCATAACCAGACTCCAACAAGACCCTTCTCTGCAAGAAGACGTAGAGATTTCGTTACCCAGATTGAGTTACGAAATCGTCAGCTACGATTATGACAGTTCACGTCAACTTAATAAACTGAATAAGAAACTCTGTTTCAGAACAGATGGCACGCAGATCAAGACATTTGCTCCGGTGCCATACAATATCACATTCAATTTGTATTCTTACACAAAGACTCTTGAGGATAATCTCAAGATCATGGAACAGATTCTTCCGTTCTTTGGACCAGATATGAATTTGCGGATCAAGATGATCAAAGATCCTGAAGTGGTCTTGGACATTCCTCTAATCCTCAATTCAGTTACTTCTGATGATCAATATGATGGATCATACGAGGAACGTAGATACATCATTTCTACATATTCATTCACTATGCGTGCTCTGATTTACGGTCCGCTATTTGGTGAAGAAGATGTTATGGACACGGGGAATCATTTCCCCGACGAAGGTCCAGTCCAGGGAGTCATTAAACGAGTCATCGTTGACGTCAATGGAACTTCTCAATTCATTGCTGAGATTGATCCGTTTGTTGCCGATTCTAATGATCCGCATACAGTTCATGAAAGTTGGACACCATGACCCCAAAAATGAATAACAAACTGTCCGAGATTTTCGGCACAGAACCATCTACTGTCTTGGATGAAGAACGGTCGTTAGCCGATGTCCGCACCAGTGCTATCGCAGATTCAATCGATAGTTTGGAATCTCAACGTGAATATGTTAAAGGTAACATCGTCAAACTGCTTGAGGTTGGTATGACTGCTTTGTCTGATCTTCAGACAATTGCGAACGCAACTGAGAAATCTCGAGACTTTGAAGTTCTTGGTGGATTGATTAGAACATTGGCTGATACGAATGTCCAATTGTTGGATCTTGAAGTTGCTCATAAACCAAACCAACAGAAACAACCAGATGGTACACCGACGCAAATGGTTCAGAATAACACGACGGTCTTTGTCGGTTCAACTAAAGAACTTGGTGATTGGTTGAAGACACTACCAACCACCGATGACCCAGACAGCGTCATTGATGTTGAACCTAAATAAATTGAACAGAATCTTTTATGCAAGATAAAGCTGATATGACAACATTAAGAGAACGGTATTTGGCTGGCGAAATCCTCAAGGTTGGTGAGGTGGTAGAGGATGTCCAAACCGGCGAACAATTGAAGATCATTGACCGCGGTAGTAATTACGTTACTGTCGTTGGTAAAGATGGTCAAGAAAAGAAGTGGTTGAATGAAGTGAAGGAAGCAGAAACAAAATCGGATGCTCCAGATTTCACAATCACCGAATCCGGTCAAATTGCGCTATTTGGCTACGAGACGAAACATTTCGATCTTGAGTTAGCTGAGTCTATCGTTGAACAATTTGATGAGTTTGATGATATGTATTCCAAACATCAGATTGTCAAGTGTCTGGACATTGCTCTGAACGAATCTGAGGATTTGGATCGCAGATATTCCGTGTTGGAATCTATCGAAGGTTTCTACACAAAACAGTCAACTGAGACACCTCTAATCGTTGAAGGACTGAAGGACGGCATCGAACGTAAACGTATTGTGTCAGTCATTGCATCCGTCGCTGGTGTAGAGTTGAAAGATTCTCTATACGAAACGATGGAAGATTCCATCAACGCATTCAAAGAAAAGTATAAAGAGAAAAAGCAATGGCTTGTTCTTGTACCATTTCTGAGAGTCGCTAAGAGTATGGGTGTAGCCAATGCAATGGTTGGCCTACCGTTCGGTCTATCGAACGTCACCAAACAAACCAACGAAGAAATCATCGATCAGAAACTAGTGGATCTGTTAGAGAATAACGTCAATGAGATTTTTGAATCAATTGACTTGGATGATGTCGTTGAAGGGTATGACGACGAATACAATGACGAAGGTATTCAAGCATCTTTGGTGATGGAGACACTGACGCTACAAGGTCGCCGAGCATTAGCAAGAAATGTCAGAACGCATTCAACTCAATTGACTGCTCGTAGAGAAAGGGCTGAACGTACAGCCGCGTCTACTACCGTCATTCAGAATCGTGCTAGAAAATTAGCCCTAGCGATGATTAAGAAGCGCATCTTTAGAAAGAAACCTTCTGAAATGACACGTCAAGAGAAAGAAAGATTTGAAGCTGGTGCTTCAAGACGCAAGGCACTTGTTGCTAGATTGGCGCAACGTTTAGTTTCTCAAGTGCGTGCAATTCAGAATGCTAGGTTACATCAACAACATCAATCGACCAGCCAAGTTCATCAGCCGCAACAACCGGTTGCTTCCGGTGCTGACTGATAGAACACTTTAGATGAAATAATTTGATGTAATGCATGGTACATCAAATTTGAATCTGGATGCTTCTGGTGGGTGTTCTAGATGTACCAATGAACCAAAATATGCTAAATTGCTTGAATTGAAATGAAGACTGCTGTATTTGCCTTTGGACGGATGTCGCCAATCACAAAAGGTCATCAAGCTGTCATCAAGAAAGTGACTGATTTGGCGAATTCTAATCAAGCAGATCATCTGGTTGTTCTTTCTCATACGAGCGATAAGAAAAACAATCCTCTAAAACCCGAAGACAAACTGTCTTTCGCGAAATCATATTTCCCTAATACCAACATCAAATTGGCATCGAAAGAAAAGCCAACATTCATACATCATGTGAAGGATCTTAGCGATTCTGGTGTAGAACATCTAATCATGGTGGCCGGTAAAGACAGAGTGGGTGAATATAAAGACTTACTCGATAAGTACAATGATGGCTCCAATCACAGTTTCAAGAAGATTGATGTAGTTTCTTCTGGTGAACGTGATGATGGAGACGGATTGTCTGGTGTATCTGCAACTAAAATGCGGCAGTATGCAAAAGAAAATGATTTCAATAAATTTGCAATTGGTGCACCTGAAGGTGACATGAAAACTCATCGCAAAATGTTTCAAGCAACTCGTTCAGGAATGATGCTTGAGTGTTTCGTAGAATTTATAAAGAAACGATCGGAGAAAGTATGAATTTAGAAGATGTTGCTAAGTACGTTGGTATTCAAAAGCAGCCAAATAACGAAATCGTCGTGACGATTTCTGGTTGGCCAGCGCTCCACATCACAGAGAGTCGGGACATTGGCATTCCCATCGATAACACGACGGATGGCCCACGATATGGAATTGCGTTTGATGCTATCTTCTGCAAGTTCGCAGCTGGTATTGATCTGTCAATGACTCCATATGATTACAAACAATATGACTCATTAGAAGAAGCAATTGCTTCTGGTGTTGCTCGTCTATATGATTTGGGAGTCATGAATACGGAAATTGATTTTCCTGAAGATTCGTATTCCACGACCGTCTTTGCTGCTACAAATGAATGTGTAGATTACATCAATGCTGTTGGAGCAGGCGATCATATCATGGAAAAACACGAACTCGTGAACGAAATGATTGAACAGATCATCATGGAAGGTCGTGGTAGAGTGTCAATTCATGACATGGGTGATACGATTGCGCAAGCTAAGGAAAATATCTCCAACGGTCATAAACCATATCACGAGATGCCTAGGTCTCAAGCCGCGATGCTGATTAGAGCAGTTGCGAAGGCGAATTCTGGTGTTGACCACCCGCATGTTGCTCATAACAAAGATCTGTTGGAAATTGGAAAGACCAAAGTAGCTATCGGTCGTCCAAAAGGAACTACTGTTACTGCTAGAGCCGAGAAGGAAAAAGCCAAACAAGCTGAACGGCAATCACTAGGAGTCTGGGGTGGTCTCGGTCAACGCGCCGATCGTAGAACCCGTGGTGATTTTGTTGAGGAATCTGAGCAAGTAGACGAAGTCAATAAAACAACTTTGCGCAATTACATCAGTGCAGCTGCCCTTGATGTTTCTGGCCGTACCAGAATACAGGGCATGGGAATTGCGAATCCAGTATTCAAACGCAAAGACATGACACCAGACGAAGAACAGAAAAAGATCAGTAAACGCATGCGTGGTATAGTTGATGCGTCATTCAAACTGTCCAAATAATTAAAGAGGCTCAAATGCTACCAAAGAAGAAGTACAAATCTATCACTAGCGACTTTCTAGCTAGGGAACTTGCTGATAAGGACATCAATGCCAAAGTTGATGATTCCACGGTCACCGTCCATTCAGATAATCTAGATAAAGCCAAAGAGATCGTGAAACATTTGGGATACAAACACAGTGTCGTTGGTGGTCTAAATGAATCTGTTGAACAAGTCGACGAGCGCAAACTATCACAAGCCGAACTTGATTATAGAGAAGACTATGTCAAGTCAATGAAGCCAGCTTTGAAGAAGTTCAAAGATCGATATGGCGAAGATGGTGAATCTGTGATGTATGGTATTGCGACAAAACTGGCGAAACAGAAAAGCAAGAAACTGGCCAAAGTGAATGAGACGGCGGCTAATAAAGAATCTGCTCACGTCGCAGCTGATTCCGAGGCAACTCATCCAATCACTAAGTCCACGAAAGAAGAGAAGAAAGCTAAGAAGCCTTCCGTGCTAATAAATTTAGCAACGATTAAGGCAATTACTAAACAAGGATCTCAATAATGTCACATCTAAATACAAAACCGCGCTGGTTCCCAGCGGCAGTACCTACTGCCCGTGGTTGGACTAACCCACAGACCGGTGAAGTTCTGATTGCAATTGGTAACCTACTGGAACTTCTACGTGCAGAAGGTGTAGATCTGACTCAATTTGGTATTTCTGATGCCCAAGAGGAATCTCCAGTTGTTTTTGAGAAAGAACCGGAACAATCAGAGGCGGTCGAAGTGACTTCTTCTCCATCTGTTCCAAAAGCAGTCACGAAGACAAAGAACAAAAAGAAACAGACTGCTTGATAGATGACTGATTTTGAATTCACTCAATTGGCACTCAAGACTTATAATAATCCGAGTGTATTCACTGTTCATGAATTTGAAGCAGATCTACGCCGCCTTGGCGCTATAAACGCGACAATCAAGAAATATCGTGAAGATTCTGATGGTACAAAAATCAGAGCAATTTTGAATAGCATCGTGATTGCATCAAATTGTTTCGGTGTATCTGCTATTGAATTGATATCTCACAAATGCGATGACGATTCGTTACCTATCATCAATTCGTGTTTCAACTTCTTGGGCTGGTCAAACTTCAGCCACTATGATGTAGATTTTACGAATAAATTGGAACAGCTATGAATATTTTATTTGAAGACGGTGAACCGGTATCAACGACAGGTGGTTTGCCAGGTACTCCGATTTTACCTTTGAAGACACTGATGGTTAAAAGACCAGTGTTTCGCGATGTCAAAAAACGAAAACTTGGTAAAGTCGAAGCGATGTCTGAGCATTCAATCGTCGCCGACATCCTTGTAGACGAAGGTTCGGGTGAAATGTATTTCCTTGATTCCGTTTGATGATAAATTCAAACATAGTTAGAACATTCTTTAAAGAGGCTTACTCATGTCATTTCTGCAATCACCTGGAGTTCAGGTAATCGAAAAAAGCGCGTCTGGTACAATTCCAGGCGCCTCATCAACAACCGGTGCTTATGTTGGTGATTTTGTTTGGGGTCCAGTGAAGCAACCTATTCTAATCAGTAATGAGAAACAGCTGGTTAGTACATTTGGTGCGCCAACGGATTCCACATTTAAGCACTTTTATGCAGCAAGAAACTTTCTGGCTTACAGTTCAGCGATGTACGTCGTTCGTGTGGTTAATGCATCTTTGAATGCCAAAGCTGGTGGTGACGGTACTGATGTTGTGCAATTGGATAATCTATATGACTATCAGAATACAACAACACCTGATTCTGTCGTGATTGCTAGATATCCAGGTGCTGCCGGTAATGGATTGATTGTTTCGATGGCCGACACTGGTACTTTCTCTGGATGGCCTTACAAGAATCTATTTACTGCACCGACGACTGCTAACCAATTGCATGTTGTTGTGATCGACGGTTCTGGTCAATTCTCTGGTTCTGTTGGTACTGTTTTGGAGAAATATGCGTTCGTCGATAAAGCGTCGAACGCAGTGTCATATCAGGGAACAAGTAATTACTACAAAACAGTGATCGCGGCTCAATCTGAGTATGTTTACATCGGTGAACATCCAGCTGAAGGAACTAATTGGGGTGGTCCAGTTGGTACCGTGTTCGCTACTCTGACGGACGGTGTTGGTGCTGGTTACGATCATACATATACTCTAGCTTCTGGTACAGATGGTACTGCCGTTGCTGATGCTCAATTGCAACTAGGTTGGGATCTTCTAACAAATCCAGACGAATACGACATCAGTTTGTTGGTTACTGGTTCTGCTTCTCGTACATTGGCTACATATGTGGTTTCAAATGTCGCCGAAGTTCGTCGCGATTGTGTTGCCTTCGTTAGTATCTGCGATTCTTCTAATGAACGCATCATGGGTACTTCTTCAACGCGTCTAACTGATGCTCTGTCATACAAGACCGCCGTTGGTAATTCTACATACCAGTTCATTGATACAGGTTATAAGTACTTCTATGATAAGTACAATGACAAGTACAGATGGATTGCTCTGAATCCAGATATCGCTGGTTTGTGTGCCAAAGTGGATAACACTCACGATACATGGTTCAGCCCAGCTGGTTACACTAAGGGCATCATCAAAGACGTCATCAAATTGTCTTGGAATCCGAACGGCGCAGAACGCAATACCTTGTATCCAGTTGGTATCAACCCAGTCATGTCTGTGTTGGGTGAAGGTACCATGCTGTTCGGTGATAAGACTGGTACTACAAACCCAGATGCATTCGATCACATCAATGTTCGTAGACTGTTTATCGTTTTGGAGAAATCGATCTCCACTGCGGCTAAACGCAATCTGTTCGACCAAAATGATTCAATCACACGTGCTCTGTTTGTATCTCGAGTTGAACCGTTCCTGCGTGACATCAAAGGTCGTCGTGGAATCGAAGATTTCAGAGTGATCTGTGATGAGACCAACAATACACCGTCGGTGGTTGCTGCTCACGAGTTTAGAGGTAACATCTTGGTGAAGCCTGTCTATTCCATCAACTACATTTCACTGACATTTACTGCGGTTGGACCGGACGTTACGTTCGAAGTCGCGGCTGGTGTTTAATCAATCAATCTAAAGGAAATAAACAATGGCTCGCATCGATGATTTTCGTGCAAATCTAACTGGAGGTGGAGCAAGACCATCCCAGTTCAGAGTTGAAATTAACTTCCCAACGATCGCTGGTGCTGAGGGTGTACTAGCTGCATTCAAAGCCCCATTCTTGATCAAAGCAGCTTCTCTACCAAGCAGCATCATTCAACCTTTGGAAGTACCATTCAGAGGCCGCAATGCAAAGTTGCCTGGTGACCGTGTTTTTGAGAATTGGAACATCCAAGTCATCAATGACAATCAGATGACTTTGCGTAATGCTTTCGAAACTTGGAGTAACGCTATCGTTGGTCATGCTAGTACTAACGGTATTCTAACACCAGGTAATTTGGTGGCAAGCGCAAGAGTGTTCCAACTGGACAGAAACGATAACATCGTGAAGGTCTATAAGTTCAATGACGTTTGGCCTCAAGCAGTGTCTTCTATTGGACTGGACTTCGGTAATGCAGGGGCAGTTGAAGAATTCTCTGTTGAACTGTCGTTGGATTATTGGACTACCGAATCTACAGTCACGAACTTCCAGACAACAGATTCTTGATTCGTCTCTGACTCAATAAATAGGCTATAGCGGCTATGCTTCTATAGCCTATTTTCTGAATCGTTAATAATGCAAACTCCAGATCAAACAAGCAGCGGCTTCAAGCTATTTGGCTTTACAATTGCTAGAGCCGAGCAACCACAAGTAAAGTCGTTTGTACCAGAAAAATCTGATTCAGCACCAGCTGAAGTAACAACTAACGGCTTCTATTCCTATTCCGTTAATTTAGATCCATCAGCGATCACCGAAAACGCAGACCTCATCTCTAAATATCGAGAGATCAGTTTGGTGTCTGAAATCGACATCGCCGTCTCCGAGGTTGTGAATGAAATTGTCTCAGCGGATTCTGAAGACGATCTATTGAAGATTGATTTTCACCCAGATTTGGCAAAGAGCTTATCTGATAAGACGAAGAACTTGATTACCGCTGAGTTTAGGAATGTTGTCAAGTTGATGGGATTTGATGTAAACGGTCTAGAGATCGTTCGCGACTTCTATGTTGATGGCGCAAAAGCATATCATAAGATTGTTGATGAGAAGAAGCCGAAGGACGGCATCATCCAGCTTCGACCGATCGATGTCGCTAAACTCAAGAAGGTAGTTGAGGTATCTAAATCTGTAGATAATCAAACTGGTGCTACGCTTATCACTGGCCAACAGGAATATTTCGTCTATGCCGAGCAGATCAAAGCATCTGCTGGATATTCTCAAGTTAATGAAACGACTGGTCTGAAGATTAGTCCAGATTCAATTGCATATTCTACATGCGGGTATGTAGATAGGAACCTGAATCGCACAATTGGTTATCTCTATAAGGCCATACGTCCACTCAATCAATTGAGGATGATGGAGGATTCTGATGTCATCTACAGAATGACTCGTGCCCCTGAGCGTAGAGTTTTCAACATCGATACGTCTGGATTGACTAGATCGAAAGCTGAGCAGCATATTCAGCAGACAATGGACCGCTACAAGAATAAAGTTGTCTATGATGCTGCTTCTGGTGTGGTGAAAACAGACAAGAAGTTCACTGCGATTGTTGAAGACTATTGGTTCCCACGTGGTGCTAACGGAAAAGGTACCACAATCGACGTCCTACAGGGTGGCCAAGGTCTAGGTTCGATCGAGAACACTGAATATTTCCAGAACAAACTTTACATGTCTCTGAATATTCCTATTGGCAGACTGCAGCCCCAACAAGGTGCATTTGCTTTGGGTAGACAATCCGAGATCACTAGAGACGAAATCAAGTTCGCGAAGTTCGTTGAAGGCATTCGTCGTAGATTCAATGTTCTTCTGTTAGACATCTTGAAGACGCAGTTAATTCTCAAGGGAATTACTTCACCTGAAGATTGGGATAACCTCAAGCCAGGTATCAAGTTCATTTATGCATCCGACAACTTCTGGGCAGAATTAAAGAACAGCGATTTGCTGAAGGACCGTCTACAAACCGTCGCCCAGGCCGATGCGTTCGTTGGTAAATATCTTTCAAGAGAATACATTCAACGAAAAGTCCTGCGTTTAACGGATGACGAACTTGAAGAAATCAATAAGCAAATTGATGCAGAAGCTCCACCACCTGAAGAGATTGACACAAATCAACCTCCCATTCAATAAATAAAACAACGACTTAAGGTTACTAGTATATGGACAAATTCAATAAGATTTGTGCTCTAAAAGAGGGCGCGGTTGAGCAGCATCATACATTCAAAGTTGGTGATGTCGTTTATCTTGAGTATGTAGATGCCGCCGGTAAAACGAGGCACGGTACTACAAACGTAGATAAAGCAACGAGTGCGTATGTTTATGCTACTCACCCGGCTGGTTTAGGAAGTACAGACCCTCTTCTATCAAAACCAATGAAGTTCCATCAAGGTGTGAATGGTAAGGGCGGAAATGCAGTTGGTGAGTTGCCGGGTAGTATTAAGGGCGGTCATAGAATCGTCAAACACAGCCAGACGATGACCGAAGAATCATCTGAACCACGTAAAACCATTAGTAAGATAGACAAATACGGTAATAAGCGCTGGTATAATGAAAACGGACAGTTGCATAGTGTCGATGACAAACCGGCTTTTGTTTCTGTTGGTGGTAACAAACAGTGGTTTAAAAACGGTGTACTCCATCGGGATGACGACAAACCCGCCACAGAATTCGCTGATGGTTCTAAGCACTGGTACAAAAATGGCAAGCTTCACCGCGATGGTGATGAACCAGCCATGGATGAAGTGGCTGGCACCAAACGCTGGTACAAAAATGGCAAGCTTCATCGCGATGGCGACAAACCAGCTATGGTGTATACATCCGGTACCAAATTTTGGTACAAGAACGATAAACGTCATCGTGACGGCGATAAGCCGGCTGTTGAACGAGAAGATGGTACATATGAATATTGGAAGAATGGTAAACAGTATACACCAGGGCATACTAATGAATCTTTTGATGCTTCATTCATCACTGAAGCTCTTGATAGAATCGCGATTTCTATTTTAGAGTCCAGCCAAGAACAGATTGATGAACTGTCTAAAACGACATTGGCTTCGTGTACCAGACAGATCATGAGCGAAAATAAAATTACCGAATTGGGTGTGGTTCGATTTGATGAATTGGGACGCTTTCACGGTAGTAGTGATAAGCCAGCCATCGAACATGTTAATGGAGATAAATTTTGGTATAAACATGGCAAAATCCATCGGGATGACGACAAACCCGCAGTCGAATACGCTAACGGTTCTAAACATTGGTATAAGAATGGTGAGCGTCATCGCGATGACGCTCACCCCGCAGTTGTGGGGGCAAGTGGTTATAAAGAATACTGGAAGAACGGCAAACAGTATACACCAAAAACGAGCAAATGAATCGGTTGAAGAATCTTTCGATACATCGTTCATCGTCACGATGCCAAACCAGCGATAATCAATGCGGATGGTTCGCAGCAGCATTGGAAGAACGGTAAAAGAGTGCGGGCGCCGAATAAATAACAAAATTGATTGAAGAAACGGATCACGGAATGGATAAAGAACAAATCGACGAACTATCTAAAACGACATTGGCTTCATACGCACAGAAAGCAATAGGTGCTATTCATAGACCATCGATCTCTGGTCTATCGAAGATCGAGAAACGCGCGGCTGGTGCTTCAAAAGCAGTTGATAAGTTGTCTAAAGACGAAGATAAACCTTCTGAAACTAATAAACATGGTGACAAGTTCTGGTATAACAAGAATGGTGAACGGCATCGCGAGGGTGACGAGCCAGCTATCGAATATGCTAGCGGTACCAAGTACTGGTACAAGAATGGTGAGTTGCATCGTGACGATGACAAACCTGCGGCGGTGTTGGCGGGTGGTCAGAAGAGTTGGTATAAGCACGGTGAGTTGCATCGTGACGATGACAAACCAGCAGTTGAACATTCAGACGGTACCAAGTACTGGTACAAGAATGGTAGAAGATATACACCAGGGCAAGCAAATGAATCGGTTGAAGAATCATTTGATGCTTCATTCATCACGGAAGCTCTTGATAGAATCGCAATTTCCATTTTAGAGTCTAACCAAGAACAGATTGACGAACTGTCTAAAACGACACTGGCTTCATACGCAAAGAAAGCAGCCGCTGACGCCAAATATCATGGTTTTAATGCTGGGTATGCTGAGCGTGACGACCGTGGTGCTGGTATCAAGACTGACGATAAAGCTCACAAACGTTTGTCTGGTGTTTCTAAAGCAATTGATAAGTTGTCTAAAGACGAAGATAAACCTTCTACGGTTGACCGTCGTGGTACTAAATACTGGAGAAATTCAGATGGTGAACTGCATCGTGATGGTGATAAACCTGCACTCGAAACGGCTCAAGGCGATAAAGAATGGTACAAAAAAGGTAAGCTCCATCGTGATGGAGACAAACCAGCTATTGAAGATTCAAATGGCTCAAAATATTGGTATAAGAACGGGAAGGTACATCGTGATGGTGATAAGCCCGCCCTTGAGCTTCGTGATGGCACGAAAGAATGGTACAAGAATGGTAGAAGATATACACCAGGGCAAGCGAATGAATCAGTTGAAGAATTTGAAAGAGTGGACGAAGCAATGAATCTGAAACACAACGGTACTTATTCATACAGTGAAGTTCTTAGACACATCAATAGCGGTGACTACGAAGCAATGCATGATGTTGAACGTGGTAGACAAGTAGAACTGCGTCACCATTCTGGCAAACGTATTACCGTCAACGTTGAGTAAGGTAATTCTAAATGGCACTCTCTAAGAACGTCGTTCAAGTCACTCCGCGTGAAGTGATCATCAAGTACGTTGGGTCTGGTACAGATACCATCGACCTAACAACATTGACATCAATAAATCAAACGGTGGATGGTACTCCGTTTGTCGCGATCATCGGTATCACTACATCATTGCCGAATGCCGCTAGCATGGTTCTAACAAGAAATTCTGTTGAAGTTTTTCGCGTTCATGAATCTTATGAATTCCAGACAGATGGAATCATTACGGCAGTCGTTGATGAGCAAGGTAAATATAACATCGTCGTGAATATCACTGGTGGCGATGGTACCGCGTTTTTACGTCTAAGAAAGATTTCTGGGTATTCTGTAGTTTCCTAATAGAAAGATAACATGAAACTAATTACTGAAATGACGTTTGAGCCGTTAGCGATTCTAACAGAATCTGATGCTAGCGGACAGAAGTTGTTGAAAATCAAAGGTCCTATGGCCGTCGCTGAAACCAAGAACAAGAATGGTAGAAAATACCCAGCGTCTGTCATGGAAGCAGCGGTCAACAAATATAGAGATGAGTACATCGCAACAAATAGAGCACTAGGTGAACTGAATCACCCACCGCGTCTGAATGTTGATTGGGAACGCGCATCTCATCGTTTGACTTCGTTGGTTCGCGACGGTAATGTCTGGATTGGTGAAGCTGTCGTTTTAACTACACCAATCGGCCAAGTCATGCGTGGTCTTCTTGAGTCTGGTTGTGCAGTGGGTATGTCTACACGCGGTGCGGCCACAGTGAAAGAAATGAACGGTGAGAAGATCGTTGGAGATGATTTCTTCTTGACTGCTATCGATGGTGTATCGGATCCATCGGGTCCAGGTTGTTTTGTTAATGGCATCATGGAAGGTGTTGAGTTCCTGAAGACGGCTGACGGCCGTATCGTTGAACAAACCATCTCTGAGATCGCGAAACATGAATATGATAAGAAGAGGTTGGATGAGGCCAAGAAACTAGAACTATTCAACAATTTCATGTCTATCGTCCGCAAACTTTAAAACTAGAAAACGGAAAGCTAACAGACAATTGAAAACATCATTGATGATTACCGTGAATACTTGTCAGAATAAATAAACTTAATTGAATCATTGGAGTAAAGAATGACACTTGAAGAAAAGATCGCCGCTATGTTGGCGGAGGCTAACGAAGTTACTGAAGACGAAGAAGGTGGTCAACTAAATGAGCACTATAATGCTAGAGTTTGGACCAAAGACGGCGAGATACACCGCGATGGTGATAAACCCGCGATGGTTTACACGAATGGCTCAAAGCATTGGTATAAACACGGAAAGCTGCATCGTGACGGCGACAAACCAGCCATCGTTCATGACAAAGATTTCCCTGAAGACAATGAATATTGGAAGAACGGTAAACAGTACACCCCTGAACACCTCAAGGGTGTCGTACTCAATAAAATTGAAGTTCATCGCGACGAAAATGGAGAAAAGCATAGTGTAAACGACAATCATGCCTACAGAGAGTCCAACGGCACTAGACATTGGTATAATCACGGAGTGCCCCATCGTGATGGCGACAAGCCCGCTGTAGATAACCCTGTTCATGGTGAACAACTTTGGTACAAGAATGGTAAACTGCATCGCGATGGTGACAAACCTGCTATTGAGAGACGTGATGGTTCTAAACAATATTGGAAGAACAATGAACGTCATCGCGATGGCGATAAACCCGCAGTAATAAAAGCGGATGGTTCTCATCAGTACTGGAAGAACGGTAAACAGTACACACCAGAGCATACTAATGAATCTGTGGACGAAGTTACTGAGGGTCTGTGGCCCGGTACACCAGAATATGAAGCCAAGTTTGGTAAGAAGACAGATGCCAAAGGTGGTGCAGGCGTGAAGAAGGGTACTAAGTACGGTGGTTCTAATCAACCAGCCGACGACGACGAAGAGGAAGAAAAGAAAGCTTCCGTGAAAGAAGATGCCACTGAGCAGAAACCTACAGTTTCTGCTCAAGTTGCTGCTCTATTGGAAGCCGAGGGTCTATCTGACGACTTCAAGATTCAAGCTATCACAATCTTCGAAGCAGCCGTGAACGATCGCGTAATGCAGATCAAAGAAGAGCTGCAAGAAGAATATGAAAACCAATTGGACGAAGCGAAAGCTGAAATGTCCAATAAAATTGATGGGATTTTGACTGAAACTGCTCAGCAATGGGCAATTGATAATAAAGTCGCTATTGAAACTGGATTCAAAGCTAAATTGGCGGAAAGTTTTATGGATGGTGTTGTTTCCCTATTGAAGGAACACAATATTGATATCGCCGAAGATGCTGAAGATGCATTGGAAATTGCGCTAGAACAAGTCGCTGAACTTGAACAGAAGATCAACGAGAGTGCCGGTGCTCAAGCCGATCTAATCAGAGAAATCAATTCATTGAAGGCTGACGCTATACTTGAATCATATCGCTCTGAAATGGCTGATACTGCATTCGATCGTTTTGCTCAACTGACCAAGAACATCGAATATGTGACGGAAGAACAATACAAGAAGCAATTGGATATCGTTCAGAAGAACTTCAGTACTCTGACCGAATCACAGAAGCCAAAGCAACAAGAACCTTCTGCAGCCATTGTGACTGAAGAACGTGTTGATGCCGTGGATTCAAGAATTGCTGCTTACGCCGCTCACTTTGGTTCTAATAAGCCTCGTTAATCCCGATGCACAAACCGTGAAATTGAAATAAGATAAATTATTTCACAGGTTTGTGATTTACATCAAACCCATCAATTAAGAAAGAGATGAGAAATGAAGACAGTTGAACAACTGATTGAAAAATGGGACTCAGTGCTGAATGCACCTGGTCTAGACAAAATTACCGATGCAAATCGTTTGCGCACTACTGCTGTGTTGCTTGAGAATACCGACAACGATATTCGCGAACAACGTGGTCAGTTGAACGAAGCTGCTCCTACTACACAAACCCAAGGTTATCCAACCGACGGTACTGGTCTGAGCAAATTCGATCCTGTGCTGATCTCTATGGTTCGTAGATCTGCTCCTAAGCTGATCGGTTACGACATCATGGGTGTGCAACCTCTGCGTGCTCCTACTGGCCTCGTGTTCGCTCTGCGTTCACGTTACGGTTCACAAGCTGGTTCCGAAGCTCTGTTTAACGAAGTGAATACTGGTTTCTCTGGCACCGGTACTCATGCAGGTAGCGATCCTACTGCCGACTTCGTGGACCAAGATGCTGGTACAGCTGGCAACCAATTCGGTACCTACACAACTGGTACTGGTATGACCACAGCCGCTGCTGAACAACTAGGTTCAGGTGTTGGTGGTACTGACTTCGGTGAAATGTCATTCACTGTTGAACAGATGATGGTTTCCGCGAAAGCCCGTGCTCTGAAGACTGGTTACACTCATGAGTTCGCTCAAGATCTGCAGAAGATGCATGGTCTGGATGCTGACGTTGAGTTGTCTAGCATTCTGTCTACTGCGTTGCTGGCTGATGTGAACCGTGAAGCTCTGCGTACTTGCTACTCAGCTGCTAAGGTTGGTGCTCAAGAAGCTACCGTTCCTGGTGTGTTCAACTGTTTGACTGATTCTGATGGCCGTTGGTTGGCAGAACGTCATAAAGGTCTGTTGTTCCAAATCGAACGTGAAGCCAACAAGATCGCTCAAGAAACTCTGCAAGGTAAAGGTAACATCCTAGTCTGTTCCGCTGACGTGGCATCTGCCCTGTCGATGGCTGGCGTGTTGGATTATGCTCCTGCTCTGCAAAGTAACCTGAATGTGAATCCAGCCGGCGCCACATTCGCTGGTGTTCTGAAGAACGGTGGAATGAAAGTGTACGTTGACCCTTACACTGGAAACAGTCAATTCTTCATGGTTGGTTACAAAGGTGAATCCGCATGGGATGCCGGTATGTTCTACTGCCCATACGTTCCACTGCAGATGGTTCGTGGTACTAACCACAACACCATGACTCCTGTCATGGCTTACAGAATGAGATATGCGTTCGCTCGCCATCCATTCTACTCTGCTGCTGGTCGTACCAATGCTTACTACCGCATTGCCGCTGTGAAATCTATCCTGTGATGATTTCAACATGACTTAACTATCATGTAAATTCAAACAAAGGAACCTTCATTGGTTCCTTTGTTGTTTCTAGAGAGTAAAATTTTACATTCACAAATCAGTGAATTAAAATAATCTGTGGTCTTGATGTTAGAAGCATCCAGATGCATTTTGTTCATTGCTTAATGGATACCATGTCCATTCAATCTAAAATGAATCTAGCGGCATCCACACACTTCTACATATAGACAAATCTCTATTGAAATTGTAATTGAGGATTTCTAATGAATTGTGCATACAATGTACTCCAATCAAACAAATTCGTGTTCAAGATTGACCGAATTCCAGAAACAAGTTTTTTCGTCACTGATGTGAATCTACCAGAAGTATTGGTGATGCCAGCGCAAGCAGGTTACATAGACGATTCTGGCTTCGTGCCAGGATCACAAGCAGAGTTTGGTAATCTACAGATTCAATTCACTGTGGACGATGCTTGCGAAAATTACATAGAAGTCTTCAATTGGATGACATCGCATCGTTTTGATAATAGACAACCGCAGAAAGATACACTCAAAGATCATCTATCTGATGCATTCTTGATCGTATTGGATAACACAAGCAATCCATTGCTAAAGTTCAAATTCGTTGATGCATTTCCTGTTAGTCTATCGGAACTGCAATTTGAAACCGACAACGAACCGCGCCCAGTTCATGCTACAGTGACATTGAAGTATACACACTTCGTTCTCAACAATTCAGCAAATCCTTAAATGCTAACTCATAATGAATTGATTGAATCTTGGAAAGAAGATTCTAAATTGGATCCAGCGAATCTGCTAGATGTCATGTATAGACATCCGATTCTGCATTCCAAGTATTTAGAGATCCTCCAAGATTACAAACTGAATCAAAGACGGCTCGTTCTAAAGCTCCAGAAAGAACGCCAATTCATGACCAGGTATTATAACGGCGAACTTACAAAAGAGGAACTGGATGCTGCTGGATTAAAGCAGTATCTATTCAAACGACCATTGAAATCTGAAATGGAAACATTGATCGAAGCAGATGAGTCGATTCAGAGAATTCAAGAGCAGATCAATTACATGGATACTCTGATATCATCTGCAGAATCAATCATGCGTGATATTGGTAACCGGTACTATCTTTTCAGGAATTTGGTAGAGCATACAAAATATTTGGCTGGTGGTTAATGGCAGTCGTCACGAAACTAAACGAATCATTCTTACACATCAAATGCGAAATGGACTTGGCTCTCAGTTTGAGAGAGAAGTTTTCATTTGAGGTTCCTGGGTGGAGATTCACACCAAAAGGTAGATCCGGGCAATGGGATGGAATGATTCGTCTATTCGACATCGTCAAACGTAGGCTGCCTTTAGGTCTATGGCCAGAACTGATGGAAATGCTAGAGGAATCTGGTGAGCCGATTGAATACGGTGAATCGGATTTCGGTAAACCTACTGATGTTCTGGATGTTTCTGTAGAGGAAATTGAAGCTTTCGTTGACTCTCTTGGTCTAAAGAACTCTGAAGGTCAACCTTTACAGTTGCACGACTACCAGTTGAGAGCGATCTACGATTCAATCAAGAATCGCCGATGCATTCTTCATGCAGTGACATCTGCCGGGAAATCGGCTATCATCTATTGTGTATGTCGATACATCAGTGATGTTCTAAACGGCAAATCATTGATAGTTGTACCTACGATCGGTCTAACGAAACAATTGATCGCGGATTTCGCTACATATGCAGCTGGTACAGATTGGGATGCTGAGGAGAACTGTCATGCAATCACTGCGGGTGTCACGAAGAACACGAAAAAGAAAATCACCGTCTCAACATTCCAGAGTCTGCTGAAGATTGATTCTGAATGGCTCAGCCAGTTCATGTGCATCTTTGGTGATGAAGGTCACAAGATCAAAGCCGCTTCAATCAGTGCAATTTACGAGAAGGCATTGGAGACCCCATACAAACTAACATGTACTGGGACGTTACATAATACCTTGTGTAACATGATGGTCATGCGAGGTCTGACCGGGCAAGTGTTTGTAGTTGCTACTGCGAAGGAACTGATTGCTCGTGGTATCTTGACACCACTTAAGATTCGCTGTATCACTCTGAAGTATCCACCGGAGATCGGAAAAGCAATTCAGAAAGTGGAATACGACGAAGAAATTTCTTACATCATCAGTAGACCTAAGCGTCAGAAGTTCATTAAGAAACTTGCGCTGACTTGCAAAGGCGTGACTCTTGTTCTGTTTAGATACAAAGAACAAGGGAAAGATCTCCACAATCTTCTCAAAGACTCTGATAGAAACATCCACTATGTTGATGGTGATGTTGCTGGTGATGATAGAGAAGAAATCCGTATCCAGTTGGGTGGTACTAATGACATCGTTATCGCTTCCTATGGAACATTCTCAACAGGCATCAATGTACCTGCCATCGAGAACATCATCCTCGCTCATCCGATCAAGTCTCATATAACACTGCTGCAATCTATCGGTCGTGGTTTGCGAAAATTCAAAGGCAAAGAATTTTGTACATTGTACGATATCAGTGATAATATATCCTATAAGTCTAGCGTAAACACTTCGTACACTCATCTAACAGAGCGTATCAAAGAATATGTTAGAGAAGGATATACATTCAAAGTGATTACATTGGAACTAAAAGATGGTTGAAGAATTGATTGAAGAGGAAACTCTAGCACCTGTAGTTGCTATCGTTCTTGTTGATGGCTCGTATGTGGTCGGTCAACTGGGTGAAACAAACACTCAGACGAAAATCGGTCTATATGCTCCATTGAGATTTATGCAGGCCGATATCGAAATGGGTAATGGTGAAATGCAGACGGCAATGATTCCGACACTCTACATGCCGTTTGTTGATTTTGATCAAGAAGTCGTCATCAAGTTGTCTAATGCTGTGTCTATTGTTGAGTGTTCGGAGCACGATACACGTAAGTACTACCATAGCATCAGCAAGATAGTGATTGAGGACAGCAAATGGCGCCTTCGAGAGTCTATTGAAATGGACAAGCTTGAATTTGGTGAACAGATCATTCAATCAGGTGGAGCCAACTACCCAATCGTCATCCATTAAGAAAATTTTCAATTTCGTGATTGCTGATATAGAATCAATATATGTCAGATTATTATTTGCAACTGAAGTATGCCAAACTTGTTGGTGCATCTCTATCTAGATTCAAGATCAGAAAACCATCACCGTTCTTGGCCGTCGCTAGATGCCCACTCTGTGGAGATAGCGCGAAATCAAAAACCAAGACTCGGTTCTACATGTATGAGATCGACAAATCCATCAATACGATCTGTCATAACTGCGGTCATTCGTCATCTCTGTTTATTTTTCTCAAAGAGAATTTCAAACAACTTTTTGACGAATGGATCTTTGAAACATACAGAACAAAGTCTATCAAGAAAAAGGATGATGTAGATGGCTTTGTACCACCCAAAATCATACAGATCGGCACATCTTCTGTCGAAGACAACTCGGTATCGGTTGAAGAAACGAAACCTGAAGTCAGTGAAGACGATACGAATAGGAAATTCGTTCTCGAATTACCATACACGAAAGACCTTCCGTCGGATCACCCTGCTAACATCTACATCGCCAACAGGAAGCTTCCTATATACCCGTATCAAGTTGCGGATAAGTTTTACGAGTTTGCGCAGACTTTCAATGGTGAGATGGAGATACCGAAGAAGGATGAGCGACGTCTAGTTATTCCATTCTTCGATAGAAAGGGCAATGTCTATGCATTCCAAGGTAGAGACTTATCTGGTAAATCCAAACTAAAGTACATCACAATCACGGTTGACCCAAAGACACCCAAGATCTTCGGTGTTGACAGATTGAATCTGTCTGAGGAAGTCATTGTTGTTGAGGGTCCTTTGGATAGCCTATTCCTACCAAATTGCATAGCATCAGTCAATGCTTCGTTGGTCTCCACTGCGAAGAAACTGACGAAGTTTTGCGGTTTAAATCAAAACAGAATGATTCTTGTTCTTGATAACGAACCAAGAAACAAAGACATTCATAAACAATATCAGAAGGCAATTGATGAAGGATACAGAATAGTCATTTGGCCAAATATAGTGAACGAAAAGGAAGATATCAATGACATGGTGCTGTCAGGTAAAGATCCTCTAAACATAATCAAGAAAAACACATTCAGCGGGCTCATGGCCCAACTCAAATTCAATGCATGGAGAAAAACGTGACTGTTCATACAGGACAAATGGAAATTTCACACAAATTCGGAAAAGGATTCGCCGAGCACCACGAAAGAATGCTAGCTTCAATCAAGACGGATCCATCTCGTGATATGTTATTTGACGAGCTCGGCCGTCGTCGTTTAGAGGAATCGTATTTCAAGCAAGGTGAGACGTCACCACAGGAACGATTTAAGTATGTGTCTGCGGCATTCGCTACAAGCGAGGCTCATGCCCAACGTCTGTATGATTATGCTAGTAAACATTGGCTGTCGTATTCAACTCCATTGCTATCATTTGGTCGTAACAAGAACGGGATGCCGATTTCATGTTATCTGAACTACTTGGCAGATACATCAGATGGCTTGATTGACAATCTATCGGAGACTAACCGTCTCTCTATGTTGGGCGGCGGTGTAGGCATTCATGTGGCTATCCGCGGCGCTGATGAGAAGTCTACTGGAATCATGCCTCACTTGAAGACATATGATGCATCTTGTTTAGCATATAAGCAGGGTTCCACACGTCGTGGTTCATACGCAACATGGTTGAATGATTCTCACCCAGAGATCATTCGTTTCTCTGAGATGCGCAAAGTCACTGGTGATCAGAACCTGAAAACATTGAATCTCAATCATGGCATCAATATCTCCGACAAATTCATGGAGATCATTCAGAAATGTATGATGGATCCAAATGCAGATGATTCGTTTGAATTGATTCAGCCGAACACTGGTAAAGTCGTTGAGACAGTGTCTGCGAAGTACTTGTGGGAAAAGTGGTTGGAATTGCGTGTTGGTAATGGCGAACCATTCATGTGGTTCATTGATGCAGCTAACCGTCATATGCCGCAGTTCCAAAAAGATGCAGGACTGTCCAATCACGGTAGCAATCTATGTACCGAAATCTCCCTGGCTACATCGGCTGAACGTACGGCCGTCTGCTGCTTATCATCCACCAACTTAGAATACTATGATGATTGGAAAGATTCGCCGCTATTCTTGAGTGATATCGCTGAGATGCTGGACAATGCATTGGAGTTCTTCATTCAGAATGCACCAGATTCAATTCACCGTGCAAAGTTCTCCGCAATGAGAGAACGGTCAATTGGTATCGGTGCTTTGGGGTTCCATGCATACTTGCAGAAGAACAATCTCGCCTTCGAGAGCCCGATGACTAAAGGTCTGAATATCCAAATCTTCAAGAATATCAAGAAGAAACTGGATGAAACTAATGTACATTTGGCCAATCTTAGAGGGCCGTGTCCTGATGCCGCTGACTATGGAGTCAATGTCCGCTTCAGCCATATGACCGCTATTGCTCCAAATGCAACAAGTTCAATCATTATGGGCAACACATCTCCATCAATTGAACCGTACACGGCCAATGTCTATCGTCAAGATACTACATCCGGTGCATTCGTGACTAAGAACAAATTCTTGGATGTAATCATCAAGAAAGAGTCAGAGAAACATAAAGCAGGGTGGTATGACGATACTTGGGCGGTCATCACCGCAGACGACGGTTCAGTTCAGTCGTTGGATTGGATGGACGAATACACTAAAGCAGTTTATGCTACTGCCATGGAGATCAACCAGTTATGGATTGTTGAATTGGCTGGTGATCGTCAGGAATTCATTGACCAAGCTCAGTCAGTCAATCTGTGGTTCAGACCAGATACCAACATCAAATACTTGCATGCTGTCCACTTTCAAGCATGGAAGAAAGGTCTGAAGTCTCTATATTACTGCAGATCGTCTAAGGCTCGGAAGGCCGATAAAGTCGGTCGTAGGATTGAACGCAAACGAATTGAAGACGAAATCGACATTCAAGCAATTGCTGATGGTACTGCTTGTGTTGCTTGTGAAGGATGATATGAACATGAAAACTAAACTCAAACTGACTGATAACCGTAACTACTTCAAGCCATTCAATTATGAATGGGCATACCAAGCATTCTTGGCCTCGGAACAAATGCATTGGCTCCATACAGAGATTCCAATGCATGAAGATATTGTTGACTGGGAAACTAAACTGGACGACAATGAACGCAGATTCCTGACACACATCTTCCGTTTCTTCACTCAAGGTGACATTGATGTGGCTGGTGCATACGTCAATAACTATCTGCCATTGTTCCCTCAACCTGAAGTTAGAATGATGCTGTCGAGTTTTGCTGCTCGTGAAGCTATTCACATCGCTGCATATTCGCATCTCATTGAGACTTTAGGGATGCCAGAGACGACGTATTCTGAATTCCTCCAATACAAGGAAATGAAGGAAAAGCATGAATACATTGAGTCATTCATTCAAAAGGATGAGAATTCGATTGCTCAACAAGTCGCCGTCTTTTCAGCATTCACCGAAGGTATGCAACTATTCAGTTCGTTTGTGATGTTGCTGAACTTCAATAGAAACGGCAAAATGAAAGGCATGGGTCAACAAATTGCATATTCGATCGCTGATGAGAGTCTGCATTGTGATTCTATGATTCGTCTGTTCCGCGAATTCATTAAAGAGAACCGTCATATTTGGACCGATGATCTTAAGTCTCAACTTTATTCAATCGCTGAAAAGATGATTGAACTCGAGGACGCATTCATTGACTTGGCTTACGGTGTTCATGAACAAGAACGTCTGACGAAAGCTGAAATGAAGCAGTACATTCGCTACATCGCTGACCGCCGCTTGATTGCATTGGGTCTAAAAGGTATCTTCAAAGTCAAGAAGAATCCTTTGCCTTGGGTTGATGGTATGTTGAGTGTGTCTGTTACCAATTTCTTTGAGAACCGTGTTACTGACTATGCCAAGGGTTCATTGACTGGAACTTGGGGTGATGTTTGGGCATCCTCCAACAAACCCAAACAACTTTAAATAGACATAAAGGAGAAAGTTATGTCACCTCTATGGGGTCCACAGCCACCTATATGGAGAACAGGTCCACCACCTTTCATTGATTGGTGGAATGCATCTGTTGACGAGAATCTTGATATCTGGAGATTCTGGAACGGTGAACACTGGTCTGCACCCGTACAATCCACAGCAAGTCTTGAGGAAGTTGGTATTGCAGCCGTCACTAAAGATCTGATTCCAATCGAGAACATCAAATGGTCAAACTATTGGCCATCTGAAGCGACTCGTGAACGTGAGAAGATTCCTGAAGATCATACATGCGTTTTTGATGATCTTACTGACGACCAAGTTAGGAATCTCAAACGATGGTTGGTTGCTTTCATTCTAATTATGCTTCTAGCAATCCCAGCTACTGCAGTAATCAAGAAGAAAGCGATTGTTGAGAAACCAGTCATTCTTGATAATCGACAATTGGTCGTCAAGCAGCGGTAATAACCGATCTTTGTTATTAGATGGGGCTTCATGCCCCATTGTTGTTTCTAGTGCATAATAACTACATGAACGATGGTGTGTTATGATAACACCATCGACACATAAAGGAAACTAAAATGATCTGTGAACATGTGAATATCTATGATGGTAAGAAAGTCATCTATAATGATGCATCTGAACCTCATGGTACTGTCGTCTATGCATACAAAGAAGACGGCAAAACTTGGCTCCTCGTTGATGACGAGTACGAGATTGCTGAATCTGACATCATCAGCAAAACAGACACAACTCTCACGGTCAAACGTTCTCATTAAGGAAACACAAAATGAATTCAATGGATTACCAAAACATCCGCTTTGCTCGCCGCGCTGGTGAGACTTGGCTTCGTCCCGACTATGCAAATGCAATTGAACACTACCGTCCACACGACGGGCAGTTCATGCGCACTTGGCCGCTCATCATCTTCGTCATCCTTATTTTGATCTGCGCAGGCTTACTGGGTACGCAGTTCCAATCATTCATGGTGAATTGATGAGCACTACATTTCTGATTTCAGATCTACACTTCGGTCATACAAATGCACTGAAGTTTGTTAGAGAAGACGGTCAACCGCTACGACCATTCCCAGATGTTGAAACGATGGATGAAACCATCATTTCCAATTGGAATTCCGTTGTTGGTCCAAACGACAAAGTCATTGTTCTCGGTGATGTCGTGATCAATAAGAAACATCTTGATAAGGTGGCTCGATTGAACGGAACCAAGAGTCTGATTCTTGGAAATCACGATCTCTATTCGATTGAGTTGATGGGAAAGTACTTCACGAAAGTCTTTGGTTCTCGTGAATACGACGGATTCGTTCTGACACACATCCCAGTTCATGAAAACCAATTGGAACGATGGAAAGGTTGCGTACACGGTCATTTGCATTCAAATTACGTGAAGCTTGCAGATGGTGATCGTGACCGCCGTTACTTCAATGTTAGTTGTGATTGTACTGACATGAACTTCTTCCCAAAAGCGTGGGATGACATCAAGAAGACTTTTGAGTTCAAGAAAGAAACCGAATGAACATTGAATACGAAAAACTGCTACGGAGTCTGGTGGACTTGGCAGCCACTTCTAAGGTCAAACTTGACCGTACTGGTACTGGTACATATTCAAAGTTCGGCCATCAGATGCGTTTTGATCTAAATGAAGGATTTCCGCTGATTACCACGAAGAAATTGCATTTCAAGTCCATCGCCATCGAATTGCTTTGGTTCCTGCGTGGTGAAACGAACACAAAGTTCCTGAAAGACAATGGTGTTACCATCTGGGATGAATGGGCTGATGAGAATGGTGACCTCGGCCCTGTCTATGGTGTTCAATGGCGCAGTTGGCCCACCCCGAACGGTGGCCACATCGACCAAATCTCACAGGTCATTCAAACGCTCAAGTCCAACCCCGATTCCCGCCGCATCATTGTGAGCGCTTGGAACGTGGCCGATCTGGACAAGATGGCACTCATGCCTTGTCATGCGTTTTTTCAGTTTTACGTGAATGACGGGAAACTGTCATGCCAGTTGTATCAGCGTAGTGCTGATGTGTTCCTGGGTGTTCCTTACAACATCGCAAGCTATTCATTGTTGACTCATATGATTGCTCAGCAATGCGATTTGAGTGTAGGTGAATTCATTTGGACTGGTGGTGATGTCCACCTCTACAGCAATCATGTCAATCAAGCGAAGGAACAGCTCGCTAGAACGCCATTGAAGTTTCCGCAATTGAATATCAAACGGAAGCCAGAAAATATCAACCAGTATGCATTTGATGACTTTGAGGTTATCAATTACCAACACCATCCAGCAATCAAAGCACCTGTTGCCGTCTAACTGAAAGTGAATATGAAAAACCGAGTATCCAAGAAAGAAGCATTTGCTCTAGGATTGCCTAAGTGGCCACAGTTCTATGTAACTGGTGAATCTGTCACCGAAGAGCAAGCTGTTGACATCATCTGTCGATGCGATTATTACTTGACTGAGTTCCTTTCTTCGTATTCCGGTGGAAACGACAGAATTTGGAACAAGTATCTTCGAGATGTCATGGGATCTACGCCGATCAATGACCTTTACGAAAAGGTAAATCGAGCCGCGATTGGGATCTGTAGCGACCAAACTGAGGAATTAGAAACTAATCGGTTCGCTACATTGGGAGAAATCTGGAATATCCAAGGTCGTATCTCAAAAGCTACCAAACAGTTGCCGCTAGAATACCTTTACACGAATCAAATTTCGTCATCGTTCATTTTTGGTGAACATGGATGGTGCTGGCTAGATGGACGCATCTTCCATGAAGATAACATTGGAAAATGGCCATCGGTTTCCGAAGTCTATGGAGAACTTCATCGCATCGCAAAAGCATTCCCATATCTGAAAATGACAGGGACTCTTTATAGCGGTGAATCATGTGAAGACGACACAAAACCAATCATTACATTCGTTGTGCGTGACGGGAAAGTCGCTATGACAATGGAACATGACGAATACCATTTCGCACCAAAGGCAACTGCCTCATTTGAAGAACGCTTCAACGATGGTAATGCATTGATGGACGGTCAGATTCGCGATTATGAATTTGGTAGGAAGATCGGTGATGTCTATCGTCCTCATGTTGAAAAAGAAATTGCAAAATTGAAAGCTAAAGGGCTTCTGTAACCTAAAGGAACTTGAATATGATGAATGTGAAACGTGTTGATTCTTCTGACGAAAATGTCAGCAAATATGTGTTCGAATTTACCAAGGGTTCTACACCTGCGGTAGCCGAAGCAGTCCTCTACAAATATCCGACATATGAAGATCGAACCGTCATCTGTTGCTCAACACAATCCGGTTGTCCAGTTGGTTGTCGATTCTGTGGGGCAGGTGATAACTTTGTTCGTAGTTTGACTGCAGATGAAATTGTTGCTCAAGTTCAATATCTGTTTGCTGACCGTCAGATTGATGTTGAAAGGGTCAAGAAATGTCAGATTATGTTCATGAGTATGGGCGAACCGATGCTTAACTTCAAGAACCTTGGCGAAGCAATTCGCAAGCTCCATGCACTGTATCCTCGATTTGCTCTATTGATCTCGACGTCTGGTCCTGATGTTGATTACAAACCTCTTCGTGAATTGAGTGTCGAGGTTCCAACAGTTGGTCTACAATTTTCTGTCCACGAAAGCACAGATGAAGCTCGTAATGACTTGATTCCATTCAAAGCCAAGATGACTCTCCATGAAATTGGAATTGAAGGTGCTGAATGGTTCAAAGCAACTGGCCGCCAACCATTCTTCAACTATTGCGCCCATGAAGACAACAGTTCGGTTCGTGATGCCGATCGTTTGAATACAATCTTTGATCCTGCTATCTGGCAAGCGACTGTTTCTGTTGTTTGCGAACGTGATGAGAGTGTGGCTGCTGCGAACCAGCGTCAACGAGAACTGGCAGAGGGATTCATGACGCTGCTAGTCGAACGTGGATATTCGACTCGCTGCTTCAATCCAGCAGGTCAAGATGACATTGGCGGTGGTTGCGGTCAATTGTGGTTCGTACAAGAATGGATGCGTCAGCACCCCGATGTCGCTAAACCTTCCATCGGTAATGGAAAACCAACAGTACATACACCAAAAGTCATTCCAATCAACCCAGCATGAGGTGCGTGATGAAAGATAAGATCGATCAAGATCTGGTTTGTGGTGACTATGTGGTTTACTACAATCACATCTATGTCATTAAGGGATTTCCAAAGAACCCTAAATGCAGAAACATCTATCTTGAACTCTTGAATCCATCACCGACTTCTAGGAAGCAATGGCAAACAGCGAGTGAATGCATCAAGTTGGACAAAGAAGCCGTTGATGCATGGAATACAAAATGACTAAGCCAAACGAAAGTGGATTCGTTAGTTGCCCGGGAGGGTATATGGAGTGCGAACTGGTTGTGTGGTTTGGTGATACTAACGTCGGCGACTATTCAAAACTAGATGATCAGACATCTGATGGAGAACTAACAGATCTCGCGGCGTTGGCTCTTGGGTATCTACTAATAGGCAACGGCGAATATCAACACAAATCTGTTGGTAATTTCTATTGGAATCCTTTAGAGAATGATTTGTGTGCAAATCATCTAGCGAAAGAGTTGAATATCTATACCATGGAAGTTCCGGAGAAAGGTTATGTGAGCGCTAGAATTCGGAACGGAATTCGAACGATGTGGCATGAGCCCATTGGTTCTGATATTGCTGCCGCCAAACGCCGCGCAATCGTTAGAGCCGCAGCAGAGATTGGGAGAGGGAAGAGTGATGTCTGATTTAGGGATTCGCGCAATCTTGTCTCAAGTATGTGCCGATGCGTATAGGCTAGGTGTTTCAGACGAGCGCATCAGTGAAGATAATATCGGTATCTGTGGTTTCGGTGCTAAGGTAGAACCAGCAAGAGAGAGAACCCATACCTTTGAAACAAAATCTTCCTAAATCGCAAACCGGGAACTTCATTGCATGATGTACTCTACGATCGTGTCATTAGAGATTTACCAACAGATCAGATAGTCCGAGAGACACTTGGTTTAGTCGATCTAAAGATGATTGAGTTCTATCGCGAAACACTGAAGCGTGATATAGACGGTCCGTATTCGACTACATGATCGTTGGGTGAATACAATTCAATCATGAACGAAATACTTAAACGATACAAAACCGCTCTTGCGAATTTCGATTGGACATTTGAGATGTCAGACGACAGTCATACTCGCAATCGAGCCAAAGCCAAACTGGCTGATCTTTGGAAGATGCAAGCCGAAGTCGATCCTACAGGCGAAATCTGGTTGAGCACACCAGGTTCTAAACAAATGACAGCACCGGCACCAAAGGTCAAAACGTGAAGCTCTGTGTCAACTGCGTCAATTGCTGCAATCCTAGTGAATACCCACTTCTAGTGAAACTTCAGGGCGAGCATTATCTTTGTACTCATCTTGAGACCGATCTTGTAACTGGAAAGAAGTATCTACTGCATTGCTCCGTTCAGAGAGTGTCCGGTTCGTGCGGTCCTGATGGTAAACATTTTGTTGAGTTGGAGAATCTAAAATGACAATCTTTGTGGAATTTGTTGTACCTCTATTGATTGCATCGTTCTTTGCAATCACTGCATACTTCTTTTTCGAAAACATTTCCAAAGACAACCCAGCGAATGTAGATTTGTCTGGGATTGTTTTCTGTGTACTTTTGATCGTGCTTGTGATCGGTGGTGTGAAATCTAAAGAACCTGATTCTGTAGTCGTTAGTATAAATCAAGTTCTGCGTGTCAAACTTCTATCAATGAATCCACCGAAGCATTTCTATGTGACGTTCCAAACAGAGTCTGGATATACTTACAAAGACGTTTATGTTAGTAAGCGTTGCGACAATTGGCAAGAGAATACAATCGGTGATTGGTATAACATAGAATATAGTGTCCACCGCAAAGTTGCATCTGGTGATACTTTCATCACATTCACAAACCTCAACCAAGCGTTCTGTTGACATGATTCTGACTAAAGACGAGTATTTGACAATAGCCCAGAAACTAAAGGATGGGCGAGAGACTGGTGAATATCAGTTCGTGATGTCCACCACAAGATTCACGTTTAGTATTTTGGATGACGGACGTGTAGTTATTGAAGCACGCCGGCAGCGTGAGCCTTACGAGAATCTACAAGAATTCTTTGATACATACAATAGGGATTTTCAAATGAGTGATCCTCTAACACCGCCTAAACGCAAATTCACAGAACTCTTAGATGCATATCTATCAGCTCAGGAAATGCTGCGTAGTCCAGACGCACGTTACGGTCCTCAATACTTCACTCTTCAAGGGTCTTACATTCGAGCAAAGAATGACTTGGATGAAGCATTTGAATCTCTTTCAATGAAAGGTGCGTAATGATGTTAGAATCAATCGATTTCTTGTACTTAATTTCGATGATTGTGGTGGAATGGAGAGTTATTTCTGGGATTATTGATTGTCGGCGCTGGTATACTAATGACAAAGGAACAATCATATCGCTTGCAGTGGTCGCATTTCTTGGGTTCGTTCCAGTAGTCAATCTGTACCTTGCTGCGTTCATCTTGGTGTCTGGTTTCATACTTTGATGCCAAGAAACTATGATACAATAGCACCATGAATATCTTTTATTTAGACAAGTCACCCTATAAAGCAGCGACGATGTTATGCGATGCGCATCAGAAGATGATCTTGGAATCTGTTCAGATGCTATCTACATCTCAGCGACTATCTGGTCATCCTACACCAGACGTTTTCTACAAATCGACGCACATCAATCATCCATCTTCAGTTTGGGTTCGATCCGGTACTAAAAATTACAGATGGGTCCTTGACCACGCTCTTGCTTTAGAGACTGAAATGAAGTGGCGTAAAGGCCGGGAGAAGCCACATGCTTCCCTTAGATTGTTGCCGCATCTGGAAACGTCGCACGGTTTAGAAGACACGTGGACCTGTCCAGCCGTTGCATGCAAAGATGTCTACAAAGTTTTCAACATCAATGACGAGGATGACGTCATCCGTCAGTATCGCTACTATTACATTGTAGCAAAGGAATTCGCCGTCTGGACGAAGCGCAGTCCACCGGATTGGTATTCCACAGGGAAAAAGATCCTAGGATCTAGTATGATTGTAGGGTCATCTAAGCACGGTATAACATACACATTTAGTCCTGCATCTCAAGAGAAGATTCCGGATCTCATTGACTATCTGAAGTCAAACTAAAACAATTCGCAATTTTCAGAACGGTCTTCAATGGCCGTTTTGGTGTTATCTACTACATGAAGCTACTCCAAATAAAATTCATCCATCGACAAACGAACAACCGAAGGAAACAAAATGTCAAAGCTTGTTGCTCCTACTAATGAACGAATCATTCAGAACGGCATCACTTTTGATGTAGAACACAAACTTGCTCAAAGCCGGGAACGCGATTGGGCGCCTTATGATCAAATCGAAACGATCATTTATGATGATGCTCGGATGATTGTGGCGATAGCTAGAACAAAAACAGCAAAAGCCGCGAAGAATTTCGTAAAGAAAACTGCCGAAGCTGGTCTGTCTCGCAGCCCATATAGTGCCGAGATACTTGCTCGCAGCAGTCAACAGAATTTGTTTTGAGGAACAGAACATGAAATATGCAAAAGTACTCATTCTTGAAAACGGAACGATCCAAGGAGTCTTTCATACGATGGAAGATGCTCTCCGTGAACAGGAAAAATGGCTGTTGGTAGTCGCATCAGTGACGAACCGATGGTTGGTGAAGATCCTCAGTCCAAAGTGATCTCAGATGCATTGGTGTTAAACCAAGCTATTTGTGAAGTGCTGTCGCATTCCGGTATAAGCTTAGGCGAATATGTAGACCCAAGCGGTGCCACATTGGGAGATCTCGTTGATGCCTGTTTGAATGCAACATCAAAAGCACTTAACGGGTAATACATCATGGAATACGAATTCATCCACGAAAAGAGCTTTGATACACCAGCAAAAGTGTATGCCAAGTACCTCTACGATACGAAAAAAACCGCTGAGGAAACTTTGCTTAAGCCGGTTCAGAATTGGCCGAAAGGTACTAGTCACGAAATTTCGCGAATTGTCATCGCTGAAGTTGAGTCTGCTGCTTTTGATCTGAATCTTAACTATGGTACATTTGATGCTAATGGAAAGGTGAATGGTTATGTTGACAACTGAAGATTCTACACCTTTGGATTTCGCCGATATTCTGGACGAATACCTCATCGCTCGAGATGCTTTGATCGAAGCAAAGCGCGAATGCTCTGGACACTATGACGGCGTTTGGCGAGAAGATATTCAATATGACAATGCTCGCAAAGCTCTCAATAAAGCATTTGCGTCTTTGAAAGCAGTAGCATACAACAAAAAGTCGGCTGACACGTTTCCCAGTTATTACCCCGACCCGCGTCTGACGAAGAAATGACTACATGTTTGTTGGTGATATACAATTCAATCATCGACAAACAAATCGGAATGCTATCATGAAACCTGCGTACGAAGTTCTCAATCCGTCTTTCTCAGACATCAATCTCGAAAAGCAGATTGAGTTCGGTATCAACGATTGGTGCGCCGAGAATGAATCTGGGCATCCATACTACGGGCAGACAAAGATGGAAGCCGAAAATATCCGTAGCAGATACGAAGCATGGGACCGTAAAGTTTGGTCATCAATCAAAGGATCTACATCATGTCAATGAAATCTTGGAAAGAGGAGTTCTATCCAACTGAGTCTAGCGAAGAAGCGAACGCTGCTTCTAATGAAGCGGCGATCAAACACAGCCTTCAGAAATGGCGTGGCTTGCGTGTAGAGAATTTAGAAAAACATGACTTGGTGATTGTGTGCGGCCCTACTACGATACCAAGCATTGAAGATGCAGTTGCACCATTCGAACGATTCAAAGTCAATGGGAACTCTTGTTCTCTATGTAATATGTCTGGTTGGATGGCTAAGTGTAGAGAATGTCCACTTTCCAAAGTTCGCGCTGGACATCCGTGCGACGAAAAATGCAGTCTTGATGAAAATCCAACGTTTCCCACGAACAGTGTTCGTGATCCTTGGCGAGTATGGACATATGACACGAATCCAGAACCCATGATCTATTGGCTTGAGAAAGCCCTTGAAAAGGAACAAAATGAAAACCATTAACGGAATCAAATGTCGTACTCGTAACGAGTCGCTGAAGCATATCATCGAGCAAACCAAAGCTGGTAAAGTTGGTCCAAAATCCTCCGATCAACATGTCATGTTTGGTGATTTATGCTCATACCAATATGAGTCTGGTAACAACTGTGCTGTTGGTTGTCTTTTCACAAAAGAACAACTGAAGTGGATTGATGATCGTTTGTTGAATAATACGGACATTCTTGATCTCTCACAGAGAGTCTCTGTGGAGAACATTGAGGCTGTCACCGGTATTCCTCTGACTACATTATACGATATTCAATGTGAGCATGATGATATATTAGCTTGTGAGATGGACCCAGAACAAAGAAAAATTGCTCAACAGAAATTCATCAAGTACATCGAATCTCTTTTGGAAGAATCGAAATGAAAATTGTTAATGGAATCAAATGTCGTACTCGTAACGAGTCATTGCGACACATTATCAAACAGACAAAAGCTGGTAAAGTTGGGGGCGAAGACAAGTCAGGATGTTGGGTGGTGTAGTTATCGTTATGATTCTGGAAATAATTGCGCTGTTGGTTGTCTTTTCTCTGATGCTCAATTGAAGTGGATTACCAAAAGAGGTCTCGATCACAAATTGATCGAAGATGTCGCTCGAGCCGCGTCACAAAAGAACATCGAAATGGTGACCGGGCTTTCGTTAAGCGATTTACTTTATATCCAATCTAAACACGATGAACTGTTGGGAGATTATTCGATATCCAAAGCGAAAATGGAAACATCTAAAGCGCTATTCGTCATGTACATCGAATCTATTTTGGAAGAATCAAAATGACTACGAAATATACATGCCCTGATTGTGGAAGTGACCAAGTTACTTCTGCTCATGTCCAGATGTTCATGGTGAATACTAGAGATCATTATTGTCATTCAGTGAAGACGCATGATCCAGACTCTCGCTCATACTGTGTAGATTGTGAGTGGGAAGGTGTTCGTAGTGATCTTCTTGAAGTTGATGTTCCAAAGAAATCAAAGAAAGTAAAGAAATGAAAGTCTGTAAAGCATACCGTCAAGAAGGTGACCTACTATATTCAAAAGAGATCCGTGGGATCATTAGAATCAATGGTGAAACGATCAAGAAAATTGATTACAATGACCACGGTGTCGTCTTCAATGAAA